>Ga0181594_10000946_pt1 | contig 27382 bp, 27 predicted proteins | sample 071ome_18_FD_145603 | JGI IMG/M metagenome (GOLD analysis project Ga0181594, IMG submission 145603) | Coastal salt marsh microbial communities from the Groves Creek Marsh, Skidaway Island, Georgia - 071413BT metaG (spades assembly) | ecosystem: Environmental > Aquatic > Marine > Intertidal zone... | reverse complement strand
CTAGGGATAAGTAATCGTCACTTCTATTAGATCCTGGAGTATTTACCCAGTTCCAGTTATCATCATAGTAACCGGAGGTGTAATAAGAATTGAGTATGTAACGAGAAGTTAAACCCAAGAATACCCCATTATCTTCTGATCTGTTGAAGTATTGTCGATACCCTAGAGAAACGCCACCATCGCGATCAGTCCACATAAATTCTTGAAAATCTTCTGTGTTATACCAAGCACTGAATAACACTGTGCGGTTCTCAAATTCAGGCAAAATAAACTCTCCAGTAATATTATAAGCGCCTAATGCCATTCCAAAGGGGTTCGTTTTCAATTCGAAGCTCTGTGCTTTTGCTGTAGTTGCGAAGGCTACAAAAACGAATAATGCAATAATCTTTTTCATCGTGAATTTGTGTTTGATTAACAGTGGCAATGTCCAAACACTTCGCAATGGTGCTTTTATCTAAAAATCTCGATATATCGCCATTTAAAGTAAAATCAATAGGAATATAATCACAAAGCCTTTAAAAACGATTCATTTTTGAAACATTAAGGACAAATCCTCATCTACACCTCCGAGTAAGGCACAAAAAAACGCCCCAAGCGGGGCGTTTTACTGTTTATATACTCGCAATCTTACTTCGCCACGTTTACTGAACGCAACTCACGAATCACGGTAACTTTTACCTGACCTGGGTAGGTCATTTCGTTTTGGATCTTTTGAGAGATGTCGTACGAGATCTGACTTGCCATGGCATCGGTCACCTTCTCGCTCTCCACCATCACACGAAGCTCACGACCTGCCTGAATGGCATAGGCCTTGGTGACTCCATCAAAGTCATAGGCAACGTTTTCCAAATCTTTCAAACGTTGAATGTAGCTATCCGCTACCATGCGACGGGCACCAGGACGGGCACCTGAGATGGCATCACATACTTGGACAATAGGAGAAATCAACGAAGTCATTTCAATCTCGTCGTGGTGCGCACCAATGGCATTACATACCTCTGGCTTCTCACCGTACTTCTCTGCCCACTGCATCCCTAAGATGGCGTGCGGTAGGTCGGTCTCTTCATGCGGCACCTTACCGATATCGTGCAAGAGTCCGGCGCGCTTGGCCAGCTTAGGATTCAAACCTAGTTCTGAAGCCATGATGGCACAAAGGTTGGCTACCTCGCGGCTGTGCTGCAACAAGTTCTGTCCGTAAGACGAACGGTACTTCATACGACCCACCGTCTTGATGAGTTCTGGGTGCAACCCGTGAATACCCAAGTCAATAGCGGTACGCTTACCGATCTGGATGATTTCTTCCTCGATTTGACGAGTGGTTTTCGCCACCACCTCTTCAATACGTGCAGGGTGAATACGACCGTCGCTGACGAGCTTGTGCATCGACAAACGGGCCACCTCACGGCGCACCGGATCGAAACAGCTCAACAAAATCGCTTCTGGAGTATCGTCCACGATGATCTCCACTCCCGTAGCGGCCTCAATGGCACGAATATTACGTCCTTCACGACCAATGATTTTCCCTTTGATATCGTCGTTTTCAATATTGAATACCGATACCGCGTTCTCAATCGCATTTTCTGTAGCCACACGCTGAATGCTCTGGATGACCACCTTTTTAGCTTCTTGAGAGGCCGTCAGCTTGGCTTCTTCAAGGGTCGTTTGGATGTAGGCCTGAGCGTCGAGCTTCGCCTTGTCCTTCAAGGTCTGGATCATCTGCTCCTTCGCCTCTTCTTCCGTCATGCCGGTCAAGGCTTCGAGCTGTGCGATCTGCTTGTCACGCAACTTCTCTACTTCCTTGGTCTTGGCCTCAAGCGCTTCACGCTTTTTCGCTAGCGTATCCTTTTCCTTCTGTAGGTTGCGTTCGTCGCGCTTGTAGTCTTGGATGCTTTGGCGGAGACGCTCGTCCTTCTCACGGAAGGAGTTTTGGCGTTCGGCCAATTTTTGATCGCGCTTTTGCACCGCGCGCTCGTGTTCTTCTTTGAGGTTCAGGAATTTCTCCTTCGCCTCTAGGATGCGGTCTTTTTTGATTTGCTCAGCTTCTTTCGCAGCTTCGGACAGCATCAACGCGCTTTTCTTTTTCATCGCGTTTTGCCAGAGGACAAAGCCTCCACCCAAGCCTACTAAAAGCCCAACAACCGCAAAGATTATTTCTGTTGTCATACCACGTAGGGTTAAAGTTGTTAAAAACCCGCACCTGCTAGCATGTTGTCTAAACTCCTATCTATCAGGATCTGTCGCTGCCGCTTCGTCTTGACCTTCCGCTGGAGCGAGCTCTTCCTAAAAGGAATGGCGGCCTGCTCGTAACGCTGCGAGTCAACAACATAACAACGTGCTCGTTGAGTTTAGCACAAAAATAGCAAGTGCGGGAAACGTTATTCTCCTTGTAAAGCCTCGTTTAGTGCGGCTTCAACGTCGGCCAATGCTTCACTGGCCTGGGATTGAACGGCTTGAGATTGTTTGAGTGCTATTTCCGTTTTGGAAGCGAGTTGTAGCGCACACATACTCAGCACATCCTGCTTGTCTTGGACAGCATAACGGCTTTCAAATCTGGCTACTGCGTCGTTTATGGTTTTCACGGCCGCTCGGATTTGTTCCTCTTCTTCCGTTTTCACGGTCAGCGGGTACACCCTATTGGCAATGGTCACTTTTATTTTTAACGTCTCACTCACGGAGATTAGGCACTTAACAATTTCATGCAGCGGTCAATTTCCCGCACCAACTCCGCAATCTTTTCTTCGCTGTAGGTGTCCCGCGCGGGCGAACCACTTTGGACTGTTAGCGCTAGATCGCGTTGTTGCAACTGATTTTCGAAGTCCGCGTGCTCCGCTTGCAAGGCCATCAAAGTCTCCTGCAAATGATCCACTTGTTCTTCTAGTTCACTGATTTTCTGACGCAACTCGTTGTTGACCTGAGCCAATCTCTGGGCTTTGTGGGTCACACGACGTACTGTATCAGAAAATTCACTTGACATGTAAATCAGTTTCCATCAAAGATACCATAATTGTAGATTTGTGGCATGCAGAAATTCATCCTCTTATTAGGGATTTTCTTAACGCCCCTCGTTCAGAACGCCCAAACCTTTGAACCTCAGTCCCCATTGGACATTCCGCTTGTCTTAAGCGGCACTTTTGCAGAATTACGAAGTAACCACTTCCACGGCGGCATCGACATCAAGACCCAAGGTCGCAGCGGATTGAAAGTCTATGCTGTGGCAGATGGCTACGTAAGTCGAATTGCGGTTAGTCCATACGGTTATGGCAATGCGTTGTACATCCACCACCCCGAAGGATATACCTCGGTCTACGGACATTTGAACGCTTTTGCCCCGGACATGGAGCAATGGGTCGAGGATCAATTTCGCGACCGCAGCAAGAACGACGGCAACCTGTACCCTAGCGCCGAGCAGTTCCCCGTTGCCAAAGGCGAATTAGTTGCTTTTTCAGGAAATACCGGCGGCTCTATGGGACCGCACCTCCACTTTGAGATCCGCGATGCAAGAACTGAGGAGCCTTTGAATCCTTTGGAATTTGGGCTGAAGGTCAAGGATACTCGCAAGCCGGATATGCGTGGATTGAGATGGACCGGGCAAGATTTTAGCACCACCGGGGCTTTTAAACCTGGCGATACGATATCAGCGGAGATGGCCGTGGGGATTGATCTATTCACCACGGACAAGCAAGATCTGGCCAATAACAACAATGGTGTCTATGCCATTGAAGCTTCGGTGCAAGGCAAGAACTTTTTCACGGCGCATTACAGACGCATCAATTTTAACACGACGAGATTCATCAACGCGCACATTAATTATTATTTGTACTGCTCTCAAGGGGTGAGGTATACGCGTTTGTACGAATTGGACAATAATCCTCTTGACCTTACCACGACCTATGAAATGGCGGAGCCTTCTTATCGCACTTCGAAAGGATGGATTACCGTGGCTCAGGATAGCGTGATAGAGGTGAATGTGAACATTAAGGATTTCGAGGGCAATACCAATGCCTTTTCCTTTTATGTGAAGGGAACGCAGCGCCAGATGAAGGGGATGTTGGACCGTACGGTACTTCCTTGGGATATGGCGCATTCATTGACTTTGGGTCCAATTCACTTAACCATCCCAGCCGGCGCTTTATACAACACGACCTACGATTTTGTGATGGGCGATAAAGGCAATGGACAATATGTTATTGGTGGCGGTTATGTGCCATTGCAGACTTACATGGTTTTGAATTGGGCCTTAGACAGTGCCCAAATCCCCGGAGTTGGTTGGTTCCTTTGGGAGGCCGATCACAAGGGCAAGAAGAGCGCGATCACAGGAAAGAGAGAGGGCGAAAAGATGATTTTTGAAACGCGGAGTACAGGGACTTATGAATTGGACCAAGACCTCCAAAAACCGACGATCAGTATCGTGAGTCGTACGCCCTCTGCCCGTCCGAACAGCGACTTCCGACAACTTCTCATTCGTACCGCAGACGATAAAACCGGCATTGACCGTTATAGTGCCCGAATAGATGGGGAGTTTGCCCGCATCGATTTTGATTACAAACAGGAGTTGTTAAAAGTGATTGTTCCCAAGGATATCCCCGCCGGAAACCATAATTTGCGCGTAGTTGTTATTGACGGTGTTGGAAACACAACCGTTGAAGAATACAACATCACTTTATGAGAAAACTAGTCCTCCTTTTTGGATTCCTTTTAGCCGCCTTAACTACGCAAGCACAAGGCAGAGAGCCAATTCAGTTGCACGGTGTGGTCGTGAGTAATGATAGTTTGGTCCAATTACTTCCCAACGTTCAAATCCTCGTCAAAAGCCGTGGACAGATGAACGTGAGCGACCGCGATGGCTTCTTTTCTCTTGTGGTTATGCCCGGCGACACTGTGCTCTTTCAACACATCGGCTTCAAGCTGACCCGTTTCTGGGTACCGGATACCTTGGAGGGCGATAACTTTTTGGCGCGCATCATCCTAGAATGGGACACCGAGGTATTAGACCCCGTCATCGTATACCCTTGGCCGTCTAAGGAAAACTTTAAAGAAGAGTTCTTGGCGATGGAAATCCAAACCACAGAACTAGATATTGCACAGCGAAACCTGGCCCTCGATGAACTGCGTGCGCGTGCCCAAGCCATGGGCTATGATGCCGCAGAGATGCAAGATTACTTAATCACCATGCAGAACCAGCAGCTCTACAATCAAGGTCGCTACTACGGCGGCTCCGGAGCCTCTGCAATTCTGGGCGCATTGTCCAACCCATTCGCATGGACCGAATTATTCCAAAGCCTGAAACGCAAGTAACTTGAAAAGATTTCTTCTCATCCTAGGGCTATTGCCATGGGCCGCCACCGCGCAGGTCATGGACTCCACCCTCTTGGATGAAGTCGAGGTTCGAAGCGAGCACACTGCCGAAAAAGGCACGACAGTTTTAGGCAAGGACATCAGATTTACCACGGGCGCCGAGGGCGGCGTGGAAGGGGTCGTCAAGACCTTCGCCGGGGTGAGCTCTCGGAACGAAATGAGCTCGCAATACAATGTTCGCGGTGGAAACTTCGACGAAAACCTCGTTTACATCAATGGTTTCGAAGTCTTTCGTCCCTTCCTAGCTCGGGCCGGTCAGCAAGAAGGAATGAGCATCATTCATCCCCATCTGGTCACCAGCATAAACTTTAGCGCCGGCGGCTTCGGTGCGGTATACGGCGACAAGCTCAGTTCGGTTTTGGACGTGAACTACTCCTACCCACGAGGACCCGGCTTCCGCGAAATGACTGCGGAAACTTCCCTGACCGGTGCGAGCTGGGCCCTGAAACAAAATTCAGGCCCGTGGACGGTGGCCACTGGATTGCGCTACCGCAACAATGCCCTCCTACTCAATGCCACGGATGTGCAAAGCGACTACTTCCCGGTCAATGCAGACGGACAAATCATGTTAAGCCGCTTGTACGGGAATGAAGAAGGCGATTATGGCCATGCGCGGCTGGAGTTCTTTGCCCATTTCGCGCACAACAGAATGAACCAAATCCCGCAAAACCGCCAGACCAACTTTGGGTCCTTGCAGGAAGCCTTGCGCCTCAACGTCTACTTCGACGGGAAAGAGCAGTTTGGATACGATACCCAATTCCTCGCCACCAAATACACCACCATCACCAGCATTGCCGGCGGTGGCGTACGCACCTTCTCCGCTACCGGGTTTCACACTACGGAAGTAGAGATTACAGATGTTATCGGCTACTACCGCTTAAACGAGCTCAACAACGACCTAGGCTCCGACGATTTCGGAGAGATCACCTTGGTGCGCGGCGTGGGGACCTTCCAAGATTTCCGACGCAACTTCCTCGACGCATACATCGGCAACCTCAAATACGATGAGACCATTGGTTTCAATAACGTTGACTTGACCTTTGGCGCGTTGGTTCAGGGCGAAAACATCTACGACCGCTACAAAGAATGGGAGCGCATTGATAGCGCGGGATATAGCCTACCCTACACGGGAAGCACCCTCGACAGTGTGATTGGCGGAAGACTGTACAGCACGCCTGCAGAAGGCTTGGAACTATACAGCCATGTTGCGGCCACGCAAACGCTGATCAATACCAGAGCTAAGGCCTGGGTGAATTTCAGCGGTAATAAGGTTATTGATAAAGGTACATGGCGCTACAACATTGGGGCACGAATGCAGTGGGCCCAATTATCCAACGAAGTCCGCATCAGCCCCCGTGCGAATTTTAGATTCACCCCTGAAGGTGGCATCCTGGCCGATTACCGTTGGACCTTCAGCGCTGGTCTATACGATCAATACCCGTTCTATCGTGAAATGCGCCTCAAAGACGGCACGCTCAACACCGATGTGAAGAGTCAGCAGGCCTTGCACCTGATCGCACGCCAAGACCGGTACTTCAACCTGTGGAACCGCCCTTTCGTTTGGAGTCTTGAGACGTACTACAAAGGGTTGCAACGCGTGAACCTGTTCGATGTGGAGAACGTCCGCATCCGCTACCAGGGCAATAACGACGGGCTCGCACGAGTCTATGGGATCGATTCCCGCATCAACGGTGAATTCGTAAAAGGAACCGACAGCTGGTTCACCTTTAGCTTGTTCCGTGCACAAGAGCGCAGTACCACGAGTTTTGTTCAGGATTGGCACGCCAGACCTACAGATACGCGATTCAATTTCGCAGTGTATTTCCAAGACTATTTACCTAACGACCCTTCTACCCGCTTGTCTTTGACCCTGATGGTCGGCGGCGGTTTTCCTTTCGGACCCGATGGTATAGGCAATGAGATCGCACAGCCTGAAGATAGATTCTTCCGCAGCCCACCCTACCGCCGCGCGGATATTGGGTTCATTAAGGTGCTTGAAGGCAATTGGACCCAGCGATTTGAGGAGGTATGGATCAGTGTAGAAATCTTCAATCTATTGCAAGCGCGCAATACCGTGAGCTACCTTTGGGTCAAGGATATTAGCGCTGCCGGGCAGTATGCGGTGCCGAACTACATGACGAACCGATTGTTGAACCTTAAAGTCCACGTGGATTTCTAGCCATGCGAATAGTTGAATCTTGGAGTACGAAACAGTTTAAAACGACCATCTACGCGATGGAACGCTGGCACGTTGTGGAATTTGAGGCAGGGCCAATGAAGCAGGCCTATAAGTACATGAAGGAGACTCACCCAACCGTGAGCAATGTAAAAGATGCTTTAACCGATCCGTTCTTAGCGGAGGTCTATGCCACTTTTGAAAAGATGTATTTGAATCTAAAAGGCAATTCTTAGCCTAAGAATTCTCTTTCCAAGCTCGCTCCCTTGTCAGTATTGTACCAATCTTGGGCAAAGAGCACCCAATCTGATTTATTGAAATCTTCCTTCACTCGCCAAGCATTGTATTGTTCGGTTAAGGCAGCAGGACGTGGGCCCCAGGTGTTGAGGATTTGGAAATCGGAAGATAATCGGACTAATTTTGGAATAGATCGCCCTCCATCCGTTAAAAACTCATCCATCAAGGCCAAGTTTTCGTCACGTAAAATCACCCGCAATTCAATGCCCAAGGCCTTAGACCATTTGGCGATAAACGGCAGGTTGTGAGAGGCATCGCCACACCAAGGTTCGCTGAATACGAGCCACTGCTCTCCTTCCTGAACCTGAGCCGCAAGCGATTGTAAAAATGCTTCGGACGGAGTGTACAGTTTTTCCCATCGTTTCATGCGCGCGGCGCCTAGCTTGGTGTAGTTTACGTAGGCCTCCTTTTGTGGACCTGTAGTTTTGCCCTCTTTGGCGAGCTGCTTGTTAAAGGCTGAGTATTCGGTGTAGGTCATGCCCTCGGACATGGCTTTGATCAGGAGCTCTTTACGTTGATTTTGGTCCATTGGTGAACGGCTTGAATAATTGTAGGGGGCGCTCGATGAGCAGGAAAGTCGCCGCACAAACCAGTGCGGTGAGTCCGAGGTAAATGAACCATAGCGGACCACTAGGTATGACCCACGTCTTCACCCACATCAACACGGGGATATGGAAGAGGTACATGCTGAAAGACACTTTACCTACCCATCGTAAAGGCTTGAATGAGAGTAGCGACGCCCACCATCCGGGGCCGAAGGTAGCGGCGAGGGCGATGGACCAAAGGGCAGCTGCGGGTAGGAAGGTGTGAGGATCTTTGAAGTTTACTACCTGTTTAGACCAAATAACAAATACGAGAACCACTAACCATCCAGAATATTTTGTCAACTTCCATTTACTCATTGTATTCCATGACATAGGAAAACATCTCTCTAGAATAGCAACGAGAGTACCCATTAAAAAAATGTTCAAATATAAAAACACATTGATGCGACTCTGATTAAAGAAGGATTGCCCGATAAAAACACTACAAATGATTACCGTTAAGGTAATTCCCATCGCAAGCTTGTTCCATTTCAAATAACGGTGGAAGAAAAAGAGTAAAATGGGACTGAGTAGATAATATTTGAATTCAACTGGAATGGACCAAAAAATATGATCGCCGCGTTGAAGGATGAGATGCTCCCATATTTGGCCCCAACTATGAATCACCACTTTTAGACCGGCAGCATTGGACATTCTAAATACTATCAATGCGACAAAGAAGAGAGGAAAGATTCTTAAGAAACGTCTGCTGAGATAATACAGCCAGTAATTCCAATTTGCCCTTCCTTCTTGAAACATTCTGATGATTTGACGATCCAACAAATAAGCGCTCAAAACAAAAAAAAGATAAACGCCTAATTTACCTCTGACCATTACGCTATCTAGTTCGAAGGGGCCCAAACCATGATTCGCAGCACGGCCTAATATCACAAAAAGCACCGCTAAGCCTCGCAAACCGTCAAGGGGCTTGTGGTGGTCGGGATGCTCATCCCCAGCGAAGAAGGTGGTGGCCCAGTTCATCACTTCTTAAATTCCGAGAGGGTCTTGCGGATGATGGCAATACACTCGTCGAGTTGTGCTTTGGTCATGACTAGTGGCGGAGCGAATCGGATAATGTTTCCGTGCGTAGGCTTCGCCAAAAGACCGTTTTCTTTCAAGGCCATACAGATGTCCCAAGCCGTTGAGCTATCTGGCGTATCGTTGATAATGATCGCGTTCAACAGACCCTTACCGCGCACCTTGGTCACGAGGTCGGTTTCCCCGATTATTTTATTCATTTCGGCGCGGAAGTGATCGCCCAAGTCGCGTGCATGTGGAGCCAATCCCTCCTCTTTCACCACTTCAAGTGCTGCGATGGCCACCTTTGCTGCAATAGGGTTTCCACCAAAGGTCGAACCGTGCTGGCCGGGTTTGATCACCTCCATGACTTCGTTATCCGCCAAGACCGCACTCACGGGATATACCCCGCCCGACAAGGCTTTTCCTAAAATCAAAAGATCTGGTTTTGTGTAGGTCTCCCCGCGCTCACAGGTATTGCCACAAGAACAATTTCCACATACGGCCACCAAGGACCCTGTACGTGCAATCCCCGTTTGAACCTCATCGGCAATGAAGAGTACGTTGCGTGCTTCACACATGGCTTTGGCTTTCGCAACAAAATCATCTGCAGGCGTATTAACCCCAGCCTCACCTTGGATAGGCTCCACCAAGAAACCGACGACATTTTCATTCGCCAAGGCAAAACCCAAGGCGCCCAAATCGTTGTAGGGCACGCTCACAAAACCGCCCGTGTACGGACCGAAGTTGTTGCGCGCATCTGGATCGTCGCTGAAAGAGATGATGGTGGTCGTACGTCCGTGAAAGTTTCCTTCACACACGACAATGACCCCTTGATTCTGTGCCACGCCTTTTTTCTCGTACCCCCACTTTCGGGCGATCTTCAACGCCGTTTCCACAGCTTCTGCCCCAGTATTCATGGGAAGCACCTTATCAAAACCGAAAGTGTCGCAAATGTATTTCTCGTACACCCCGAGCTGGCTGTTGAAGAAAGCGCGCGAGGTCAAGGTCAATTGTTTGGCTTGATCCACCATGGCGCCAACGATTTTCGGATGGCAATGGCCTTGATTCACCGCACTGTAGGCAGAGAGAAAGTCAAAGTATTTTTTGCCTTCCACGTCCCATACATGCACGCCTTCGCCGCGGTCTAAAACAACGGGTAGCGGGTGGTAATTGTGGGCGCCGTAAGTATCTTCAAGGTGCATCAAAGCGTTAGAATCCATGCTCGAAATCTTTTAAATTATTTGGGTGTGCTACAAATATAAGGGCGTTGGATTTTGAAATCGTTAATAATTGTTGGTTCTATTAAGTTATAGTACGTCTGAAGCAGAACAGCTCAATTCAATATTGATGTTGTAGGGTCCAATTTTTTCACTCCTTAAATTTTGAAGGGCGGCCTGCGGGCCGCCCTTTCTTTTATCGGTATTTTTGCGGTATGGGAAGAAAGAGCAAACGTATCCCCAACCTTGAGCGTGTACACCTCACAGATTTGGGCAACAAAGGCAAGGCGGTAGGACGCCACAACGACCGCGTGGTCTTCGTCACTGGTGGAGTACCCGGCGATGTGGTGGACGTCCAAGTAACAAAAAAGCGCCGTGCCTACCTCGAGGGTAAGGTGATCCATGTTCATGAATACAGCGCGGACCGCATCGAAGCCCAGTGTGAGCACTTCGGGGTATGTGGCGGTTGTAAGTGGCAGAATTTGGACTACAACAAGCAGCTGTTCTACAAGGAGAAAGAGGTGCAGCAGAATTTGAAAAAAATTGGGCACATCACCCCTCAAACCTACCACCCCATCCTCGGGAGCGCGAAACAATACCGCTACCGCAACAAATTAGAGTTCAGCTTTACCGACAATAAATGGTTGACCCAAGCGCAGCTCGAGAGCGGAGAAACCTTCGAGGAGCGCCGCGGCGCCGGATTCCACATCCCGGGATTTTGGGACAAGGTGCTCGATATTGATACCTGTCACCTGCAGCCGGAACCGAGCAATGCCATTCGCAATTTCATTCGCGATTGGGCCATTCAGCGCAACTTGCCGTTCTTCAACCCACGTTCGCAAGAGGGATGGCTGCGCACGATGATGATTCGTGTGGCCAGTACGGGCGATGTGTTGGTGGTGATCCAATTCCGCACTGAGCTCCAAGCCGAGCGCGAAGCACTGTTGAACGACCTTGTGGAGGTGTTCCCGGAAATCACTTCCCTGCAATACGCCATCAACCCAAAGGGCAACGATACCATGTATGACCTGGACATCCACACCTTCTACGGGCAGCCCTATATCGAGGAGGCCATGCCGAAGTACAGCGGTGAGGGGGAACTCAGGTTTAAATTGGGCCCAAAGAGCTTCTATCAGACCAACCCAGACCAGGCGTACGAACTCTACAAAGTGGCCCTAGATATGGCCAACATTCAGCCGACCGACCTCGTCTTCGACCTCTACACCGGTACAGGAACGATCGCCCTATTTATGGCGGAGAAGGCCAAGGAGGTGGTGGGCATTGAGCTCGTTCCGGAGGCCATTGTGGATGCGAAGATCAACGCAGAAAACAACCATATTGATAATGCGACCTTCTACGTGGGCGACATGAAAGACGTGTTTACGGATGCGTTTATCGAGAAGCACGGGCGTCCGAACATCATTGTGACGGATCCGCCGAGGGAGGGCATGCATAAGGATGTAGTGGCCCAATTATTGGCGCTGGAAATCCCCCGCATGGTCTATGTAAGCTGCAACAGCGCCACCCAAGCGCGCGATTTGGGCTTGTTGGCCGAGAAATACGACGTGATCCAGAGCCGCGCGGTGGATATGTTCCCACAAACACATCACATTGAAAACGTTGTTGAATTGGCCTTAAGAGCGTAACTTCGCTGACCAACACATCCACTATGAGCAGCACCGAAATTCTCAACGCAGAAGAGATTCAATTCAAAATCCAGCGCCTCGCGTGGGAACTGTACGACCGCCACAGTCGTGCCGAAACCCTTCACGTGGTGGGCATTAAGGACAATGGGTATTGGTTAGCGGACCAATTAGTCACTCGCCTGCGCGACATTTCGGATATCGATGTGACCCTGCACGAGCTCGTGATGGACAAGGACAATCCCGTTCTTGAAGAAATTCAAATCGATCTTCCCGAAGGTGCCGAACTCGCCCTCGTGGACGATGTCCTCAACAGCGGCCGCACCCTCCTTTGGGCGGTGATCAAGCTTATGTCATTCCGCCCGCGCGTGCTTAGCACCACCGTCCTCGTGGACCGCAGCCACAAACGCTACCCCGTGAAAGCAGATGTCAAAGGCATCAGCCTCAGCACCACCTTGCAGGATACCGTTCAACTCAATGTTGTTGGCGGAAAAGCTGTAAATGTCTATTTGGTGTAGTCCCCGAGAGCAGCCGTCAAATCTTTCACCTCAAGGTCATCGCCCTTAACACGCACCTGCGCTTGACTGTAATAGGGACGGCGCTCGAACAGGTGTTTGGCCACAAATTCCACCAAATCCTCCTGACTTTTAATGAGCGGTCGATCGGTACTCCCTTTGAGTCGCTGGGCCAATTCCCCTATGCTCACGTCCAAGAACACCGTACGCCCCACCTCATTCAGCAGCGCCATATGATCATAGAACACCGGCGTACCTCCGCCCAAAGCCACCACTGCATCCTTCGGTCCCTCTTCTAACCAAGAAACCAAGGCCTCGTGTTCAGCCTTTCGAAACGAAAGCTCTCCCTTCTGCTCGATAAATGCACCCACTGGCATCCCCAACTTACCCTCCAAGAGCTCATCAAGGTCCACGAAAGCACAATTCAGCGCATCCGCTAAAGCCGCGCCCAGTGTGCTTTTACCGCTGGCCATATAGCCTAAAAGAAAGATTCTCATGGTGTTCCAATTCCTTCCTCAAAAGTAACCTAAAATTCATGTGCATATTTTTTTCAATCCACCTTGCGGAAAAAAGATTCGTCTTTATATTTGCAGCCCGCAAAGCGGACTAAGGTTGATCTCTTAGCTCAGTTGGTAGAGCAATACACTTTTAATGTATGGGTCCAGGGTTCGAGCCCCTGAGGGATCACTAAGAGAAAGCCACCTTCCAAAGGTGGTTTTCTTTTTTACAGACAAAGGCAACTCATTACCTACCTTTGTTTGGACAATGCCCAGGTGGTGGAATTGGTAGACACGCCATCTTGAGGGGGTGGTGCGAGTATTCGCGTGCAAGTTCGAGTCTTGTTCTGGGCACATCTTAAGAACCCTAGTGGAAACACTGGGGTTTTTCTTTTTCCTCAACCTACCTTTGTCCCATGGCAAACAAACCCCCACGACCTCAAACACCCGTACTTAAGATCCCCGCGTGGATGCGGCTCCTGGCCAACCTCACGCAAACCCTGAGCACCCCGCTGGCCTCACGCCTGGCTTGGCGTTGGTTCCTCACGCCCTACCCGTTCCCTATCCCCAAAAGGGAAAAGCCTTGGGAGGACAAATTCACCAAGACCCTCCACAAGCACCCCACTGGAATTACCTACCCCATTTACACCCACGGCACAGGCCCAAAAAACATCCTCTTAATCCACGGCTGGGCCGGTAGATTTTCTCAATTCCATGCCTTGCTCGCCCACCTAGAGGCCACCATCCCAAACCTTTACGAAGAGTACACCCTCATCGGCTTTAATGCTCCGGCCCACCGCGGCGCCACCGGCAAACGCACGATGATGCCCCATTTCGCCAAGTGCATCGAACACATTGCCAACACACACGGCCCCATCCACACGGCCATCGCCCACAGCCTCGGCTGTAACGCTACCCTATTCGCCGGCCAAGAATACCAAGTCCCCATCGCTCAACAGATACTCTACGCCCCTCCAGGCCTGATCTCTCAGATGGCACACCTGTTCTGCGACGTGATGGGCTTCAACGCCAAGGTCAAACAAGGCCTCGTAGATTATGTCAAAGGCATCCACGGTGACAACTTCGACGACTACAGCACCCCATCCCTCGCGAAAACCAACACCATCCCTACCCTGGTCTTCCACGACCTCAACGACAACGACACCCCCATCGAGCTCGGTCGCCTGGTCGGCCACAACATCCAAAACGGCCGCTACATCGAAACCGAAGGCCTCGGCCACCGTCGCATCCTGCGCGACCCCCAAGTCCTTCAAACCTCCACAGAATTCCTGCTCCACGGCCTAAACCCTTAAGCTCCTTCGTTGTTACACTTTATATGAAACAACTCTTTCTCATCACTGTATTGACCAGTCTGCTACTCTCCTGTCAGGCACAAAGCAATGAATCCATGATTAATAAGGCACCGGACCAATTTCCTCTCGAGAAAACCGAACAACAGTGGAAAGAACAACTGACTCCACAAGAATACTATGTCATTCGCGAGAAGGGCACCGAACGTCCCTACACCGGCGAATACAACATGCACTTTGAAGAAGGCACCTACACCTGCCGCGCGTGCGACGCCCCACTGTTCACCTCCGACTCAAAATTCGATTCTCACTGCGGATGGCCTTCCTTCGACCAGGGCATCTCTAACGGCGCCATCGTCGAGAAGCTGGACAAAACCCACGGGATGATCCGCACCGAAATTATGTGCGCGAACTGCGGCGGCCACCTGGGCCACGTATTCAACGACGGCCCGACCGCCACGGGCCTCCGCTACTGTGTGAACAGCTTAAGCATTGACTTTAAGGACACTAAAGAGGAATAAAAAGAACACCCCAACTTTTTTCAAAAAAGCAGTTGCGGAAATGAATCCGCGTTATATATTTGCACCCGCTTCGGGCGCTTAGCTCAGTTGGTTCAGAGCACCTGCCTTACAAGCAGGGGGTCGGGGGTTCGAATCCCTCAGCGCCCACACCGAAACGAAGAAAAAGCCATCTACGAAAGTGGGTGGCTTTTTTCGTTCTGGGAGGAACCAAATTTATTTGAGTGAACTCACAGAATGAAAAAAGCCAAACCAACCGAAGGTTGGGATGGCTTTATCGAAGTTTAGGTGTTAGGGCCACCAGCCGGGTTCTTTTGAGCGGAGCGAGAAAAACCGGCCAATCCAAGGAGTAAATCAGCTGATTTAATGCTGGTTTCTATGACATTCTCGACATAAGGACACCAACCAATGAATTGGCTCTCTACCTATGTTTTTTGCATACTTTTTATGGTGAACCTCCGTTGCCTTAGCTCCACAGTATTGACAAGTCCAATTGTCCCTGCGTAAGACTACAAATCTCTTTCTTTTCCACGCATCTGATTTTAAATAATGAGAATAGAATTCTTTTCTTCGCTGTCTTTTGTAATTATATGGGATGCGCTTAAACCAAAGTCCAATAAGTATAGCGGATATAAGTAAAATTGACTCCATCAATTAGTAATTAGGAATTCCCCCTTTAGACAACAACTTAACAAATTCCCCCTACCTTCACAAAAAACCTAATCCCCCATGCACTGGTACCTAAAAGTAATCCGCCAATATTTCGACTTTACCGGACGCGCACGCCGCTCCGAATACTGGTACTTCACGCTTTTCAATTTCCTGTTCTCCCTACTAGCCGCAGCCTTTGACTCATTTTACGGATTCATCATGGGCGTTCCCGACTGGGAAACCACCTGGGAATTCTACTACCCCACATATACCTTACTAACGTTTATCCCCGCCCTTGCAGTAACCGTCCGCCGATTACACGATACTGGCCGTAGCGGATGGTGGTACTTAATCCTTCTCCTTCCCATCATAGGATGGATATGGCTGCTCATCATCCTCTTTACGGACGGCGAGCGCAATGACAACAAATGGGGTCCGAGTCCCAAACAAACCAAATGGCGTTCCCGATTATAAAAAAAGCCCCGCGATGCGGGGCTTTTTCATTCATTCAAAATCACTTCCTACTTCAAAAGTTCCTTAATCCCACCAAGCGAACTAAGGACTCCCGTGGCCTCATAAGGCAGGAAGACGGTCTTGTTGTCCGTGCCCTCCCCAAGTGATTCAAGCGTCTTGAGGTATTCCTTAGCGATGAGGTATTGGATAGGATCCTTACTATCTCCGCCGATGGCGTTTTTAATGATTTCAATGGCCTCTGCTTCCGCCTTGGCTGTGGTAATACGAGCATCGGCAGTACCCTCTGCTTCAAGGATGGCCGCCTGGCGCTCCCCTTCGGCACGAGCGATCTCACTCTCACGCGCACCTTCGGCCTGAAGGATGGCGGCTTTCTTCATCCCTTCGGCTTCCAATACGGCAGCACGACGGTCGCGCTCGGCACGCATCTGCTTCTCCATGGCGGCCTGGATATCTGCCGGCGGATTGATGTCCTGAAGCTCGACGCGATTCACCTTCACCCCCCATTTGTTGGTCGCTTCATCAAGTATGGAGCGGAGCTTGGTATTGATGGTATCTCGCGAACTTAAACTTTCATCGAGTTCTAGTTCCCCGATGACATTACGCAAAGTGGTCTGCGTGAGCTTTTCAATGGCATCCGGCAGGTTCGAGATCTCATAGACGGCCTTCACAGAATCCATAATCTGGAAGTACAAGACCGCATTGATCTGAACGACCACGTTATCCTTGGTGATCACGTTCTGCTTGGGGAAATCATAAACGGTCTCCCTGAGGTCTATTCTATTCAGTTCTTTAAAATGGACCAATTTTCTCCCGTCCACTCCCTCTTTCACATAACGCCACATGATGGAACGCGGACGATCGATGATCGGCCAGATGATATTGATACCGCTATTCAAGGTGCGGCTGTACTTACCCAATCGTTCAATAATCATGACCTCCGACTGCTGCACGATCTTCAATCCAACAGCTCCAAAGGTGATGACCAACAGGGCCAATACCGATAATATTACAATTACTCCATTCATAACAATTCAGGTTTATTTAGTGATTCTCTTTACTGTCAACACGATGCTCTGGCGGTCCACAACTTCCACTTTGTCGCCCACGGCCAGCTCGCCCTCAAACTCAATCTTCCAATCATCGCCACCGATCATGGCACGCCCCGTACCCTGCGCCGGATCACAATCCAACACACGACCGGTCAAACCGATGAGCGAATCCGCATTGGTCTTCACCTCCGTTCTATTGAACTTTTCGATAATGGGGCGTATGGTAAAAAACGCCACAGTAGATCCGATAGCGAACAGCCCCAAGAGCCACTCATTACTTAAATCCATCGCCGCCCCAATACTCGCAAACACCAATCCCACTCCCAAGGCACCTGCAAGGAACCCAAGAGTAAAGACTTCAATAATCAACGAGGCAATAGCCAAAGCCAGCAGAATGTGCCAAAGCTCCATATTTTCCATAGAGAAGATAGTTTCAAGTTGTTTTCACAATTTAATGAATTGCATACAAACCAATCACTCTACAAAGAAGAAAATAGAAATGCCATTTTGAACCCTTCAACCTTCTGCATGTTAAGGCATAAAGAAATACATGCGCGCACTTCTATTTAGCCTCATGATGGTCTCAAACAACCCTGTACTCTTTGATTTTTCGAAGGAAAGTTCCCTGTCCAATTGGTTCATCATCAACGACGGGGTAATGGGCGGATTGTCGCGCGGTCAACTAGCCCTCACCCCTGAAGGCCACGGCAAATTCTCGGGAACCGTATCCCTCGCGAACAACGGCGGATTCACCTCCATCCGTTGCAATCTCAACCCTACGGCAATACCCGCCAACACAAAGATCTCCATGCGTATCAAAGGCGACGGCAAGAACTACCAGTTCCGCGTGCGCCACCAACCCATGGCTTACCAGAGCTACATACACGACTTCAGCACCACAGGCGAGTGGCAAACGATAGAGTTCCCCATCGGCCAGATGTACCCTGAACGCCACGGCAGAAGGCTAAACATGCCTGATTTCAATCACGAAAAGATTTGTGAATTCACCTTCCTCATTGCCAACAAGCGCAACGAGGAATTCGAACTATTGATTGACACAGTCGAATTACATCAATAGACTCCACCCCCAACACTTATTCCAAGACCGACCCTTATAACCAAAGCCGGTTGCTCAAAAGTATTGGGCTTACAATAGCCTACCCCTGTTGTAAAATCTAACAATAGTAGTTGTCCTACTTGTGACGAAGCATAGATACTGAGATTTGGCATCAGCAAATCATAAGTCCCTACATAACCTTCTAGCTCAAACTCTAAACCAGTGGTACGTTGAAATAAGAGGTAATCAGCATTCATCACGTCCCAGCGTATAGAAGTCCCAATGACCGCGGAATACCCCTCGTCTAGTTCCTCTTGAGCGAAACCTATGGAGCCATTGAGAAAATAATTGGTCGCACCTAACCTTTTTCCTGCTGTGAACTGTGGAGAAAGAAAGAGCAAGGCATCGCCCTGATAGTCTGGCTGATTCAATTCACTGATCACCAACATGTGTCCATGAAGACCAAAACGCCAATCCTCCAGATCTGCCACATACCCGGGGGTAATAGCTAAATCCCTCACCTCTGCATCCATACCAGTGGACTCACCTCCTTGACGAACAATCTCCTGCCCTTGAGCACTCCAAACACCCAGCAACAGGGCCATTACAATCAATTTTTTCATTCTTCAGCTTTTGGGTGACAATCTTCCGGCCAAGTAGGATCGCCAAAAATTTCTGTCATAAAACTCGGGGTACATCTTCCTTCAAACGTACCAGCCGCACCGCGGAACATACCACTTGAGTTAAACGTCCAGGTAGCATTGCCCTTGGCATCCAACGCGATCAAACCGCCATTGCCCGCTTCTGAGTTAAGCACCCCAAAAATCACAGCACTTGCACTCTCCTCGAGGCTCATGCCTTGGTATTGCATGCGTGCATTCACTTGGAAAGCAACATTGTTTCGGATGAAGTATTCTCCATGGCCCGTGCAACTCACCGCAGCACCGTTATTATCCGCATAGGTTCCCGCGCCAATTATGGGCACATCACCAACGCGACCGTATTTCTTCCCCATCATACCGCCTGTAGAAGTACCCGCATACAGATTGCCTTGTAAATCCAATACCACCACCCCTACGGTGCCGTTCTTTTTCATCTGCTTCCAGCGCTCGTACTGCTGTTTGCGCTTCGGTGTTAAAAAGTATTCGTTATCCACAAACTCGTGATCCTGAGTCTTAGCAAACTCCTCTGCCCCTTCGCCAATGAGCAAGACGTGTGAAGTTTCCTCCATGACCGCCCGCGCTAACTTCGCAGGATTCTTGATATGCTTTAACCCCGCCACAGCGCCCGCCATTTTGGTGGACCCGTCCATAACCGATGCGTCCAATTCTACTTCACCCTGGTCATTAAACACCGCTCCTTTACCGGCATTGAAATGCGGATCATTCTCAAGCATGGTCAAGCACTCCACTACCACATCCATCCCATTGGCATCATAGGTCAGCATATCGAAGCCCACCTTGAGCACAGCACGTAGCGCAGAATCATACTCCGCGACTTGTTCGTCGGTATAATACTGGCGCTCAATTCCGCCCGCACCCCCATGAATAAGGATAACCGGTCCATTAAAAGAGAATTGCTGGTGGTTCTGTGCGGTGAGCAATGAGGGCAATAAAATGGCGAAAAAGAGGAGGTGTCGCATACGATTGTCGTTGAGCTTTGGTACTAGGCCCAATGTCCTAGCACTGTTCTAAAATACAAAGAGAATTGGCCCATAAAAAACTTGATTCCTCTATAAAATGTTAGTAGGATTGTAAGACAACAACACATCTACATCATGGTCCAAGATTACAACGCCTACACCGCCACCGACAGGCAGGTATGGAACGCCCTTTACTCGCGTCAACGAGAGAACCTCAGCGACAAGGCCGATCCACGCTATTTGGCGTGCCTGGACCAGTTGCTTCCGGTGATGAACGCGGATAAAATCCCGAACTACGACGATTTAAACGCCGTCTTAGGTGCCGCGACCGGCTGGAGCATTCACGTGGTTCCCGGGCTTATTCCGGTCGAACAGTTTTTCGAACTATTAGCCCAGCGTAAATTCCCCGCATCGACCTGGTTGCGTAAACCGGAGGAGCTCGACTACTTGGAGGAGCCAGATATGTTTCACGACATCTTTGGCCACATTCCCTTGCTTTTGGATCCGCAATACGCCCAATTCATGGAAGATTTCGGCAAGCACGGGGTGGCGAATTTGAAAAAGTCACACGTCATTCGCCAGTTACAAAACTTATACTGGTTCACCATTGAGTTTGGCGTTTGTGAAGACCCCACCAAGATTTACGGAGCGGGCATCATCTCGAGCTTCGGGGAAACGAACCACATCTGTGATCCCGAGACGACCATCTACCCGTTCGAATTAGAAAAGGTATTAGGAAATAGTTTCATTAATAGCGAAATTCAAGGGCACTACTATCGCATTGGCGGCCTCGACGCCGTGTATGGGATAGACTTCAAACACATTCACTAATGAAGAATCTCCTATTGGTTGCCGGCGCTGCGCTGTGGTTTCAATGTACCCCGCCTGCCCAAACCACCACCTTGATCCACGATGAAATGACTATCGAGGAACTACACTCATTGTACGAAAACGGCAGCTTGACCAGCTCCGCCGCGGTAGAATTTTATCTCGACCGCATTGAAGCGATCAACGGTGGCGACATAGACTTGAATGCCGTATTGGCCGTAAACGAAGAAGCACTAGAAGATGCACACAGGCTCGATAGCATTTATGCCGCCACGGGTGAATTTGTAGGCCCACTCCACGGGGTGCCTGTATTGTTAAAAGACAACATTGATTATTTGGGGATGCCCACGACGGTAGGCACGAATGCGCTGCGTGAGAACTACCCGTCAGAATCTAGCCCATTGGCCCAACAATTGGTCAATGCCGGTGCCATCATTTTGGGTAAGGCGAATTTGAGTGAATTGGCCAATTTTCATAGCACCGTATCCTCCTCCGGTTGGAGTCCTCTGGGCGGGCAATGCAAAAACCCATACGACCTCAGCAGAAACCCATGCGGCTCAAGTTCGGGCTCGGGCGCCGCTGTGGCAGCAAACTTGTGCATGATGGCCATCGGTACGGAAACCAACGGATCCATCACCTGCCCATCGAACAACAACGGAATCGTCGGCCTCAAACCTACTGTAGGACTCATTTCCCGCACCGGAATTTTCCCAATCAGCTATACCCAAGATACCGGAGGCCCCATGGCGCGGACCGTGAGCGATGTAGCCAAATCATTGGGCACGATGGTAGCAGTTGACGAAATGGACGGGAAGACCAACCAAGCCGACCGCAAAGCTCATACTGACTACACCTCCTTCTTAAACGACTCTAGCCTGTACGGCAAAAGAATAGGTGTATACTCCAGCGCCATGAACGATAATTTCTTACTTCAGGAGGTTTGGAACGAAGCCATTATTGCCCTGCAAATGCAAGGCGCGGAGCTTGTATACCTCGAAGACCCCATCGCAGATGAGGCGTCCGGTCCTAGCTACGAGGTCATGCTGTACGAATACCGCCAAGGTGTGAATGACTATTTCGCGAACAATAGCAGCGCCGGTCTTCAAGACATGTGGAGCCTATACCGAGCGATCATTGAAGATTCGGTCGAGATGGCGTACCACGACCACGACCTACTGAGAATCTCAGAAAACTATAAACCGGAGGAAAAGCGTGAAGCCTACGAGGCCGCCCTCGAAAAAACACGCTACCTCAGTCAAGACAGAGGCATTGACCTAGTCATGGACAGTTTAGAACTGGATGCCATCGTGGGACCTGCGGGTGGACCGGCTTGGAAAACGGATCACATCAACGGCGACCACTTTAGTGTGTACAGCGGCAATGCGTGGGCCATTTCAGGATACCCGCATATCGTAGTACCCATGGGCCAAGTATATGACCTACCCGTAGGCTTAAGTATTATGGGACGTAAGTGGGACGAAGGGAATTTGATCGGCTATGCCTATGATTTTGAGCAGGCTACGATGGCGCGGTTTACGCCAAAATTCCTAAATTCAACTGCACCATAAGTACACGAACATGGGAAAACTCAAATACCTTTTTGTCTTTACCCTACCCGCCTTAGCTTATATCAGTTTCCTCAGTACAGGATGGAAAGCCTACCTACCAGTACTGGAGGCATTCGCGTTGATTCCATTATTGGAGTTATTGTTTACGCCTGATGCTTCTAACCTCTCTTCCGAGCGCAAAGGAGTCATGGTCAGTGATGCATTCTACAAACTCGTATTGCGTTTATGTGTTCCTATTCAACTAGGTATGGGCTACATACTATTGGTCCAAACTCAAGGTGAGATTGATACCACGACGTTGGTAGGGAGAATACTCTCTTACGGAATGTTGTGTGGCGTGATGGGGATAAATGTGGCACATGAATTAGGCCATAAAAGAAATAAAATGGACCAATTCTTTTCCAAGGTCCTTCTCACCACAACCCTTTATACCCACTTTTTCCTCGAGCATAATTACGGGCATCACAAACATGTGGGTACCAAAGAAGATCCATCCACGGCCCGTAGAGGAGAATGGGTCTATGTGTTTTGGTTTAGATCTATAGTGTTCGCCTACTTAAGTGCATGGCGTATTGGGACCGCGCGCAGTAAGGGCAATATTTTGAAGAACGAAATGATATGGTATACTATCGTCCAAATCGCCCTGCTATCATTGATTTTCACCACCTTCGGTAAAATGGGCTTGGTAGCTTTAATTGGCGCATCAGTAACCGGATGGATCATGCTCGAGACCGTTCAATACATCGAACATTATGGGTTAGCACGCGTGAAGGTCAATGAACACCGTTACGAAGACGTGAAGCCTGCGCACAGTTGGAATTCTAATCACCAAATAGGGCGGGCCATTCTATTCGAGCTTTCCCGCCATAGCGACCACCACTACTTGCCCCACAAGGATTATGTGGAGCTGGACCATCACGACGATAGCCCACAGCTGCCCACAGGTTATCCGGGGATGATGCTCATCAGTCTTATCCCTCCTCTATACTTCCATTTAGTGCATAAACGGATTTCTTAAATCTCTTGTGAACCTTGAGTTCCACTCGTGGTTAGTTTAACAAAGTACCTAACCATGAAGAAACTTTTATTTGTCTTGAGCATCGTGATCCTAGCACAATCGTGTGAAACAGGCACCCCTACTTTTTGCAACGACGGTATTCAGAACGGAAATGAATTGGGCATTGATTGCGGCGGAGATTGTCCGCCTTGTGCCTCATACTCTGTCGAGGGCCACGCGCAGAAAGGTCCCTTCTTGAACGGCAGTTCAGTGCTACTGAGTGTTCTGGACAGCAACTTAAACCAATTGGGCACCTCATACACCGCACAAATCTTAGACAATTCCGGGTACTTCCTTTTTGGATCGACCAATCTTGCCTCTCCGTATGTCGCCTTGCGCGCCGACGGGTTTTACTTCAACGAGGTATGCGGTTCTCCAAGCAATGCACAAATCACCTTGAACGCTGTCGCCAACGTAAACTCAGTGCCTGCCGTCAATGTCAATACCCTCACTCACCTAGAAAAAGCCCGCGTCGAATACCTCGTGAGCAACGGCAGCACCTTTGCACAAGCCAAGGAGCAAGCCCTGCAAGAGATTTTGAACATCTTCAACATCGACCCGTCCATCAACATCGCATCGGCGGAACTCTTGAGCATTGCCAACTCCAGCGCTGCGGACGGAGTCCTGATTGCCATTACCTCCATCCTTCAGGGATACCGCAGCGAGAGTGAATTCTCAGACCTGATGGCGAATCTTGTGACGGACTTGCGTACCGACGGTATGTTGAACAGCACTATCCTAGCCTCGGAATTAATTTCTCACGCCAAGCTCCTCGACACCACGGCCATTCGCCAAAACATCGTCGACCGCTATGCCGCGATGGGCATCACCGTAAACGTACCGAACTTTGGCCAGCACATTCAGAATTACATCGACAACACCACCCACCAAGCCCAAAGCACCGTCATCGACTATCCTGAAACCGGGTTGAACGGATTGAATTTGCTCAACACCACCGATAGCGTTTATGCAGAATGGGACTTCCACAGTTTGGTGGCGAATAGACCGAACGATTGTTTGTCGCTCAAACTCGTCATTGAAAAGATCTCCGGAAATTGCCAGTACGGATGTTGGTTCTATTCGGTATCCAGCGTGCAGAACTGGAACATCAGCAGCCTAGATCAAACCACGCAAACGCAAACCTTCATCAGCACAGGATTAGAAACTGATCTGAGCCTAGGTTTTGAGTACGGCAGGTATAGATTGAACTTCTACATCAATGATGAAGCCACGCCAAGCCGAGTAAAAACCATTCAGGTTAATTAAGCTTTTGAAGGGCCCTGTACCTATTGTGTATGGCCAACATCAGCACCCCAAATCCAACCCCTAGGATGATCAGGGCTTGACTTAATAGACCCTCACCGGTAAAACTCAACTTTAAAAGCACGGTCGAAATCACAAAGCTCGAGTTGCGAATGATGACCGGGAAATTGTCGGTATAGAGCAGTGAAAAGAGCAAAATCAACACATCCGAGACGATGAGGAAGTTGTAGAACTGCTCAAAGAAAATGTCATTGACGGCAATCATGTTCGCAGATTCAATGTGCTGGAAGGTCGGAATTACCCATTCGATAAAGCTCTGCAATCCCAAAACGATGAAAACCACGAAAAGGCCTATTGAGAGGTAATGCTTCGCCTTGACGAATTGTTTTAATTGGGGGCCAATTTCCTCCTCTTCCATCGCCTCAAAATCTGCATACTTATAGGTTCCGCTGAGCTTGTAGAATGACAGGATCATCAGGAATACCGCAATGACCGAGAGGATGTCTACCCCAAATTCGAGGTTGTGCATCGTTTGCCAATTGGACACACCTAAATCCAATACCGCCATATCCTTGAACAGCCCACGAATCAAGATCAAAGCGATTACTTCGTATTGCTTCGCGATATACAAGGTCGTGCTTCGACGCAGGTAATAAATCATCAAATACGCCTCGTAGACCAAAAGAATGGAAAAGGGCGTGTAGATGGCGCTGATGGGATCCGCCAATAATCTGGCGTCCATGCCTCCAGGAATATATTCGCGCAATAAGTGCAAGAGCAGGTGGATCACAAAACTGGAAATGGCCGCGTAGAGGGCGTATTTCCCGAGAGTTTTGCGAAAGTTGTATGTAAAGACTGGTATATGCATAAGGCAATTGTAACCGATTAATTCCTAGAGTATTAACACTTTTATCACGCTAAGGTTTATTCTTATGGGTAAACCGGCTGAGCATCGTACCTTCGCGGCAAAATTCAACGACCATGCTGAACGTAAATAATGTCACCCTTCAATTTGGGAAGCGTGTCCTTTTCGAAGACGTCAACATAAAATTCCATGGCGAGCGCTGTTATGGACTTATTGGGGCCAATGGTGCTGGTAAATCTACCTTCCTCAAAATCTTGAGCGGCGAGGTAAGCCCAAACACCGGCGGTGTATCTCTCGAGCCCGGCAAGCGCATGTCTGTCCTCTCGCAGAACCACTTTGCTTTTGACGAGGAAACGGTATTGAACACCGTGATTCAGGGCAACAAGCCTTTGTGGGATTTGATGCAGGAAAAGGATGCTATTTATATGAAGCCAGATTTCAATGAAGAGGACGGCCTTTTGGCAGCGGACCTCGAAGTGAAATTTGAAGAGATGGACGGATGGAACGCTGAAAGCGATGCGGCCAACTTATTGAGCGGCCTGGGCATCCATGCCGACGAGCATTACAGCTTGATGAAAGACCTAGAAGGTTCGAAAAAGGTACGTGTGCTTCTCGCCCAAGCCTTGTTTGGTAATCCGGATATCCTCATCCTCGATGAGCCTACCAACGATTTGGACCTGAAGACCATCTCGTGGTTGGAGGATTTCTTGATTGACTTTAGAAATACCGTGATCGTCGTGAGCCACGACCGTCACTTCCTCGATACCGTTTGTACGCACATTGCGGACATCGACTTCAAACGCATCAAGCAATACACCGGGAACTACAGCTTCTGGTACGAGAGCTCGCAACTAGCGTTGCGCCAGCGCCAAGCGGCCAACAAGAAGGCAGAAGATAAGCGCAAGGAATTGCAGGAGTTCATCTCTCGATTCGCCGCAAACGCTTCCAAGAGCAAGCAGGCCACCTCGCGCAAGAAGATGTTGGACAAGATCAATATCGACGAGATTCAAGCCTCTTCGCGCATGTACCCGGCCATTATTTTTGACCAATTACGCGAAGCGGGAGACCAGATCCTAGAGGTGGAAGGATTGGCCGCACACGACGATGCAGGCGACCTCTTGTTCCAAAACTTGAGCTTCAAAATGAACCGCGGCGATAAGATTGCCCTGTTGGCGGACGACCACCGCGCCCTGACTGCCTTCTACGAGATCATCTCAGGAAACAAGCAGCCAAGTGCCGGAACCTTCGCCTTCGGACAGACCATCAACCACGCCTACCTGCCGAACGAAAACGCGGAATTCTTCGAAACCGAGGACAACCTAATCGATTGGTTGCGCGAATTCTCTCCGGAAAACAAGGACGAAGTGTTCGTACGCGGGTTCTTGGGCAAGATGCTCTTCTCTGGGGAAGAAGTATTTAAAAGCGCCAAAGTCCTCTCTGGGGGTGAGAAGGTGCGCTGTATGCTGAGCCGCATGATGCTACAGCAAGCCAACCTCTTGTTCTTGGACGAGCCGACCAACCACTTGGACCTTGAAAGTATCCAAGCGCTGAACAACGGAATGCGTGATTTCAAGGGCTCTATGGTCTTCAGTTCGCATGACCATACCATTAACCAAACGGTGGCAAACCGCATCGTAGAAATCTTCCCGCACGGGAATTTGGACAAGTTGATGGAGTATGACCAATTCATTGCTGATCCTAAAATCGCCGAACAAAGGCAACAAATGGGTGGCCGCTAGTCCGCTCTCCACTCACACACTGAAGGCACTCGTTCGCGGGTGCCTTTTTTTGTTTTG
>Ga0181594_10000945_pt1 | contig 27388 bp, 24 predicted proteins | sample 071ome_18_FD_145603 | JGI IMG/M metagenome (GOLD analysis project Ga0181594, IMG submission 145603) | Coastal salt marsh microbial communities from the Groves Creek Marsh, Skidaway Island, Georgia - 071413BT metaG (spades assembly) | ecosystem: Environmental > Aquatic > Marine > Intertidal zone... | reverse complement strand
TGAATCAGAAAGCAGGCCGGAATCAGCCAGTGAACCCTACGTCGGCATGCGTGTTGTCGCAGAACGGCTTGTTCTTCGACTGACCACATCGACAAAGTGCGGCTCTCGGGCCGACCTCGACGGCGGAACCCTCATGATCGACCACCGTCATGTGACCCTGGACATACAAAGGGCCGTCCTTTTCGACACGGATGCCCGGCTCGCATTCCCGGGCGGACTCGGGTGAGCCCCCATCAGTCCGGGTGTACGTCAGCGCGCCCGATGGGCAATCTTCCACGACCCGGGTGATGGCGTCCGCCGAAGTGTCTCCGGGAGTGATCCAGGGGCGCCGCCGGGCGTCGAAGACGGCGGGGAGCCCGTGCACGCACTCCTCGGCGTGGATGCAGCGTGTCGGGTCGAAGTGGATCTCGATGCCGTTTCCTTCGTACGTCTTTCTCTTGCTCATCATGGCGGCCTGGTCGAAAGCGGGAGCCCCCCTGCAAACCCTCGGGGAGCACATCGGTTCATATGACGCTTGCGGCGGACTCGCTCGCGGTCGAATGATCGATCGACCCCCGCTGGACCGAAGACGCTGATGATCGAGCCGCCGCGCACGCTCCGAGAACGTTACCGCCTCGACGAGGCCCTCACACGCCGCGGGGCGTCGACCACCTGGCTCGCTCGTGATCTGGCTACGGGGGCGTCGTGCGTCGTCAAGGAGCTCTCGGTCGGGGCGGTGGTGCGGGAGGGTTCGAGCGAGCTGAGCTACGACGGGAACTTCACGAAGGTGATCGATCTCTTCGAGCGGGAAGCCCGCGTGCTCGCCCACCTGGATCACCCGGGGATTCCAGAGTTCATCGACCACTTTCAGGAGGAGGTCGGTGGAGACTCGCGGCTGTTCACTGTCCAGGAGTTCGTCGACGGCGAGACGCTCGAGGAGGTCGTCCAGGGTGGGCGGCACGTCACCGAAGCCGAGGCCGTGGAGATCTGCCGAGCCGTGACCGAGATCCTCGGTTTCCTGCATGACCGGTCGCCGCCGTTGATCCATCGCGATGTGAAGCCGAGTAACATCATTCTTGGTGAGGACGGAGCGGTACACCTCGTGGACTTCGGTTCCGTGCGGGACCTGCTCGAGCCGCACCCGCTCGATGGGAAGACGATCGTAGGCACATACGGCTATATGCCGATGGAGCAATACGAGGGTCGCGCCGTCCCCCAGTCTGATTTCTATGCGCTCGGGATGACGCTCGTGTACTTGCTGTCACACCGGGAGCCTACGGAGTTGCCGCGCGCCGGAATGCGACTCGATTTCCGGGACTACGTGAACGCATCGGAGCGCTTCTGTAGCCTCGTCGGTTGGCTCATCGAGCCCCCTGTCGAGGCGCGCCCCCCGAACGCTCGGGCCATCCTGGACCTCCTCGACCCGCGTCGTGGGAATCTTCCGGATCTTCCCGGCACCCCCGGGCCGCCGAGCGCCGCCCGAGTCCATCCGGTCGTCAGCACGCGTGTGAAGGCCGGGGTGGCCCTGATCGCGGGACTTATCGGGTTCCTGATCGCGGTGCTCGGGCTGTTCGGTGCTGGAGTGCCGCTGACTGAGGAGGGCCAGGGAGGGGTAGGGGCTCTACCTCCTTCCGAGCGCGGTTTGATCGGACCGGCCCCGAGTACTGCGGAGCGGGTCGAGGGCGTCCTCTCCATCGACCTCGACCGTGACTTCGACTACGTGCCGCGCGGCTTCCCCATGGGTCGTGCTGCGCATCAGACGGTTCTGCCGGATCTCGAGGCCTCGCCGCCCCCGGGGGTGACCCGGATCCGTGATCGTGACCCGGTGCTCTACGGTCGGGTTCGGCTCGGTAATGCGTCCGACCCGCGTGTCCATTTCGCACTGGTGGATCGCGGCGCGGCTTCCCTCGTCTACTTCGACGCCAACCACAACGGGGATCTGCTGGACGACGGATCGCCACACACCGACGACGGAAGCGGCACGGCCGGCGGAATCGCCGTGCGTGTGTCGACCGACGTCGAGATCCGTGATCGAGGAGACGTCCACGTGCGACCGTATCAACTGTGGCTGTGGTTCTCACCCAACTCGGGACGGATGGAGGCCCGCATGTATGCGCTCCACCATTACGCGGGGACGCTTCGCATCGGCGATCGCGACTACCCGGCGACGGTGTTTGAGCAGAGCGACCACGATGCGCTGTACCACGACGCCGGGATCTGCATCGACCTGAGTGGCGATGGTCGATGCGACGAAGATGCGGAACTCTTCCGGCACGGGGACGTCGTCATGACCCCGAGTGGTCGGTACCGCGTGGAGCTCGATTACCCCTGAGTCTGCCTCGGGCGCGCGGTCGGGGCGGGTACCCCCGTGCGGAGGTGTCCCGGACGGCCTAGGATGACGGAATTCATCCGCTCACAGCCTGTGTTCGAGGGTCGTCGCCCATGCGTTCTGCTCTGCGCTTCCTGCTTCTCGCCGTCGCACCACTTCTCATCCCGTCATCCGTGGTTGCCCAGACACCCGACCAGGTTGCCACGGTCGCCAACGCGCTCGAATGGCGGGAGATCGGGCCGACCATCATGGGGGGGCGGATTTCGGACCTGGCCGTGGTGGAAAGCGACCCCTCGGTCTTCTACGCCGCGACCGCCACCGCGGGGATCTGGAAGACGGAGAACGCCGGCATCACCTTCGCGCCGATCTTCGACAATGAGGTGACCGCCTCCGTGGGCGATGTCACGGTCGCGCCCTCCAATCCGAACGTGGTCTGGGTGGGGACGGGAGAGCCACAGAACCGTCAGAGTTCACCCTGGGGGAACGGGGTGTATCGGTCGACTGACGCCGGGGGAAGCTGGACCCACCTCGGCCTCGAGAACACGCACCACATCTCCCGGATCCAGGTGCATCCGCGCGAACCGGACGTCGCCTACGTGGCTGCCATGGGTCACTTGTGGGGTTCGAATCCCGAACGAGGGGTCTACCGCACGACCGACGGTGGACAGACGTGGGAGCGCGTGCTCTTCATCGACGCCAACACGGGGGCGATCGATCTCGCGATGGACCCGAATGATCCGCAGACCCTCTTCGCAGCGATGTATCAGAGGCAGCGAAAGGCGTGGGGTTTCAACGGCGGAGGACCCGGCAGCGGGATCTACCGCACCACGGACGGCGGGGACAACTGGGTCGAGCTGACCGAGGGGCTCCCGCTGGGGGACAAGGGCCGGATCGGGCTCGACATCTATCGCCGCGACGGAAACTTCATCTGCGCCCTCGTCGAGGCCGACGCCCGGATGCCCGGCCAGGGATTCGGTCAGAGCGCGGACGACGACGTCGAAAACGGCGTGTACTGCTCGACGGATCGGGGCGAGACGTGGGAGCATCGTTCCACGACCAACAACCGCCCGATGTACTACTCCCAGATCAGGATCGACCCGAACGATCCCGAGCGGATGTACCTCGGTGGAGCGAGCATGTACCGGACGTCTGACGGCGGGCGCACCTTCACCGCAGACGCAGCAGCCGACGTCCACCTCGATCACCACGCTCTCTGGATCAACCCGGCCAATTCGGATCACATGATCCTGGGAAGCGACGGTGGGGTCTCCATCAGCTGGGATCGGTCTGACAACTGGTATCAGTTCCGTAACCTGCCCCTCGGGCAGTTCTACGAGATCGGGGTCGACATGCGCGATCCGTATCACGTATGCGGTGGACTCCAGGACAATGGTTCGTGGTGCGCGCCGAGCGATACCTGGTCGAATCAGGGGATTCGCACGCGTGACTGGTACAACGTCGGGAGCGGTGACGGCTTCTTCACGGTCATGCACCCGACGAACACGGGGCTGATGTTCGCCGAGTCGCAGGGCGGCAACCTGATTCGTGTGAATCTCGAAACGATGGAGCGCACCCGAATGCGGCCGATCGGGCGACCCGGGTCGGATGGGGAGATGCCAGACCTGCGCTGGAATTGGGACACGCCTGTGCTGCTGTCGTCGCACGATGAGAACACGCTGTACGTCGGGTCCAACGTGCTGTTCCGGTCGGCCGACCTCGGCCAGAGCTTCGAGGCGATTAGTGGCGACCTGACCTGGGCGGTGGACAGGGACACCCTCATGATCATGGGTGTGCGCGGTGGAGAGCCTCAGATGTCCCGCAACGACGGTCAGTCGACCTACGGAAATCTGACCGCCATTGCGGAGTCCCCACGCGACGCGAACGTCCTGTACACCGGAGCCGACGATGGACGCCTGCACGTGACCCGGGACGGGGGCGCCACGTGGTCGGACATTAGCGCACGAGTGCCGAATCTGCCGGCCCACACCTACGTCACACGCCTGGTCGCGTCGCACGGGGCCCCCGGTACGGTCTTCGCCGCCTTCGACAATCACCGCGACGACGACTTCAACGCCTACGTCTACCGGAGCGAGAACTTCGGCCAGGACTGGACCCCGATCACCGACGGACTTCCGGTCAGCTCCATGAACGCGCTCGCGCAGCATCCGGACAATGCGAACTTGCTCTTCGCGGGCAACGAGATCGGGGTCTTCGTCTCGGCCGATGCGGGGGGGCATTGGGTCCGGATGACCAATGGCCTGCCCACGGTGCCGGTCGACGACATCAAGATCCACCCGAGGGAGAACGACCTCGTGATCGGGACCCACGGGCGCGGCATCTGGATCCTCGACGATATCGGTCCACTCGAGCATCTGAACTCGAACGTCGTTGCGGCGGACGTACACGTGTTTCCGGTCCGCCGGGCGACGTCGTACAACGCCTACACGCCGCAGGGATGGACGCCCGGGATCTATGCTGCCCCGAATCCGCCGAGCGGCGCGCGTGTCCGCTATCACCTCGCTGGAGACACGGACGATCTGTCTCTCCGAGTCACGGACGCGTCGGGTGCTCTCGTTCGGGAACTCGACGCACCCACCACCGCGGGCATGCACGAGGTCATCTGGGACCTGCGGATCGAGGAGAGAGACGGCTCGGGTGAATCCCGTGGTATGGGGCCGCGCGTCCTTCCAGGGGCGTACATCATCGAGATGACCACCGGATCCGATATCGTGCAGACGGAGGTCTCCGTGCGCATGGACCCGAGGGTTCAGATGGGGCGCCGGGACCTCATGGTACGCCATCAGAGCATGATGGAGTCCTACCGGTTGTCTCACGCCGTCGGCCTCGCAGGGGATGCGTTGGACGAGATGGGCGACCACCTGCACGCGGCCGAGGAACTCGTGGGTGATCGAGCCCCGGAATCGCTGAGGGCGGAGCTGGAGGCGCTTCGCGAGGCTCTCGACAGTCTGGAGGATGAACTGGACGACGCCTCAGATGGCGCGGGTGCATGGCGCGGCATCCAGAGTTCCGGCTCGATGCCCACAGCCGATGCGCTCTACCAGATCGAGCGTTCCTGGGAGGAGGCGCCCGGCGTGATCGAGCGGATCAACGGCGTCATGGACGACTTCTCCTCCGTCATGGGTCAGGTGTACGCACCTGCGGCCATGCCAGAGGGGCCGCATCGTGTGCCGGCTCCGTCCCGTGGAGGTTGATCGGTGGCGAAGAGTCGATTCATCGAGGCGGAGCGGCTCAAGCCGTTCATCGCGTACCTGGCCGCGGCGTTCCTCGTGATCCTCGCCCTGGGTACGGCAGTCCCCCGTGGGCCTGCCCGAACGCTTCTCATTTTGGCATGGCTTCTCCTGTTCCCGATCGGTGGATGGAAGATTTTGAAGCAGCCCGCGGAGTGATCGTCATGACCCGACGTCGAATCCTGCGTATCGCGACCCTCGTCGCTGCGCTTGCGTGTGTGCGTGCGGTGCCGGGTGCGGGGCAGTGGCCCTCCGATGACGCCCTTCCGACGGAGTTCAATCTCGCGATGAACGCCAAGATCCTGTGTTCCGGGATATGGGTTCAGGAGCGTGATCCGGAGCTGCACGTGGCGGCCGATCTCCGGCGGTTCGCCCACTTCGGGTGGGGAGACGATTTCAGCTACGAGATCGATCGTGAGCGCCGCCGGGTGACCCTGTCCTCCCCGCAGTCCCCTCATGACCGAGTGGCGCAGTACAACGGAGATCAGGGGTGCTCGGTGCTTCCCCGGGGCATGGACGAGATTCAATTCGCGCCATCAGAGGTCGGTCAGGAGTGGCCGAACCGGTCCTGGCAGCGGTGGCCGATGGGTGAGCGGAAGTCGGACGGCGCGTTGCCTCCGGAAGTGGATGCGGGAGCCCTCGAGGCGGCGCTGGACTGGGCCATCGCGAACCACGAGCACGGGCAGAATACGCGCGCGTTCGTCGTGGTGTACAAGGGGCGGATCATCGGGGAGCGGTACGCCCCGGGTGTGCCGCGCGACATGCCCCATCTGTCCTGGTCTCAGGGGAAATCCATCACCGCGGCGCTGATCGGGGTGCTCGTCCAGCAGGGTGAGCTCACGCTGGATCAGCCAGCGCCGGTCGCCGAATGGGCGGGTGATGCGCGTCGGGACATCACCATCGCCAACCTGCTGCACATGAGCTCCGGGCTCGACTTCAACAACTTCGGCCTCGGGAACGAGAATTCGCTCTCGACCGACAATCATCATTTCCGGATCTACTTCGACGGCATCAACGTCTTCGACCATGCCGTCAGCTTCCCCCTCGCGGTCGCGCCGGACACCCGGTGGCGATACCTGAACTCCGACCCTCTCACCCTGGGGCGGATCGTGCGACAGACCGTCGAGCAGAGGGGGGAGAGCTACCACGCGTTTCCATGGACCGCGCTCTTCGATCGGATCGGGATCAAGAATGCGGTACTCGAAACGGACGCCTGGGGCAATTTCATCCTGACCGGGTACGATTATATGTCCGCCCGGGACTGGGCTCGATTCGGTCTGCTGCATCTGCAGGACGGGGTATGGCAGGGGGAGCGCATCCTGCCTGAAGGGTGGGTCGAGTTCGTCAGTACCCCGGCACCTGCGAGCGAGGCCCGTGATTATGGAGGGCAGTTCTGGCTCAATGCGGGCGGGCTGTACGACCGCATCCCCGTGGACGCCTTCTGGCCATCCGGCTTCATGGGCCAGAATACGGTGATCATACCCTCCCGTGACCTCGTCATCGTGCGGCTGGGGCCCAGCCCCGGCGGTGGGGGCGCCTACATGAACGAGTACGTGGGGCGCGTCCTGGACGCGATCGACGTAGCGCGGTGACGCGGGGCCCGTTCGGCAGTTGACCCCGTGGTACCCTCCCGCCATCGTTCGATCTGACGATCACAGCAGGAGATTCGACAGTGTCCGGTCACGTCACGACCTCGACGATCACGACCACCGGCCAGACTACCGGCCGGGGGGCTGCGCTCGTCGGTTAGGCCAGGCCGGACCCGATGCGAGACGCGGCCCCCGGACCACGGGCGCCGCGTTTTTTCATGCCCGTGGGTGACGACGACATCCACGAAACCAGACGACACCATGTCCAGCGAACACATCAAGATCACCCTTCCTAACGGCGACGTACTCGAGTTGCCCCGCGGATCCACGGGCGGCGACGTCGCGGCGAGCATCGGCCCTGGCCTCGCGAAGGCCGCCGTTGCGGCCGTCGTGAATGGCGAGACCCTGGGTCTCATGGAGCCGATCGAGGGGGACGCGGAGATCCAGATTCTCACGGATCGGGACGCCGACGCCCTGGCCGTCCTCCGGCACTCTGCCGCGCATGTGCTGGCGACCGCTGTCCGAGAGCTTCGACCCGGGGCCGGGATCGGCTTCGGGCCGGCGATCGACGACGGCTTCTACTACGACTTCGAGGTGGACGAGCCGTTCACCCCGGAAGACCTGGAGATCTTCGAGAAGAAGATGCTCGAGGTCGCGAAAGCCGATCAGCCGTTCGAGCGAAGGCAGGTTTCGAAGGACGAGGCGCGGGGTCTCTTCAGCGACGACCCCCTCAAGCTGGAGCGGCTCGAGGAATTCGATGACGACGAGATCATCACGGTCTACGAGAACGGTCCGTTTCTCGACCTCTGCAAGGGCCCGCACATCCCGAGCACGGGCAAACTGAAGCACTTCAAGCTGCTTTCGGGCGCCGGCGCGTACTGGAGGGGAGACGAAAAGCGCCAGATGCTACAGCGGATCTACGGAACGGCCTTTCACAAGAAGGCCGATCTGGAGGAGCATCTGCATCGGCTGGAGGAGGCCAAGCGTCGGGACCACCGTCGACTCGGGCGTGAGCTCGGACTCTTCCAGTTTCATCCGGTTTCACCGGGAGCTGCCTTCTGGACACCCCGGGGCACCGAGCTGTACAACACGCTCGAGCGCTTCGTCCGGGAGCGCCAGCGGGCGGACTTCTTCGAGGTGAAGACCCCGCTCCTGTACACCAAGGAGTTGTGGGAGAAGTCCGGGCACTGGGGCAAGTACAAGGAGAACATGTTCCTCGTGCTCGACACCGAGTCGGGTGAGCACGATATGTCGCTCAAGCCGATGAATTGCCCGTCGCACTATCTCTACTACGCATCGGAGACGCACTCGTACCGTGAGCTTCCGCTCCGCTACTCGACACTCGACGTGTTGCACCGAAATGAGCTTTCCGGTGCGCTTTCGGGCCTGACCCGGGTCCGGCAGTTCGCGCAGGACGACTGCCATGTCTTTCTCCGGGAGGACCAGATCGCGGAAGAGGTACAGTTCCTCACTGACTTCATCCTCGGTCACTACGAAGCCTTCGGTCTGCAGTCCCGTCTGAAGTTCGCGACGCGCCCGGAGACACGAATCGGCAGCGATGAACAGTGGGATTACGCCGAGGCCGCGCTTCGGGAGGCGCTCGACGCCACGGGTCGCGAGTACGACATCGAGGAGGGAGATGGCGCGTTCTACGGGCCCAAGATCGACTTCCACGTGACGGACTCGATTGGACGCAGCTGGCAGCTCGGCACGATCCAGCTCGACTACAACGCGCCGGAGCGCTTCGATCTCGAATACATCGGGAGTGACAACACCCCGCACCGACCGGTCGTGATCCACCGGGCCGTGTGCGGGTCATTCGAACGCTTCATCGCGATCCTCATCGAGCATTACGCAGGCGCATTCCCAACGTGGCTGGCCCCGGAGCAGGTGCGCGTTCTGTCCGTCGGCCAGGATTGGGACGCGAGCGCGCAGGAGCTCGTTCATGCTCTCGTCGGCCACGGGGTACGCGCGACGCTTCAATCACGCGAGACGCTTGGCTACCGAATCCGCGAGGCGGAACTTCACAAGATCCCGTACATGGGCGTGGTTGGAGAGCGCGAGGCCGCTGACGGCACGGTGGCCGTGCGAAAGCGCGGGGCCGGTAAGAAGCAGGAGGTCATGTCCCGCGAAGACTTCATCTCCCTGATAACAGAAGAGATACGGACGCGCGCCCTCGGTTGACCGGGGGCGTGGTCTCGGTCATCTTTCGCCTTCGCCTCCAGGGGCGGAGAACAATCAAGAAGCGAGCCGTTCGACCAGCGGTTCCACCTTCAGGGCCCTCCGGGGTCGGCATGAGGGTCGCACGGGTCGATGCACGGAGTGTAGCTCTGCGCATTCGTCCTGGTCGCGGCCCGAGATTCGTCTCGGGCTTTTGTCGTAGAGGGCAGGATCGCAGGATGAGGCCCGGAAGGGACTCGCATCGTGACTCAACTGGAGGGAAGGGACATCAGCAGAGACCGAGTTCGTGTTAACGACCAGATCAGGATCAGCCCGATTCGGTTGATCCAGGACGACGGTGAGCAGATCGGCATCGTCTCCATCGACGAAGCCCGGGAACGGGCGGACGTACGCGGAATGGATCTGGTCGAGGTCGCGCCCGACGCACGGCCCCCCGTCGTCAAGATGATGGACTACGGGAAGTACAAGTACGAGGCGGATCGGCAGCGACGTGAGGCACGGAAGAAGCAGCACACCATCAAGGTGAAGGAAGTGAAGTTCCGTCCCGGCATCGAAGACCACGACTACAACTTCAAGGTCGGACACGCACGGCGCTTTCTGGAGGACGGCAACAAGGTCAAGCTGACGATGATGTTTCGCGGTCGTCAGGTGACCCATCCCGAGATCGGTAAAGAAGTTCTCGCGAGGGTCATGGAAGACCTGCAGGAAGTGGGACAGCCGGAATCGTTCCCGAATATGGAAGGCCGGATCATGTCGATGGTCCTGGCCCCACTGAAAGACTGACAGACTGAGCCCCGGGTTGAACGGGGCGATTGGAGTTCTGAAGCCATGCCGAAGATGAAGACTCACCGGGGCGCCGCGAAGCGGATGAAGGTCACGGGCACCGGAAAGCTCAAGAGGATGCGCTCGAACAAGAGCCACATCCTGAACAAGAAGACGACGAAGCGTAAGCGTCGTCTTCGGCAGCCGAACCTCGTCAGCAAGGCCGACGAGAAGAAAATGCACAAGATCCTTCCCTACGGCTCCTGAGGAGGCTGAACCATGCCTAGAGCAACCTCCGCAGTCGCGCGGAACAAGCGGAAGAAGAAGATCTTCAAGGCCGCGAAGGGCTACTTCGGCGGGCGGAAAAACCTCTACAAGACCGCGAAGGACGCGGTCGAGAAGGGGTGGGAGCACGCATACCGGGACCGCAAGAAGAAGAAGCGGAATTTCCGGCGGCTCTGGATCGCGCGTATCAACGCGGCTGCGCGTCAGCATGACATGTCGTACTCGCGATTTATCAACGGCCTCAAGGCCGCGGGGATCGAGCTCGATCGTAAGGCGCTCGCCGACCTTGCCGTCCGGAATCCGGAGGCATTCGGAGCGATCGTCGAGCAGGCGAAGGAAGGGTTGGCGGCGAAAGCCGGCTGATCGCACGACACGAGGCAGGACCCTGAGGGCTCCGCAGCGTGGCTGCGGAGCCCTCTCGTCTTTGGGAGGCGATGTGAAGAGGAGCGACGAAATTCACTGGCGGGCCCTGGAACGCATGTACCTGGGATCGCCGATCAACAGCATTTATCGGCCGCTCATCACGGTCGGGCACGAAACCGCCGAAATCGAAATCGAGGTCGGCGACCACTTCTTTCACGCGGCGGGCGCAATTCATGGCTCGGTTACCTGGAAGATGCTCGATGATGCCTCGTTCTTCGCGGCAGCCAGCCTGGTGGATGACGTCTTCGTGCTCACGACCTCCTTCACGAGTTATCTCACGCGGCCGGTTTCGGAAGGGGTCCTTCGCTCCGTCGGCCGGGTGGTGAACCGGAATCGCAGCCAGATGGTTGCTGAAGCCGTGGCCTTCGATCACGCCGGCCGCGAGGTGGGGCGGGGAAATGGCATCTTCGTGAGGAGCAGCGTGGAGCTAGCCGGGATCCCGCTGTATGCCGGCATCGAACAGTGATACTTTTCCGGGTTCTCCTCCTTCAACGCGCGCAACGACTTACCGTGGCCGACCTCAATGAGTGAATCAAATCCGATCGAGGCGCTCAACGCGCTCGAGGCCGAGGCGATCGACGCTGCGGCATCGGCCCCCGATGCCGACGCGCTGGAAGCGGTGCGGGTGTCTTACCTGGGGCGCAGCGAGGGCCGGATCTCAGCGATCCTTCGTGGCCTCGGACAGCTCCCCGCGGAGGAACGTCCGGCGGTGGGCCAGCGCGCCAATGAGGTCAAAGGCGCGGTGTCCGCGGCGCTGGAGGCCCGCAGCAGCGCCCTCTCAGGTCCATCGGCGTCCACTGGTCTGGACCTGACGATGCCGAGTCGGCCTCGCTGGCAGGGGGGATTGCACCCGATCACGCAGGCGATCGATGAGATCTGGCACATTTTCCGCGATCTCGGCTTCGCGCGAGCGCGCGGGCCGGAAGCGGATACCGAGTGGTACAACTTCGAGGCGCTGAACACGCCTCTCGACCATCCGGCAGCGGACGAACAGGACACCCTCTATCTTGTGGACTCCGTCCTCCTTCGTAGTCACACGTCGCCGGTACAGATGCGCACGATGGAGGCCAACGAGCCCCCCATTCGCATCATCGCCCCCGGGTGGGTCTACCGGCGCGACACGTACGATGCGACGCACACGCCGGCCTTCATGCAGATCGAGGGTCTGGTGATCGACGAAGACGTCACCTTCATTGATTTCAAGGCCACGCTTGCCGAATTCGCGCGTCGTTACTGGGGGCCGGATACGCAGATCCGCTTCCGCCCCTCGTTCTTCCCGTTCACGGAGCCCAGCGCAGAAGTCGATGTGAAGCGGGTGATCACACGCCCTGACGGTACTCGATACGAGACGGACTGGCTGGAAATCATGGGGTCCGGCATGGTCGATCCGAATGTGATCGCCAACGCGGGCTACGATCCTGAACGATACACCGGCTGGGCGTTCGGTATGGGACCGGGCCGCATCGCCATGCTGAAGCACGGCGTAGAGGACCTCCGGACCTTCTTCGAAAACGACGTACGCTTCCTCGGACAGTTCGCCCAATGAACGTTTCGACACGCTGGCTGAAGGATCTGGTACCAGGTCTCGACGGCACCCCCGAGGAACTCTCCGAGCACCTGGCCCTGCGCGGGGCGCCGGTCGATGCGATCACGTCTCCCGGCGAGGAGCTTCGCGACATCATCATTGGCCGGGTGATCAAGGCGCAGCAGCACCCGAATGCGGATCGACTGCGCGTTTGCGAGGTGGACAACGGGACGGAGATCGTCCAGATCGTCTGCGGCGCCCCGGTGGTGAAGGACGGTGCCTTCTACCCGTTGGCGCCCGTAGGCGCCGTGCTGCCCGGTGACTTCAAGATCAAGAAGTCGAAGATCCGCGGCGAGGTTTCGCAGGGCATGCTCTGCTCCGCCCGGGAACTCGGCCTCGGCGAGGACCATTCCGGGATCATGGAGCTCGTCGGCGAGTTCACCCCGGGCGCGCCGTTCGTCGACTCGGTGGGACTGGATGACGCGACGCTCGATGTCGAGGTCACTGCCAATCGTGGAGACCTGCTCTCCCATGTGGGCGTGGCGCGTGAACTCGCCTCGCAAGGCGACGGACGGGTCGAGCTTCCTGCGTTGCCGGGAGCGCCGGACCTGGCGCCGGAGTACGTCGCTGCGGTGCCCATGGTGGCTCATGACGGTGTCTCCGTTCGGATCGACGATGCAGATCTGTGCAGCCGATACCTCGGTGCGGTCATTCGCGGCGTGACCGTCGGACCGTCGCCTGCCTGGCTGCAGGAGCGCCTGCGGGGCGCGGGGGCGCGCCCGATCAACAACGTGGTCGATGCGACGAACTACGTGCTGCTGGAGCTGGGGCAGCCCATGCATGCCTTCGATCTCAACCGGTTGGGCGGACGATCCATCATCGTTCGGCGCGCGGCCGAGTCCGAGCGGGAATTCGCCACGCTGGACGGCGAGACGCGCGCGATCACACCCGAGATGCTCATGATCTGCGACGGGGACGGCCCGGTCGCGCTCGCCGGAGTCATGGGTGGACAGAACTCGGAGGTGGACGAGGAAACCGTCGATGTCCTGCTCGAGTGCGCGTTGTTCGAGCCCAAGTCGACCCGGGCCACGCGGCGGGCGCTCATCATGTCGACGGACGCCTCGTACCGGTATGAACGTGGCGTGGACCCCGAGGGGATGCAGCGCGCCATGGAACGCTGCATCCGCGTAATCCTGGCGACGGCGGGCGGCGTGCTCGATGGTCCGATCCTCGACTGTTGCCCGACTCCGTTCGAAAGCGCGGTGATCGATTTGCGCCTCGCTCGAATCGAGCGTCTGCTCGGCATCCCGTTCGAGGGAGAGTACGTGACGTCGCTGCTGACCCCGCTCGGTTTCACGGTCGAGGGCGAATCGGACGGCGTACTGCATGTCCGAGTCCCCGGGTTCCGCTCGTACGATGTCACCCGCGAAGTGGACCTGATCGAGGAAGTGGCCCGCACGCACGGCTTCGACAACTTCCCGGATTCGTTGGGGCCACAACGTCCCTCTTCGGTTCCCGACCACCCACTGTTCCAGCTGGAGGACCGCATTCGGGACGCGATGGTGGGCCACGGTCTTTTCGAGACGCAGACCCCGGCATTCTGTCCTGAAGGCGAAGGCGACGTCGAGGTTGCCAATCCGCTGACGACGACCGAGCCGTTCATGCGAAGGGCGTTGATGCCGGCTCTCGTTCGTCGCGTGGAGTACAACCTCGCACGGGGCAACCGTGACGTGCGTCTCTTCGAGCTCGGTACCTCGTTCCGAAAGGCCGGATCGTGCGAGCCTCCGCACGAAGAGCCTCATCTCGGGGTGATCCTCACGGGGCGTCGTGAACCTCCGCACTGGTCCCGGGACGACGAGCCGATCGAGATCTGGGATCTCAAGGCGCTGCTCGAGGATATGGTTCGACGGGTGTACGGCGCTGAGGCGACCATCGAGCCCGGGACACCGTCCTCGACCATTCTGGATCCGGAGCTGTGCCTCGTCGTCCACTCCGGATCGGGGGAGGTGGTCGGATACGCGGGCCGAGTGTCGGATGATGCGTGCGACGTGCCGGTCTGGGCCGGTGATCTGTGGGCGTTTGAACTCACCCTTCCGGCGGATCCGCCGGGCGCGCCCACAGTGACGGTGACACCTCTGCCGCAGTTCCCGGCCAGCGAACGCGACCTCGCGCTTCTGGTCCCGAATGCTGTGACGGCGGGGGCCGTGTCCGACGTGATTCGACGTCACGCCGGTCAGGATCTGGAACATCTCGAGGTCTTCGATCTGTACACCGGCGAGGGGGTGCCCGAGGGCCTACGGTCGCTGGCGTTCCGCTTGCGCTTCCGGTCGCCGGCGCGGACCCTGAAGGACAAGCAGGTCGACAGGAGTGTGAGGGCGGTTCTCAAACGACTTGAGGAGGATCTCGGTGTCGAAGCCCGAGGATAACGGGGGTGCCGCGGACGTGGCGGCATTCGACCGGCTGGAAGGGGCGGTGGATCGTCTGGTGAATGCGCTCCGAACTGCTCACGAGCGCGTGGCCGAGTCCGAAGTCCGCGTAGAGGAGGTCGAGGCGCGAAACTCCGAAATGTCGCAGATGGTCGAGCGATTCACCGAGAGCCCGGCCGACGCACACGAACTCGTGGGTCGGCTCAAGTCGCTCGAGGCCGAGAACGAGGACCTTCGGATGCGTCTCGAGCGGGGCCGTGAGGGCGTCGAGAGGATGATTGCGAGGATCCACTTCCTGGAGAATCAGGGATGACCGACAAGACGTCCGTCACCGTCCGGATCGCGGGCGAAGAGCACACGATCCGGGCGAGCGCCGAGCCCGAGTACACGCGCAGGTGCGCGAAGCTCGTCGACGATCGGATTCATGAGATTCGATTGGCTGCCGGGCTGATCGAGGGTCACAAGGCTGCGATCCTCGCTGCTCTTTCGATCGCCGACGAGTATCTGCAGGCTCGAGAGGAACTCGAGCGCTCCAAGGTCGATCTCGCCGCGAAGGTCGATGCGCTCGTAGCGCGCGTGGAGGGGGCCGTCCCACCCGTCTAGTCGGAGGCGGGCCCGGCCTCGGGCTCGGGTTGCGGACGCGACGATTGGCACCCTATCCTCAAATTGTTGCACGGGGATGGCGCGCGCCGCCGCCGGCGGACCGTCCATCCGATTTGCTCACTTGCGGCCCCATGGCCGTTTTGGAGTTGATATATGATCACCCCGCCTTTGATGGTGGCGGCGGGGGTTGGACTCGTTCTGGGATTGATGGTCGGGTTCGTGGTCGCGAGGAACCGCGCACGGACCCAGCAGCAGTTGGAGAAGCAGAAGGGACAGGACGAGGCCTCCCGCATCCTGAAGCGGGCCGAACGTGAGGCGGACAACGCACGGAAGGCCGGAGAACTCGCAGGCCGCGAAGAAGGATTCCGTCTTCGTGAGGCCTGGGAGAAAGAGGAAGCCCGACGGCGCGAGGAGATCGAGCGCGCGGAGCGTCGAGCAGAGGAGCGCTCCGACGCACTCGATCGACAGTTCGAGCGCCTGAATTCACGCGACAACGAACTCGAAGAGCGCTCAGAGGCGCTCGCCACCCGTGAATCGGACCTCGAGCGTCAGGCCGACGGCGTCACTGCGCGCGCCGCCGAGGCGCGACAGAAGCTCGAACAGCTCGCCGGCATGAGTGAGGCCGAGGCTCGGGCGGAGATCATCGCCGATCTGGAGGACACCGCGCGCGCCGAGGCCGCCAACAGCCTCCGCGAGATCAAGGAGCAGGCTCAAAAGGAGGCCGACAAGGAAGCCCGCAAGATCGTCGCCCTCTCCATTCAGCGTATGGCGGCCGACCTTACCGCCGAGACCACGGTGTCCGTCGTCCAGCTGCCTTCGGAGGAGATGAAGGGTCGCATCATCGGCCGCGAAGGTCGTAACATCCGGTCCTTCGAGCAGGTCACGGGTGTCGACGTGATCATTGACGACACGCCCGAGGCCGTGGTCCTGTCCGCGTTCGACCCGGTGCGGCGGGAGACCGCACGGATTGCCCTCGAGCGTCTGGTCGAGGATGGCCGGATTCACCCGGGACGGATCGAGGAAGTCGTTGAAAAGGCTGCGGCCGAGGTCGAGCGGGTCATGGTGGAAGCGGCCGAAGAGGTGCTCTACGAACTCGGTCTGCACAACGTGCACCCCGAGATCGTGAAGACACTCGGGCGGCTTCGGTTCCGGACCTCCTACGGTCAGAACCAGCTCCAGCATGCGCGCGAAGTCGCGCTGCTCGCGGCGAACATGGCGGCGGAGATGGGCCTGGATGTCCAGGGCACGAAGCGCGCGGCGATCTTGCACGACGTCGGGAAGGGCATGACGCACGAGCACGAGGGGACGCACGTCGAGCTCGGGTATCGGCTGTGCAAGAAGCATGATGAGACGCCGCTCGTCCTCAATGCGATCAAGGCCCATCACGACGAGGAGCCGCACTTCTTCGCGGAGACCTTCCTCGTGACGGCCGCCGACGCGATCAGCGGTTCACGACCCGGAGCGCGGCGCGAGATGTTCGACGGGTACGTCAAGCGCCTCGAAAAGCTCGAAGAGCTGGCGATGGAGCAGGACGGGGTGTCTCGCTGCTTCGCGATCCAGGCCGGTCGTGAACTGCGCGTCATGGTCGAGCCAGAGGCCGTTGGAGATGGCCAAATGGCGCAGATCTCGGAAGCCGTGGCGCGCCGGATCGAGAGTGAACTCCAGTACCCGGGCCAGATCAAGGTCGTGGTCGTTCGGGAGACTCGTGCGGTGGACTTCGCACGTTAGATTCCCGACCTCGAACGGCGCCGCCGGTCCTTGATCGAGGTGTCCCCCGGTTTCGTACGCACCTACACAATCACAGACGACACTCCATGACCCAGATCATCTCCGGCCGTGACATCTCCGAGGAGATCCGCGCAGAACTCACGGACAAGGTTGCCGCGCTGAAGGCGTCTCACGGGGTCACCCCCGGACTCGCCACGGTGCTGGTGGGCGCCGAACCGGCCTCCCAGATGTACGTGGGCATGAAGAACAAGGCGGCCCACGCCATGGGCATCCACTCCGAGCAGATCACGCTCGAGGCGGACACCTCGGAGGACGAGCTGCTGGGAGTGGTCGAGGGGCTCAACTCGAACCCCGAGATTCACGGGATCCTGGTGCAGCTGCCCCTTCCGGAGCACATCGACGAGGCGAAGGTGATTGAGGCGATCGACCCTCTGAAGGACGTTGACGGATTCCATCCGATGAGCGTGGGACGCCTGGCGACCGGATCGGGGGAGTTCTTCGCGCCGTGCACCCCCGCCGGGGTCGTGGAGATGCTCGTTCGTTCGGGGCACGATCCGTCCGGCAAGCACGTCGTGATCGTGGGTCGATCGAACATCGTCGGGAAGCCCGCGGCGGCCTTACTCATGCGGAAGGCACCGGGTGGAAACGCGACCGTCACCATCGCACACTCGCGCACGCCGGACCTCGGCGCCGTGACCCGTACGGCGGACATCCTCGTCGTCGCGATGGGGCGTCCCGAGATGATCACGGGCGACATGGTGGCGGAGGGGACCGTGGTAATTGATGTCGGCACGAACCGTGTCGAAGACGCGACCCGCGAGAAGGGTTACCGGGTGTGTGGGGATGTTCTCTTCGATGAGGTAAAGGAGAAAGCCGCCGCGATTTCACCCGTCCCGGGAGGTGTCGGCCCGATGACGATCACGATGCTGCTCGCCAACACGGTGAAGGCTGCAGCGTTGAGTGCGGGCGCGTCGGTCTGACCGTTGTCGGATGAGCTGAGTCTCGACCTCTTCAACGGGGCTGAGGACGGCCACGGCGAGCCGGCACCGCCACCGGCACCGGAGCCGAAGGTCTGGTCCGTCTCTCAGGTCAATCGTGCCGTGAAGGGCCTGCTGGAGGCGAACGTCGAACCGCTCTGGGTGGGTGGTGAGATCGGGCAGTGGACGCGCTCACGTGCGGGGCATTGCTACTTCACGCTCAAGGACGACCGAGCCCAGCTGAAGTCGGTGATGTTCGCCCGTGACGCGGCTCTGCTCCCAACCGATCCGGATGAGGGCATGAAGGTCCGGTGCTTCGGCGATCTGACCCTCTACGAGGCCCGGGGCGACTACCAGCTGGTGGTCCGTCGCGTTGAGGCGGAGGGTGCCGAGGGCCTGTGGCGGAAGGCGTTCGAGCAGCTGAAGGCGGCGCTCGAGCTGGACGGTCTTCTCGCTCCTGAGCGCAAGCGCGCTCTGCCCTCGTACCCGGGAACCATCGGGGTGGTGACCTCTCCCACCGGGGCAGCGGTCCGGGACATCCTGTCGGTCCTCGGTCGCCGCGCCCCGTGGGCTCGCGTTCTTCTCCGTGGCGCGCGGGTACAGGGAGAGGGCGCGTCGGTTGAACTCGCCCGCGCGCTCGAGCACCTCGCGGCGACCGGACTGCCGGACGTCATCATCGTCGGACGAGGTGGTGGCTCTCTGGAGGACCTGTGGGCGTTCAATGAGGAACCCCTCGCTCGCGCCATTGCCGCCTGCCCGATCCCGGTCGTGTCTGCGGTGGGTCACGAGGTCGACGTGACGATCTCCGATCTCGTGGCCGACGTGCGCGCACCGACGCCGTCTGCGGCCGCCGAGACGGTCGTCCCGGATGGTGTCGCCCTGCTGTCCCAGCTCCGCCGGACGCCGGAACGGCTCGGACGAGGGCTGCGGCGGGCTGCTCAGCGGCGGCGGTCGGCGGTGTCCGAGCAATTGGCCCGACTGGCGCGAGCGATGGAGCGCAGACTGGGGCCGGCGCGCCAGACGCTGGATATGGGGGCGCTTTCTCTGGAGCGGGGGCTCCGGCGGCGGATCGAGCGGCAGCGGGCAGGCCTGACGGGGCTCGCCGGAAGGCTCGAGGCGCTCTCACCCCTTGCGACGTTATCGCGGGGGTACTCCGTAGCCCGAACCCCTGAGGGCCGTGTGCTTCGTCACAGCAAAGAGTTCCGCGCAGGGCTGCGCTTCCACTTGAGACTCAATGACGGTACGGTTGCCGCGGAGGCGATCGGGCTGGTCGAAGAGGAAGGAAACGACGGATGACCGAGCAGGCGAAGGAGGAGCTCAGCCTCGAGGCGCGGCTCGCACGACTCGAATCGATCCTGGCGCGCATGGAATCGGAAGATGTCGAGCTCGATGAGGCGCTCCACCTCTTCGAGGAAGGAGTCGGGCACGTGCGCGAAGCGGAGCGGGTTCTTGCCGAGACCGAGCTTCGCGTCGAGGAGTTGCTCGCAAACGGCGAGACCCGACCCCTGGACGGCAACCCGGGATGAATGCGGGCGAGGCGCTCGACGTCGCGGCGTATCTGAGGGGAGAGCTTCCCTCCGTCGAGGCTGCTCTCGAGCGGGTCGTCCTCATGATCGAAGGTCGCACCGACGTGACGGCGGACGTGGCTTCGGCCATACGCCACGGCGTGACCACGGGGGGCAAGCGGCTGCGCCCCATCCTTTGCGTCACCGCCTATGCGGCGTGCGGTGGGCGCCGCTCGGATGATGCCTACGATCTCGCCTGTGCGCTCGAGATGATTCACGCGTACTCGTTGATGCATGACGATCTGCCGTGCATGGACGATGCGGAGCTTCGTCGGGGACGCCCCACGACACACATCGCTCACGGGGAAGCGGTGACGACGCGCGCGGGAGCCGCCTTGATTCCGCTCGCGGCGATCCACGCCCTTCGGGCGGCTCGGGCGCTTGGGTGCAACGAAGAGCGCGCGCGCCTGGTGGCGTCCCTGCTCATGCAGGCCGCCGGGGCGGGCGGCATGGTCGGCGGGCAGTGGGTGGACCTGCTCGGCGAAGGCCAGGCCTTCGGATTGGAGGAGTTGAACGCACTCCACCAGATGAAGACGGGGGCGCTTCTCGCCGCCTCGCTCGAGATCGGAGCGGTGGCGGCCGGCGCGACGCACGATGTGCGAGCCGGGCTCCTCGAGTACGGGCGGGCGATTGGTCTCGCGTTCCAGATCGCAGACGACATCCTCGACGCGACCGCCAGCGCCGAGGTGCTTGGCAAGAATCCGAGTGATTCGGAGCTGGACAAGTCGACGTATGTCGCTCTGTTCGGGCTCGAGGAGGCTCGGAGGCGGGCCGCCGCCGAGGTCGAGAGGGCTCTGATCGCGCTGGAGGCGTCGGGAGTCGTGTCGTCCGAGCTGGATGCCCTCGCACGTTTTGTGGTGGAGCGGGGTAAGTAGGTTCGGACCGGGCTGACCGGCACGGTCCATGCGGGTATCTTTCTTCGTTGCAGCAGATTCGACCAAGGAGTGATCCGGGTGTCCTTACTGGATCAGATCAAATATCCCGCCGACCTTCGCACGCTGGACAAGAAGCAGCTGCCCGAGGTCGTCGAAGCGGTGCGCGAGCGTCATATCGACGTCGTCGCCGAGAAGGGCGGTCATTTCGGTGCTAGTCTCGGGGTCGCGGAGCTCACCGTGGCGCTCCACTACGTCTACGAGACACCTCGGGACCAGCTCATCTGGGACACCGGGCACCAGGCGTACATCCACAAGATCCTCACCGGGCGGAACGCGGCGTTGCCGACGATCCGCAGCAGGCATGGGCTGGCACCGTTCTGCCGTCGTGACGAGTCCGAATACGACGCCTTCGGAGCGGGGCACGCGTCGACGTCGATCTCGGCTGCGTGGGGCATGGCGGTCGGCCGGGACCTGAACGACGAGGACTTCGATGTCGTCGCGATCATCGGCGACGGCGCGATGGGCTGTGGTCTCGCGTACGAGGCGCTCAACAACGCGGGGCACACGGGTCGGGACTTCGTGGTCGTGCTGAACGACAACGACATGTCGATCGCCCCCGCCGTGGGCGCGATGAACAAGTACCTGACCGGTATGATCACGAACCCAGCGTACAACAAGGTTCGCGAGGTCGTGAAGGAAGTGCTGCACCGGACTCCCGGCGCGGTCGGCGACGTCATGGAGGAGGTCGCCGGCCGGATGGAGGAGTCGTTCAAGCACCTGATCACGCCCGGCCTGATCTTCGAGGAACTCGGCTTCAAGTACGTGGGCCCGGTCGACGGTCACGATGTCGAAAAGCTGGTGGATACGTTCCGCCGGGTTAAGAAGATGAAGGGCACCGTGCTGGTCCACGCCCTCACACGGAAGGGCAAGGGCTTCAGCCGGGCGGAGGACGATCCGTGGTGGGGACACGCGCCGGGGACGTTCGACAAGATGACGGGTGAGGTGTCCAAGAAGTCCGCGGGACTGCCCCGTTATCAGAAGGTCTTCGGGAAAGGCTTGATCGAGCTCGCGGATGCGGATCCGAAGGTGGTGACGATTACGGCTGCGATGCCGGACGGCACGTCCACCGATATGTTCGCGAAGGCGCATCCCGATCGATACTTCGACGTCGGAATCGCCGAGGGGCATGGTGTGACGTTCGCGGCGGGCCTCGCGACGCAGGGTGTGAAGCCCGTCGTCGCGATCTATTCGACCTTCCTGCAGCGGGCGTACGACAACATCGTTCACGACGTCGCACTTCAGGGTCTGCCGGTGGTTTTCGGAATGGATCGGGCTGGCATCGCGGGGGAGGATGGACCCACGCATCACGGTGTACTCGACATTCCGTACATGCTGTCGATCCCGGGAATGACCGTCACCGCGCCGAAGGACGGTGCGGAGATGCTCGCGTTGCTGCGTCTGGGTACTGAGCAATCCGAGGGACCGTGGAGCGTACGCTGGCCGCGCGCCGCCGTTCCGGAGGAGGTACCCCACCTCAGCGAGATTCCGACGATCGAACCGTACTCGTGGGAAGTTCTTCGTAACGGCGGCGACGTGGTGCTGCTGGCGACCGGGACGATGGTCCTGCACGCCCGGGAGGCAGCGGACGAGCTTGCCAACAGGGGAATCGCCGCCACCGTCGTGAACTGTCGCTTCCTTAAGCCGTACGATCGGGAGACCTTCGAGGAAATGGTCCGTTCTCACCCGCTGGTGGTGACCCTCGAGGAGGGTCAGATCTCGAATGGCTTCGGTGCGTTCATGGCCCGGGAGATCGTCGAGATGGACCTCGACAACCAGCCTCGAGTCGCGACCCTCGGTATACCGGACGACTACATCGAGCACGGCGGTCGCGACGGCCTTCTGGAAGAGCTCGATCTTCACCCGGCGGGCATCGCTCGACGCGTAGAGACACTGGCGCGTCGAGGGGCCGAGCTGGAAACGGCCTGACGTGACCGGCCGCCCCCGACTCGAGGGCCCGTTCCGGCGGTTCGGGGTCGTTTACCGCGAGCACACCCCGGACGTGCTGGCCATCGCCGATCGCCTGCGACACTGGTGCCACGCGAGGGACATCGAGGTCTTGCTCGAAGAGGATGCGGGGAGGGACCCGGGTCGCCAGATCGACGTCGTATCCAATCCCGTGGACCTTGTCGTCGCGCTCGGCGGCGACGGGACGTTCCTTCGAGCCAGTCGGCTCGTCGTCGGGACCACGACGCCGGTACTCGGTGTGAATCTTGGCCGGCTCGGTTTCCTTACGGCCATTCCCGAGAGCGCGCTCGAGGATGGGTTGGCAGAGGTCGTGGCGGGCCGGGCGGTTATCGAGCACCGGTTTCGGCTTCGTGCCGTGATTCAGTCGGAGGGTGGCGAAGAGTCCGACGACTTCTTCGCGCTGAACGACATTGTCGTCCACACCACCGGAGCCGCTCGGGTGACTCCGCTGACGCTGGGGGTCGGTGATTCAGGGGGGCTGGAGGAAGTCGGATCCTTTGGCGCCGATGGTGTGATCGTCGCGACGCCCACCGGATCAACGGCGTACTCGATGTCGGCTGGCGGGCCGATCATCGTCCCGGACGTCGAGGCCATCGTGGTAACCCCAATCTGCCCGCACTCCCTGGCGGTTCGCCCACTTGTTCTGCCCGCCACCGAGACGATCAACGTCGGTTCCCTGGACGCGGCGGGAGAGCATCAGGTCACGGTCGATGGACAGGTGGTGCACCAACTCGGGCCTGGGGACCGGGTCCTGATTCAACGCGAGTCCGACCCGCTCGCGCTCGTCCGCCTGCCCGGCCAGACCTTCTTCAACACGCTGCGCCGCAAGCTGAACTGGGCGGTCCGCTCCCCGGAACGGGCCTGACAGGCCATTGAGGTGTCCCCGCTCGGGGCTCTACCTTCCGCGCCATGCTCGTCGAACTCCGCATACGGGACTACGCTGTCGTCGATGACCTGACGCTCTCGCTCGGGTCGGGGCTGAACACGCTCACGGGCGAGACCGGAGCCGGAAAATCAATCATCGTCGGTGCCCTGTCGCTGTTGCTCGGCGAGCGGGCCTCATCCGATGTCGTGCGCGCCGGCACCGAACGAGCGTCCGTGGAGGCCGTGTTCGATCTCGAGGGGCTGCCGGCCCTCCGGGAGCGCGTCGAGGAGCTGGGCTTCCGGCTGGACGACGGGCTCCTGATTCTGCGACGGGAGGTCGCCGCGGCGGGGCGGAATCGGGCGTGGGTCGGGGGATCGCCGGCGACGGCGGGAGTTGTGGGTGAGCTCGGGTCGGCGCTGGTCGACCTGCACGGTCAGCACGAGCATCAGACACTGCTGCGGCCGCGCGATCAGCGGTCGATTCTAGACGCCTACGGGGGTTCGCTGGATCTGGCTCGTGAGGTTGCCCACCGTTACACCCATCTCCAGAGCCTGCGCACCGAGCTTGAGATACGAGAAGAGCGGCGTCGTGAAGTGGAGAGTCGCGCCGACTACCTGCGGTTTCAGCTACACGAGATCGACGAGGCATCGCTCGAGCCCGGCGAAGATGAGACGTTAGAGGCAGAGGCGGGTCGTCACGAGCACGCGGAGGAACTCGCGCACGGTGCCGAGGCGCTTCATCACCTTCTGTACGAGGGTGAAGACTCTGTCAGCGATCGACTCACGGAGGCTCGCCGGGCACTGTCACGCCTGGCTGATTTCGATCCGTCTCTTCGGACTGAGCTCGCCCGACTCGACGAGGCCTTCCACCTGGCATCAGACGCGGGGCGTGCCCTCGGAGACTACGCCAGTGACGTCGACTTCGATGCGACGCGTCTGGAGGCGGTTCGCAGCCGACTGGACGCGATCTTTCGCTTGAAGCGGAAGTACGGTCCAGAGCTCGCGGACGTACTGGAGACGGCCCAACGCGTGCGAGCAGAGCTCGGCGATCACGACGAGGCGGACCACGACTTGTCTCGTATCCGCGGAGAGATCGACGCAGCGGAGCGCCATCTCGTGGAGCAGGCGGGTGCGTTGAGTCGTGCGCGCCAGACAGCGGCTCTCCGGTTGGGAGAGGCCGTGAGCGCGATCCTGCCCGACCTGGGGCTGGCTGGCGGCAGCTTTGAGGTGCGCCTGACGTCCAGTGCGACGATTTCGGCGTCCGTAGCAGAGAGCGTCGAGTTCGTCGTATCACCGAATACCGGCTTCGCCCCGATGCAGTTGGCGAGGATCGCGAGCGGAGGGGAACTGAGCCGGATCATGCTCGCGCTCAAATCGATCCTCGCGTCAGTGGACCAGGTCCCCGTGCTCGTCTTCGATGAGATCGACTCGGGCGTGGGTGGCGTCGTCGCAACCGCGGTCGCGACGAAGTTGTCGGAGGTCTCGCAGCGCCATCAGGTGTTCGTCGTGACGCACCTGCCTCAGGTCGCCTCCCGTGCCGACGCGCATCTCCTGGTGGAGAAGGGGGGCGGTGGAGGGATCACGACGACCGTGGTCCGGACTCTCGTGCAGGAAGCGCGGGTCGAGGAGATCGCCCGCATGCTCGGTGGGGACCCCGATTCCGAGGCATCCCGGGAGCATGCTCGTGAACTCCTCGCTAGCGGGTCGGCCCCCAGAAGCGGCGAAAGAGCCTGATTCCCGCTTCGACGCGCGTCCACTTCGGTGCGTGTCCGCCACTTCCGTCGATGGCGTGGAGGAAGCGCACGTGCACCTCCATGGGTCGGGGCGCGTCCCCACGCAGCCACGGCTCCACCGTGTCGTACCGGAGGCCTCCGCCGATCTGGTGAAGCTTCAGTCCACTCTCCAGCTCCAGCACCACGGGATCGATCGTAGGGTCGGCCACGGTGAGCTCGACTTCGTCGCGGAACTTATGCAGGAACCGGTACTCGCCGTGCAGTGAGACGGTGGACGACAATCGGATGTGCGGTGCGACATCCAGACCCATCATCACGCCAGGGGACCAGCGCACGTCACGCCGGGTCGTCGCCGGTGCCATCACCTGACCCGGGGCGGCGACCCGGCGCGTCAACGTCGTGGGGCTCTGCTGGGCGTAGAAGCCCGCGGTCGAGATCCCGAAGCGGCCCCCGAGCCGGATATCCGCAGAGAGGCCGCCCTCCAGATCGAGCTGCGAGTCTCCCGTGCCGATATCGAGAAGAACGTCCGGGTCTTCCTGGGTACCGGTGGGAAGTCGGACCGTGACCCGGGTCGTGACACGATACCCGAACGAGGGTTCAGCATGACCTTCGGTCGGGGTGAGATTGTCGAGGAGTCTGATGCGTGCGGAGGCCTCGACGTCCCCGAGGGCCCAGAGCCCCTGCCGGGTTTGCAGCGGCGTGGCCGCGCCGATCCCGGCTGCCGCGATGCTGGGGAGCAAGGCGAACCCCTCTGCGGTCAGAGTCTCGCGCGAGAGGACAAGTGGCAGGACGGTCGACAGGCTGGCGGCGGTGAGGTCGGTATTCAGCGTCGCGAGCGTCTGGTTGAGTCCGTCCCCTGCGGCCGTCCCGAGCAGAGGAAAGAGCGGCGTGGCTGCATAGGCCGAGGCAATACCGGCTTCGAACGACGCGGTTCTCGCCGCGAGATCGAGGGCGTTCGTACACGCGAGTCCCGGCCCACTCGCGCACGCGGCGTCCGCATTGGCCTGCGAGGCGGCGCGGGCCGCAGAGGCGGACGCCAGAAAAGACTCGACCGCCGCAGCATCGCTGATCATCGGGTTGACCCCGAGATCTCCGCTGACGGCGTCCGGAGAGTGGAGCAGGTCGATGACGGTGCGGGTCTGGTTCCACGGTATCAAAACCCCCACGGTAAGCCAGTCACGCACACCGACCTCGCCCCCGAATTCTACGGATGTCACCTCTTGCTGAACGCGACCTGCGGTAGGCCCGAGCATGGGCCCGTAGTCCGGTAAACCCGCGAGATCCCGGACTGCGGAGCGAAGGTTGGAGAGGCCGGGGAAGAGCTCAGCTCCATTGCTCGAGGTGAGGTCGTCACCCAGCTCCTCGATCCGCGGCGTCCCGTCCGGGGCGACGCCGAAGCGACGGTCCCACGAGGTAAAGATTGGGTGGGCCTGAAGGCGAAGCTGCCCGCGCGGAACCATCGTCTCATCCATGGCCTGACCCTCGGCCGACGGGGCGCACAGCCCCGCCAACAGCAGGGTCGCGAGGAGCGCGTGCGGGAGGCTCAGGCGCATGGAGTGAGGGGTGGAATTCCGGGCGGATCAGGCGATCCGGTGCCGACGTTCGACATGCCGTTCGGCCGCACAACATAAGAGGTTACGGGAATCCGAGGAACACGGCTTCACCCCCGAAAAAGCATTGACCACCCCATCGGATGTTTCTAGCTTGGACGCCGCATCACGTGCGGGAATAGCTCAGTTGGTAGAGCACAACCTTGCCAAGGTTGGGGTCGCCGGTTCGAGTCCGGTTTCCCGCTCTCGTGATCGGGGGGCGGCAGCAATAGCTGTCCGCCCCCCTCGCGTTTCTGGCGCCGTGGCCAAGTGGTAAGGCAGAGGACTGCAAATCCTTTATCCCCGGTTCGAATCCGGGCGGCGCCTCTGGCGTAAGTTGTTGCTGGGCCATAAGAAGCCTCCGACTGTCCGGTCGGAGGTTTCTCTGTTTCGGACAATGTCTCGGGCAAATGTGGTGCTCAGAGTCGTCCGAGTCTGGATCTGGAACTGGCGTTGCCGACCCGAAACGCCGCGCCTATAACATCCCGGTTCCGCGGCACGCCCGCTCGGGAGCGTGTTCGAGCGTGCGCAGGTACGCGTGATGTGTCTGGCGAACGCTCTCGACCGTTCCCTCGGAGGGATGTGGATTCATGACGTGGGGCTGGCCGATTCTGCGTGTGTTGATGGCTGTCACAGTGGGCTACGGCCTCCTGGTCTTCCTGATTCAGAGGGCGGTCATCTA
>Ga0181594_10000931_pt1 | contig 27553 bp, 27 predicted proteins | sample 071ome_18_FD_145603 | JGI IMG/M metagenome (GOLD analysis project Ga0181594, IMG submission 145603) | Coastal salt marsh microbial communities from the Groves Creek Marsh, Skidaway Island, Georgia - 071413BT metaG (spades assembly) | ecosystem: Environmental > Aquatic > Marine > Intertidal zone... | reverse complement strand
ACCATATGCTTGCCCGATCCGCCACCGGTCAGGCCGATATCGGTCTCACGCGCTTCGCCCGGTCCATTGACCACACAGCCCAATACGGAAAGGCTCATCGGCGTTTTGATATGCTCTAGCCGCTTTTCGAGCCTCTCTACCGTGCGGATGACGTCAAAGCCCTGGCGTGAACAGCTGGGGCATGACACCACGCGGACCCCACGGGTTCGCAGGCCGAGCGCCTTCAGCATTTCAAAGCCGACTTTGATTTCCTGCTCTGGCTCAGCAGAGAGCGACACGCGGATCGTGTCGCCAATGCCGGCCCAAAGCAGCGACCCGATGCCGATGCTCGATTTGACTGTGCCTCCGATCAGCCCGCCTGCCTCTGTGATGCCAAGGTGGAGCGGGCAATCGACCGTTTCGGCTAGGCCGTGATAGGCCGCGACCGCCAGAAATACATCGCTGGCTTTGACCGCGACCTTGTACTCATGAAAATCGTGATCCTGCAGCAGTTTGATGTGATCAAGCGCGCTTTCGATCAGCGCTTCCGGGCAAGGTTCGCCGTATTTTTCCAGCAGGTCTTTTTCCAGACTACCTGCATTCACGCCGATGCGTATCGCACAGCCATTGGCCTTCGCCGCGCGTACGACTTCGGCCACCCGCTCTGATGACCCAATATTTCCTGGATTGATGCGCAAGCAGGCTGCGCCCGCGTCTGCCGCTTCCAATGCGCGTTTGTAGTGAAAGTGGATGTCGGCAACGATTGGAACACGCGCAGCTTTTGTGATCTTGCCGAATGCAGCGCTCGCTTCAACCGTTGGCACCGACACGCGGATAATATCTGCGCCCACTTCTTCGCAGCGCCGGATCTGGTCAATGGTCGCCACAGCATCTTCGGTAGGCGTATTGGTCATGGTTTGAACCGTGATCGGCGCATCGCCGCCCACCGGAACATTGCCAACCATGATCTGGCGGCTCTTGCGACGTTCAATGTCGCGCCAAGGTCTGACTGATGACATGCAAGGCCATATAGTCAGCCTATGATGAAGGGGCAATGACAAGCGGCGCAATCTACCCCTTGGAAAGAGAAAGGGGGCACCAAATGGCACCCCCTTCCAATCTATCTTGCTCGACGAGTTACCAAGCGATCAATTTGGGTGCGATCAATCGCCCGGCAATTGCAGCGACAGCGACGGGAACAACGTGCCATATGCCAAGGTGCGTGAAGCTATCGACCGGGCAGGAAAAGCCATAAAGCAGGGTGCCGATCGCACCAGCTGCGATACCGGTGAACCAGCCCGCCGCTTGTTGCGATACAGGGGCGCCGCGGCGCAACCAGATGATAAGTGCGCGACCTACGGCTGCTGCCGCAATCAAAGATACGGGTAGGCAATGCAGCGCCGCATCGTCATTCAAGGCGCCAATCCAAAGGCCTTCAATGGCCTTGCCGATCCGATCAACGGGCGATCGGCGTGAGCGAGCCTTTGCCTTTAGGCGTTTCGATACTTTCGCATGAACCCTTCGGAACGTACTTCCATGCATCACCCTGATAATCGCGGGTCGATGTACCGGCACAGCGTGTGCCCGGGCCGGCTGCACAGTCATTCTTGCCAGCCTTCGAAACGCCGTAGCATTTTTCCGGTTTCCACTTCTGAGCAGCAGCGGGTGCGGCGGCGAGGCCTGCAGTGATGCCCGCGGTCAGTGCGATGCCAGCAAGCTTTGCAATTGAAATGTTTGTTATTTTGGTCTCTCCGAACTACATTACTACTGAAATATCCGGCTTCATGCCGGTGACATTGGCTGGTTCGCGCACATTCCGCGATCCGTTACAGCCGGACAAATTTTTCTTCCCGAGTAACCCCTGACATCAAACTCGCGAACCAATGACTGTCCGATAGGACAATCATCCCCCGCGATATTCATCCCGTGGATATCCCATTATATAAAGTGGAGAGTTTCATCAATACCCAGACACGCAAGACTACTTTTGCAGCCCTCGCCGGCGCGATGGCGCTTTCATCGGTTGCGGCTTTTGGCGCAGATGCGCCTGCCGGCAGCAGCGGAAAGGCGCTGAACGCAGACGATATTGTCCATTGTTACGGTGTCCACTCGTGCAAGGGGCAGGCTGACTGCGCTACAACCAAAAACGCCTGCAAGAGGCAAAACGAATGTGCCAGCCATGGCTTCAAAGCCATGAAAGCAGGTGAATGCCTTTCGGCTGGCGGCACAATCGGCGATCTTTAGTCGCTAACTGATTGGTTGGGTGGACTGGGGCTTTTATCCCCCATAGCCCCTGAATCCCGAGAGATGCACCGGGCCACCTTTCTATGCTAGGAATTTGAGAATGACGGCAATCGAACCATTCGGCGGTTTTGGCCTTGGTCTCAGAAGAACGCATTATGCGGATTTTCTGGACGGCGACGTGCCGGTCGATTTCGTCGAGGTCATCAGCGAAAACTATATGATTGATGGCGGTCGGCCGCTGCGCATTCTCGAGCAAGTTCGCGAAAGACACCCGGTCATCATTCATGGCGTTTCCATGTCGATCGGATCGGCTGGCGGACTTGATGAAAAATATCTCGCCAAGCTGAAGCAGCTGGAGCAGCGGATTGATCCCCTGTGGGTGTCGGACCATTTGTGCTGGACCCGCACCAGCGCGCACAACAGCCATGATCTTTTGCCATTGCCACTAACGGAAGAGGCGTTGCAGGTCGTCTGTGACAATATCGACCGTGCGCAATCCTATCTCGGGCGGCCGATGCTGTTCGAAAATCCCTCCAGCTATCTCACCTTTCCCGAGGACGAGATGGCTGAATGGGAATTCCTGAGCGAAATGACGCGCCGCACCGGCTGCTATCTGCTGCTTGATGTTAATAATATCTATGTCAGCGCGCAGAACCATGGGTTTAGCGCGGACGACTATCTGACTGGCTTGCCGCTTGATCGCGTGCGGCAGATTCACCTGGCGGGCCACACACCCGGAGAGATCATCATCGATACGCATGATCGCGAGGTCTGCGATGATGTCTGGACGCTCTACGGCAAGGCAATGGCGACGATTGAGCAACCTGTTGCGACTATGATCGAGCGCGATGACAAGATCCCGCCTTTGCCCGAGCTGCTGTCTGAACTGGATCACGCACTTAGCCTTGCTTGCGAAAGCATATCTGCATGAACGCGTCGCAAACACTCGCTGACAGGCAGGCCGCTTTCATGGCGCAGGTCTTGAACGATGAAGCGCCTTTGCCCGCGGGGTGGGGTGATCGCCATGCGCAAGGTATGAACGTCTATCGCGGCAACTATCGCAGTTCTGTGATCGAGGCGCTCAAGAGCACTTACGAGAAGACGGAGCAGTGGGTTGGCGAAGCTGCGTTTCAACGCGCGGCTGCGCATCATGTGATTACCAACCCGCCATCGACCTGGACGCTGGACGATGCGGGATCCGGCTTCGATGCGACTTGCGCGGAATTGTTCCGCAATGACCCCGAAGTCGCCGAGCTGGCATGGCTCGAATGGGCCATGTTGCAGGCGTTTACGGCGGAGAATGTGAGACCGCTCGACGCTGAAGGATTTGCCAAACAATCAGCTGGTTTTGGTGAAGAGGAGTGGGCCAAGCTCAGAGTTACATTCTTGCCTTGTGCAACCGCACGACAGGTCAATCATGATCTGCGCAGCATTTGGAACGCGCTGGGCGAGGACGAATTCGAACGTCCCCAAGCGCGCCATGACACGCCGCATTCTGTGCTCGTTTGGTGCGAAAGCGAACGATCCACGTTCATGATGGGTACGGCGGAGGAAGCGCGTGCGTTTAAGTCTGCGCAGGCAGGCACTTCCTACGGAGAAATTTGCATGTTGCTGGCGGGTGAAGATTCGTCCGAAGAGCAAATGCATGATGCGGCGATGCGGGCAGGCGCTTTGCTAGGGCGATGGCTCAATGAGGGGCTGATTGCCCTTATAGAGGCTTGACTTATCTCACCTGATCCCCCGACCATGCAGGCAACGAGAACAGGGAGACAAGGTGAAGATGTCCATCGGTGAACTGCGCAGTCCAAAGCCGAGCTTGCTCATGCGGCTGCTAACTTGGTTGGTTTCCAAACGGCCAAGCGTCTTTCCAAAAACCGCTGGCGAAGTCGCTCCGTTCCTTGATGGGCGCAAATTGCCACCTGACGCGCCGATGCCCGACAGCTTCAATTCCAGGTTCACTGTCGAGAATTGGAAAGCGGCTGGCCATGATTGCGTTACGCTGCACCCAAAATCGGGGAAGGGCGCAAGTCACATTCTTTACTTTCATGGCGGAGGATTTGTGCTGCCGATGTTTGATGTGCATTGGCCGCTGGTGGCGGACATGGTCGAGCGCACAGGTGCGAGTGTGACTGTGCCGCTGTATCCCGTTGCCCCTGAAAGTTCGAAGCAAGTTCAAGATGAAGTGGCGGATGCAGCCTATGCCAAGCTGTTGGAGCAGTGGGAGGCACCCAACATCATCTTGTCGGGCGATAGCGCCGGCGGTCATATGGCGCTGGCTCTTGCTTTTAGGGCGATCTGCAATGGTGGCGCAAAGCCGGGCAAACTGGTGCTGTTCGCTCCATGGCTGGACGTCACAATGGCTGATGAGGCCATGCGCGAGGTTGAGCCACATGACGTGATGCTGAAGGTCGATGCGCTTAGAGAACTCGGTGCAATCTGGGCTGGCGATGAAGATCCGGCTGGTGCCAGCTGCAGCCCGCTTTATGCCAGCGATGCCGAGCTTTCCCAGCTTCCGCCGACACAGATCTATGTCGGGCGGCACGATCTGTTTGTGATCGACAGCCGGACTTTCACGACCAAGCTATCCGCCGCTGGCGGCGACGTGCAGCTTTATGAATACGCCGGTGCGCCGCATGTCTTTATGGCAATCCTGCTGACACGCGAGTCCAAGGATTGCTTGAAGCTTGTTAGCGAATTCGTCCGCGCCTGATTTAGGCTGAAAAGCTTTCGCCGGTCATCTGTTCGCTTATTGACCACAGCTGATCGGCGATGTCTGGCTCGATGGCGTAGCTGCGCACGCCGCCGGCAGACGACTCATCGTCATTTTCGGCCACATGGCAATCTTCGCAATAGACGCCGCCTTTGCCCTCCAGTTCAGGAGAGGTCGCCGCCCAGCAGGTTGTTGCTGCACCTTGTGGAATGGTCTTCCATTCAAACGCGCTGTCACTGGTTGTGACACGTGCCAATAACGCTTCGATGTCCTGCTCCGTCAAATGCCGCCCAAGATTGGTCTGGATGCCGCCCGGGTGCACAGCATAGGCATTAATGCCCTTGTCTGCGAAACGTTGCTCAAGCCCTACGCTGAACAGGATATTGGCAGTCTTGGCTTGGCCATAGCTCGCCCATTTCTCGTATTCGCGGCGTTCGAAATTGGGGTCATCCAGGCTGACCGGCGCGAAGTGGTGTCCGCGGCTGGATAGATTGACGATGCGTTTGTCCTGCCCCTTTTCGATCAGCGGCATCAAATGCTTTGTCAGTGCGAAATGGCCCAGATGGTTGGTGCCAAACTGCATTTCGAACCCGTCGGATGTCTGCGCTTGGGGGCAAGCCATTACGCCCGCGTTATTGATCAGAATATCGATCTTGTCGAAACGTTCGCTGGCCTCCTTGCCGCAGGCCCGAATACTGTCGAGTGACCCCAGATCGCCTACAATCGTTTCAACCCTTGCGCTTGGCACATCGGCTTCGATAGCGGCCTTGGCTTCGTCCAGCTTGCCTTGATCGCGCCCCGCGATCACCACATTTGCGCCCTTTGCCGCCATGGCGCGCGCAGTTTCCTGGCCCAGGCCTGAATTGCCGCCCGTGACGAACACAGTCTTGCCGGACAGATCATGCCGGCCAAGCACCTCATCCGCGGTCGATTGTGCACCAAATGCCATGATCACTCTCCCAAGCTAGATTTTCATCCAGCAACCTAACTCTCAAGCCGGCCATCGCCAAACGCAAAAGGCAGTTGCCATATTCCATGCACTGTCGAATAGTGCTGCCCATGAAAAAACTGCTCTCGCTGCTCGCCTTAGTTTCAGCAATCGTCGGAGGACCCGCTTTGGCACAGGACAGTCCCAAATGGTCGATTGCGATTCACGGCGGCGCAGGCACGATCAAGCCAGACAGCGTTCCCCCGGAAAAGGAAGCTGAGTACGAGGCTGCATTGCAGGAAGCGTTGGATGCGGGCGCTGCAATCCTGGCCGAAGGCGGCAGCGCTATGGATGCCATTCAGGCGGCGATTGTGCTGATGGAAGACAATCCGTTGTTCAATGCGGGCAAAGGCGCGGTCTACACGTGGGAGAGCGAGAACGAGCTTGATGCGTCGATCATGGACGGGCGCGATCGCAGCGCGGGCGCGATAACCGGGGTGAAAACGATCAAGAACCCGATCCTGTTGGCGGACAAGGTGCGCACGGATAGCCCGCACGTCTTCCTAATGGGCGAGGGTGCCGAGCAGTTTGCTGCGGAACGTGGTATCGAAAGCGTCGATCCGAGCTGGTTTGAAACCGAAGCGCGCAAGCAATCGCTCGAGCGAATGAAGGCTCGCGAACTATCGGCGCTGGATGTCGATCTAAAATTCGGCACTGTGGGTGCGGTTGCACTGGATCAGGACGGCAATATGGCTGCGGGCACATCTACTGGCGGCATGACTGGCAAGCGCTGGGGCCGGATTGGAGACGCGCCAGTGATCGGGGCAGGGACCTATGCCGACAATCGCAGCTGCGCGGTCTCTGCCACTGGCTGGGGCGAGTATTTCATCCGAGTGGGCGTTGCGCAGGAGATTTGTACAAGGCTGCGTATTGCCAATGAGCAGGAAGAGCGAAAGCTTCTGACCACGCTTCGCCGGTTCATTGGTCGCAAGCAGGTTGATACCGGTGCCGCGCGCGAACAACGCGCCAAGGCGACGGCTGATGACGTTGTGGCGGAAGTCAAGGAGCTTGGCGGAGATGGCGGAATCATTCTGGTCACGCCTGAAGGCCATGCTCTTTACAGCTTCAACACGGCGGGCATGTATCGCGGCCGCGCCAACAGCGAAGGCATGAACGAGGTCGCGATCTTCGGCGGCGAAGAAACCGGGTCGGACACGCCCGATCACTGAAGGCTGGATCGGCGGCTAGCTGAACTTGTCTTTCTTGCGTTTGCCAAAGCGCATGCCGCCTTCCAGCTTGGCGCGCAATTGAGCGTAGAAGGCCTCAAGGAAAGCCCGCTCGTCACCGCCGCCCGGTTCCCAACCAATCTTGCGGCAGATGGCCGCATGGACGCTTTCTAGCGCGGCCTGATTGTTTTCGCGCAGGACCCGTTCGAGGGTCTGCAATTCTCGCTCTCCATAGACCGAAAGTTCGTCTTCGCCGAATTCATACTTCGCGCCCGTCAGCCAGCTGGTCCCGCTGGCGGCACCTTGTGTGGAGAGCGTATCCTCCAGCTTGGTGCGCGGTGCTTCGACCACCCATGTGCCGGCGATGATATCACCTGCGCGCAAGGCGTTCTTGTTGAGGAAAGGGATCAGCATAAAGATCACGAACCAGATCATGCCCGCAACGCTGGCGCTACCTACTTCGCCGCTGGGTGCAATCTGGATGAAGGCAAGCGGCAAGAACAACTCGATATCGCGGATCAGATTGCGCGCGACGACGGCTTCGGCAGACAATTGTGCACCATTGCGTGAGGCGACCCTGATACCGAGCAAGCGCTTGCCGGGTGTCGCTCCGCGCGGCCCGAGTTCAAAGAACAGGAAATAGCCATAGCGGGCCGAGAAGCTGATCAGGATCCACGTAACGACAATCAGTTCAACCGGGCCTCCCGCATCCTCCAGTGTATCTCCGTCAGCAAATGAGAACACGCCGGTGAAAGCCCAGAGCAGCAGCAGGAAAATCACGACCAGTGCGATCTGAACAAAAAGCAGGTCGAGCATCAATGCGCCCACGCGGGCACCGCGCGATGCCACCGTAAAGGGCAAAGATATGCCTTCAGGAGTAATCACGCCCCTGGTCCGTTTGTCTGAGTAGACTGTTGCCGCTCTATTCACGTTTCTTCGCCTCCACGTTTCAAACCGTAGAGGAAGAAGTACGCGAGCCAGAAGACCAGGAACGCCATGCCGATTGCCATGCGGCTTTCGGCCTGTTCGACCAATTGCCGCGGGAATGCCTCAAGAAAGCCCGCCACAATCAGCATGAAGACAACGCCGATCATGACTACGGCGGCGCGGGTGCCGCTTTCCGACGCTGCGCCAAGAATGGTCTTTTCGCCCGGAAATGCCATTGACCGACCGACATGCAAGCCTGCTGCGCCCGCCAGCAGGATCGCGAACAATTCGGTCGTGCCGTGCACGCTCAGCCATGCCGCAAACTCGAAAGTCAGCCCTTCGCTATCAAACAGCCACAGCATCGCACCGAGCAGCGCCATGTTGTGCACTAAAAGCAATAACGAAGGGATTCCAAAAGCAAAGCCAAGCGCGAACGCCAGGATTGCTACGCCGGCATTGTTGCTGAACAGATAGGCGGCAAACATCGACAGCCCTTGCGAGCTGTCATGCGTTGCCAACGTTTCCGCCAATTGCTCGCGCGATGCGCCAGGTATGCGCCCGCCGGACATCCCGCTCGGTACAAGAGCAAAGAACCATTCCTTGTCCCGCGCGACCAGCATCCAGCCAACTATCGTGCCAGCAGCCATGACAAACAACGCGATGCAGATATCCAGCCAGATCGCCCGGATCGCGCGGCTCCATCCGCCAAAGATAAAGCTGCGAAGCCAGGAGAAGAATCCCTGACGTGGCCCGTACACCTGATACCACGCTCGTTGCACGAGCGATTCCAGATAAGACAACGTGGCCCGGTCGAGCGACGTTTCGCGGGCCACAGAAAGGCTGGAGGCTGCCACACGGTATAGCGCGGGCAATGCAAGTAATTTAGCATCGTTGACGCTGCGCATGGATCCCTTTTCGATCCGCGCTAGAATGTCTTCAAGCTGGCGCCATTCGCCTTCGCGCTCAAGACGGAAACGGTCTGAACGCAGCACCGCGCTTTCAATATCGGGTGGCAATTCTATTTCGCGTTGTTTGCGGAATCGGTCGAGCACAGGCGTCTTCATCCGATCGCCTCCTGCCGTTTGATCGCGAAGTATTTGTCGATCAATTGGGGGCCAATCTGCCTCCATGGAGCCTCAACCACATCAATGCCCATTCGCCGCAAGCGTTCAAGCACTATGGCCCTTTGGCGTGACAGGGTTTCGGCAGTGACGCTGCGCGCCAAGGTTGCCAAATTGCTTGGCTCTGCGGAGACGAAATCTTCGATCTCGGCATCTGCGATGGTTACGAACAAGACCAAGTGGTGCTTGACCAGTCTGCCCAGACTTTCGACCATTAGTTCCGCAGCCGTGGGATCTGTGAAGTCAGAGAACAAGACGATCAATGATCGCCGTTGAAGCTTCCCGGTCAGCGTCGCTAGCGCGAGCGTGAAATTGGGCTCTGTCGCGTGATAATCGAGCTGTGCGGCGCAACTTTGCAAGCGGTGGAATGCACGAGTGTCGCTGACAAATGGTGTCATCAAACCGGGACGCTGGGCGAACCCGAAAAGCGAGACCTTGTCACCGCCTTTCATGGCAACATAGGCGCAGGTAAGGCCGGCGGAAACAGCGCGGTCTATTCGCGGCAGCCCGTCGACGGGTTCACACATCGCTTGCCCGCAGTCGAAAGCAAAGACGATCTGATTATTGCGTTCCGCTTCATTCTCCCGCGCGTAGAGTTTGCTATGCCGCGCGCTCGCCTTCCAATCGATCCAGCGGCGATCCATTCCAGGCTCGTATTCCGACAGCGCCTCGAATTGACTGCCCTCACCGCGCAGACGCCGGGCGATCAGGCCGAGTTGCGCATCGCGCAGGAAAGTTTGCAGGTCTTTACTGCGGATAGGCGTAAGATCGGGCCAAACACGGACATCGATATCGAGTTCACGTTCGACCTGCCGCGCGCCGAGGCCCAGAGGCCCGGTCCAGCGTAGCCAAGCCCGATCGATCCGGGCAGTGCCACGGCGCAACGGAACGGACAAATAGTCACCTGAAACGCCACCAGCGTCTTGTGCCACCAGCTCTATCGTTGCGCGGCCTTCTTCGCCCAAGCGCGGATCGAACTGAAGCGCTGCCTCAATGCGTGCAGGCGCGCGCCCTTTCACAAATTGTGCGTTTGCTTGGATTGGAAAAGCTTCGCCCACCTCTGCATCGGCGGGCGCATCTAAATCCCAATAGGCGAGCTGCCCTGCCAGGAATGCGTCCAGCAGAACTAGCATGAACAGCGCTGCTGCCCCGGCAGGTGCAATAACCCACGCCCCCGGGGCAACAGCACCCAGCAGCACGGCCACTGGTGCAGCGCCCGCGGCGATCCACGCAGCGCGTTCTGTTGGAACAAAGGGCAGGTTCATCCTCATCTGGCTTAGCGCGGTGCCTCGGTCGCTTCGATCAGTTCTGCCACGAGGGTTTCCACATCACGCCCCTCGATTTCCGCTGCCGGGCTCAACGTCAGACGGTGACGCAGCACGGAAACAGCCAAGGCTTTGACATCGTCCGGAATAGCATAGGCGCGCCCTTCCAAGGCCGCGCGGGCCCGCGCTGCGTTGGCTAGCATGACGGCTGCTCGGGGGCTGGCGCCGACTGTCAGGTCAGCATGCGCACGTGTGGCCCGAACCAAGCGCACGACATAGTCGGTGATTTCCTTGGCGACCGTAACATGATTGATCACAGCACCGACGCGCGGGAGTGTTGCGGCATCCGCCACGGCTTCTACGCCCAAATCAGCGGGGCGGGGCGGCCCTTGATGTCCGCCATAGCGTGAAACGATATCGGCTTCTTCGGCTTCGTCAGGATATGGCACCAGCAGCTTGAACAAAAAGCGGTCCAGCTGCGCTTCCGGCAGCGGATATACGCCCTGGTTCTCAATCGGGTTTTGTGTTGCGACAACCATGAACTGGTCGGGCAAGCCATGCGTTTCCCCGTCCAGCGTAACGCGCCTTTCCTGCATGGCCTCAAGCAAAGCTGCCTGTGTCTTGGGCGGTGTGCGGTTGATTTCGTCTGCCAGCAAAAGCTCGCAGAAGATCGGGCCGCGCGTCAGCGTGAACTGGCTGGTCTGGAAATTGAACAGATTGGAGCCGAGAATGTCGCCCGGCAGCAAGTCAGGCGTAAACTGTATTCGGCCGAAATCGAGTCCGAGCGCGGTCGCAAAGCTTTGAGCCAGAAACGTTTTCGCTGTTCCCGGCGGGCCTTCCAGCAAAACGTGACCCTGGCTGACCATGGCGATCAGCAACTGCTCGATCATATCGCTCTGACCGACGATAGCCTTGCTCACTTCGCCGCGAATGGCATTGGCGAGATCGCTCAATTCCTCAAGCGTCATGGTTGCAGTGTCAGTCATCGGGTCAGCTTCCTCTCAATGTCGTGCAGGCTTTCGGCTGCGCTGAGTATGTCTTTGGGCGATCGCGCTTCGCGCAAGTTGTTGGCAAGCGATGTAAGCGTCGGTTCGTCAGGCAGCGAGCGCATGACTGCCGCGTCCAATGCCTCGCTGTCGTATCGGACAAGCCCCAGTTTCTTAGCTATGCGGCGCTTCATCAGCTCGGCGTAAGGCGCTGTCAGCAGGGGAAAGCGTTTGGCGCGCAGGATCATGCCTGAGCTGTTGGAGACCAATGTGCTTTTGCCAAACGCATGCGCCGGCTGTTCAGCGCGCGCAGGCCCGAACCGGCGAAATGCGCGCCATCCGATCATGATCATCGCAGCAATCAGGCACAGTGTTGCAGCCAGAAACGGCGGGGTAAACACCAGCGTGAGCAGGTTCTTCGCGCCACCTAACCCGTTCAAAGTAAGGTCGAATGTAATACTCGCATCGTCCTCATATGCGATCTCTCGCACCAATTGCAGGGCCAGATCCGCGCGGGTCTTTTCGGCCAACCCGTAGTTGTTGACCAGATCGGGCTCAACGATGAAGATCATCCTATAGGCGTCTTCAAAAAACTCGCTTCCTTCTTCTCCATACAGCTCGAACGCCAGTGCGCTGCCGTCGGGCCCGCGGACCAGCACTTCATGCGTGTACCCGGGCTTCATGAAGGAGACCGGACCGGTGGGGAGTGCGCCTGAGAGCCCCATGCCGCTCCATCGGGCGGGCTCCTCGCGATCTGAATCAACCTCGTGTTCGAAGGCATAGAGTTCTGGCAACTCTTTGGTCCAATCCGAGTTTGCAGCAAAGGCAAGCTGCACCCAGCCTTCTTTTACATCTTCACGCAGCTCTACAGGCAACAGATCTGGAAACTGGTTTGCCCACCACTTGGGCAGGATGACAATCGTTGGGCCAGCATAAAAACGTTGTTCGAGGATCTGCGCGAACTCGTCCGGGTCAGTCTGCATCGGCGGCGTCATGATCAGCAGCTCATTCGTCTCCAGCCCTGCACGATTGCGCGACAGGCTGACATCGCTGCCTTCCAGTTCCAGCAACTTGGCGAGGCCGGCATAGCCATTGAGCCCATTGGATGCGGCATGCGCCCGCCCGTCATCGTCGCCGCGTCCGGTATCACCGATCCCGATGAAATAGAGTGTCGCAATGAATGCGGCAAAGCTTGCCAGCACCGCCAACAGAACCGTCCGCGCATTGAATCCAGAGGGCGCGCGCGAGTTCACAGGCGCCGCCTCTCAAAGCGATTGAGCGCAAATTCGGCATATGCATCGCGCGCTGCTTCCCAATCAGCGCGATCAAGATTGGTCAGAGCGAACAAGCTGCGCTCCACACGTTCAGCAATCACGGTGAAAGCCGCCTTGGCACTTTCCGGCAGACCTTCGGTGCGCGCCAGTTCACGTGCGGTGGACGATGGCTCAACCCAATCGGGCCGTGCAGATGACATATGGCTGACGCTGCGCTGCAAAAGCAGATGGGTAGCTTCGTCAAATTTGCCCAAGCCAGCGAGCCGTTCTGCGTCTTCAAGCAGGGCTACTGCTGCGCCTTGATCCGGGCGCCATTCAGGCTCTTCTTCCAAATCCGCCTGACTTCGCTCGCCTCTGTTTAAGGGATCGAACAATTGCCACAGCATGTAAATAACCGCTGCGATCAGGGCTGCCAGCAACACCCACTGCAGAACCGGCCAACTTGCGATCAACGCCCGCCCGAGCGTCTCCGCGAAGATTTCACCCAGCCATTGGAAGAATCGCTCGATGAAATTGGGTTCGCTTGGGGCCTGCTGCGGCAGTTCCACGGGAGCAAACTGGATATCTTCATTCGCGCGCAGCCGCTCCCAGCTGCTCGCCGTATCCTGTGAAACCGGTGATGGTGAAGCGACCGCGCTCATCGGAGATGTGGTGACACGCTGCGCAACGCTAGGCAACCGCCACTAGCTGCCTTTCCTAGTGCTTTTTTCTGTAGGGGGTTTTATCCGCGGGCACGCGCTTGGCGGTAGCTGCCAAGGATTGCCAGTTCCTTGCAATGGAAAGCCAATTCTTCCAGCGCACGGTCGACTGCCGGATCACCCGGTGCGCCTATAATGTCAGCGTAGAACATTGTTGCGGAGAAGCTTGTGCCCTTTTGATAGCTTTCCAGCTTGGTCATGTTGACGCCATTGGTCGCGAAGCCTCCAAGCGCTTTGTAAAGCGCGGCGGGGATGTTCTTCACTTCGAAAACGAAGGTTGTGATTGCATCCTGATCGGCAAGTGTGGCCGGGTCGACGTCCTCGCGCGCGCAAATCACGAAGCGTGTCATGTTATCGGCGGCATCTTCCACATTGTGCTCGGCAATCTCCAGGCCATACAGTTCCGCTGCGATCGCTGGCGCGATGGCGCAAAGATCGGGGTCTTGCTTCTCCGCGACGAACGCTGCGGCACCTGCCGTATCGGCATGGCTCAATGGCACGATCCCGCGCTCGCGCAGGAAATGGCGCGATTGGCCCAGTGCTTGTGGGTGGCTGTAAGCGGCAGTGTACGGACCCTTGGTGATTCCCATCAGCGCATGATGGATCGGCATAAAATATTCGCCGACGATCTTCAGGCCGGACTCGGGCAGAAGAAAGTGAATGTCAGCCACGCGTCCATGCTGAGAATTCTCGATCGGAATGATTGCGCATGCGGCTTTGCCTGCCTTTACTGTTTCCAGCGCATCAGCAAAGCTGAAGCATGGCAGCGGCAAGTGATCCGGACATGCCTCCATTGCGGCACGGTGCGAATTGGCACCTGGAGAGCCCTGAAACGCGATGGCGCGTTCTGGCTCGGCTTGCGCGGCGGCTTGCATGGTGTTGACCATCGCCATGGCAGGGACAGGAAAGCTTTGCATTGCGATTGCGCCTATCGCGCTGTTTCGCGCGCCGCAAGCCTATTGCACACGCTGCAACAGATAGTGCTTTGATCGGTCTTGCTAAGCGGCGCGCGCGCGACTAATGCGGCCAGCGTTTATTGCAGAGCAAATTTCAGGTTACATCGCATCATGGATGATCGTTTCAATACAATCGCTGGCTGGGTTCTCTTCGCAGGCATTATCGCGCTAGGCGCTTCAACTCTGAGCTACAAGTATTTCAAGGGCGAACGCCCGGAACAGCTCGGCTATGTAATCGAAGGCGTAGAGGTCGAAGGTGCAGATGCAGCGGCTGAGATGACAATGGCTCAGGCGCTCAGCATGATGTCAACTGACAATCAGATTGCGGCTGGCGAGCGCGTTTTTGCGAAATGTGCGGCTTGCCACACTGTCGAACAGGGCGGCGCAAACGGCATCGGCCCAAATCTTTATGCGGTCATGGGCGCAGGGATCGGCAATCATGTACCAGGCTATGCGTATAGTGACGCGCTGGCCGGCGTTGGCGGTACGTGGAACTGGGAAACCATGGACGCTTGGCTGAAAAATCCGCGCGGTTTTGCCGATGGTACCAAGATGAGTTTTGCAGGGCTTCCCAAGATTGAAGATCGTGCGGCTGTTGCCATGTACATGAATTCGATGGGCTCGAATCTGCCAGTTCCTGAGTATGTGGAAGTGCTCGCTGAAGATGGTGGCGAAGGCGAAGATCCAGCCGGCGAAGTTGCTGCTGAGGAAACCGCTGAAGGCGAAGCCGTCGCAGCCGAGTAAAACTCGCTTCAAACTCAAAGAGATTTCTAGGGGCCGTGGCGAGTTAGTCGCTGCGGCCCTTGAACTTTTGCGCCACCACATACCATTCGGATGATCCTTTGCGGCTTGCTGGCGGTTTCGCATGCTTGACCGATTTGAAGTGCTTCTTCAACAGTTTGAGGAGGTCATCATCTGTACCGCCTGCCAGAACCTTTGCCACAAACGCCCCGCCTTCGGTCAAGTTCTCGACCGCGAACCACGCCGCCGCTTCAACCAAACCCATCGTGCGTAGGTGATCGGTCTGTTTGTGACCGACTGTGTTCGCAGCCATATCTGACATCACCAGATCAGCTGGCCCTCCCAGCGCCTCTTCCAGCGCGACGGGCGCGGCATCATCCATGAAATCCATCTGGAAAATGGTGACGCCTTCGATCGGTTCTGTTTCGAGCAAGTCGATCCCGACCACTTGAGCCTTTGGTGCAAGCTTGCGCACCACCTGGCTCCATCCGCCGGGCGTGATGCCTAGGTCTACCACACGGGTTGAACCGCGGATCAATCCGAACCTGTCATCCAGCTCGATCAGCTTGTACGCCGCGCGGCTGCGATAGCCGTCCGCCTTGGCTTGTCTGACGTAAGGGTCATTGAGTTGTCGCTCGAGCCAACGGGTCGAAGACGCGGTGCGTTTCTTCGCTTTGCGAACGCGTTTGATGGGATCTTTCCCAGAGCGGCTCATGCGTCATATCCCATGTTTGGATCGCGTGCGGGCCAACTGGGCCGATCTTCATGTATTGGGTGAGGGTGAGCCAGCTCGTTCGCCATCAGACTGCGCAAAATGCCCTCGCGAATTCCGCGGTCTGCCACGCCCAGCCGTGTTGCCGGCCAAATATCCAAGATCGATTCGAGGATAGCGCAGCCAGCCACCACAAGCTCTGAGCGGTCCTTGCCGATGCAAGGTACTTGCGCACGACCTTCAGGTGATTTGCTGGCCAGCATCTGTGTGATGCCGCGCATGGATTGCACTGGCACAATCAGGCCATCGACGGCGTTGCGGTCATACTGCGGTAGCTTGAGGTGCAGGCTGGCAAGCGTTGTCACAGTGCCACTTGTGCCGAGAAGCCGCAGATCGCCTTGCTCTGCCGCAGGGCCGATCCGCTTGGCGAAATGAGAGAAACTTTCACGCACAACCCTGCGCATCTTTGCGTAGACAGCCGCACGTTGCTCCGCGTCGCCTTCAACTTTGCCGACTGTGTCAGTCAGCGAAACTACACCCCACGGCACGCTGAGCCAATCGACCATTTGTGGCACACCGCTGCCGTGTTCGAGCAAAACCAATTCGGTCGAGCCGCCACCAATATCGAATATGATCGCCGGGCCTTGTCCTTGCTCGAGCAGAATCTGACACCCTAGAACTGCCAAGCGAGCCTCTTCCTCTGCGCTTATGATATCCAGCGCGATGCCGGTTTCTTCGCGCACTCGCTCAATAAACGCTTCGCCGTTGGAGGCACGTCTGCAAGCTTCCGTTGCGACCGAGCGCGCCAGATAGACATTGCGGCGGCGCAGCTTGTCCGCGCATACGGACAACGCTGCGACGGTGCGATCCATCGCATCGTCACTCAGCTTGCCAGACATTGCCAGGTTTTCGCCAAGGCGAACCACACGGCTGAAAGCGTCGATCACAGTGAACCCCTCGCCAGAGGGTCTTGCGATCAGAAGCCGACAATTATTGGTGCCCAGATCAATGGCAGCATAGGCTTGCCCCGGGCGTGGGCCGGACGAGACGAAGGGCCTTGGTGGACCTTTGTGTTGCTTAGGTGGGTTCTTGCCGCGCGGTTGCGTCTGGCTGCGCGATGCACCGCCGGCACGCGCATTACCTTTGCGCGAAGCGCGGTCTTTCATGGGCTTACCTGGGCGTTTGTAGCGAAAATCGGCTACTTTGCCGGACTTGCCGCCCTTGCGATGGCTTACCCCATTTTGTTCGTCCGGCGGAGAGAAATCCGCCATAATCAATACTTTCTTTCCTCCCGCCGCGTTTCGCGCACGGGGACCTGCCCCTTAGCTAGCGATTGAGGTGGCGTCGGGCAAGCATTGAGCATGCAAACCACTCTCTATTGGCCTTGACCTAAGGCAGGTGCGAAACTAGATGCGCGGGCGCTTCGCGGCGCATAATGTTCTTCTGCTGCCGCTCATGATGCCCCGTCGTCTAATGGTAAGACTACGGACTCTGACTCCGTCAATTGAGGTTCGAATCCTCACGGGGCATCCAATTTTCTTGATGTCAGTCTGATGCCGAATCCAGCAGGCCGGTCAGCCCAAGCGGGCTGAACGGGCCAATGATCAGCTGTTCGAAGATGCCGATGCCGTTCTTCTCGTGCGTTATTGCTTGCGTGATCACTTGTACATGCAGGTTCTCGGGCTGAAGCGGATCGATATTGGCCAGATCGATATCTTCTCGCGCGACCTTGAGTATCCCGTGGTGCAGACCGTGGTTCCATTCCGGGTGAGTGTAGCCCAGCCCTTTCATCTGGAACCTGCCGATCGGCTCAAAGGTCAATTGTTCGGGTGCGCCTGGCACAGCCAGTGACAGCGTGCCTCCATTCGGCCAGCGCGTGCCAGATTCCAAGCGGGTGCGCATTGATCCGTCACCTTCGGCGATATCAGCGGCATCGACCCGGTCAGGCGCCCATGCCGCGCGTGTGTTCCACGCTTCGCCATGTTCATCATTGTTGACGTGGAAAAACAGACTGCCGTCCGCAAAATTGATTGGTGTCCATTGCCAGAAAAATGCTGGCGTGGGTGCGCCCGGCATAGGCTGCATGTCGCGCGCGCCAACGGGCCTTACGCCCCAGCTCCGGTCACGCGTGCCGCAAGTCCCTTCGGCCATTTCTTCGCGAACACTATCCAGCGATATCCACCCTTCGTAGTGCCCGTTTTGCGTCATTCGGGTGTAGTCCATGAAAGCGCGCGGTCCGATCCGGTGCGTAAAGCGCGGCTCCTCGATCGGGAAGGATCGCCCGGTGAAGGTAAATTCTCCCGCAATGCCGTCGGTTTCCTCAATCGTGACTTTGAGCTGATGCAAGGGTTCGACCACTTCGATTGAAATCGGGCCGACTTTCATCGCTAGCCGTTCCATGCCCAGCTCACAGCTCGCATGGAGGCAGTATTGTATGCCGCCCCGGATAAAGCTGAAATGCGCGTCCGCGACGTCGAGATGAGGGTAAACACCGAAAGCGAGCGCAAAAAATCCGCTCCCGTCTGGGGCATAACCGTTAAAAAAATAACGGTCGTAGAAATTACGGTCGGTGCCAGCATATGCGACAGGTTCCGGCGTTTGATGGATTGGAAATTCATCGCCTTTGCTAAGTGCCATCGATCAATTCTCCTCCAACATTTTAAGACTAACATGCTCAAGCGCGAGCGCGCAGGCTCCGCGTGCCATGGACAGGAAATTGGCGTCTCCGCGTTCCGTGCGCTCAACAAAGGCGGCGCTGAACACTGCTGTCGAAACACCGTGCAAAGCGCCAATCACATAGTCGCGCCAAATGTCATCGTGCGTGAGCGGAACGCCGCGCGCGGTCATTTCAGAGCAGTACAGGTCGAGCAGTTTAGCCTCATACCTTTGTCGCAGTTCGTTCCCGATCCCGCAGCCCATGAAGTAGCCGATATCGGTCATGGGATGGCCAAGCGACAAAGTTTGCCAGTCGAGTATCGCAATCGGTTCCGCCCCGCTGCCAATACCGAACAGCATGTTATCGAGTCTGAAATCGCCGTGCACCAGGCTGACTTTCGGGTGATTGCGCGATAGCCATGCATCGCTTGCCGCAAGATCTGAGCAGACCGCCATGAATTCCGGTTCAAGCGCATCGGCATAACGTTCGGCGAATACCGCCTGCGCTTGCGGATAGAGAGCCCGGATTTGCGAAGTTACGGCCTCTTGCGGTTGGAGCCAATCGAGAGAAAGGATGGCGGCATTCTTCCACGAAGGGGCGTGCAAAGCGGCGGCTTGACGGATTGCATGGCACGCTTCGTCGAAAGAGCAGCTATCGAGCTGATTGCCTCCTTTTTCAGGCGCTAGATCTTCGAAAAGAAGCACAAAGCTGCTTCCATCATCATTGACTTCGGCAGCGTAGGTGGCGGGAACCCGCACATCGAGTTGCTGAGCCAGGTCGCGGTAAAACCGGACTTCCTTGGTGTAGAGGCCCATCATCGCGGCCGTTCCGCGGCTGGTTGGATTTGCGGCCGGAAACTTGCCGACGACTGTCGCCGGGCCTTCGCCCGTCTGATCGTAGTTCAAGCTAATCCTGGCGCTATCGCCGACCTGCCCTGTTCCGATCGGCTCCCAGCGAAAGCCGATGACATTGCCGCGTTGCAGCACCCCAGCTTTGTGCAAGCAATCAGTCAGCCATTCCGGCGTTATGTCGTCGGGATGTGACGGGAATGCCGCCATGTATCCTTCTCCCCTCTCAGCCAGCATATGCGGCAGATCGCTTGGCTGCAATTGTGCATGGAACACAAAGTTCCTTGCTCCGTATTCTCGCCGAGCCTATTCGCATGGCAATGACAGACAAACAGAATGACCATGAGCTGGCGGGGCGCAAATTCTATCCTGCCAATGAAGAAGCGCTGTTCACTGAGAACTGCCCTGATCAAACCCCGCAAACCGAGCATCCCGCTTACAAGCTGGCCTTTCGTGACACAGACTTCCTGCTGCGCGATGAATTGCGCCCTGTGCGATTTCAGCTGGAATTGCAAAAGCCCGAAATGCTGCTTGATGAAGCGCGTGTCGGCTCCACACTGGTGATGTATGGTTCAGCGCGTATTCCTTCGCCTGAAACTGCGCAGGCAAAGGTTGATGCCGCCGCCAACGGCACTGAGTATGAGCAATTGGTAGCGAAGCGCCTTGCCGAGAAGGCAAAGTATTACGATCAGGCCTATAAGCTTGCACGATTGGCTTCGGAAAAAGCCATCATTGAAGACGGCTTGCGGCAATTCGTCGTATGTTCGGGTGGTGGCCCATCGATCATGGAGGCGGCCAATCGCGGCGCGAGCGATGCTGGCGCTGAATCGATCGGGCTCAATATCGTGCTACCGCATGAGCAAGCGCCGAACTCTTACGTGACGCCATACCTGTCGCTGAACTTCCATTATTTTGCGTTGCGCAAGATGCACTTCCTGCTTCGGGCGCGTGCCGTGGCGGTCTTCCCGGGCGGCTTTGGCACATTCGACGAATTCTTCGAACTGCTTACACTCATCCAGACCGGCAAGATGAAACCGATCCCGATCCTGCTGTTTGGCAAGGATTTCTGGCAGCGGGTTGTCAATTTCGAAGCGATTGCGGAAGAAGGTACGATCGCCAAAAAGGACCTCGAGCTCTTCAAATGGTGCGAGGACTATGAGGATGCGTGGAACCACATCGCAGAGTTTTACGAGCTTACCCGGTAGGGGTGCTCGCTAGCTTAAGCTTCTGACTGCTTGGTGGCCAAGCGGACCATTGCCGGATCCAAACCCGGGTGCAGCTTCTATCGCCCGGTAGACGAAATTGCGCGCAAGCGTGATCGCATGATCAAGCGGTTGGCCATGCCCCAGCAATGTCGCGATTGCTGCCGACAGTGTGCACCCTGTGCCATGAGTATGAGGCGTGTCGATACGTGTGTGGCTGTATTGCAGTGTTCTGCCATCAGGAGCCACAAGCAGATCGATGACCTGGTTTGCGCTCGAATGTCCGCCCTTTGCAAGAACATAGGTGTCATAGCTGCGCGCAAGCTCAGCCGCAGCGCTTTCCATCAGGCCGGTATCGCGCAATTCGCGTTCAGCCATATGCTCTAGCTCGGGCAGGTTCGGAGTGAGCAGAGTGGCGCGGGAGAAGAGCAGATCTTCAATCGCTGCCATAGCATCCGGCGCGATCAATGGTGAACCCGATGTCGCGATCATCACCGGGTCGAGCACGATCGGTGTGTCTTGGGGAAGCCTATCGAGCTCTTTGGCAACATGCTCGATGATATCGCGGTCATGAAGCATGCCGATCTTGACTGCGTCGACGCCGATATCCTCTACGCAGCTCGCGATCTGCTGGCCGACAAAGGCACCGCCCATAGGGGCAATAGCCTGAACACCAATGGTGTTTTGCGCAGTCGCGGCTGTAACAGCCGTCATCGCATAGCCGCCGAGCATGGTGATTGTCTTGATATCCGCCTGGATCCCTGCGCCGCCGGAGGAATCCGATCCAGCTATGCTGAGGATGCGAGGAGGGCTGACCGTGCTCATCCGGCGAATTTCCGCTCGCTTGAAGGGGGGAATTTCTCTTGCAGTTTCTTGGTGCGGGTTGGCCGATCCATCAGCTCTCCGCCGCAATTTGGACAGACATCATCCAGGTGTTCCGCGCATTCTGCACAAAAGGTGCATTCAAAGCTGCAAATGAACGCGCCAGGTGCCTCTGCAAGCAAATCCGTACCGCAGTGTTCGCAATCAGGCCGCATTTCCAGCATCAGATTGCATTCCTCACAGCGTCACAGATACGGTCGACCACCGCTTCTACCTGCGCTGCGTCATCGCCCTCGGCCATCACCCGGATAACCGGCTCTGTTCCGGAAGGACGGATCACTACGCGTCCTTTGCCGGCGAGTTCCGCTTCGGCGTCTGCGATAACCGATTGGACGTTGGCATTGGCCAGTGGAGACGTGCCTTCGTAGCGGACATTCTGGAGCAATTGCGGCACAGGATCGAAGAGATGCAACAGCTCGCTGGCAGGTTTGCCTGTCCGCACGAGACCGGCGAGAACCCGCAAGGCAGCGATAGTTCCATCTCCGGTTGTTGCATGGTCGAGCAATATCATATGTCCCGACTGCTCGCCGCCTAGATTGAAGCCGCCTTCCTTCATACGCTCCAGAACATAGCGGTCACCGACTTTGGTGCGTTCCAGCGATAGACCTATGCCTTGCAAATAGCGCTCTAACCCGAGGTTCGACATCACAGTGGATACCACCCCACCACCACGCAGGTTGCCCTTCTCTTGCATCCGCGTCGCGATCAACGCCATCAACTGGTCGCCATCGACCGTTTGACCTTTTTCGTCGACAACGATCAATCTGTCTGCATCGCCGTCGAGCGCAATCCCGATATCAGCGCCTTCCGCGACGACCTTTGCCTTGAGCGCGCCGACCGCTGTCGATCCTACTCCGTCATTGATGTTGAGCCCGTCGGGCTTCACACCTAGCGTGATGACATCAGCACCCAATTCCCAGATCGCGGTCGGTGCGACCTTGTAGGCCGCGCCATGCGCGCAATCGATTACGACTTTAAGGCCATCGAACCGGATATCCGCGGCAATCGACTGTTTAACCGCATGAATGTAGCGGCCGGCAGCATCATCGATACGGCGGGCACGACCGATTTCGGCTGGCGGAACCAGCTGTGGTTCACCCTCGAGCAGCGCTTCAATGGCGATTTCATCTTCATCCGACAATTTGAAGCCGTCGGGGCCGAACAGCTTAATGCCATTGTCTTCATAGCGGTTGTGGCTGGCAGAGATCATGACGCCCATATCCGCCCGCATTTCGCGAGTAAGAAGCGCGATCGCCGGCGTGGGCAAGGGGCCGGTCATAATGACATCGACGCCAGCACTCGTGAATCCGGCGACCAGCGCGTTTTCCATCATATATCCGGACAGGCGAGTGTCTTTTCCGATGACGACGCGATGTGGGTGTTCTCCGCGGGTGAAGTGGGCGCCTGCGGCCTGTGCGACGCGCATGACCATCGCCGCGGTCATCGCCCCCTGGTTCGTTCGTCCCCTAATGCCGTCTGTGCCGAAGAACTTTCGTCCCATCTGTTGTGCATCTCCGCCTTGTTTGCCTGTTATCCGTGTAGCAATATTTGCCACTCGCCTTTGGCGTGGTTATCGCGCGAAGGGAAGAGCAGGGATGACATAATTTGACGGACGGCACGCAAACTCGCTTCGAATTGTCGACAATCAAACTGCCTGTGGCATGGACATTTGCTGGGCTGGTCGGCGGTCTACTTGCCGGCATGTTTCTTTCAGGGACCACGTTTATTGACAATGTTGTCGAATGGACGCGGCCGGTAGGCACGCTGTGGCTGCGCGCACTTCAAATGACGTTTATTCCCTTGGTGGCTGCCTTGCTGGTGCTGGGGATTGTGCAGCTGGCTTCGGCTGCGAAGGCGGGTGCGGCGGCTCGACGAATGTTGCTGTTAGTATTTGGGGTGTTGGTTGCAGGCGGCGTAATAACGGCGGCCCTATTGCCGTGGCTTCTCACAATGGTCCCTGTTCCCGAATCCGCATCGGCGTTCCTTGCCGAGACGCCCCAGGAAGCGCAGCAGGTACCTGAGCTATCGGATTTTCTAGCATCACTCGTTGCACCAAATATCGTTGCCGCCGCTGCGGAAACAGCGATGCTTCCTCTGACGATATTCTTTGCGCTGTTCGCGGTTGCGATCACCCAGTTGCCTGAGAAGCAGAGCGAGACGCTGCTTAATTTCTTTCATGCGCTTGCCAATGCGATGCTCCAGATAATTGGTTGGGTCTTGTGGCTGGCCCCTATTGGCGTGTTTGCCTTGGCTTTAGGCGTAGCGGCACGCGCTGGCGGAGGGGCATTCGCTGCACTGGGTCACTACATCCTTGTTGTCAGCGCAATGGGCGGCTTCGTGCTGATCGGCGCATACATTCTTGCGTGTGTGCTGGGCGGAGTTTCGCCATGGCGATTTGCGAAGGCCGTACTTCCGGCACAGGCGGTAGCTGTTTCGACGCAAAGCTCGCTCGCCAGCCTGCCGGCCATGCTCGACAGCTCTGGCAGACTGGGTCTGCGCCAAAGCACTTCAGAGTTTGTATTGCCGCTGGCTGTTGCGATCTTCCGTGCCACGAGCCCTGCGATGAATCTGGCGGTTGCGATTTACGTCGCGCATCTTTCTGGGGTCGAGATTTCTCCAACGCTCTTGGCGGCGGGAATTGGAGTGGCGATCATTATCAGCATTGGCTCGGTCAGCCTGCCCGGATCGATCAGCTTTGTTGTTTCCATCGGACCAATCGCCATTGCGATGGGTGTGCCGGTGGAGCCACTGGCGTTGCTGGTTGCAGTTGAAATGCTGCCGGATATCATGCGTACACTAGGCAATGTGACGATGAATGTGGCGGTCACCAGCGCGGTCGATCGCATTCAGGAAGACTAGCCCGAAGCTCACTGCGACCGTTTGCATTCCTTGCAAGCCGAGTTGTGCAACTCATATCGGTTTCGTGCGTTATTCACTTGTAACCAAACAGAATTTTGAATGAAACGGAGCTATTATGGCATTCGTCCTTACCCCCCCTTCCATACGCTGACACCGCGCTTGAACCAGCTATCTCGGCGCATACGTTGAGCTTTCATCATGCCAAGCACCATCAAGCCAATGTCGACAAAATGAACGCCGCAATTGACGGCACCGAGCTTGATGGCAAGCCGATGTCCGATGTAATTGCCGCAGCACGTGGCAGCAATCAGGGCCTGTTCAACAATGCCGCGCAAAGTTGGAATCACGCTTTCTATTGGCATTCACTTAGCCCGGATGGCGGCGCACCATCAGGCGAACTGGCTGCGAAGATTGATTAAGCGTTCGGTTCGCTTGATGCTTTGAAGGAGCAACTCAAGTCACGCGGCGCAGGCCATTTCGCAAGCGGCTGGGTGTGGCTGGCTGAGAAAAATGGTGTTCTTTCGATCGAAGAAACGCACGATGGCGACACTTTGGCGGATAGCGCTTTCAACCCGCTGCTGACTATCGATGTATGGGAACACGCATATTATCTTGACCATCAGAACAAGCGTCCAGTCTATCTTGATGCGGTTGTTGATGGAAAGCTTAACTGGGGCTTCGCTTCTGATAATTTCGCGCGGGGAACTGCGTGGGTCTATCCCAACTGATTGATTGAGCAGCTTCGCCGAGAGCTGGCTATGGCTAGCTTTCGGCGATCTCTTCACTTTTATTCGCGACGGACTCGAGTTCCTGCAGGATCGCGGGATGCGCGCCTGCGTCGTCAAGCGAACGCTGCGGGATGGAGCCTTCTTCCATCATAGAAGTAAGCGCGACGCGTGCCCGCCCGACGCGGCTCTTGATCGTGCCAATCGCGCAGCCGCAGATGTTGGCTGCTTCCTCGTAGGAAAAGCCGCCTGCGCCTACCAGCAAAAGCGCTTCGCGCCGCTCAGGAGGCAGCGTTAACAACGCGCGGTGCAGGTCTGAAAGATGGATGGGTTCTTCCTGACTGGCAGGCGCTGTCAGGATCCTCTCTGCTACGCTCTCGTCATATTCGCCGCGGAAGCGGTTGCGGCGCATATCCGTAAGATACGCATTGCGCAGGATAACAAATGTCCATGCCCGCATGGATGTGCCAGGTTCAAAACGTTCTTGCGCGGCCCAGGCCTTCAGCAGAGCTTCTTGCACGAGGTCATCGGCCATGTCAGGCCGTCCGCATAGGCCACGTGCGAAGGCGCGAAGATGCGGTATCACCGCTTCCAACTCGCGCTTGAATTCCAGCTTCTGAGCAGCAGCGCGCTTAGTCTCAGCCATTAGCTGTTTCCATCTGAAGATGGGTTATCCAGTTTTGCGAGCAAATCTTTAAAGCTGTCCGGAAGCGGCTCTTCGACAACGGTGTCATAGAGATCCTTCAGGCCGTCCGCCCAATCAGGCTTAGGCACTGTTTTGTCGCCAGATTGTGGTTTGTCCGATCCCATGCCGAATTGGCGTCCTTCCGTAGATCCCCAAAGGTGTAGCGCGGCTAGCGTATCACCACCACTCAACCTTGGGAACGATGCCTTAGCTCTTTTGTTCCCCGAGGAATAGGTTAGGACCATTGCCAGCGATGCACGATACGGCGGAGAATTTGCGAAACAAGCCGCGGGTGAACCGCGTGAGCCAATGGCTTGTGCGCTATCCTCGAGCCGTACCGCTTCTGATTTTCTTGATCGTTGCCGTGATTACAAGCGTGGCAGTAGTTGTGATCGAATCAAGCGAAGATCAGCGCGAGCGTGTGATCATGCGTGAGGTTGCGCAGACACTCGTTGCGGAGCTGGACCGCAGAAGCAGCACGACTGAAGCGTATCTTCGGGCGGGATCCGCTCTGTTTGCTGCGGCAGACGACGTGCGCTTGCCAATGTTCCGGACGTTTTCGAGCCAATTGCGGCTCGATTCCAACGCAAGAGGTTCTGAAGGGATTGGCTGGGCCGAAGTCATCACTGTAGGTCAGGTAGAGGCATTCGAAAATGCGATCAGTGCGGAAAAAGGGTTCGATTACAAAGTTATCCGCGAATCTGGCGCGAATGAAACAAGATTGGTACCGGTCACGTTTTTGAAACCCGATAGTGAGGAGACTCGGGCGCAGCTGGGTTATGATCTCTATTCTGATCCCGTCAGGCGTGCGGCGATGGACGAAGCGGCCCGAATGGTTCGGCCAACTGCGACCGCAAGAGTGGTGTTGAACCAATACGAAGAGACAACAAGAATTGGCTTTCTGTTGTTCATGCCCGTTTTTGATGGCCCGATCGAAGCGCGACGGTTGAAGGGTTTCATCTTTAGTCCGTTTGACGCGCAGTATTTCTTGGGCACGGCGATGGAACATTCGGCGCACCGCCAAATGGGTGTGCGCTTGTTCGACGGTCCACCGGAGAGCGCCAATCTGTTGGCGCAGAATGCTCCCGCTTTTTCGTCTGGAGTGACGATCGCCGAACAGGTTGAAGTTGGAAGCAGGCCCTTTGTGGTTGAGATTCAATCTGCGCGAGCAGGCAGCTTGTCTCCACTTTCCATGGCAACATTGCTGTTTGGTTTGGCATTGGCGAGCTTACTGCTTTTGCTTGCGCGTCTGGTTACGCGGCAAGTGATCGAAGACGAGGTGGCGCTGACATTCTTCGAGGAACAGAATTCAATCCGCAATTCTTTGACCCGTGAGCTTAATCATCGTGTCAAAAATACATTGGCCAGTATCATTTCAATCATTTCGCTCACGCGTCGGAGGACCACCAGCCTTGATGATTTCGCCGACAGCCTTGAGGGCCGCGTTCGCGCGCTTTCCGCAACGCATGATTTCTTGACGCAATCGGAATGGGGCACCACTCCGCTTCGTTCAGTCGTCAAGGCTGAGCTTGCCCCATATAGCGGCGGCGGCAATGAGGTTGTGATGGACGGCCCTGATATTGAGCTTGCTCCGAACGATGCGCTTTCCCTGGGACTGGCAATTCATGAGCTGGCCACTAATGCCGCAAAATACGGTGCGCTAAGTCAGCAAGGCGGCAGGGTTTCCATCAATTGGAGGAGCGAGGGAGAAGAACTGGTCGTTGTTGACTGGGTAGAACGAGGCGGACCGGAGGTAGCCGCTGAGCGTACGCCGGGGTTCGGTACGGATCTGATCCAGAAAATCGTAGCGCATGAGCTGCGCCAACCTGTCGCAATTCGTTTCGATCCTGAAGGCGTGAGCTGCACCCTGCGCGTACCGTTGCGGGTTCGCCGCGAATTTCAGATCAGAGAAAGGTTAGCGCGTCTTTC
>Ga0181594_10000930_pt1 | contig 27599 bp, 41 predicted proteins | sample 071ome_18_FD_145603 | JGI IMG/M metagenome (GOLD analysis project Ga0181594, IMG submission 145603) | Coastal salt marsh microbial communities from the Groves Creek Marsh, Skidaway Island, Georgia - 071413BT metaG (spades assembly) | ecosystem: Environmental > Aquatic > Marine > Intertidal zone... | reverse complement strand
TTCGCTGCGACTGCCCTGACGTGGGTGGTGGACAACATCGCGGGGTTCGGCTTGCCTCCGGTTCTTGTGGTTGCGATTCCTCCGGCGATTGTTGTGTTGGTTGATTACTTGAACGGTGAGAACCCTCGCTTCGGGCGGCAGTCGGATGGCTAAGTTGGTGAAGGGCGGTGTCGTCCTTCGTGACCAGATCAATGGTCGCTGGCCCGGTCGTGATAAGCGTTCTGATGGTTGGATCGGGGATCGGGCGCACTCTAAGCGCAAGTCCGATCACAACCCTGACAAGAATGGTTGGGTTCATGCTCTCGACATTGACGAGAACATGGGCAAGGGCAAGTGGCGCAACGGTAGGGCGGCGAGGAAACTCGCCGACCAGTTGCGTGCGTATGCAGCATCTGGCCTGCCGGGTAGTAAGCGCGTCAAGTACGTCGTGTACGAGGGTCGGCTCGCGTCTGGCACTTACCGCAGCAAGTGGTGGAAGTGGCGTCCGGGTAACTGGGGTCACTACCAACACATTCACATCTCGTTCACGGAGAAGGCGCAGAAGGATGAGCGCCTGTGGCCGCTTCCGATCCTGACGAAGGATCGGCGGTTGAAGAGGGCTTGGCGGAAGGGCCTGTATGGCTGACCGTAAACCGTCGAAGAAGATGACGAAGAAAAAGAAGAAGAAGTTCAGTTCTCCTGCTTGGACTCGTAAAGAGGGACAGAACCCTGACGGCGGGTTGAACGCGAAGGGACGCGCCTCGGCGAAAGCACAGGGGAGCAACTTGAAGCCACCGCAACCGGGCGGCGGCCCTCGTAAGCGTTCGTTCTGTGCTCGCAGCCTCGGTCAGATGAAGAAGTTCCCGAAGGCTGCGAAGGATCCGAACTCTCGTTTGCGTAAGGCTCGACGGAAATGGAAGTGCTAGGTGGCTGAGAATAAGGCGGTTGTCAATGACATTCCTTTTGCTATCGGTCAGGACATTATCGACCGGCTTGCCCGTTTCGACCGCAGCGGGTTTGCTGCGGACTACGCCATAGGTAATCAGCCATGGCTTTCTTCGGCATCAGATGCCACAAGGATTTCCCGAGTTACGACTCAGTACCAGAAAGAACGTGTCGATCAAGCGGCGGCTGCCGGTGAGAACACGCTGTCGAATTGGTGGCTACGCTCTGCTACCTCGTGGCATCGAGGTGAAGGTGCCGAGTTCTATGACGCGGACGAGGGTGACCTGTTCCGTTTCCGTGAGTCGGCGAACATGGATGTGTGGACGCAGGGGCAGATTAGCCTACTGAACTCCACGTCCGAGGTGGCTAGCCACGGTGGGTCTTACGCGCACACGTGCTCGTTGGGAACGTGGTTCATCAACGGCGGCAACGTGTACCTGTACAAGATTGCCACGAGTTCCGTTGTGCAAGTTACTTCTTTCTCTGGCACTGCTCAGGCTCTAACTACTGATGGTTGCAACGCACTGGTCGGTGCCGCTGATGGTATCTACGAGATCGACAGTTCGTTGTCCACCACGAAACTGTACGACCATGCAGGTTCAGGTGCGTCGTGGACAGTTCAGGCCATTGGCTACGTCAAAGACCGCATCATTGTGGGTTGCCAGATCACAGACTCTTACCCCATGCGCGTGTTTGAGTTGGGCCGCAACCCGGCCTCACCACCGGCCACTATCAACATTGCAACTTCGGGTGACTCCCGGTACGAGTACGCCTCAACCGAGTTGAGTTTTGTTGCTGTAACGGAGACTACGAGCGCAATCCTGGTGGCACTGAACATCGGCATCCAGGCTAAGGTTTTGTCATTCACGATTGACACGTCGAGCAGCGGTCTCGGTGCCATGCTTGAGCCGATCAACGTGGCGGAGTTCCCCATCGGTGAAGTTCTCCGCAACCTCAAGTCTTACTTGAACTCGTACGTCATCGCTGCCACAAGCAAGGGTGTCCGTGTTGCCGAGGAATCTGCTGCGGGTACGGGTTTCGTCTACGGCCCTCTATCGGTAGAGGATGACATCTCAGATCTGACATTCGACGGCGAGTACGTGTACGCAACGCGCACCACGGAGCGCCTGGGTGCTAAGGGATTGTGGCGCATTGATCTTGGCCAGGAGGTCGGAGACTTCTACGCTTTCGCTGCTGATCTTTCGGTGGCTGATGGCACACCGCAGTCGGTTGCATTCGTGGGAACGACGGGTCTGGCTTTGATCTGCACAGCAGCAAAGGTCTACATCGAGTCGGCAACCGTGAAGGCCGAGGTCGGTACGCTCGATTCCGGCTTCGTGCGCTACGGCACGACAGAGTTCAAGCAGCCGGTGTCGTTCTCAATCCGTAGCGAAACTACGGCTGGTGTGCTCGGTGTCCAGGTCGCAGATCCTACGGGCGCAAACGCGAACTTTGAGTCTGTCCCGCTGGGTCGAGTGCTGAACATTCCGTTGTCGGCTGACTTGCTTCCCGAGACGGAGTTCGAGGTGAAGGTCACGCTGACACGGGACACTAGCGATACTTCGGTATCGCCGATCCTGCAAGAGTGGCAGTTGCGTGCGCTTCCCGCACCGCTGCGCTCGCGAACAATCACCTTGCCGTTGCTGCTCTACTCAGAGGAGAAAGACTCGAACGGTGTTACTCGGGTGTCGAACCCCTGGCACCGGCTTCAGGCTTTGGAGAAGTTGGAGCAGACGGGTGGGGCGTGCCTGTTGCAGGACTTCTCGACGGGTGACGAGCGCATCTGCGTGGTTCGGGCTGTACAGTTTGAGCAGTCAGCACCTCCGTCGTTTGTTGATGGCTTCGGGGGCCTGGTCACCGTGCAACTACAAACCGTGGATGTGGAGATTACATAATGCAGATGTCGCTTGTGCCGCTAGTGATGCAGGGAGACTCAAACGCACTAGTGGGGCGAGTGAGGCAGGTGTTGAATATCCCTGGCGACAACACATTGGACTACGGATTGTCAGAAATAATTCGGGGCATACAGCACAATCACGACATTCCACCCCACGGATGCTTGGACGAGAGAACCCTGGCAATTTTTGATATTACTCCGTACTAAAAAAGCGAGGCCACCTTCGGGTGGCCCCTTTTTTTTATGCGCATATGCGGATACTGCCCCCCAAAAACCTCCTTATTAGTCGCTCGCCTACGGCTCGCTCCTTGCCGGAACCCTGAAAAAGAGAAATGCCCCCCTACCCCCCACGATTTCAAGATCGTAGCAGGTAGGAGAAACACCCTGTCCGGCTCTTGCCGTCGCCCGTCAAATGGAGTTTCTGCCCCACGCTCTCGCGCAGGCGGAGCCTACCACAGGTGGGCGACACACCGGAACTCTTGTCGTTGTCACAGTTCGGTGCTACGGTTCGGGAGTGGTATTCGAGTGGGAACTGGACAAGTTCCGCCGCATCCGGCTTGAGGACGACATCGAAATTCTGATGGACTCAAGAGCGAGGTACGCCCTGGTGCTAGTACCCTGGCACAGGGCGGAAGGTTCAGAGGTTGACAAGGCGATGTGGCACGCGCAGGCGCAGGGGTTCGAGGTCATTGTCGAGATGGGAAACATCGTCGGCTACACCATCCCCGAAGTCGATAACGAAGATTGGGAATTTATCCTCATGGAGCCAGCAAGTGAATGAAGCACCGGCACACCGCTCGTACTCGCAGTTGAGCACGTTCATGCGATGTCAGCGACAGTATTACCTGTCGAAGATCGCCCAAGTTCCCGAGCAACCGGCTGTGTACCTGGCCGCAGGAACGGCTGTCCATGCCATGATCGAGCACGTGAATCGCGAGTTGGTGGGAGAGCCTGATGCCTGACCAACGTGGTATCCCGACACGGGTGTGCCTGTGCGGCAGCGACACCTTCAAGGTGCTGGTCAGGTTCGAGGACGGCCTGCCCGTGTGGTGGACGCTCAATGGCTACTGCGCCGGGTGTGAGTCGCCGGTCACGCTTGCCTCGCCGGACGAGCAGGAGGACTTGCTGTGCTAACTGACATTTCTGAGAAGTGGTTGGAAGTATTCCAACGGGCCGTTGCCGATGTCGAGGCACGCAGTGATGTGCCAGCAGAGCAGTGGCGTGTGGCTGGTCGTCGCACCAAGGCAAACCCCGATGGGGAAACGCTGGACTTCTGGCAGTCGGAGGGTCTGCGCCAAGTCGAGGCGTACCTGGAGTGGTATCAAAATTCAGGGTGGGCGATTGCCACCCTGCCCGACGGCAAGCCTGGCATTGAGTGGGAAGCCGAGGTGTCGTTCGGTGATACTCCGGTGCGCCTGGTTGTCGATTGCGTCTACACCAACGGCACAGACCTGATCGTCGTTGACTACAAGACGGGCCAGCGTGTGCCCTACGGGCAAGAACAGTTGGCGTTGTACGCAAGTGCGATTGAGAAAGCCTACGGCGTGCGCCCCAAGTGGGGTGCGTTCTACATGAGCCGGAAGGGTGAACTTTCTGATCTTGTCGATCTTGCACCGTGGGGCATTGACTACTTTGACTTCATGTTCGCCTCGATGAACGAGCAAATGGCAACAGGATTCTTCCCACCCCACGTCGGCGACCATTGCTCTTACTGCTCATTCAGGGCATACTGCCCTGCCGTGGCTGGCCTCAAGTCAGCAGAGTTCCCGTTAGAAATATGGACAAAGGAGGGCAAGTGAATAGCACTACTGAATCCCCGTTTAGCCTGACCATCAAGGTCGGCCCAAACAATGATCTGCTGACCGGAAGAGCAGACACGAAGGAAGAAATGACTCAGCGCATTGCTGACCTCCGAGAACTTACGGCGGTGCTGCAAGGCTCTAGTCAGAAGGATGACACGCAGGCGGCAGTTGAGGCCCTCGCCGGGGCCGGAGTCGCCACGCAGGTAGTCGAGGAAGCGACCGCCATCGACACACAGGTGGACAGGTACGGAAATGAGTGGACATACGGGCACCCCGATGCACCCGATCTGCCCGATGGTCGCGGCAAGTACGCACGCAAGAAGGGCACAAACAAGGCAGGCCGCGTGTACGTCGGCTGGTTCGACCCAGTGAAGGGGCCGAAGCCCTTCCCGAAGGGTGCCGTTGAGGCAGAACCGATCTGGCCGCAGCGATAATACGTGCGCTCTTTACTTCAGGTCATTCGTGGCTCGTCGTTGGCGGGTGAGGATCTTCCTGAGATCCTCCCCGCCTTGACGGCAAGCACAATTAGATTTCGCCGTGGACAACTCCACGTAGTTGCCGGTCAACCGGGTCGAGGCAAGACGCTGTTCGCATTCTGGTACGCCGTGAAGTGTGGGGAGTCAGTGTTGTATCTCAATGCCGACTCCGACCAGGGAACGATGGCGAACCGGGCTGGGGCCATCATGCTGCAAATGCCCGTGAACGAAGTCAAGAGGTTGCGTGACACGGAAGGCGAAGTGCTGCTTGAGGATGCGATCTACGACCTGACCCGCCGGGTGCGCATTGAGCCTGACCCTCACCCGACACTCGACGGAATCTATGAAGAAGTGCAGGCGTATGTCGAGGTGTTCGGGAGGCCTCCAGCAGCGATTTTTGTAGACAACTTGATGAATATTCAGGCGACGCACGACAACGAATGGACAGGGCTGAGAGATGCCATGAGTGCGCTGCACTCGTTGGCTCGTGAGACTGAGAGTGCAGTCATAGCCCTGCACCACACGAGCGAGCAGTCAAGTAATCCCAACACCCCAGGCCCTATGCGCTCGGTCATGGGTAAGGTCAATCAACTTCCCGAGGTTATTCTTTCGGTCGCACGCGACGGCGATAAGTTTCATGTAGCGGCTGTGAAGAATCGGGACGGCGAGGCCGACCCCAACGCCACCAATCCGACCACCGTGTACTGCGACGCACCAACGATGTCGCTCTTCAACAGCCTGCAAGAACTGGAGTTGTACAGAACCAAGAGGGAATGGCAGTAGTGCAGTGGCACGAGGCGGCAACGTGCCGATCCGTCGATCCAGAGTTGTGGTTCCCCGAGTGCCAAGGCCAGCAGTGGGAGGCCGTGATGATTTGTTCTCAATGCCCTGTGCAGCGTGAGTGCATGACTGCATCGTTCGATCAGCAAGAAGAGTTCGGCGTGTGGGGTGGCCTGACCTCATGGAAAAGGGTGGACTTGCTGCACAAGTACAGGAAGAAAACTTACTCTGATCGGCCCGGCTTCATTGATCGCCTGCTTCAGCAGGTAGATACTGATATTGCGGATCGCGTGGCGCACCAGGAAGAAGTGAATGACCGGCGACTGGAACGCAACGCGCGGAACAATCAGCGAATCCGAGACGAGTTGAAGTCAAGAGGGTTGAACTCAAGAGGTAAGAAGTGAGCACAGCAAACAAACGCAAAGGCTCTCAATGGGAGCGTGACGTCGAGGATCACTTGAACACTCAAGGCGTGAAGGCTCGTCGCCTTCCTCGCGCAGGATCGAAGGACATCGGTGACGTTTGCATAACAGGGGCCGACTTCGACATCGTGATTGAGGCGAAGAATGTCAAGGATGTCTGGAGTCAGATGAAGGGCTTCCTTCGGGAGGCCGACGTTGAGTCTTGCAACTATGACCTCAAGTATGACCGGAACACGATCCCCGTGGTGATGACTAAGACTCGTCAGGCTGGCACGGGTGAGGGTCGGGTCGTCATGACCATCGACACGTTCATCAACCTGCTGAAGTGGGGTCATGTGGCATGAACGAGGACGTGATGGAGCAGCAGTTGCTTGCTGTGTTCGAGCACTATGGGCTACCGGAGCCTGGCTATGGCGAGCGTTCGATCAAGTGCCCCGCTCACGATGATCGAGTCCCGAGTGCCTCCGTGAACCGCCAGAAGGGTCTTTGGCACTGCCATGCTTGCGGTGCAGGCGGTGGCCCCATCGCCCTCGTACAAGCGATGGAGCAGGGGTCATATCAGGATGCTCGTAGGATGGTAGAAAGCCTGTCAGGCTCCTCGACAGAGCCGATTTGGAGCATTCCTAGGCGTTCTAAGGGTAAGCGGTGGACTCCACCCAGGCTTCGGGCCACATCATGAGACTTACTGTGGAGTATCTTGGCTGGACACTGGATATCAACCTCGATCTGACCACCAACGTGGAGGAAGAGAAGGGCGAGGCTGACCGCCTCACCACTAGCGAAAACGGTTCGGTAGGATTCACCCCCGATCCAGCGTTTCGAGATTTGTACCCTGAAGAAGATGAAGAGTAGGAGAAAAAAATGCTAGAGGCACTCGTACTGACGGTGGCCCTTACCGGCAAGGGAGACTTCGACTACAAGAATCCGTGGACACCAACAAAGAATGTGCAAGAGATCCCCGACAGCCTCTACCGTGGCTGGCATTACAATAAAAAATACGAACCGTTTAGAAAATGTATCCTGGCCCGTGAGAGTGGATCCAACTTCAAGAGCGATGGAAGTGGAGGCTCAGGTGCCTATCAGTTTATTCAGTCAACGTGGGACGCATACGTCGTGAAGGTTGACCCAGGCTATGTCGGTGTTCGACCCAACAAAGCACCGCCGTATCTCCAGGAGGAGATGTTTTGGGTTGTTGCGAACAGTCGTGCCAAGAAGCCCGGCTTGGAGGGCGCGCATCATTGGTCGGCCAGCCATGCTCACGGTGCTGGATACACACACGTAAAGGACTGTTGACCTATGACCCCCCCTTGTCCCCACTGTGGAGGGCCAACGAACACAGATTGCTACCGATTGCTGCTCAGGTGCGCAAGTTACGCCTTCGACTGCGGGAGGTACTCAATCAGGCCCGATCCGCCCGTAAGGGAGATCCCACTTTTTGATTGGCCTTCGAGAGATCGCTTGAAGAATGAAACCTAACGAAAAGTTGATGGACTTGTGGACACGTGCAGCCCACGTGTACCACCTCGAACTCGGTGGCTCACCAGCAGAGGAATACCTTGGTGGCCGAGGCTTACTGGATGCAGCCCCGCAGTTTCTTCTCGGCTACGTCGCCGAGCCGGAACCTGGACACGACCACAGATTCACTGGCATGTTGTCGATCCCGTACATCACGCCTGCCGGTGTGGTCGGCTTCAAGTTCCGACGACTGACGGAGGGCAGCCCTCGCTACCAATCACCAACTGGACAGAGGCATCACTTATTCAACGCTCAGGCGATCATTGAAGCCTTCGATCACATCCTCATAGTGGAGGGCGAACTCGACGCCATTGCCGCTACTGTTGCTGGCTTCCCTGCCGTGGCTGTGCCTGGTGTGAACGGATGGAAGCCTCACTTCCGTCGTTGCTTTGACGGCATCGAGCGGGTGCTTATCATGTGTGATAACGACCTGAAGGAGGACGGCAGTAATCCTGGTCAAGAGTTGGCCAAGAAACTGACTGAAATGCTGCCAGATGCGGTGCGCGTGTCGCTGCCCCTGGGGGAGGACGTCAATAGTACGCTTGTGAATCAAGGAGCGCAGTACCTCGCAGACCTTGTGAGGGCAATCGAATAGGAAGGTGCTCCTATGGTGGCTACTCCACCGCCCTTCGCCCCACCCTTCGGCCTCTCGGTCGAAGAGTTAGTCCGTTATCATCGACGTGCTACAAACTATGCGCGCTTCCGCATTCAAGATGCTGGCGCACGTGAGTACGGCGAGGAAGACCAGCAACTAATCGAGAACTATGACCCCGCTCGGTGCCTGCTGGAGATCCGTCAAGAGATAGCGGACGCCATCAACTATCTTGTCGGGCTTGACCTGCAGATAGGTCGCTGGCAAGACCGAATCCAGGATGTTGGATGAAAAGAATAGTTGTTATTTCTGACCTGCAAATACCCTTCGAGGATAAGAAGGCTGTCGATGCTGTCGCTCAGTTCATCGAGGAGTACGAGCCCGATGACGTGATCTCTGTCGGCGACGAGAGCGACCTCGCACCCATCAGCAGGTACTCACTCAACACCCGCAGCATGTACCAGGGAGACCTGGGCAAGGAGCGAGACCGAGTGGTGGACGTGTTGGGGATGTTGAAGATCAAGCACATCACCCGCAGCAATCACCTCGACCGATGGTTCGCTGCCCTGTCCCGTGTCCCAGCATTCGAGACCATCCCCGAGATGCAACTGGAAGAGTTCTACAAGTTCAGGGAACTCGGCGTGACCTACCACCAAGACCCCTGGTCACCAGCCCCAGGCTGGCTACTCATGCACGGGGACGAGGGCACGCAGTCGAGTAAGAGTGGACAGACAGCACTTGGCCTGACCATGCGCACGAATAAGTCGGTGGTGTGCGGTCACACCCACAGGCAAGGGATCGCCCACCACACGTTCACCTACCTCGGAGACAAGAAGCCCTCCATCAGGACAGGCTTCGAGGTGGGCACGCTTGCTGACTTCGGGAGCCCTGGCATGAGGTATGCCAAGTTCAAGAATTGGCAGCAAGGCTTCGGCCTGCTGTACGTGGAAGGAAGCAACGTGACTCCAGTGGCCGTGCCCATCATCAACAAGTCATTCATTGTTGAGGGCGTCAAGTACTCGTGGCGGTGAGGGTGTGGCACTAGAACTAGACGACGCATTCTGGATGGAAGTTACTGATTTTGCTGCCGTGGCAGCGGCTCCCGTCCACCGAAACTTCAACAAGTTTATCGACTTTGATGATCTCAAGCAGTCAGCCTGCGAGTTCGCAGTCAAGAAAAAAAGTAAGGTCATCGAGTACCTGGATCGAGAGGATAAGCAGGAGCGTAGGCAGGGTGAGGCAGCACTAATCAAGATGCTGCGCCGCCACTGTGATCGAGTGGCACGCAAGGAGAAGGCGGCAAGGCTCGGCTACCAGCCCGAAGATGAATACTTCTACCGCCCTGCGATGGTCGAGAACCTCATAAAAGTGTGGGGTTCGGGTGACTTTGATCTTGTTGGTCAGGTGTTTGATCCTGCCGAGATGGGGCAGAAGCGTAAGATCAAGGTAGCCAGCGAGGGCAACGACTTGCTCGCCATGATGGCCGACATCGACGCAGCCATGAAGTCTCTCGACTCACGGACTTACGGAGTCCTGTACCTGAGATTAGTTGACGAGATGAAACTCGTGGAGATTGCGAAAGAGTGGGAGATAAGTCCGCAGCGAGTGGATCAGATTGTCCAGCGCGGGATCAGAAAGATCATCGAGTACCTGGGTGGACGCACCCCTTACTAAGGTGATGGGGAGCCACGTGTGAGGTGGCTCCCCTTCTCCTTCTACTCGAACTGCTCAAGCCATAAAGGCTGCCTCATGGGCATGACGATCATGCCCGTGCCTGGTGCCTCTTCTCGATGGGCCGAGACCAGACACTCGGACGCCTTCAGGGCTTGCTTTTTCGTTGTCCAAGTTCCGACCGCTAGATCGGGGCCGTTCGCCATGAGACGGGCGACCACGATCCATTGATCCTTACTTGAGCGCACGTCGTCAAGTGTTTCTACCACTTCACGTGCCATGTCTATGGCTTCGTCGGACAGGCTTGGATCAAGGATGTTTGCGACTGCAACCAGTTCACGCTTGGTTGGTTTACTCACACCCCACCGCCCATAACTCGCCATTCCTGCCAACCTTGACGCCCTCTATCCTGCGAAGGGCAACTCGTAGTTGACGTTGTATGCAAGAGTCACACTCGTAACCCCGCATTGACTGCTCACACTTTGATGCGGGGAAGTCCATCTTGCATGTAGAGCAAGTGACCTTACGGTTCACTTACTCCCCGTCGAGGGGAACGTGGCCCACACGTGGTACTTGTTGCCGTCCCGACGGACTGCCGCACGCAAGCCAGCAAGGCTCTTGATCGCTCCCCGATTGATCTGGTTTGCGTACACGTAGGGCGCACCACTGCTCTGCTTACCGACCTCGTAAGACTGGATGATCGCCCACTTGTCGGGGTTGGCTTGGCACTGCTCTAACTTGCGCCGGTTTGCCGAGGCCGCCGCTGTCTTGGTGTGTGTTGCAGGCAATGTGTCAACGAACTTCATTTCTTTCTCCAATGGTTGTGAATGGATGGGGGCGGAGGCCGAGTCCACATTCGGCCCCCACCTATTCAGTTGTCACGCAGCGAGAATGGCCTCGTTGCGTGGGTCTACACGTGCTATCTGTCATGGTAGCACGAAAGGGTATCACGGACTAATAAGTCCCCGCAGGAGGGGCATTTGCGTGACGCCTTCCAGGCACGCACGTACCCCTCCTCTTCTCCTATTTCTTTACCCATGTGGTGCGCAAGGAGCACCGCACCCACGAGCACCATCAGGGTAAAGATCACGAACGCGCTCATACCATTTCCTGAGCCGGTGGCGTACCTGCGTGTTCGGGGGTGAGTTCTGACCAGCCCTTGACGTACCGCAACCAGTCGCCACCCTGGATACGGTAAGCCCCAATTTCAGAGTCGGGGTACACAAAGGCCAGGGCCTCGTAGGTCTCCAGGGTGATCGTCGTATCTGTCCCGCCGAAAGGCAGTTTATCGGTGGTGTTGATGTAGATTTGCCTGGTCTCGTAGCCAGCACTCTCCTCCAGGTGGCGTATCCGTGCGAGCACCTGGGGGTCAGTGATGTGGGTCACCTCGCCGTACACGTAACTGTTGTACGGCAGGTCTGATTCCACCATGTAGGGGAAGGGTGCGTTGGTGTGTGTGACCCGCAACTCGTAGTGGGCGGTGTCGCTGTGAGTGTAGGCCAGGGCCATCGTGTGACCACTCAGGTACCACTCGTGCAGTGGCTGCCCTTCACGCAACGACCCGTACACAAACAGGGGTACGGGGTTGTCCTTACTTGGTGTGATGTTCACTTCTCCTCCTTGTCGTCATCCCAAAGGATTTGATCCATGTGATACTCGTCGTTGATCTTTATTCCATACTCGTCGTCATACGGCAGACTCATTCGTCTTCCCCTTTCTTTTCGTGACATTTGCAGGAACAATCCATCGGCATCCCGAGGACGATCCCTGGGCCTGGGCAGCGATCACATTCTGTGGCCTGCCCGTGGTGTTTCTTGCAGTATGAACTAATCACGCAGGCAAACTCCCTGTCTCCCTGGCGAACTGCTCACTCGGTGGCATGGTGGAGTACGGGTCGCACTCGATCCAGTAACCGAGTAAGTCCTCGCTGTTCCTCCCCGTCTTGGGGATCTCGTATGCCAGGAGTTTGTACGGCTGGGGTGTGATGAACTGCTTCACGCCCTCGGCCACCGTCAGTTTGCCGTCGATGACCTCGTGCCGCCACGTCGTACCGTCCTCGCCCACCCATTCGATGAACGATCCTTCCTCCACGTAGGGTGCAACGATTGCGAGGAACAAGTCCTCTTGCCCTGTCTTGTTGTCGTAGGAGTTGAGTTGCACCATCTTGCCGTCCGCCGACACGTCGAACCCGAGTTGCAGGAACACGTCATACACGAGGTTGACTTGCTCGTCGTAGTTAGGGGTCATCCATGAGAACCACTTCTCCTCACGCTCTCCCCCGAAACTACCGCCACGCTTCCAATCGTGGTACTTCCAGTTCGCGTCCTTGAGGACTTTCAGTACCTCCTCATTCTCAGGTACTGCGAACTCTGCTCTTGTTATGGATACAAAGTAACCCATTGCTCTTCCTTCCTAGTTGCTGATTGCAGTACGACCAGAGCGTACTGCGCTGCTGTTACCGAGTGAGGCATTCCTTCCTGCCTCTTGGCCTGCGCCATAGGCTGCGCCACTGATAGAACTCCCACCTCCCCACGAGCCACGGCCCTTCGGCACGCTGGCGTAGAACTTGTCCACCTCGCTGCGCCTGTCCGCTAGGACGAGAGCACCCGTGGTGGTCGTGCCATTGACGTCCACCTCCTGCTCCTCCATGCTGCGTGCCGCATTGCGGCAGCGTTCACCGATGGTGGAGGCGAAGCCTGAGTAGAACGAGCGTCGTGCTGTCCTCGCAGTCATCTTCCTCCACTCACCCTGATTGTCGAAGAAGCCTGCGCGGTCGCGCCAATCGTCTGTCTTGATGTAACGCTCGGACGCTGCCACCATTTGCAGGGACAGGCTGTTGTACATCTGTGTCGTGATGTCGATGTCACCCTGGAAGCCATGCGCCACGACGTACCGTGAGTCACGGTCAATCAGGAAGCGCAGGTTGTTGGCCCTACCGATAGCCAGGTAGAGGTTCACAAAGAATGACCTCGTTTGTGATCGGTCATACCTGTCGAACAGTTTGACTGTCTCAGCCACGGGGGTATCCTTGCGTGCCTCCCCGCCTGCCGCTAGGCGTGCGGCTTCCATATCTATCGCGTACTTAGTTGCCAACTCCTGTGCCTTAGCGATGTAGGTGTCTCGCTCTATGTCGTTGGTCGTTCCCTCTGCCTTGCTCAGTAGTGCGCCGATACGTGTGGTGATGTCACTCATTTGTTTTCATACCTCTCTCTCTCAGGTAATCACTCACAGCCTTACGGTGTGCTTCTCTCTCCTCCGGTGTGCGAGGATCGTCGTCGGGGTAGCGATCCTCCAGAGGGTTGGTCAGGTACTCCTCGTACTCTGCTGTGTTACGCAACAGTGCTCCTCCTATCTTCCTTGATACCAAATGTATCATACTTGTAAGCGAAGATGTGCTTGTCGATAACCCAGGCGTGATGGGCCTGATAGATCGGTGACTCGTCGTGCTTGAGCACAAACGACTCGTACTGATACGGGTTGTAAGTGACCTCCTCGTAGCCGTCATGCTTGCGGAAGATATCCACGCTGACCGCACTGTCAATGCCGTCGTAAGGGTGCGCCCTCACACGGTGGTCACCCCAGGTCACTAGTTCTCCACGCACAAAAGCGTGGACGTTCTTCTTCTGTTCTTCCAGCACCCTCTGCCTACCGGCAGGTTGCACGGCGAACCGTGCTTCCGACAGGCAGAGGAACTGATAGTGCTGGACACGGCCACCGATGGGCCGTGCCGACAGGCATTGCCTGTGCAGGTTGTAGTAAGCCTCGTACCTCATGGCTAACTCCTATCGGCTATGGCCTGCACAGCACTGACGAGCAGGGCCATCTGATCGGTCAGTTCCTTGATGTGCCAGTCAATGTCGCCGAGTGTTGCGAGACGCAGGCTGATCTCGTTCAGTTGGTGCTCGATCTCGGATACGTCAGTCATTACGACCTCCTAGTTATTCTTGATGATGGATACAGCGATGTCAGTGGCACGAGCCAAGTCCTCCTCGGCCCACCCACCGACGGCCCATTGCGTAGCCTGCTTGCCCTGGTAGCACAGGCACAGGCCGAAGTCCTCCCCGCAGTCGAGGCAAGACTCGCAGGTGTAGCAGTAGCCGAACACCATTGCCTCGTCGTAACTCAGTATGCTGCCGCAGGAGCGGCACGCCTCGGGAGTGGCCTCGTAGTCATCTTCCTTGGCGATGACGGTGTGAGCAGAGTACGCACGAGCCAGGCTTGCGTAGGTGTAGACGGACTTGTACGAGTCGTTGCTCCACCAGATACCGTCCACCCACTCGCCGTCTTGCTCGTTGAGAATGTAAATGCCGTACTTGAGTGACTTCTCAGTGGTGAACAGCACCACCTTGGACGACAGCCACGCCTCCAACTTGGCCCACTTGTTAGGCTTGTCGAGTATCTGCAAGCCACGGCGGGGCAACTCGACCTCGGCGAACCAGCGGGTATCGCTGCGGTCTTTCTCCAATGGGGCCTTCGGCATGACGCCGTTGTGTGCGAGGACTGTGCCGCCCTCACCGACGGTGAATGGGTGGCAGTTGGCTAGGTCAATCGTGCCGTGGGTGGCATAGCGAGCGTGATACATGGACGCTGAGCCAGGGTGCTCCTTGAGTGCCTCCTCGTAGGACTCGATAGCAACCGAGGCTTCCATGCTGTGCGCTTGGATAATGCGGTCTCCGAGGTGGACTGCCCACCCGAAGCCGTCGGGATTGTTGATACTTGCATTCCACAGGCCATCGTAGTCGGGAGTAGCCTCGTGGTCACAGTAAGCGAGTAAACACATGATGTGCTCCTATCTAGGCCGAAGCCATATCGAACTTGTCGGCAAGCATTGCCGCCAAGTGTGGGTACTTGTCGCGCTGCATGAGCGCGTCGTGTGCGAACACGTCAAACTTGAGAGCACCAGCGAACGCTTGGCGCGTGGTCATGGTGCGGGTGTATTCGATCAAAGCGTGGAGGAACTCGATGTTGGCGAGCAGTCGCTCGGGCTTGAGGCTGCCACGGAACATGCGTACCTCCACGGTGTTGCGGTTTTGCAGGTTGATCCACATGTACCGATCACCGGCAGACATACCCCGCTTGTGTCGCTTGACGTTGTGGGCCAGGTATGTCCTGCGATCCCATGAGTCGAAGCAGTGCGAGTAGTCCACGTCACCACGTCCCGCTAGTCGAGTCATCGCTGCCCCGTTGCGGTAGATGAACTGAGCGAAGCGGTACAGGTGCGCGCTGCTCTCGCCGAAGGCACGCGAGTCAATGTGAATGTGTATCCCGCAGGTGCTGGTATTCCACGAGCGCATACCAACATCACGGGCATACCGCATACTGTCGATCAGTCGTGGCAGTATCTCGTGCCACGAGTCGAGAGTGCGTGGGTGGCTCACCATCTCGATAGCGTCCGCGGAGTAGAGCGAACCGTCACCCTTGTAGTAGAACTCGGTATGACGGAACGTGTCGCGGAAGTTATCGAGCGCGTCCTGCCCGTTGCCGTGCTCACTCTCCATCTCAATCTCCACGCCGAAGTGACGGTGCTTGCCGTCGTCACCGTGGAAGATGGGCTCGGGCTTGTACGAGTAATCTTCCAAGCCGGACAACTCGCCATTGCACGAGCCGTTTTCCTCGAAGTGGTATTCGCAGCACTCGTCGCACCATGTGGCGATATGGTCATGGCAAGACTCGCACAAGTCTTGCGTAGTCTGCCAGCCGGTAGGGTCAGACACCGTTAGCAGCGGGTAGTCGGCTCGATCGCAACTATCCCCACACTCGTCGCAAAAGTGGACGACCGTGGAGTAGCACGAGTGGCACAAGTCGCGGCTACCTCTGTCGGCACACCGGACTTGATGGACTGAGCGACCGCAACGATCGCAGTCGTACATCGGAGGCTCGATAGCCTCGTCGGTTTCTTCCGTTGTTTCTTCGGACATCACTTTCCTTTCTGTTGGGAACTGCGCTATCGGCAGTTCTTGCACATGCCGTTCATGCAACGCATGAACTCTGCGAATGCTGACTCGTCGATATTGTGCTCGAAGTAGAACCATTGCTCATCGCTGAGAATGCCGTCCTCCTTGTATTCCTCCAGCAGCCAATGCGTGCCGAAGTAATCGTCCTGACCCTCGAACATATCTTTCGCGCGGAGAACGATGTCCTCCCAATCGTCGCGCTGCATAAGCAATGCTTGCAACGCGCCGTGCGCTGTGCGCGCCGTGACGCGCGCACTCTGTGCGATGACGGTCACTATGACCACCAGCCTTTCATGTAATCTATCAACCGGTCTTTCCGGCGATACATCTATTCTAACATACACCCATGCATTTGAGCATTAGAGTTAGCATGTGCCAGCCATCAGACGGACAGTCGGCCTCGGCCTCCCCATCGGGTACGGCGACGTGCGCGCGGTGGCGCGCGACGGGCGACGGGCGTGCTGTGGACAATGCAAGCGTTGCACGCGCGGGCGAGGGCCACCCCCCCGCCGACCTGGGGTTTGTAAAGGTGGCCCCCACCCCCCACACCCCCTGTCCTGAGAAAAATTTTTGCCTACATTCTGGGGCATTCTGGGCATCTTGAAAAAAAAGTTTGGCCTGGGGGGTTGAAATCACCCCCTTTTCAAGCCCTCTTCTTTTATAGGGAAGAAAAAAACATTGAGGCGCTTCGCGCCGAGATGTTCGTATTTTTTTTGTGGATAAGTGGGTGAGGTCTATCCAGCGGCCCCCCTGGATTTTTGCCCCTGTTGTCCCCCTGTGGAGTGTTATGTCTGAGGATGCTTCGTCTCGTAGGCGGGTTAGTGCTGATGAGGCCCGTAAAGAACTGATTGACTTGGTGCGGCAGGGCCGCACTATCTCTGATGGCCTGAAAGTTGTTGGCCGCTCGCGGTCGTGGTACGACGCGCAGCGGCGTTCGGTTGAGGGTTTTTCTGTGATGGTGGATGGTGTCCGCCTGCGGCAGTCTGATGCTGCCTCGGCGGCCCGTAAATCGGATATTGGTTTCTCGGAGTTTTCGCAGCGTTACTTGGATACTCGCGTGTGGCCGCACATGCAGAATGTGGTGGACTTGCTGGAGGGTCGGGAGCCTGAGTGGCTGCCCGAGCAGATGATCTACGAGCCTGGCAATGCTGGCCTGTCTCGGCTGATGGTGAACGTCCCGCCGAATCATGCGAAGTCGATGACAATTACCATCAATTACATCACTTATCGGATCGCGAGAGACCCGAACATCAATGTTTTGATTGTGTCGAAGACTCAGGAGCAGGCGAAGAAGTTCCTGTACGCGATCAAGCAGCGGTTGACGCACCCGAAGTACGCGGACTTGCAGGTGGCTTTCGGCCCGGCGGATGGTTACCGGGCGACTGCTGACCAGTGGGCGGCGAACAGGATCTATTTGGGTGGGGATGCCCGGGACTCCGGCGAGAAGGATCCGACCGTTGAGGCTCTCGGGATGGGCGGTCAGATCTATGGTTCGCGTGCGTCGCTGATTGTGTGCGACGACGTGGTGACCTTGGCTAACGCTGGGGAGTGGCCTAAGCAGATGGACTGGCTGCGCCAGGAGGTTGCCTCGCGGCTCCCACCGGGGGGCGGTCAACTGCTGGTGGTGGGTACTCGCGTTGCCCCGATTGATCTTTACAAGGAACTGCGGAACCCGGAGCATTACACGGACGGGAATGTTCCGTGGACATATCTTGCAATGCCTGCCGTGCTGGACTACAAACCTGACACGGCTGATTGGGCGACGTTGTGGCCCAAGAGTGAGCAACCTTTGGCGGATAGCGATACGCCGGACGCTGATGGGTTGTTTGAGAGGTGGAGCGGGCCGCGTCTGAATGCGGTTCGCAACGAGGTTGGGCCAGGTAAATGGTCGCTGGTGTACCAGAACCTCGATGTCGCAGAAGACGCCATTTTCGACCCGGTATGCGTCAGAGGCGCAGTGAATGGAATGAGGAAGCCGGGGGCACTGGTGTCTGGCGCGACAGGCCACCCCGCCGATTCAGCGAATTTTTATCGAGTAATCGGCATTGACCCAGCGATGACTGGAGATACTGCGGCTGTTGCTTACGCCGTGGATCGGAGAACAAACAAGCGGTACGTCATAGATGTCTACGTAATGACATCGCCGACCCCTGCCGCTATCCGTGACCTGATCCGAGAGTGGGCGGATGCGTACAAGCCGCATACGGTGATCGTGGAGTCGAACGCCTTCCAGTTATTCCTGACACAGGATGAGGAAATCAGGACGTTCCTGTCCAGCCGTGGGATTGCCTACCGTCCGCATCACACGAGCACCAATAAAACAGACCCCGAGTTTGGTGTTGCATCCTTGGCCCCCTTGTTTGGCACAAAGACCAAGAGAGAGGGCCAGGAGGCCACTAAGCACGCAGGCGACAACCTGATCGAGTTGCCTGACGCCTCCCGCAGCGAGCACATGAAGAAAATGATCGAGCAGTTGGTCACATGGCAGCCGGGGGTGCGCGGCAAGAAACTAAAAATGGACACAGTGATGGCGCTGTGGTTCTGCGAGATTGTCGCTCGCGAAGTTTTAGCACAATCCTCGGGGGTTTCGAGGTTCGTAAAGAACGAGTTCGCCACGAAAGCGGACATTGAGTCTCGTTACGTCATAAATCTTGATGATCTTGCTGCTTCGCAGCAATTCGCCCGAATCTAGGAGGTACGCGGGTGACCGATTACGCTCAACGCTTTGACGCAATCCGTAAAAGGAACGGAGAGCGCGATCAGCGTATGCGTGAAGTTGCTATGGTTCGCGCTGGCGAAGCCGGGCACGTGTTTCCTGGGCTATTTCCCGAGGGCATGTGGTCAAAGCCGATCATTGCCAACTTGATTGACGTTGTAGCCAAGGACTTGTCTGAGCAAATCGGCGTCGTCCCGTCTGTCAGCGCATCCGGCGACTCGTCTCTCGATGATTCGTCCCGAACAAAGGCAGACAAGCGCACAAAAATCGCTAACTACTACCTCTCTTCCTCCCGTTTGGGCGTAAACTTGATCCGCGCAGCCGATCAACTCGTCACCTACGGCTTTGTGCCGCTCCGTGTTGAGCCTAACTTCACGGAAACCCGCCCCCACATTCACGTGGAGTCGTGCGAAGGTGCCTACTACGACATAGATCGGTTTGGGAGCGTCCTCGCGTACGCCCACCTGTTCCGCCGAAGGGCGGGTGACCTGGCCGCGATGTTCCCTGAGTACGCGGACAAGATCATGACGCGGGGAATGTACGGTTCCACCGACGAATCCTCGATGATGGAGGTCGTTCGCTTCTATGACGAGAACGAGAGCGTCATGTTTCTGCCGGAACGCAAAGGACTGGTGCTGGCAAAGACCCCGAACCCCTTGGGGCGCGTCCCTGTCGCTATCGCGCAGCGGCCTAGCCTCGACGGAGAGACCCGTGGGCAGTTCGATGACGTGCTCCCGGTGTACGCCGCGAAGGCGCGGCTCGCTCTGCTGATGATGGAGGCCACACAGAAGTCTGTGGAGGCACCACTTGCATTGCCGCAGGACGTTACGCAGTTGTCCATCGGGCCTGACGCGGTTATTCGATCCAATAGTCCAGAAAAAGTCCGGCGAATCCCATTAGACATCCCACAGTACACTTTCGCTGAGAACAACCTGCTGTCAGACGAGTTGAAGTTCGGCACAAGGTTCCCTGAGGCCCGCACAGGCCAAATGGACTCTTCCATTGTTACGGGTCAGGGCGTCAAGGCCCTCATGGCCGGGTTCGACGGGCAGGTAAAGACCGCACAATCAATTTTGGGCGACGCCTTGGGCGAAGCCCTGTCCCTGGCGTACGCCATTGACGATGCTTACTTCGGAGACATCCAGCGTGAGGTTTCCGGCAGCGCAAACGGCGTCCCGTACAAGTTGAAGTACCGGCCCTCGACCGATATTGACGGAAACTACGGAATCAACATCGAGTACGGCCTGATGGCTGGGCTTGACCCCAACCGAGCCCTGGTGTTTGCGTTGCAGGCACGCGGCGACAAGTTGATCTCCCGCAATTTCACGCGACGGAACCTGCCGATCACGATGAACGCGGCAGAAGAAGAACGCGCCATTGATATGGAAGAGATGCGCGACGCATTGAAGGCAGGGGTTGCCTCGCTGGCTGCGGCAGTCCCACAGATGGTTACGCAGGGTCAAAACCCACTAGAAATCATCGAGAAGATGGCTACGGTCATCGGCGAACGCAAGAAAGGCACCCCTCTTGAGGATGCGGTTGCCAGGGCGTTCGAGCAACCAGAGGAAGAAGAGCAGGAGCAAGATCCAATGCAGCCTGCCATGCAACCTGGTATGCAACCTGGCGGCGATATGCCTGCAATGGAGCAAGGCCCGCCGCCAATGCAACAGTTACTTGCCGGACTCACAGGGTCAGGCAATCCCGTACTTGCTGGCCGAGTGGTTCGGCAAGTTCCCGCGTAGAGGAGAAAGAAATGATCGGAAAGCAAGGCGGAATCGGTAAGGCCCCCACGGGTGGAGGCGTTATTCAGCCGAAGAGCATGGGTGGCGGCGTCGCTGGTGGCGGCAATGTTGCTAAGGGCTCGAACCCGCAGGGCATCAAGGGCAACAACAACAAACTCAAGTAGTCGTGCCAACCGTCAAGGGGAAAAAGTACCCCTACACGAAGAAGGGCATGATGGACGCCAAGAAAGCCATCAACAAGGACGACGCACGAGGGTTTCGCGCGCGTGTAGCGAAAGCGAAGCGCATCAAGGGCGAAACGGTGGCACCTGAGAAGGCCAGAACGGCGAAGATCAAGGGCAAAGTTCGCAAGCCTGGACTAGGTGAAGGCGAGCCGCCGAACAAGACTCGCACGATGCGGCGTCGGGGCAAGGGCGAGCCACCCAACAGGAAGTACCCGGTAGGGCCTGGCAACGCCAAAAACAAGGACTACCCGGGCCTCCTCCGGCCCGGCGGGAAGCGAAAGAAGAAGTAGTCATGCCCAATTACAAAAAAGGTGAACCCGCAAATCGCTCCAAGAACCGCAAGGACGTATTTACTCCAGGCAAGGTGCAGGAGAGCGGATCGCTCGGCTACATGGTCGCAAGCCTAATGAGGGCTTTGGCTCGCTCGAAGGACAAGAAAGCCATCAGCAAGTTGGCGAAGACTCCTTCCGGCTCTTCACGCAAGTACCCGAAGAGCAACGTCAAGGTCAAGAAGACGGCGGTGAAGAAGACCCCCCAATACCGAGCGAACAAGTCTCGCGTAAAGCCAACGCCCGGGAACAAGGAGTTCTACGCGACCAAGCCAAGCCGCGAGAAAATTGCTGCTAAGCGGGATGCAACGAAGCCTTCGGCGAAGAAGAAGGCTCCCGCAAAGAAGCGTACGGCAGCACAGATCGAGAAGCAGTTTGATCTTGAGCGCGAAATCAAGAACGAACTCACTCGTCTCGGTAAATCCGCGTCGAAAGCGGACATTGCCAAAATTATTCGCAACAAACAGCGATAAATTTAGTTAGGAAGACATGGCTAGGGGAGAACCACCCGGCAGAACGTACACCGCAAAAAGCAGGCGGGAACGGCCCTCTTTCACAACTCGCAAGCCAGAGAAAGACCGCACCTATTCGTCATCATCGACTCCGACATTTGGACCCGGTGGTGGGGGTGCGGCCCAGGCTCGCTTGCAGCAGGATCTCGACAAGATCCTCCCCGCGAAGAGTAAGAGGGATACGTGGTCACGCGCTGCGGAGCAGTTGTACGGCTGGCTAGGCGAACAGGAAACACTCGACGCAGTTGAGCGTGGAGACATTTCACCCGGTTTGGGTGCTGCCATTATTTCTGCTGGCGCTATTCCTCTTCCTGGCGCTAAGGGTGTCGGCAAGGCTGTTGGCGCTGTCGCCAAGGGCGGCAAGAAGGTTGCCGAGAAATCCGGTCTAAAGCAGACCGTCGGTGAGGCTGTCGGTGAGTCCGGTCAAAGGGCTGCCAATGAGGCCGTGGGTCGTAAGACCCCCAAGGCGGCGACAGGCTCCAAGGAAGTCAGGGCACCCAAGGGAAAGCCATCCCCTAACCCGCCGCGTCGTGAGGATTACGCTCACGCCTCCTCTCATTCGCGCGCCGTATCCAACTGGCAGAAGAAAGTTGACTTGTGGAACAAGTCCAACCCCGAGGATCAGGTTGCTCAGGCGACGCCAGACCGCTTGACTCCGGGTCAGGGTAAGGCCGCGACAGACACCGAACGCCAGGTCAAGAAGGCGGAAGCGGAAAAGTCCCCTGAAGAGAAGGCGGTCGTAGCGCGAGGAGAGCGCGACGCAAGTAAGGCCCGCCGCGACGAGCAACGAGAAGCAGCGCAACAAGATACTAGTGACCTCGTGGGTGTGGACCGCGATAGTTTGACTGGTTTTGTTGGCCGTCGGCGGAAGGAGCGTGCCCAGCCCACCTCGGTCACCATGGCGGGCATGGAGGGCCAGGGTGCTGGAAAGTCTGTCAAGTTCACAGACTCAAAAAAGGGCGCTAAAAACGAACGGCGCGTTGACGACCTTCTCGCCACAATGCGCAAGCAGTTGGCTGCTCGTGAGCGTGCTGAAGGTGGCACTGAGGCCATCAGGCTTGACGAATCCGGGATGCTAACTCCGTATTCCGATCCCGGTCGCTTTACTCGCCCAACCTTGCTTGAGCAGCAAAGGGCTGAAACGCAAGCGGCACGTTTCGAGGACGCAACCGGACGAAAATTTCCTAGCACCGAGAAGCAACGCAAACGCGAGGCAACGAGGGTAGATCCAGGCTTCGCCGAACCGGCTGCCGGTTCAGTGGAGGATCGTCTTCAGCGCGAAGCAATGGCTGAAGGGCGTGCCAGGGACACTGACGACCGCACCCGCATGTTGATGGACGATGGCCGCCTCATGGGTGAGACTCGATCACAGGAGCGTGCACCCGGTTACCCGAAGGGGCCGTATTACGATCCCAGCGATAAGATGGATAGGGCGTACGACACCTACTCTCAACCACAACCAGACCGAGCAACCACAGCAGCGCAGGCTGAACAAAATGTGCGCATCGGTCGCGCAGAAGGAACCGTGGTTCCGGGCCGCGTAACGACACCGCAACCAGACTTTAGTGGGATGCCACGCGGTATGCCTGTAATGGGTAGGGGAGGACGCGACTCTCAGCCGATGCGGTCATTCGAGCCAATGACTGAAGACGATCTCGCAGCCCAGGGCCTTTTCCCGGTTGAACGAGTGCAACTTGATGACAACGGCAACCCTCAAGTTTTCATTGAGTACTTGAGGGTAGACCCGGATGTCTACATCGGCGGGCCAGGCACGCCGCCGTCCCTAAAGATGTCTCGGCCCAATTATCAAGGTTTTGGTCAAGGTGGGCCTGCCACCACGAGAGTCGTACCCGAAAAAGTTGCTACACCGCAAGCACCGGACGGGGGTGACCCGAGGTTATTCGTTACGAAGGAAGAGGTTGAGGCTCGTACGGCAACACCCGGTGCGGAGGGGCCGAAGAAGGGCGAGAAGCCCAAGCAGCAGCCGCAATCCGGTGACAACTCGCCCGAGGCCCGCCGTGCCCGAATGTACGAGGGTTACCGCGACTTAGAGCGCCAAGGGATTCTGCAACCTGGCGACGCCGACCGGATTATGTCCGGCGGCAAGGGTGCCAAAAAGGTCTTTGAGGAAACACCAACTGGTGAGCAGCGCAGCAGGGGCGTAAAGCCTGGGAGAGCCACCAGGAAAGACGACGAGCGGAAAGCGCGAGAGGCCGCCATCGCAGCCGGTGATCCAGTCCCGAGCCAAGGAAATAGACGTCTTAGGAACTTGGGCTTGGGTGGTGGTCTTGCACTTGGCACAACAGGCGTCATTGCGGGCGCTGGCTACCTGATGGATCCACAGACTAACGACCGTCCGGTTATTATCCCCGGCGAGGCGTACGATTCTAAGAATGCTTTCCGGCCAGCATCCCGTACGCCAACATCCGGTACGCAAAATAGGCCCAAGCAGGGTTTCTTGAGGGACAAGTACGGTCGTCGCATCACTCGTGAGGAGTTTGAGCGGCGCAAGGCATTCCGTGCGAAGCGTGAGCGCCTGAAGGGCCAGGTTCCCGGTGAAATTCTTCGGCAAATGACCGCGAAGGAAATGAAGCGTCGTAAGCGTTTCCGGGGCAACTTCGGAGATCGCAGCGCGTACAACGTCGCCACCCGAAACATCGGTGCTGGCGGTACGCAAACTCGCATTCTTGACACCGATGCGCGTAAGAGACTGAGTGGAGCGTTCCGTGGCTAAACGACAAGGCGGATATCGCGCCCCGAGCAAGCCCGCTCCAGTTAGCGGGCCGGGTCGGATGTCCAAGCGAACTGACGGAACCCCTCAAGGTTCGAAGCCGATTCCCGACGCCGCCTACGGCGAGCAAAAAGATTTTATGGGAATCCAGAAGGGTGCGCCAATGGCCGGATCGGCCAAGGCGATGCCCAAGATTACGCCGTTAGACGCACCAACTCAGCGTCCAGAGGAGCCGGTGACTGCCGGTGCACCCTCTGGCCCTGGTGGTGGCCTGGAGCAGTTGGGCGTGGGGCAGAAGTCAATGCTTGAAGACTTCGCGGCGTTGCGTGCGTACCTGCCATTGATGCAAATGTACGCAGACTCAGAAGCATCGTCAGGAACGATGCGTGCCTTTGTTCGATATTTGAAGGGTGTTTCGGCCTAATGATTTTCTTGCGCTACTTCGAGGAAAACCTTGAGGCGTTGGGATTTGATTTGGCTCCTCTGGCTTGGGATCTTTCTAAGATTCCGTACGCCAACGAGTCGGAGCGTCGTCAAGTATTGAACGACATCATTCGGAGGGGTGACGCTAGTGGCGATAACGCTGCCGGATAGCCCCGATGTCCCGGCGGGGCCTGCGCAAAAGCCAAGCATCGCGGAAAGTTTCAAGCCTAGTGTGCAGCCAATACCGCAGGCTAGGACTGCCGTGGATCGAGCCGAAGAAGCCATTGGCCGACCCATTCAGTCCGCACTCAACAGCCCTCTCGGTATTGTTCTCAACCCGGCGATGCAAGGCATCAACGCCGTGTACAAGAGGACATTTGAGCCTGCATTCGAGACATTATCGGGATACGCGCTTGAACCCGAAGTCGCTCGACGGTACCCCAACCTAGATTTTGAGCAGGTTCGGAAGGTCTCCCGTGACTACGCGAACGAGATCTCCGTAGGCCAGTCGTTTGCTCGCCTTCCCTTCGAGTACATGAATCTCACTTCGGACGCTCTTCCCGAGTTTATGCAGGAAGACTTCGACATTCTCGATCAGGAAGATCGCGACATTGCGTACAAGAGCCAGTTTGCTGGCTGGGCCGCTTCCTCCGCACTCGACATTGGCAAGATAGTTGCAGCCGAAAAAGGCTTCGGCCCTGTGTGGCGTGGCGGCAAGGGCATGGTCTTGGGCCGCAACACGATCAGGAACAAAAAAGATTTAGAGAAGTACATGCTTCGCCTCGACAAGGCGGAGGACTACTTCAAGAATGGGAACAGGGGGCCGCGTAGCGGTGACGTTCGACTGATCCAGCAGTTAGTCGAGTCAAAAGACCCGTTGAAGATTGCCAAGAATCCGCTCATGGCAAATGGCAGCGTGGCAAACCCTGATCGGGCTATTGCGATTGTCTCCAATCTTGATGATGCAACATCGGTCATAAACTACCTCCGCGCAGAGCGCGGAAACCGTAAAGCACTGAACGATCTGTGGAAGGCGCAGCCCCTTGCGGCTGATGCCGTGGACGACTTCGGGGTTCGCTTCACTCCGCTTGATGATATGTCACAGATTCACGCGCTACCAAGCGTGCAGCGTTCTAAAAAATTGCAGGCTGTCTATGCGGACTGGACAAAGAAGAACCCTCAGTTCGCTCGCGCCATTGATGACTTCATCACCGAGGTGGAGTCGGGTGCTGGTATTTCGACGTACACCACCAGGCGGTCAATATTTGGTGGTGCCTTCGATGCCCTCGCAGATCGAGCAACGGTGCCCCGTGGAATGCGCAAGACTGCGACTCAGTTTGGTTTCGTTGAGAATGACGGGGTTTTCGCTCGACTGTTTGAGAACGGGCCTTTCCAGCGTGCAGTGCGTGTAATTTACTCACCATCTCGTGCTCGCCGCAGAGCCGAAATCAATATCTCTAATCCTCGCCAGATGGAAACCGCTTGGCAGATTGCTAGCGAGTTGAACCGGGTTCGTGCCCTGGGGACGCCAGAAGGCGCGCGGTTCAAGCAAAACGCTATCCGTCGCTACATGCGTGCAGCAACAGACACTGAGCGTCAAAGAGTATTCGAAAAAATCGAGCAGGGCACATTGTTGCGGATCGCCCGGGCCTACGGCGTTGAGGGAATGACTGGCTCCACTAGATCAGATAAACTTCTCACGCAGATGGACGCCATCTACAAAAGCATCGACACGCGCCGCACCAACATTCAAAGGTGGGCGGAAGAGCCCGGCGTGTGGCCCGACGCCGATGGCACCTTGAATGTGACGGTTGGGCCGAAGTTGCGATCAACTGAGCCCTCCTCAGTCGTCATGCTTGATCTTGCGGGACTTGAGCGAGCAACAATCAGCAATGTTCGTGACGCATACAAGCGTTCACGAGAGGGTGGCTGGACAGGTAAGACTCGGCCTTCCGCAGGAACTGCCGCACGCGCACGCATGGGCGATTTTAGTTACGGTGCTGGTCAGTTCTTCGATATGGTGAACATCTTCTTCTCCAACAACGTCTTGCTCCGTGTCGCCTACATTCCACCGAACGTAATTATCGACCCGATTCTTCGCGCAACGATGGATACCGAGTCGCTGTTCATGACCCGAAACTTGTTCCCGGGGCTGGCAAACTCAATCTACAACAACACGCAGCGCGTCGCAAACGGGGTGTACCGCGCTCGCACGTACCGCTCTAAGAAGGAAGCAAAAAAACAGTTTGAGGGGCATGCCGAAGAGCAAAGAAAAAAGCAACAAGCAATAGCCGAACTTGAGGAAAAACTAGAACAAGCGCGCAAAAAAGGCGAAGACGTTACCAAGAGAGAAGAGCGCCTAATAAAGAAGCGTGCGGAGTTGGCTCGGTTTGAGAAGCGGACCGAGAAAGCCCGCAAGGAATATTTACGGTACACCACGGAACGTGGTCGCAGAAAGAAAAATCGCGCAGCGATTGGTACTGGCCGCCAAGCAGTTATTCGCCGTCGCGACGGAAGCCCCTTCCCTCGGTTAGTAGCCGAAGATCGTCGCTGGGAGTTCGAGGTTGACGGCCAGAAGTTTGACGTGCTTGATGTTGAAGATCCCAGCGTCAAAGGAGTTCGCCCGTACCAGCAGGAATACGACGCCTACAACAGTTTCCTCGCCGCCTCCAGAACATCTGAGGCCCGTGACCGCTTGCGGTTGCGACAGGGAGAATTAGACGAGATTTCACCCGAACCAGGGAGTTGGCAGGCTTACGTTGACGCGGTGACGCGATTGGCAAACCGCAACTTCCGTAACGAGTTGGACGAGGTTGGCGGTCTGATCTTGCGAGGCGCAAGCGCCGAAGACATCCTTCGTTACCTTGACAGCCCTGATGGCGCTGAGTA
>Ga0181594_10000923_pt1 | contig 27644 bp, 21 predicted proteins | sample 071ome_18_FD_145603 | JGI IMG/M metagenome (GOLD analysis project Ga0181594, IMG submission 145603) | Coastal salt marsh microbial communities from the Groves Creek Marsh, Skidaway Island, Georgia - 071413BT metaG (spades assembly) | ecosystem: Environmental > Aquatic > Marine > Intertidal zone... | reverse complement strand
CGTCGACACTCAGCACGCCTGCCATCGCGCTGATATCTAAAATTTCATCAGCACCTACCACCAATGGCGCATGACTATGGCCCGCGCCTGCAACCCGCAGCGACCGCTGTCCGTCGCGGGCGGCGATCACCGATGCTGCGGCATCCTCTTCGGTCCTGATGAACCGAACAGCCTTGGGATGATCCTCAAGTCTTCCCGACCAATTATTCCAGCGTGGCATGCGTTGTCTTCCTATTCTTCCTATTCTTCCTTTCCTAAACACCGAGGCTCGGCCCAGCTATCCGAATCCACATTGCAAATCCGCATTACAAGTCTGCGTTCTTTTCTTGTCCGCGAGTCGTGGCAGTTCATCACGTTCCTGTTTGTTGGCGTCATTTATTGCGCCTTTTATTACCCATTCTACGCTGGCCGCAACCCTTGATACCTAGCGCCAGACAGATTTTCCAAGGCTAGCGCGAAACATCTCTTGAGCAACCAGGGAATCTCGATGAGAGAATCGTTTGCGCCGTCATCACAGTGATGTCTTTGGGTCCTAACGTCTTTGGACCTTGTGCCGTCGCGCCCCTTACTCTCGCGTTCTCCATCTATTCACCGATTTGCATGTCACTATGACCAACCCCTACCAAACTAAAGTGACCAATCGAGCACGAGATTTAAGCCAGTACTATCAAGCATAAATTTTGGGCTAAGCGTCAGAAAAAACCGCGCCTGAACTAGGGCATTTTGCCAGCAATTTGAGTGTGCTGCTGCCGGCTTGAACGGTAGCACCATCTCAACGCAACGACTTTTCACTGACCGTTACGCCTCAAATCGACCCCCAGCAAACGCTAGTTATCACTGACGATACCGACTTGCCGATCAGGTCAGCTTGGACAACAATCATCCCACCTATGACGCTCAAAGGAAGGTTGGATGACTGCGACCATTTACGATCTGCATCACGGCGCCGCCTGGATTACATTGAATCGACCAGACAATCGAAACGCACTGTCTGCTCAGTTAGTGAATGAGCTATACGCTCACCTCAAGCAAGCCAATGAAGATGCGAACGTTCGGGCTATCGTGCTCACAGGCAATGGACCCGCCTTCTGTGCAGGCGCTGATCTCAAAAGTCCGCCGGGTTCATCAATATCTGGTGAAGAAAGCGTCCCCTATGCCGACGTCCTAAAAGCGATCCTGGCAAGCCCTAAACCCGTGATCGCAGGCGTAAATGGTGCTGCATTTGCCGGCGGGCTGGGTCTTATTGGCGCTGCCGACATTGTCATAACAGATGCCGATGCCCTGTTCAGCTTCTCGGAAGTTCGTATTGGCGTCATTCCGGCGGTGATTAGTGTGGTCTGTATGCCTAAACTTGGTCGCCATCACGCAATGAAACTCTTTATTACGGGCGAGCGGTTTACTGGCGATCAAGCCGTTACGATGGGTCTCGCGCACCGAGCAGTGTCTGCTAGTGAATTGAAAGCGGCGGTCGAAGAGGAACTCGAGATGATCAATCTCGGCGGCCCGATGGCTGTGCAAGCATGCAAAGCACTTGTGAACCGTGTCCCAACTTGGGAGGCCGATGCTGCTTTCGATGAGGCCTCGACCTGGAGCGTTGCCACGTTTCAATCTGATGAGGCAGCCGAGGGCATGGCCGCTTTCCGAGAGAAGCGCTCACCAAGTTGGGTGGAGGATTGAGTCTGAACTACCGAGCACTACACTGTAAGGCACTAGGCACCCGATTGCCGGGGCTCGTCGGCGCCAAAGTCAAAGCACGCGACATCAGTGCTTAAGCCGATAAAAACTTAGCCGGCACGAAAAGCCGTGCATCAGCCGTATTCATTGTGTGCGTCGACACTCGGGCACAAAACGAGGGGGTAGTCATGGGAGATACGATTCGAATAGCAAACTGCAGCGGTTATTACGGTGATCGCCTGGACGCTGCAAGGGAGATGGTTACCGGTGGACCGATCGATGTGCTCACTGGCGATTACCTCGCAGAACTTACGATGAAGATTCTTTATGACCAGCGAGAGCAGCGCGGCGCGCATATGGGTTACGTGGGGACTTTTCTCAAGCAAGTAGAAGATGTTGTGGGGCTTTGTCTTGAGAAAGGCATCAAAATCGTCACCAACGCTGGCGGCCTTAACCCAGCAGGAATGGCAGCCGAGGTCGAGCGAATCCTTGAAGCCCAGGGTCTCCGCGCCCGAGTCGCCTATATTGACGGCGATGACTTAATTCCGCACCTGGCTGACTATCAAGCCGAAGGCGAACCCTTCATTAATATCGACAAAGGAACCCGACTTGCGGAATCGGACAATGAAGTCGTTACGGCCAACACCTACTTTGGCGCCTGGGCCATCAAAGAGGCGCTGGATCGTGGCGCAGACATTGTCATCTGCCCTCGCGTCACCGATGCCGCGGTGGTCATTGGCCCTGCGGCGTGGAAATTTGACTGGCAGCGGAGCGATTATGATGCGCTCGCTGGTGCCTTGACCGCGGGGCACATCATTGAATGTGGCGCTCAGTGTACGGGCGGCAATTATAGTTTTATTGAGGAGATCCCGAGCTTCCTCAACATGGGCTACCCCATCGCCGAAATAGAGCGCGATGGCAGCTTTACCGTGACCAAACACCCCGGGACAGGTGGGCTCGTCTCGGTAGGAACCATTACTGCGCAGTTGCTTTACGAGATCGGCAGCCCGTCCTATTTGAATCCAGATGTGGTCGCACACTTTGACACCCTAACACTCACCCAAGAGGGACCTGATCGCGTGCGTGTCACTGGGTGCCGAGGCAGTTCGCCGCCACCCACCCACAAAGTTTGCATCAACACCAAAGGACTTTACCGGAATGGGGTGGAGATACTCCTCACCGGACTTGATATCGAAGTAAAAGCCGAGCGCTACCTCGAGCAAATCCTTCACAACCTCGGCGGCCGTGAACAATTTGCGGCTGTGGACGTTCAGCTGATTCGCAGCGACAACCCGGATGGCAACTCCAATGAAGAGGCTCATGCCTCGCTGCGGGTCATTTGCAGTTCAGACGACCCCAAAAAGGTCGGGCGACTATTTCATGCGAAGATTACCGAGCTCTCGCTCGCGACGATTCCGGGCAACACAGGAAGGGGAAATACCATTGGCGGTGGCAGTGCCAGCATCGTTTATTGGCCGACGCTGATCGATAGCCAGCGGATCAGCGAGACCCTTCACTTTGATGGAGAAACCATCGACGTATTGCCGACCCAACGTCTGGGATTACCGGAGATTCATTACCAAAGTATGCCCGTACAGCTTGCGAGCGTGCCTGAGGGACCCTTAGTCGACATTCCATTTGGGCGACTCTTTGGCACGCGGTCGGGTGATAAAGGCGGGGCAGCCAACTGCGGCGTTTGGGCAAGGAGCGATGAAGCGTACGCTTTCCTCCACGAGTTCTTAACCGTCGAAAAGCTGAAAGCGCTCTGCCCGGACATTGCTCAGTTCAACGTTGACCGTTACGAGTTGCCCAACATCCGCTCGTTGAATTTTTACATCCACGACATCTTGGGCGAGGGCGTATCCTCCAATAATCGCATCGACGGCCAGGCGAAGTCCTTTGGTGAGTATTTACGAGCAAGGACCATATCCGTCCCGGCACCGCTAGCAACGGATGTGTGAGACTCGAACAAATCGCTGGTATTACATCAAGATCACCCGACTAGCCGTTGCATATCGCCCTCGCTACAGCGCGTTGAAGCGAGCGCTAGGCGTTCTTGATGGTCAGCCCTCCGTCTGCGGGCAGCGTCACCCCTGTCACATACTGCATGGCAGGGAGCGTTAAGCTGAACGTTGCGTGAGCAACCTCTTCAGGATCTCCGTAGCGGCCGAGCGCTGTGCGTCGCTTGGCGAAAATGACTTTATCTTGATCAGGAATCGCCGAGGTCATACCGGTGTTGATTGGCCCGGGGCATACGCAGTTCACTGTGATATTTTCTCGACCAAGCTCAACCGCTAGCGAGCGCGTAAGGCCGATCACCCCTGTCTTGGCAGCGGTATAGGGACTGCCGTATTTTGTTGCGCCGAGTCCCTCTGTCGAGGCGATGTTAACAATACGCCCCCAGCCGCCCTCACGCATGTAGGGCAAAACAGCGCGGCAAAGCAGTGTTTGAGCGGTAATCAGCACCCCTAACACCTTATCCCAGGCATCCTCATAGTGGTCCGCGTCAAGCGGTGCGGGAATTGAGATCCCAGCATTGTTAATCAAAATATCGATGCTCCCAAAGTGAGCAGCGATGGCATCAACAGTAGGACCAATGGCTGTGCGGTCAAGCAAATCAAGGGTCCATGCCTCAGCGTTATAACCGGCATCACGGATCTCACCGAGAACAGTCTGGAGCGGTTCCTCATTAACATCGATCAGCGCCACGCTCGCCCCCTCATCGGCGAACAACCGTGCCGTTGCGCGCCCCATGCCGCTGGCCGCTCCCGTGACAATGACTACCTTTCCAGCCACCGACCGACTAAGTTTTGACAACGCCATACTTCCTCCTGACTAAACCGAATTACCCTGACAACTGGTGTACCGCGTAACGCCGCATGCCTTATCTTCTTTCAGTCAAAGCGGCTAATGCTTACTACTCATGTTCTTCTCCGAGAACGCTCGCAGCCGTGAGCGTCGAAGACATCTATCTTCCCCAACTTTGCTCTAACTTCCCGAATTCAACGCACCTCGAATTCAACGCACCTCGAATTCAACACAAAAGGGGTGCAATGAAATCTAGACACTTTTTTTAGTCTCTCAAAATTGATCCAACCCTACCACTTCCCTACCACCTCCCTTCTAACTAATGGCCTAGATCCTGTCACCTGATCGACTAGCGAAGTGACTGATTGAATGACTCGCGTTGCCCCTGAAGCCCCATACTCGCCGCCATCAAAAGGGTGCGTTACACTCGATTGACGAAAAGGGGGGGCTCACAGTTTGTCTACACGCTATGCCACGATTGAAGTTGCCAAAGAGGCACTCAATTTCTCTGCTGCGCACTTCACGATTTTCAATGCCACCGACCGAGAGGATTTGCACGGCCACAACTTTCAAGTCGCCTGCGAGATGACCGCAGAACTCTCAGAGGCTGGCCTCATGTTTGATTACAGTATCGTCAAACGAGCCATTCGCGCGCTGTGCGATGAAATCGATGAGAAAGTCCTTCTCCCCGAATACTCGCCCCATCTGGCCATTGAGCGCGAGGGAGACTACGTCATCGCGCTGTTTAACGGCGAGCGGATTCCATTTCTCCCTCGAGATGTCTTGACGCTCCCGATAGCCAATACGACGGTCGAAGAGTTTTCAAAATATTTCCTAGAAAAGATCAGAGCGCTTCCGGCCTTCGAGGGCTTCGGCGTTTCCAGACTCAGAGTCAAAGTCGCCTCAAGTCCAGGCCAATGGGGCATTGCGGAGTGGCAAGCCATATGAAAAACATCGTAATTTCTGGTGCCAGCAAAGGCATAGGTCGTGCGACCGCGGAGAAATTTGTCGCCAGTGGCGCGCGCGTTTTTAACCTGTCACGAAGCCCGAGCGGCGTAACCGGCGTTATCGATATCCCCATCGATCTCTCGTTGGATACTGCCTCAGAGGCGTTAGCCAAAACGCTATTACCTCAACTCGAGGGTCAGGTCGACGTCTTAATCCATAATGCTGCGAAATTGATCAACGATACCTTGCAATCCGCTGAGAGCGAGGCACTTGCCGATGTGTTGAACATCAATGTCATCGCGCCCCAGCGGCTCAACCAAGCACTCGTACCACTTATGAGCGCAGGCAGCGCGATTTTGTACATCGGCTCTACGCTCTCCGAGAAGGCGGTGGCGAATTCGTTTAGCTATGTCACCAGCAAGCACGCGATGGTAGGGATGATGCGTGCTTCTTGTCAGGACCTGGCGGGTACCGGAATCCACACCGCGTGTATTTGCCCCGGATTTACCAATACTGAGATGCTGAGAGCACACGTTGGTGAGTCGGAGGAAACGCTACAAGCCATCGGCGGTCTTTCAACTTTCGGGCGCTTGATTGAGCCGTCAGAAATTGCGGATACCATCGTGTTTTGTGCCGAGAACCCAGTGATCAACGGGGCAGTCATTCACGCCAATCTTGGCCAAAAAGAATCCTAAGCAGGAGCGCTCAATGACGAATACGATCCTCGCGAGAAGAGAGCGGGTCTTCTTAGCACTTGCAGGTGTTTTCCTCTGTGCGATGACGATGCTGAATATTCTGGGCATTACCCGCTTTGTTCAACTGGGGCCCTGGGCATTGGCGGTAGGGGTCTTACCCTATCCTCTCACTTTTTTGTGCACCGACCTCATCAGTGAACTCTATGGGAAAAAACGCGCCAATTATCTCGTCACCGTTGGCCTAGGACTCAACTTTTTCATCCTTGGCTTTATCTGGCTTGGCCAGGCCATGCCTGTCGCCTCGTCGCCAGCACCCTGGCAATTTTTGTCTCTTGCAGAACCAGTACCGCTTCCTAATGGCGATGAAGCGATGGGGCAAATCGAACTCTTTTCATTGCTCTATGCAACAACCAGCGGCGCCGTATTTGCCTCGATGATGGCCTACCTTGCCGCACAATACTGTGACGTCGCCTTATTTCACTTCTGGAAACGACTCACAAAAGGCAAACATCTCTGGCTTCGCAATAACGCCAGCACAGTTGTCAGTCAGGGCGTCGATTCGGTCATGGTCGTGGCTGTCACATTTGGCGCGCAATTCATAGCCGGAGCCATGACGCTTGGGCTCTTGTTCTCGCTGATGGTCAGCAATTATCTGTTCAAAGTGCTCGTGGCGTTGCTCGACACCATTCCACTCTACCTGCTCGTTAATTATTTGAGACGGTATCTTGAACTTCCGGAAGGTGAAATCGCCGATGGATTTTCCAACTGAGGATGTCCTCGCATTTTGGTTTCAGGACAGTCGTCATGACCCCAAAGCCGCCACTGAGCGACATCGCTTTTGGTTCAGGGGCGGGAGCGCGCTCGATACCATCATTCAAGACCGCTATACCCCGTTCATCTCTGAGGCAGCAGAACTCGTCCGAACACTGAACAACCAGCACGAAGCGCCTTCTGCGCTTGATTTGCTCGCGATCATCATCGCATTGGATCAATTCCCTCGGCACGTCTTTCGAGGGACGCCCGATGCTTTCTCGTATGCCTGGGCAGCGGAAATTGCCTGCCGCCATCTGCTATCCAAACCCGAATCGAGTGAACTAACCCCGATTGAAACCATTTTTTCTCTGACTCCCTACCACCATGCTGAGGACTTGACGCTTCAGAACCAAGCGGTCAGCCGCATCAAATCGCTCCGAATCAGCGCAAGTGATGCGTGGCAACCGGTGCTCGCTCGCTTCTTGCGCTCATTTAAGGACCACGCTTTAATCATCGAGCGCTTTGGTCGATTCCCACATCGCAATGCCTTACTTGATCGATCAACAACAGAGCAAGAGCGGTTGTACTTAAAAGATCAACCTCAATCTTTCGGACAGTCTTTGAACCGCCAACGGGAGGCGTAACGTGCAAGTAACCGATGAATTAGGCCTAGAGCACTCTTGCGCCAGCGAGGAATCAGTCCATCAGTTCAGCGGTGTCATTGACCGTTACTTACGCTATGCCACTGACACGATGGATTGTTTGCAGCCAGTACTTACAGCCGATCCTCGATTTGCGACCGGGCTAATTTTCAAATGTTATCAACTAAAAATGGCGAGCGACCCCAGATTTAAACCCGTCATTCAGCAAACCATCACTGAGCTGTCCAGTCTCGAATTAAATGATCGTGAACGCCGGCACTTAACCGCAATCGAGGCCTGGTTTGGAGACGACCTGCAGACCGTTACGCAGATACTCAGCGAACTACTGGCACGTTATCCAACGGATTTAATCGCGCTCAAAGGGGCCAATCACCTCCACTTTTATCGAGGGGATGCTGAGAGCATGCGCATCGCTAGCGAGACATCGCTTAACGCCTGGCCCGGCGATCAATCGTGGCGCAGCTTTGTTGAGGGCATGCTTAGTTTTGGATTTGAAGAAACCGGGCACTACCATGAAGCGGAGACGCATGGCCGCGCTGCAGTGGCTGCAGACCCGATGGATATGTGGGCCGCGCACTCAGTCACTCACGCGCTGCACATGCAGGCTCGTTGGGATGAGGGGCTATCGTGGCTGGACGCCTGCTTACCGCACTGGATGAATACCAATAACTTCACCAATCATCTCCACTGGCACAAAGCCCTCATGTTGGTCGATAGCGGCAATGCGGAGGCTGCCCTTGAACTCTATGATGAGTGTCTAGTGGCGCCACTCAAGGACGACTTCTATTTGGATGTGTGCAATGCCTCAAGCCTGCTTCATCGACTGGAAATGCGCGGGCTTGATATGACGAGTCGTTGGGGTGCGCTAGCCGCATATCAGCACCGAATTACAGACCAAGAGCTTATTTTTATCACCCTCCACTACATCATGATTGCTGCAAGAATCGGTGATAACGAGTCCCTGACGCGAGGACTTCAGAGTGTTAAAGCATGGTCTGCTGAGACTATCGAACAGGGCGCCATTTGTGAGACTGTTGGCCAAGATTTAGCCCTGGCCCTGAAAGCGCTAGGGGAAGGGGACAAAGAGCGAGCAGCGACATTACTCAAGGGCAGCTTTGATGCCTTACCTTCGATCGGCGGCAGCCATGCGCAACGGGCGCTATTTCATGAACTAGCGGCGCACTGCTAACCGCTTCAGTCCGTCAAGTGTTTAATTACCATCAAGGAGGATGAACAATGAATTTTGAACAGATACTCTACGAGAAAGATGGCCCCATCTTAACAATCACACTCAACAGGCCAGACAAATTGAACGCCTTCACTGGCCAGATGATGAAGGAGATCATCGAGGCCATGGACGCTGCAGACGCTGATGATGAGGTGCGAGCGATTATCTTTACGGGTGCAGGAAGGGGGTTCTGTGCGGGTGCTGACCTCTCGGCAGGCAAAGATACGTTTAACAACGATGCCCCAGGGAAGCAAAGCGGACTTCAGCGTGATGGCGGCGGATTGCTGACGTTGCGCTTATTTGAATCAAAAAAGCCCCTCATCTCGGCCTGTAACGGCCCTGCTGTTGGCGTTGGCGCCACAATGCAATGCGCCATGGACATTCGCTTAGCGTCTGAAAAAGCACGATATGGATTTGTGTTCTCCCGGCGCGCTATTGTCCCCGAGGCGTGCTCAAGCTGGTTCCTTCCGAGGATCGTCGGCATCCAAACTGCGCTTGAATGGACATTCTCGGGGCGCGTCTTCGAAGCGAGCGAAGCACTCGATCGAGGCTTTGTAAGGAGTGTCCATGCTGAAGAGGAGCTGCTGCCCGCAGCCAAGGCCTTAGCGATGGAATTCTCGGAAATGACCTCTGCCGTCTCAGTCACGCTGATCAGACACATGCTTTGGAAGATGCTCGGTGCTGACCATCCGATGGAGGCGCACAAAATAGACTCTCGCGGGGTTTACCATCGAGGCCGTTCTGCCGATGCCTTTGAAGGCGTGGAGTCCTTTCTTCAAAAGCGAGCGCCGTCTTTTCCTGGCAAAGTCTCAAAGGATCTACCCGAGTTCTTCCCTTGGTGGGACGAACCTACCTTTGAGTAATAAAGGCCGTGACGCCCGAGCCCCTACTTAGGTCAGGGCGTCAAACAACGGTCCCCAAAAGCGCGATGATCGGCCACTGGCCTCGGTTCGATCGGCTCGTTCAGCAGCGCCACGCGCAATCGCAACGCCTACGGAGCGGATGGGCTCTGGCACCCATCGTTTAGCACGCTCCACCATAAAGGGCGCATCGCTCCATTCCGATGTCCTCGTTAACATTTTCTCGACCAAGCAGCGCGCAGCGAAATTCGAAGCGCCAACGCCCTCTCCAACGTAGCCGCCTAGATGGCCCTTTTGCGTGCGCTCATCAAAAGCAACCTCAAGATGCCAACGCGGCGATATCCCGAGCACCCCACCCCATCGATGACTGATCTCTTGATTCTGTAATTGAGGCAGCAGCGAGAACAGCGCCTGTTCGACCTCGGAAAAGATCGGGTCAGTCCACGGGAACTGTGCCGGTATCGACTGACTTCCGAGATATCGAGCACGAGCGCCAAAGGCAATTCGATTGTCATTGGTTCGTTGGCCGTAGACCGTGACACGCCGTCCGTCACAGAACGTGGCCCGATCACTCAGACCAATTGAATCCAGCGCGTGGTTTGATAGTGGCTCTGTGGCCACCATTGCAGAAACCACGGGTAACACGAGGTCTTTATTCCCCTTCATTGTTTGGGTGTAGGCCTCGGTCGCCCTAATCAGCGTCTGAAAACGAACAGCGCCGCGGTCGGTTTCGATAGCATTCGCGCCCACGTCAAGCACTCGGGTTCCCTCAACGATCTGAACGCCCAAAGCACGAAGCACCGATGCCAACCCCCTGACCAACTTGCCCGGATGGATTGCGGCACAATGAGGCGTGAACTGAGCACCCAGGCAATCCCTTATTTGCACCCGGCGCGCAGCCTCATCAGGCGATAACCACACGAAGTCATCTGGATCAAAGCCCCACGCCAGCATTTGCTGAGTTGATGCTTGCAGCCTTCGATACTGCGCGGGGTTGGTCGCCGCTGTAATGGTGCCGCCACGGTCAAAATCGCAGTCAATGCCCTCTGACACGACGACCTGTTCAATCTCACTTAAGGTCGCGTGCATTGCTTTCGCCCAGCGAAGTCCAATCGGCCTGGTTTCAGCCCGGTGCAATAGTGCGTCGATACCTTCCGCCCAACCCATGCACCAGCCACCGTTGCGCCCACTGGCCCCGAAACCAATGTGCTCGGCCTCGATGATGGTAATGGCGCGAGATGGCGCTGCTTTAGCGAGATAGTAAGCGGTCCAAAGACCGGAGAAGCCCCCGCCTATGATGACAACGTCGCCATCACTCGGAAGGCCTTGTGGGCTCTCCCCTGCCAAGGGCGCAATGGACGGTTCAGCCCAGAGACTTGCCACTGTTTCAGACGCTATTGCACTGGACACGCAACTTCCAGCGTTACCTGGCGTGAACCACCACAGGCAATGAGCTGTATCCTTTTACGAAATTCGAATTGACATACTCTGGCTGACCGACCAACTCGATATGCGCGAATTGATCCAAGATCTCCTCCCATAAAATGCGCAACTGCATCTCAGCGAGCCGGTTGCCCATACATCGATGAATCCCGAACCCGAAACTGAGGTGTTGCCTGGACCTTGCTCGGTCGATCAAAAATGCCTCTGGGTTATCAATCGCACGCTCATCGAGGTTTCCCGAGGCGTACCACATGAGAATTCGCTCTCCTGCTGGAATAGACTGACCGCCAATGGTCACCGGTTTCGTCGTGGTTCGCCGCATGTAAGCGAGCGGCGTTTGGTAGCGAATGATTTCGGGCACCATATTGGGAATCAGGCCCGGGTTGGCTTTGAGCTTCTCGAATTCGGCGGGATGCTCGTTGAGGAATCGAACCCCCCCTGAAATAGAGTTCCGGGTCGTGTCGTTGCCGCCCACAATCAGCAAGATTAAATTCCCTAAATACTCCATGGGGTCCATGTTCTTAGTGGACTCGCCATGCGCGAGCATCGATATCAGGTCGTTAGACGGCGGCGCATTGACGCGCTGATTCCATAGTTCAGTGAAGTAAGTCAGACATTCCACGAGTTCAGCTCGACGCGCATCTTCACTTTCGACAATTCCGCTCTGCTCATCAGCGGTAGCAACGTCACTCCACCGCGTGAGCTTACGGCGATCTTCGAACGGAAAATCAAATAGGGTTGCCAACATTTGGGTCGTTAGTTCAATGGACACCAAATCGACCCAATTGAACGTCTCGCCCCTAGGAAGGCTCGACAAAATGTCTTTGCAACGCCCACGGATCAACTGTTCCATACTGGCAAGATTACGCGGCGCAACCACACCACTCACTTCGCGGCGCTGCTGGTCGTGCTTTGGCGGGTCCATGGCGATAAACATGGGCAGCGGGAAATCCTCCTCCTGATCCGTCGCGACGATCGACCCTTCAGAGGAGAAATCATCATGATTCGTATCCACTGCCATGATGTCCTCGAACCGAGTGACATGCCAAACCCGTCCCAAATCCTCGACTTCCTGCGCAATAACCGGCGCTTCATCACGAAGACGCTTGAACACAGGCACATGGTAATCGTCGTGAAACAGATCAGGTCGCATGAGGTCCAGCTCACCAATTGGGGTTCCCTCTGCATCTGGTCTTGGACCTAGCGTTAGCACTTCTGCGATTGCTTCAGACATTGTCATCTTCTCCGTAGTGAATGGTCATCCTCTGCTACCCGTCATTGAGCCCATCATTGAACTAGCTAGGGCCGCTAAAACGGCACTTCGAATCTAACCTTGAGGCTCAAAAGCCTTGAGGCGCGGCCAGTGTTGAAAGCGCACGCTTTCAAGTGATCGTCTATCTACCAACCGCTGAGCCACTAATCGCCGCAATTTCATCGACTCAGAAGCTCCTTGGGCCCGCGCCGCCCTCGGATCATCCTAGCGTGTCCGATACCAATGAAAAACCCTCCGTTTCGTATTCCAACGATGATGATCGGCCAGCGATGGTCCAAGCACCTATGTCCAAATCCATATGCCTGAGCAACTGCTCCGGAGATCCCTCCCATAGGCCTAGCTCTAGGTCCCGCTCTGAGAATCAAAAACCACTGGCTGGGTTCGGAACGACGAAGAGTGAACGATTGATCTAACCTACTGCGGGCTTAGACAAGTGCTCACCAGGTGGGTATCTGGACGAGAGGGCCAAATGCTAGCTGATTGGTCGACGACACGCTCGCTGCCCCTTTTTCACGTGCCCATGCTACCCTCACGCATTGTCCCCTGGAGGTAGACGTCAATGGATTATCAAACAATTACGCTTTCCGTTAACGAGGGCCTTGCCACACTGACACTCAATCGGCCAGAGCAAGCTAACGCCATGAACCCGTTGATGGCAAAGGAGCTCAGCGCAGCAGCGACCTATCTCGCGGAGGTGAATGACCTTCGATGCGTGCTCTTGCAGTCTACGGGCAAACTATTTTGCGCAGGAGGGGACATTGGCGAATTTGCAGCATCGGGGAGCGACGTGGGCCGATTGATACGCACCATGGCCGGTGACCTCCATGTCGCGATCAGCCGGCTGACCCGGCTTGATGCACCCATCGTCTGCGCGGTACAAGGAACAGCTGCCGGTGCCGGGCTCAGTCTTTGCGCATCGGCTGATCTGGTGGTTGCGGTCGATTCCGCGAAATTTACCTCAGCCTATACCAAAGCGGGGTTATCTCCCGATGGGAGTTCCACCTACTTCTTACCGAGGAGAATTGGGGATCGAAGAGCAAGGGAGCTCATGCTGACCAATCGGGTATTGAGCGCAGCAGAAGCGGAATCGTGGGGGCTCGTTAACCAGGTGGTGCCTGAAGATCAGCTTAACGAAGCCATCTCGGCACTCGTCTCAATGATGACCGCAGGACCGACTCGCGCGTTTGGCGCAGTGAAGCGACTGCTGAACGAAAGTTCGCACACCAGTCTTGAGACTCAAATGGAACTTGAGACAAGGGAGATCGCCAGCTGCGCGATGAGCGAAGATGGGCAAGAGGGCATCAGTGCCTTTCTCGCTAAACGCGCGCCAAGCTACCGGGGTCAGTAACGTCAGAGGCGTCTGGGACGGATTTGCCCAACATACTCACTTGAGCACTCCAGGCCATGCGTTTCAGCATGCCGAAGTGAGGGTGCCCCCCAATCTCTTTTCTGCATTAAACCCGGCGGAAATAGCCGCACCGCTCGAACGCGCCACTTTTTCGACTACGACCGCTAGCACCCGCCGTGTGACAGGCAGGATTGCTCCATGTTAGGGTCGTCTTGCAGTCACAACAGGCGATTAATTTGTCCTCCAACACGGATGAACAAGCAGGCCAAGGAACCGAAGACGCGTACACCTCCGAATATGAGGTAGGCCAAGACAATATCGAGGCGTTCGGCCTCGACATTCACAACCCCGTTTTCATACTGAGCGGCAGCGTCACTGTTATCTTTGTAATCTTGACGCTACTCTTCCCTCAAGTGGCCGCTGAGAGCTTTGGCTCACTCAGGATATGGCTGACCACCACCTTAGATTGGTTCTTCATCTACAGCATGAATTTCTTCTTGCTGTTCTGCCTTGCGTTAGCTTTATCGCCACTTGGAAGTATTCGCATTGGAGGACCGAGCGCCAAGGCAAAATATAATCTTGCCAGCTGGGTGGCCATGCTATTTGCAGCGGGGATCGGCATCGGGATTATGTTTTACGGTGTGTTGGAACCGATGAACCACGCCTTGAGACTGCCTTTTGACATGCAGGGCTTAAGTATTGAGGAAACGCAATCCGTTGCCATGGCTGCAACACTCTATCACTGGGCTTTTCACCCTTGGGCCGTTTACGCCGTTGTCGGCCTGTCACTGTCATTTTTCTGCTACAACAAGTCACTACCACTCCTCATGCGGTCGGCGCTCTACCCAATATTTGGAGAGCGGATTTGGGGCTGGCCTGGTCACGTTGTGGATATCCTAGCCATCTTCGCGACTCTCTTTGGCCTCGCCACCTCCCTCGGGTACGGCGCCGAACAAGCGTCCGGTGGTATTCGCTATTTATCGGGTTTGCCTGATTCGAGCTTGATCCAGATTGTGCTAATCGCAGTGATTACCGCACTCGCGCTTTTTTCTGTGCTTCGGGGACTGGATGGCGGCATCAAGCTTCTGAGCGAAGCTAATATGCTCACCGCAGCGGGTCTTGGTTTATTCGTTCTCCTGACGACCCCCATCCTGACCACCTTGGGCAATATCCTGACATCAGGCTGGGCCTATTTGTCCCTTCTACCCACTTTAAGTACTTGGTCAGGAAGAACTGACTTTTACTACATGCACGACTGGACGACCTTCTATTGGGCCTGGTGGATCGCATTCTCGCCTTTCGTTGGGCTCTTTATTGCGAGGATTTCAACGGGCAGAACTGTGCGCGAGTTCATTCTCGGCGCCTTAATCGCACCGTCGTTCATTTTCTTAACCTGGATGACGATATTCGGACAGACCGCGATGACGAACTATTTTATGAATGGTGCCACTGCTGTTGCTGACAGCGTAAGGAATTTTCAGCCCGAGCTGACGCTGTTTATTTTCCTGGAGCAATTGCCATTATCCGAGGTGACTTCGCTCATTGGTTTAGTGTTGGTCATCATTTTCTTTGTTACTTCAATGGATTCAGGGTCGTTGGTCGTAGACACCATGGCCGCTGGGGGTAAGACACGAACGCCTGTTGCTCAGCGCGTTTTCTGGTGCTGCACGCTGGGAATGATCGGTGTCTCGCTGCTTTTAGGGGGTGGCCTGAACTCCGTCCAAGCCCTGGCGCTCGCGACCGCCTTCCCCTTTACCATCATCATCATTCTAATGAGCGTGAGCCTTATTCTCGGGCTTGTCCGAGAGCGTCAATTACTTCGGAGCGACGCGTCTACCGTCTGATTGACTGATTAGTGACGGTGCCTCGGGATGGGTTAGACCGTTTTTCTTATCTCAAAGAATCTCGGCATATCTTGTCAATCGAGCCCATCAGCAAACCGTCACAAGAACACCGCCACAAACCACCGCTCTGAACCCGCGTCGCTCATGCGCATTGACGAGTCTTTATGTTCACCGCTCCCGGGATGTGGATCACGCTTAACACTGTACAAAAGACCTCGAGCACACGGGCATCACCCCATGAAGTCTCGATTACCCTGCTCTAGTTCTCATAATTTTTACCAAGCGCTAGCTCAGCTGTTGATCGTTGGTCCACACGAATTAATTTGAAATCTAATTGATCAAGCTCCTTTGGTGCGCCTGAAATCCTTTATTTCGTTGTTTTTATTAACATTTTTTGAGGATCCAGGTGCAATAATGAATTGATATCTAAATTTATGTACACTATGCGCTCTTCCAAACAGGACTTACCATGTTTCAAAGAAAGAAGTTGCACCTTGCAGTGCTTTCTGCCATCGCGGCTACCACCGCCCCACACGCCTCCGCTGAGCTAGAAGAGATCGTTGTTACCGCAACGAAGCGAGCGGTTCCCCTACAGGATGCTCCAGTGACGATCCAGGCCATCGGATCTAAAGAGCTAGAGGATCAAAACATCCAAGAATTTGCTGACTACGTGCAGTATCTCCCGAATGTTAACGCGGGCGGTCGAGGTCCAGGTCAGAACGAGATCTACATCCGAGGGGCTGCGGTTGACGCGATCAACATTACCGTTGCCGAGTCCCAAGGGTCCGCGCCCAACGTCGCCTTGTACCTTGATGAGCAACCGGTCACTGCGGGCGGCCGAAACCTTGATGTGTATATCAGCGATATGGAGCGAATTGAGGTACTCCCAGGGCCCCAGGGCACCCTCTACGGGGCGAGCTCAATGGCGGGAACGGTTCGACTCATTACCGCAAAGCCAGTACTCGACCAGTTCGATGCTTCTTTTAATGGCAGCTGGTCTAGCACCTCGGGCGGGGAAGACAGCAATTCAGCCGAAGTCATGCTGAACCTACCCATCATTGACGGCAAGATGGCCGTGCGGGTCGCGCTCTATAACGACCGTCAAGGTGGCTTCATCGACAACGTCGCTGGGGAATTCCAAGCCGACAACAGAATTAACCCAACCTTCCCAGGCGATTCTGTCACCTATGCTGAAGGCACGGTATTCGCTAACGGTACGGTGGTCGGAGCTGGCGGTCTGACTGTTCCTGTCATCAAAGCAGTTGCTAACAATGCAGGCTTGGTTGAGGACGACTTCAATGATGCTCATTACGCGGGTATGCGGCTCGGTGTGAAGTACGTCCTGTCTGATAACTGGGGATTACTTGTTCAGCACACGGCGCAATCACTTGCCACTGAGGGCGTGTTCGATTACGACCCGCTGCTCGATGACTTGCAGGTGTCTCGTTACTCGGACGATTTCCTGGATGATGAGTTTAATCAGACCGCATGGACACTTGAGGGATCCGTCGGCGATCTTGACATCGTCTATACCGGAGCTTTCCTTGATCGCGACGTTACAGCGAACATTGATTACACCGGTTACACCAATATCGGTGCCTTCATTTCAGGCTACCAATGCGAGTACTTGGTTGGCGGTTTCTACAATGGCCTCGGGACTGGCTACAACACGGACTATGATCCGACCACTTTTTACACCTTCGACCCCACGATTGGTGGTGATCCTGGCGTAATCGAATGCGGTTCACCGGCAAATGCTGCGCGAATCGAGAACGAGAATGAGCGCTGGACCCACGAGTTGCGTGTTGCCACGAATTGGGATGGGCCTCTCAACTTACAGGGCGGCGTCTTTTTCGAAGATTTCGAAATTCTTCATATTGGTGACTTCAATTATCAAGCGCCCATTGATGCAGGCTTTAATCCTATCGATATCCGAACGAACAGTCGCTTCGACAACGCTGAAGCTAACGGACGTGACCGGGTGACGGATTCAACGCAGTTCCGAAACGATAACACCCGTACCGAAGAGCAAATCGCGCTGTTTGGTGAGATCTCATTCGCCGTAACGGATGCACTGACCCTAGCCATTGGCGCACGTTATTACGATTTGGACTACGGCTTTACTGGATACGGTGCATGGCGTTATGGCAACCGGCCACTATTCGTTGATGATAACGATCCGACCAATGACATTTATCCTGCCCGGACTGGCGGCCGAGACTACGGCGTGCAGATCGACGAGATCGAACCGCTGAACATCACCGACACCATCATGCGATTCACCGCCTCGTGGCAGCCTGAAGACTCAGACACCCTGGTGTTCGCAACTTGGTCAGAAGGATACCGACCACCCGGCTTTAACAGGGCGGCGGCAGCGCGAGGAGTGTACGACGCAGACGCACAAAACGTGCGAGATGATGGCACCAATTGCGGCAATGATGTCGCTGTTAACAGCAATGCACTAACGGGCTTCCCTGGCTATTGCTTGCCATACATCTTTGAGTCAGATGCGCTTGAAAACGTTGAACTCGGCGTTAAGACCACGCTGCTCGACGGCTCACTCCGATTAAATGGTGCTCTCTACCGAATTGATTGGGAGGACATCCAAGTCTCGCAGTTTGACTCACAGAACATCTCGATCTTGACCATCGTTGATAATGGTGGTGATGCTGAAATCACCGGATTAGAAATGGATATGGCATGGGCGGTGAATGACAACCTCACCGTCTTCGCGGCTGCATCGTTTAACGACACTGAGCTTGTCTATGTTGACCCTGCCTTCGACATTGTTGTCGCGGATGCAGGCAGCATGCTGCCACTCACGCCAGAAACTCAATTCAGCGTTCGAGCTCGATACGAGTGGGAATTGAACACCGACATGAGCGCGCATTGGCAGTTAGGCTACAAGTATGCGGGCGAAGCGCTCAACTCCATCGTTGACACGGTCGATGAGCCCAACACCATGCAAGATAGCTATGGCATTCTCGATGGATCCATCGGTGTTGCGAGCTTAGACAATGGTTGGGGGGTTGAACTTTTCGGGAGCAACCTGACGGACGAACGAGCACAGCTCCACATCAACCGACAGGACTTCTTTGAGAGAGTGACCACCAATCGTCCAAGAACGATTGGCCTAAGAGTCTCCTACGACCTACAATAACAATAGTTAACAGGTCATCCCTTGGATGCAGCGATTCGCTGCATCCAAGCGGATTCAGGGTGAGTGATGTCGGATGACATCCAAACAACATTAGCGGAGGCACAAAAGGCCCTCGCAGCATCCAAACCGGCGATCGCAGCCAAACTCCTCAGTGATATTCTGAAGCTCGATGCCAGTCATCGAGACGCTAACTACTATCTCGCCGTTATCAATCGCCAGGCTGGCCAACCAGACAAAGCGCTCACGCATTTAAGTGAGATACTTCGCATCGATCCTAGGGACGCGGCCGCGAGCCAAGAGAAAGGGTTCAGTGAGATGGCAATCAATCAGCCATCCGAGGCACTAACAAGCTTTAGGCGGGCAGTCACACTCAATGATGCGTTACTCCCCAGCTGGAAGGCGCTCGCGGCTCTCGGAGCGCAGCTGGACCAGCCCCGCATTCGATCTGAAGCCGAAGATCAGATCAACCGCTTGTCATCACTACCAAAGCCTTTGCTCCAAGTTCGATCCCTGATCCAGGAGAAAAAGCTATTTCTGGCCGAGCGGCTCTGCCGCCAATTTCTAAAACAGCACCCGAGGCATGTCGAGGGCATGCGGTTACTCGCCTATCTTGGCGTCCTCACCGAGGTGCTTGATGACGCTGAAGTGATCCTGTCGCATGCCATCCAGTTCGAACCTGATAATCGATTGGCTCGTTTTGACTACATGACGGTGCTGTACAAGCGCCAAAAATACCAAGCAGCGTTCGATCAAGCGGAATTCCTATTGAGCCTTGACCCTGACAACGTTCAGTACCAGACCGCTTATGCGAATCAATGTGTTGCCCTCGGTAGATTTGATGAAGCCATCGAAATCTACGATTCGGTGCAAGACCAGGTAAGCGATCCGGCGCTGGTTCATTTATTGCGCGGACACGCGCTGAAAACCATCGGCAAAGCTCAAGATGCCATTGACGCTTATCGACGGGCGGCAACCCAGCGCCCAGACTTTGGCGACGCGTATTGGAGCCTTGCCAACCTTAAGACCTATCGCTTTACGCCCGACGAAGTCGACCGAATGGCCGATCACGCTAGCACGCCATCGACCAGCGAAATCGATCAGGTCCACCTGCTTTTCGCCCTGGGCAAACATTTGGAGGACGATGGTCAATACGAGGCGGCATTTGATGCTTATCAGAGCGGCAATGATAAAAAATTAGAAGCGTTGCAGTTCGATGGCGCGCTCTTAAGCCAGCGCATGCGACTGCAAACAACTGCTTGTACTGAAACCCTTTTTTCGACTAAAAAAGGGTTCGGTTGCCAGGCGCCAGACCCCATCTTTATCGTTGGGCTACCTCGCGCTGGATCGACCCTACTCGAGCAGATTTTGTCCTCTCATTCCCAGGTCGAAGGGACCCAGGAACTCCCCAATATCGCGAGCTACGCGTTCGAGCTAGATGGTAGGCGTCGTATACAAGAAGACCCGGTCTACCCACACTGTTTAGAAACGCTCGACAAGGAGGCCTGCTTGGCACTCGGCGAGCGCTACTTAGAAGAGACTAGCGTGCATCGATCCGGAGCACCTTTTTTCATTGACAAGATGCCCAACAACTTTCGGCACATCGGGCTAATTCATCTCATCCTTCCAAATGCGAAGATCATCGACGCGAGGAGGCATCCGCTAGCTTGCTGCTTTAGCGGTTTCAAGCAGCTTTTCTCTAGCGGGCAGGAGTTTACCTACGGCCTGACCAACATTGGTCGCTACTATCGTGATTACATCGAACTGATGGCGCACTGGGATGCCGTGCTACCTGGCCGAGTCTTACGTGTCCACCACGAGTCAGTGGTTTTCTCCCTTGAGGATGAAGTAAAACGCATGCTCGCGTATTGCGGACTAGACTTCGAACCTGCCTGTCTGCAGTTTTTCGAAAGCGAGCGGAGCGTTCGCACGCCGAGCTCTGAACAAGTTCGGCAACCCATCTTTACTAGCAGTCTAGACACATGGAAGGCATTTGACCCGTGGCTCACCCCACTCAAAAATGCCATCGGCTCAGACATCCTCGACACCTACCCTGATCCTCGATTGGGCGGTTAGCCTCCTCTCGGCGCTCCCTACAAGATTCTCTTGAAATCATCGTGCGGCGATATGACATCGCCGGCCTACTATTCTGCCAATCACGGCCCAATGCGGTGATCGACAGACCGCAGCGAAGCGTGGAATACTAGCCGCACAAACCGACCGCTTTCTCGTCATAATTAGGGCTGATGGGTCGAAGAACCTAACGGAGGGGCTTTAGATGAAGCACTACGATATTGTCATCAAGAATGGCCAAGTTTACGACGGCACAGGCAACGCACCCTATCAAGCAGATATCGCCATCCTAGACGGAAAAATCGCCGCCATTGAATCATCCATGACTGCAAGCGCAGAGCGAACCATTGATGCCGAAGGCAAGATCGTCACTCCCGGGTTTGTTGACGTTCACACGCATTATGACGGTCAAGCGACCTGGGATAACCATCTAGCCCCTTCTTCCAACCTCGGCACAACCACTGTCGTCATGGGCAATTGCGGCGTTGGCTTCGCCCCTTGTCGGCAAGAGGATCACGATGTCTTGATCAAGCTCATGGAGGGTGTCGAAGAAATTCCCGAGACCGCAATGAGCGAAGGGTTGCCCTGGGACTGGGAGAGCTTTCCCGAGTATTTGGACAGCCTCGACAAAAGACCCAGGGATATCGATGTTGCGGCGCTCTTACCTCACGGCCCCTTGCGCGTGTTCGTTATGGGTGATCGCGCAGTCAATCGGGAGCCTGCCACTGAAGCCGATATAGAGGCCATGAAAGTCCTTCTTAAGGAGGGCGTGGAAGCTGGAGCGGTAGGTTTTTCAACATCCAGAACACTCGTTCATCGAAGCGCAGACGGCAATCTTGTCCCCACCTATAAGGCAGCCACTAGAGAACTCAAGTCCCTCGGTGAAAGCCTCTCTGGCCAGAAAGGTCATGTCTTCCAACTGATCTCAGACTGGGAAGATCCTCAAGATGAGTTCTCTATCTTGAAGGAGGTCAGTGAAAAAACTGGGGCCAAGGGAACCTTCACGTTATTGCACTTAGACAACGAGCCAGACCTCTGGGAAGAACAGTTGTCCATGGTTGAATCTGCGCAGTCAGAAGGGCTTGATATTAGAGGCCAGGTACTTTCGAGACCCGTTGGCATGATGATGGGAATTCCCTCGTCCATGAACCCCTTTTATCGAAGGCCGAGCTACATGGCGCTCGATGATCTACCGTGGGAGACCCGGCTCGAGCGATTGAAAGACCCTGAAACCAAAGCCGCGATCTTGAGCGAGGACAACATCAACCCTCACATTTTTGTTCGAATCTTCAACGATCGCTTCGACAAGATGTACCCCATGGAAGATCCCATCGAGTATCTGCCAGATGCCGACCAATCTGTTGCAGCGCGAGCTGAGGCCGCAGGTGAGCAGCCAGCCAGTTGGTTGTATGACTTTTTCTTAGAGAACGACGGTAAGAATCTCATCTACATTCCTGCTGCTAACTACAATGCCGATATCCCGCGATTGTTACAGCATCCCTTCACGGTCTCCGCACTCGGAGACGGTGGCGCCCATGTGGGTTCAATCTGCGATACCAGCGCCAACATATACGTACTGACTAAATGGGTTAAGAAAGAGTCAAAAGTTGAGCTGGCTAAGGCAATCCACTTACTCACTCAGCAGCCGGCCTCACTGTACTCCCTAACCGATCGAGGCATGCTGGGCGTTGGCAAAAAAGCAGACGTCAATGTGATTGATATCGATCGTTTGCAATTGAAGACGCCGCACATCGTTCACGATCTACCCGCCGGAGGAAAGCGCTTTTTGCAAAACGCAGAGGGCCTTGAGGCGACAATTGTTGCTGGCGAGATCACGTTTTTGCAGGGCCAGCCCACCGGCGCATTACCCGGCAAGCTTGTTCGGAGCGGACAAATCACGGCCTAAATCAGCCTGGTCACAGAACAAGCCATGCAAGCTGCTGGAATGACGCATCAAGGCCATTTGCGGGCTCGCAACGAGGACGCTTTTTGGTTCGACGAGCGCCGAGGCTTCCTCTCCATTGCCGACGGTCTAGGCGGTCACGGGTTTGGTCACTTAGCTAGCCAAGAAACCATCGATTTCGTGACGAGAGATGTTCAGTCCGGAAGCCTTCATCGGGATGACCCGACACTCACCGCGCTGGTACAGGCCGTTAACCGCCACATTTATCAACTGTCCCAAGATCATCCCGGCGCTGACGGTATGCGTTCCACCCTCGCCTGCTTGCACTGGCGGGATGCAGTCTTTAATTGCGCTTGGCTGGGCGACTCACGAATTTATTTAGGCACATCGATTGAATCGCTTCAGTGCGTCAGCGATGATCACACGCTATTTTCCCAGAAAAAGCGACAGGGCATCAGGCCTCAACCAGAGGACAAGCACCTTTTGACTCGAAGTATTGGCGGGCCTTTTGAGGTGAATGTGGGCACTCGCCAAATCCCGATACCCGAGAGCGGCGAGTATCGTGCCCTGCTCGCCACTGACGGCTTACACAATGTGGTGACTCACCGAGAAATGAGCGAGATTCTCTTTCAAGATATTTCGTTAGTCGAAATCTGCGAGCAATTGATTCATGCCGCATTAAGACAAGGCGGACCAGATAACATTAGCGTCATTGTGGCGAAGGGCATGTCAGCTCATTAGCCAATTTTCGCTCAAGACCCGCAACACCTCATTCATCGAGCCAACTCGGCGATCCGGATCTTTTTGCAGACATTGCATCGTCAGATCCTCAAGCATTTTTGGGATTTTCGCACTCGTTTTAGTGGACGGTGCAACCGGCGGCTCCGAACGCACCTTCTCGGCCAAGATATCCATGCGCTCGCCCTCAAACACCGTCTGTCCACAGAGAATCTCGTACAGTACAGCGCCCAGGCTATACACATCCGAGCGATCATCGATCGAGTCCTCTTTATCCAATTGCTCAGGGGACATGTAACTGATCGTGCCCTGCACCGGTCCATGCTGAGTCATATGCGACACAGGTTTGCCATCGTTGGCCGAACCAGATTCAGGACCCGAGGGTGACGCGGAGTCTCCTACCTCGGCGGCTCGATGATCCCAAACCTTCGCCAGCCCCCAATCGAGCAAAACAATTTCGCCAAACCGCCCTACCAGAATGTTCTCGGGCTTGATGTCGCGATGGAGCACCCCTTTTTGGTGCGCAAACGCAAGGGCATTGGCAATTTGCTCGATGACATTAATCATTTGTGTCAGGTCATAGCGCTCTCGATAGTCGAGCAACTCTCGTAGCGTGTAGCCTTCTAGCAATTTCATCGTAAAGAAATACCCGCCGTCTCGCGTCCTGCCTAGATCATAGGTTGGGACGATATTTGGGTGCTGGAGACGAGCGATGATTCTGGCCTCACGTAGGAGTCGGCGTTGCTCGATGTCGTCGCTGGCAAATTCTCGCCTCAGGCTTTTGTGGCATACCTTGCGCCCAAGATAGAGGTCCATACAGGATTGAATGGTTGACTTGCCGCCCTTGGCAATCTGCGAGAACAACGCATAGCGAAAAGCAGGGTTCAAAGTCTCCGCAAGCGGTTTGTCCGTTTCGGCTAGCGTGAGCTTCTCATCGTCATCAATCGGATTTTGATAGGTCGGCATGGAACCTCAAAGATTCATCGCGTCAGTCGCCTTCTTTGAATCCTACCCGAATCTGCTGGGCTGACGCACCCTTAGTTCGGTGCTCGAAGACTACATCCTTCGTTGGCATTCGCTTATCGTGACTGTCATGTTCACTTGATTGAGGAGAGTAAAGCGCGGCACGCTCTACGGTTTAAAAAAAGCCGGCGGCAAATCCAAAGCTTCGCACCCGAAGAAGTTCATGCAGCATTGTTGATACAGCGCTATTGATATAGAGCTATTCATACAGAGCCATTGATAAAGAGCTACTCATAGCAGGCTGTTAATTCAAAGCCTTTGATTAAAGACTGCTGTTCGATATAGCACTTGGGAACAGCCATACTTAGCACAATCGAATCTGGTTGTTTGGCCCAGCAGGCCGCGATTCATCGACAAAAGGACGAACACATGACATCTCACCCTCTTACCCGCGAGTACTTTCAGAGTGCGTTCGTTGTTGAGAACCTTGAGGCCGCATGCCACCAGTGGAGCAACAATTTCGGCATTGGCCCGTTTTTTATCAAAGACTATCGACCCGGTGCTTTTGATCAAGTCACCTACCGAGGAGCGCCTGCCGACCTCTCGATGCGAGTAGCACTGGCGCAGGCAGGAACCATCCAGATTGAGCTCATTGAACCTGGCCCGGGACCCTCTGCCTATCGGGAGATGGTACCCCAGGGGTCACCGCCCACCTTTCATCACTTTTGCGCATGGACTGATGACTTTGCTGCGGATCAACATATTCTGGAATCAAAAGGGTGTGAGGCAGTCAACATAGGCCACTCTGGGCCGGTGACATTCGGCTATTTCGATACCAGAGAGACGCTCGGCTGCATGCTAGAAATTGTTACGCGCTTGCCCGCTGTCGAGGCGCGATTCGCGATGATTGCGGATGCTGCAAGGGACTGGGACGGTACCGACCCAATTCGCGAGTAGATGAAGAATCGTTCAACACTCAGCGCTTTATGGCTTGAACCCTTTAAATCCGATGAGTCAGCACCGTCCAGCCCGTCTCTTTTTTCAGTCGTCAATCCATGGCCCGAGGCTGTTTACCTGGCAACATCGCGCTGGCGAAGGCTGTGCGTAATCTGAGATTCGAAACTACCTACTCGCAATACGCTTTAGACTCAGACCTGCAATGTAGGAAGGAAGGCGGTCCGACGCTAAGCCTAGCCCTGCATTCCCTGTGATCCGATGGAATCATCTATTAGGAACTAGACCCTAGTTGCCAAATCAGCAACACTTACCAGCTCTTTCTATGCGTGAGCCTCTATCGATGTCTGTTTCCGTCAACTTTTTTGACCCTGAAGTTCAAGCGTGCCCCTATGAGCACTACCAAGCGCTCCATGACGGCGCCCCTGTATACCAAGACCCCATGACAGGGATTTACCACGTGAGCCGCTTCCAAGATGTTCGCCACATCTTAGCGAACCACGAACTATTCTCAGGGAACGCAAGCCGAGGCACCAAGACACTGACCCCGAGACAGCAAAAGGTCAACGAGCGCTTTCAAGAAAATGGATGGGTGCCTTCTAGAACGTTGATTGCACGCGACGAACCCAACCACAAACAAATGCGAACGATGTTCAATGAGGCGTTTAGGCCTGCGAAGATCAATGATCTCGAGCCTTTTGTTCAAAGTACCGCCGAGGACCTTTTCGCAATAATCGCTGAAACTGGAGAGTGCGACTGGGTTTCAGCCATGTCAGTTCCTCTCCCACTCACGATTATCGTCAAGCAAATGGGAGCCGATCTAGCCGACCTCTGGAAAATTAAGGCCTGGACCGACGCCTTCTTCAAACGCATCAGCATGATGCTTACTGAGGAAGAAGAATTAGACGCGGTGGATCGAGAGATAGAAGCGCAACATTACTTCCAGCCGATCTTCGAGCGGCTACGAGTTTCGCCAAATGACACACTGCTATCTGAACTCGTCAATCGTGAAATCCCCGAATGGGGTCGAACGCTCACCGACGAGGAACTGCATGCTGAGATGATGGCAGACACCTTTGTCGGTGGCAGCGAGACCACCACCAACGCACTCTCTGCCGGCGTGAAGCTGCTCATCGAGCAACCCGAGATTTGGGATCGCCTTAAGGCTGACCCCTCTTTACTTAAACCCTTCGTTGAGGAAGTTCTGAGACTCGAGTCGCCGGTGCAAATGCTGCTGAGACGGGCCACCCAGGACACTGAAATTGCAGGCGTATCTATTCCGGAGGGCGCTCTTATCGGGGTCCGCTACGGCGCCGCCAATCGGGATGCGAGCCAGTTTGAATGCCCCCACGAGATCAATTTAGACCGATCAAAACCGGGTGCCCACGTCGCCTTCGGCTCAGGCGTCCACCATTGTCTGGGGGCTCCACTTGCTCGCAGAGAACTCTGGTGGGGCTTCAAGGTGCTCCTTGATGGGGCCAAGTCCATTCGATTCGCTGAGCCTGATCCTACGTTTAATTACCGCCCACATTGTCTACTCCGTTCACTCGAATCACTACCCATTAAAGTCGATCTAGAATGATCGGCAATAACTGAGACAACGGGGCCGACTGCATCACCCGCAAAAAACAGGATCAGTACATCAAGCGTGAACAAAAAGACCTGACAGACGAGGCGCTCAGGCCATAAACCGCCATGGCTTCGCCGAACGCACCCGCTTCCTTGATGGCCTCCATTACAAAAAAACCCAGCCGAAGCTGGGTTTTTTCCTAAACCGTACTGATCAAAGATCAAAACGGTCGAGCGTCATCACCTTATCCCACGCGGCAATGAAGTCGCCAATGAATCGGTCCTGGGCATCGTCATAGGCATAGGCTTCAGCCACTGCACGGAGTTCCGAGTTTGAACCGAAAATTAGGTCGACTGGCGTCGCGGTGTACTTCACTTCACCGGACTGTCGATCCCGACCTTGATACAGCGCGTCGCCTGAAGGCGACCACACGGTTCCCATATCGAGCAGGTTAACGAAAAAGTCATTGCTGAGTACTCCCGGCCGATCAGTGAGGACGCCATGAGTAACATCCCCCGTATTAGCGCCCAGCACCCGAAGCCCACCTAGCAGTGCTGTCATTTCAGGTACAGTGAGATTCAGTTGATCAGCGCGATCGACGAGCATCTCTGTAGGCGAGCGATAGCTTCGCTCTGCGTCGTAGTAGTTCCGAAAAGCGTCGGCTGATGGCTCGAGCAGCCCAAACGATTCGATATCCGTCTGAGTTTGAAGTGCATCTCCTCGACCTGGCGTAAAGGGCACTTCAACATC
>Ga0181594_10000920_pt1 | contig 27706 bp, 22 predicted proteins | sample 071ome_18_FD_145603 | JGI IMG/M metagenome (GOLD analysis project Ga0181594, IMG submission 145603) | Coastal salt marsh microbial communities from the Groves Creek Marsh, Skidaway Island, Georgia - 071413BT metaG (spades assembly) | ecosystem: Environmental > Aquatic > Marine > Intertidal zone... | reverse complement strand
TCCACACGGCTCGCGTCGAGGGCGTGGATCACGTGGCCCATATGTCGCTGCATCCCTTCCAGACTCGACGGGTCCCGACCAGCAAGCGTGGCGTGCTGGTGGGCGATCTCGGCTTCTGCGACGGCCGTCGGAAGGAGGCCCATTCCGTCGGGCGTGCCCCGGAACGTGTCGGCGGCGTGACCGATGTGTGCGTGGACGGGATTCTGAGCCGCTGCGCCGACAGCGAGGATGGCGAGCGCAAACACGGCGGTGCGCAGAGCACGAGCGGCTACTCGAACGTCTGGATGCATGAAGTTCTCCGTTGGGCGATGACGTTCGGGAAATATCGGCGTCCGGCTCAGGGGAGCAACCACGGTCTGTCTGCTGCCGGACCATCGGGTACAAACAAACCGGGGCCGGCGCTGAGCGCCGACCCCGGCAGGTCCTTCGTGCTCTCGTCAGAGAGCGCCCGTCCTCAAGACTCGGTGATCGTAATGACGTCCGATTCCGAGATGTTCGGGTTCGTGTCCACTTCCCCTTCGGGGATCGGGAAGCACAGATCACGCGTCAGCAGGTGCGAGCCAACCGCCTCGTCACCGCTGATCTCTTCGAGCGGCTGCAGGTCACCAGGTACGTTGTTGACGTACCAGCGTCGCATCGCCGGAAGGCGACGTCCCTCGAGCCACATCTCGATCGCATGCTCGCGCTTGAGGAGCGTCATGGCTTCCGCCTCGGTCGCCGGAACGGCTTCCGTCGCGACACCCGCTGCCGTGCGCAGCGCGTTGATGATCGCCATACCGGCGGCGATATCGTTGTTGTTCATGATCTCGTTCTCGGCGAGGATCAGCTGCATCTCCTCGTAGCTGGAGAGCTCGATGTTGTCGGCATCATCCGTGTACTTCGTCTGCGGGTTCCACGAAATCACACCGCAGCAAGCTGAGGCGGCATCGCCGTTCTCACCCGACACGCGCCAGGAGACGCGCGGATCGGTGTCTGCGACACCACCCGTCTCCGGGTTGTACTGCTCGATCCAGGTGAAGAGCTGTGAGTGCGCCTTGTACGGCTGAGCCTTACCGGCGACGTAGATCCGGTTTGCCTGGTTGTCGTCACCGATGTTGAAGTACTGCGCTTCGTAGCTGAAGCCTGCCGGGATGGTACCGGCATCGGCCACAGCGGAGGCCCAGTTGCCCAGCATTACGTGTGCCGCCGCGCGACCCGCGACAGCCGCCGTGGCGACGTTGCCGGACCCGATGGCGGCGGCCTGCGAGAAGTACGCGATCGCGTTCGTCAGGTGGCTATCCGAATTGGCTTCCGCCGGACCACCGTCGTACACGGCCTGGCACATCTGCTCTCCGAGCAGACGGCTGGTGTAGCCTGCGTACAGATAGGCCGTTGCCAGGACATCGGCGTCCTGGTCGGCAGGATCGAGGGCCTCGATCCGCCGGATCGCCTCGTCAGCGAGGAAGCGTGCCTGATGCGCCCTCCCCCACTGCCCGGCGACCTGATCGAACAGGAGCTCGCCACGCTGCTGCTCCGGCGTGATGCCGAAGCTGCCCGTCGACCCGGAGGGATGAACCTCGCGGGAAACAGCGGCGCTGGTGTAGGCAATCCAGTTCAGCGCATCGGCGAGCGAGCGGCCCGCACCGTTGACCAGGGCCTCCGTTGCGGCCCCATCCACGATGAGGCGCGCGTCCGTCGGACCGGGGTTGATGACTTCCGTGTCACATGAAGCGGCCGCCATCACGAGCCCCAGCGACATGAATCGCGCGAGGTGCCTCGTGGCAGCCTTGTAGTTGATTCCAGTCATTAGTCTGTCAGCTCCTAGAAGACGACGCGCAGCGCGACGGTCCATGTCGCAGGCGCCGGGATGTGCTCACTGATCGACGTGACCAGGAAAGCCCCCGAGCTCGCGCCGTCGCGGCTGATCGGATTGTTGTCGTTGTTGCCGCCCATCTCCGGATCGAAGTGGGTCCACTCGTCGTTCGTCCAGCGGAAGATGTTCCGCCCGGCGATCGTGAGCGTAGCACCCGAAGCACCCGGGACCAGGGACTCCGGAAGCGGAGCCTGCAGGGAGACCTCGCGAATCTTGAAGAAGTCTGCGCTCTCGGTCCAGAAATCACCGTCGGACAGACCCGGGTCACACTTCGCGCGCTGAAGCGCGGTCAGCTGGTCGCGACCCGGGGACGTGCTCCGGAGCGGTGCCTCACCGGCGATCACATAGACTTCGTTACAGCCCGCCCACACGACCGAACGACGCACAGCGTTCTGCGCGACACCCGCCGGGACGAAGTGACCGCCCTGGTACTCACCGCGGGCGCTCAGGCGGAGGCCCGCCGGCAGCGTGAGGGTGGTGTTCAGACCGACGATGTCCGTCGGCGAGTTGGGTCCGATGATGCAGTCGGTGTCGATCAAAGGCTCGGCGATCGCGTCCGGGTTGGTTACGCATTCACCACGCATGACCGGAGCGGGCTGGCCATCGATGATCCAACCACCACCCGTCGAGAACTCCGGAACCTCCGCAGGGAGACCGACTTCGGAGTTGTTCGTCGAGTAGGAGCCACCGAGGTCCCACGCCCACGTGTCGCCCTCGAAGACGGCCGTGTTGATCGTAAGCTCGATACCCTTGTTGCTGATCTCACCCACGTTGTCGAGCTGCGCGGGCCACCCACCGTTCGACGCGGGCTGGCGCACTGCAAAGAGCGCATCCGTCGTCTTCTGGTCGTAGTACGTGAAGTCGACCTGTACGCGGTCCTGGAAGAAGCTACCGTCGAAGCCGAACTCGAGCTCGGAGGTCCGCTCCGGACCGAGTTCCGCGTTCCCCAGCACGCCAGGATAGAAGGCGGGGTTCGGGCCCCAGCCCACGCCCAGATACGTCTGGACGGCGTCGAACGCGCCAGGCGCGCGACCGGACTCACCCCACGCGGCGCGCAGCTTCAGCTGCCCGCGGTCACCCCAGAAGTCCTCGTCGGAGACGACCCAGGAACCGGAGACCTTCGGATAGAACTGAAGGCCGAAGTCTTCACCGAACGCGGAGTTACCGTCGACGCGGAAGCCGAGGGTCAGGAAGTACTTGTTGTTGAAGTCCAGAACGTCCTGGACGAAGAAACCGGCGTTGACCACGCGCTGGCGGGTTTCGAACCCGAGGCGCTGTCCACCCGTGGAGACCGTCGGGTCACCGGGGCCGGGGAAGTCCTGCGCGTACGCCGTCGTGCGCTGGATCTCTTCCGTGATGCTCTGTCCACCGAACGAAAGCGAGGAGTTGATGCTTTCGCCGAGACCGAAGCTGAGCGTACCCACGTAGTCGACCGTGAGCGTCTCGAACTCGGAACGACCATCAGACAGGATCCCGCTCGGCGCGCGGACGAAGCCGAACGCACGGAGGTTCCGGTTATTCTGCTGAGCGAGGTCGTAGCCGACGCTCAGACGGTTCGTGAAGTTCGCAAACGGCGTGTACGTCGCCGTTCCGCCCGTGATGAGCTGATCGATCTGGGTCGAGATCGTCTGATCGAGCAGGAGATCGAGGTTCTCCTTGATCTCGTTTCCGAAATAGTTCGCCGTGCGGCGGAAGACGTTGAGCGTCAGTCCGTGAGCGTTGTTTCCGGCCGCCGTGTTCGTGAACGCGTCGTTCATGAACGACGTGTTCCACTGCAGCTGCAGGTTTTCGGCAGGCGAGAACGTGAAGTTTCCGCGGATCGTCGCCTTCTGCTCGGCGTCGTTCGGGAGAACACCCTCATCGTCCTCGAGCGCACCGGACACGAAGTACTGGAGGTCCTCACCCCCGCCGGAGACGGACAGCGAGTAGCGCTGCTGCCAGGCATTCCGCAGCCACGGGTCGATGAACATGTACTCCGACGTCCCGCCGGCGGCACTGACATCGTTCCGGATCGAGTTGTCGACCCCGAACGGCTGCATCGAGGAGATGCCCTGCTCGATCGACGCGACCCACTGCGGAGCGCCGGTGTGGCCGCGCTTCGTGAAGATCTGGATCACGCCGGCCGCGGCTTCGGTGCCGTACAGCGTGGTCGCTGCAGCACCCTTGATGACCTCGATACGATCGATGTCGGCCGGGTTGATGCTGTTCAGCGGGCTGGCGACGTCGTTACCCGAGCGACCCGGATACCCCGTCGGCGGCACGTTCTTATCGAACGAGTCGGAGCGGATCCGAACCCCGTCGACGTAGATGAGCGGCTGGTTGCTCTGCGCGATCGAGACGTTTCCGCGGAGGCGGATCCGGGCGCCGGAACCGGCGTTACCCGATGCATTGAACACCGTCATGCCCGCGACACGACCCTGAAGGAGCGCATCCACGTTCTGCGGGGGCTCCTGGATGTCCGCGACGGAGACCTGGGCGATCGTGTTCCCGATCTCGCGACGACGCGCGGCACCGGCCGTACCCGTCACGACGATCTCGTCGAGCCCGAGCGCCTCGGCCTCGAGCGCGAAGTTCTGCGCGACGGTGCCACCGGCCGTGACATTGACCTGCATGTCCTGCGTCGAGTAACCAAGACGCTCGGCACGCAGTGTGTAGCTGCCCGCCGGGACGTTCAGAATGAGGAACCGGCCGTTCGCGTTGCTCAGCGTACCGAGCCCGGTATCCACGAGATAGACCTGCACGGACTGAATGCCCGCGCCGTTGGAGGCGTCCGTGATCGTACCCGTGACCGTGCCGGTCTGGGCCGCGACTGGGGCCGCCACCAGAGCAGACGTGACCGCAACAACGGCGGCCAATCTGCCCATGGCTGTAACGAACTTGTTCATTCCTTCTTCCTCTTCTTGAGGGCTACGAAATGCCCGTTCTCACCCGAGCAGCGCGAGCGCCGACGGGTACAAACGAACGATGGAAGGCGGGACGTACTCCCGCCTTGAAATTCATGAGGTTTTCCGGGCCCGGCAAGGCAGACTCACAGAGTGCGATCACGGATTGATCGTTACCGTGAGGTCGGTGGTCGCGCTGCCCTGAAGCTGATCGAAGACGATCGTCTGGACCGTGTACGTCCCGGCCGAGTCGTACAGGTGGGTTTCACTCCCACCCGCAGTCTGTGCGCCGAGGAACCCGACGGAGTCGATTTGAGCGTCACCCCAATTGATGGCCATGCCAGCCAGACTCCGACCCGTCACATCATAGTCGAGCCGCAGACTGTCGCCCAAACTCACGGGCGAGTTCGATCCGATGGTGACGGTGAGAGGCCCTCCGAGCGTGATGTCGCTCGACGAGCAGGCTGCGCCGAACGCGATCAACGCAGCGATGAACAGCACCCGACGGGTCAGACTACCTGGCATAGACGCAGCAATCCTCTGCTTGAGACCCGTGTCCCTGTGCGGCCCCGCGTGGGCCGGTCATCCCCACCACCACTACCCCTTGTTTGGGTGCACTCTGCTCACGTGAGACTACGCACTCGTACGGCAGAGTTGCTAGAAGCTAACAGCCTCTTCAGCGGGACCATAGCCAGGAGAGCACGGCGGCCAGGCTGACCGAGGGCGTGGTCACCACGGCATCGACGGGGCCTCCTCCGCCAGGAGGAACACCACCACCCGTGTCTCCGCTGAGCTGGGCGATGATGATCGAGGCGCTCGCCGCCACCACCGCACCCAGTGCGAGTCCGGTGCGGCTCTTCGACAGGTGCTTGCGCTCGACGTCCACGAAGGCGTCCTCGGGGATCTCCACCCGTTGATTGAGCGTTTGCAGGCGCATCCCCTGATACGACGACATGACCGGCACGTCGATGAGGACCGCGGGGCCACTCGCTTCGACGAAGGTCCCCTCGACGACGCGAGCGTCACCGGGGAGGATCGCGCTGAGCGAGTCCGCGAAGGCACCCGTAACCCGAGCGCGCACATCTTCTCCTGGCGTGAGTTCGGAGAGTGATGTGGGTTGGAAGGTGTGACAACCGGCTGTACACGCGACCAGCATCACGACCAGCATACTCCTTCGCATCGGTTTCCCTGTCCGTAGTTATGCCTGGTTCTTCGTCGGTCCACGCGACCCTTTTCGCGTATCACCGTATAATGATCGAAGCTAGGAGAATGTGACGGGGGCGGGGAGAGCCGCTTCCGTCGGGAGATCGAGCGATGGGTCCCGAACCACAACAGCAGACGCGTCGTCGCCTCGTTTCGGCGGGGGCGGTATTCGCTGTGCTGGTCGGGATGGGCGGGGGTGTGGCCGGGATTCGTGCGGGGGCAGGCGAGGAGCCCACGCCGATCCCCGATGAGGTGACGTGGGCGACTGAGATCGCTCCGGTCATCGCCCGGGCGTGCCTCGACTGCCATGGTGAGGATCCGCTCGCCCCGTTCGCGCTCCTCACCTACGACGACGCCGCGGCGCGTGCGGATCGTATCGCCCGGGTGACGTCGACGCGGCGCATGCCGCCGTGGCTCCCGCGAGGAGATCACGGGACGTTCGCGGGGGAGCGCTCGCTCACCGACCGCGAAGTCGAACTCTTTCGGGCGTGGGTCGAGGGTGGAGCGCTCGCCGGAACGGAGGAGCCCGAAGCCCTCGTCGCCGAGGACGGGAATGTGTGGCGGCCCGGAGAGCCGGACCTCGTCGTGACTCTGCCCACGTACCAGCTCCCGGCCGAGGGGTACGACGTCTACCGGAATCTGGTGGTCGACATCCCTGTCGAGGAGACCCGCTGGGTCGAGTATGTGGAGCTGCGCCCCGGGAATCGTGCGGCCGTGCATCACGCACGCATGATGGTCGACGAGTCGTCGTCGTCCCGCGACCTGGACGGGCAAGACCCCGAACCCGGCTTCGACGGGATGGAACTGGCCAGCGACGCCACGAACCCGGACGGTCACTTCATCGGCTGGACTCCTGGTAAGACGCGCCTGCCACCTCTGGATGGCATGGCGTGGCGTCTGGAGCCCGGGACCGATCTGGTCGTGCAGCTTCACATGCGCACGTCGGGTGAGCCTCAGGAGGTGGCCGCGCAGGTCGAGTTTCACTTCGCCGACGAGCCACCCCGTCGGCACCCGGTCGTCCTCGTCGTCAGCTCGCTGCAGATCGACATCCCCGCCGGCGCCACGGACTACTCGGTCTCGAACAGCTTCACGCTCCCGGTCGATGTCGACGTGCTGAGCGTGTATCCTCACGCGCACTATCTCGGCAAGGACCTGCGGGCGACGGCGCTGCTGCCGAACGGGCGTGAGGTTCCGTTGATTCACATCCCCGACTGGGACTTCAACTGGCAGGACGACTACCGGTTCGCGGAGCCGATCTCGTTACCCGCCGGCACGACCATCCTGAAGGAGTTCACGTTCGACAACTCCGCCGGGAATCCGCACAACCCGGTCGATCCGCCGAAGCGCGTCGTGTACGGGTCGAATTCGGACGACGAGATGGCGGATCTGATTCTGCAGGTCCTGCCGAGGAGCCAAGCCGACCGGGACGCACTGATTCAGGCTCAGGCGTGGCAGCACGAGGCCGAGGACATGGCGTACATGGCGGAACTCGAATACGGACGTGGGACGGCCGCCGTCGACGACGGCGAGCTGGACGTGGCGACACGCCACTTCCAGGAATCCCTGCAGTACCGGGCCGACCACGTTGGGTCGCTGGTTGGCCTGGCCGAGATCTTCGTGCGCCGCTCCGACGCTCAGTCGGCGTTGATCATCGCGCGTCAGGGCGTCCTGATGTCGAACCGTCAGGACGCGCGTGCGCTCGCCGCGCTGGCAATGGCGCAGGCGCTCGCCGGCTCGACGGGCGAGGCGAGAGCCACGGCCAACGAAGCCATGGTGCGTGCCCGAGCGACCGGTGACGAGGCTGTGATCGAAGCAGTGCGGGCTCGGGTCGGAACGCTGGCCGGCTAGTCGCGCCCGACCTCACGGATGTCGCTTCGGGCCCGGGGTGGGCGCACGTAGGCGGAGACCAGGCTCTCGTGTCCGCCCGGCCCGATGGCGGCCACACCGAAGACGAAATCGTCGATCGAGATGTCTTCGAGTACGAAGTGGTCGACATCCCCTACGACCACCTCGTGCTGCCAGTCCGGGGTCCATGCCTCGCGCCAGACCACGCGGTAGGAGGTGGCACCGGGCGAGCGCTGCCAGCGCATGTCCGCGTGGTACCCGCTCTCTCCACGACCCAGCATCGGGCCTCGAGGCCCGATTACGTTCGGAGCGGGAGGGGCCAGCGCGATCGTCGCCACGCCGGCTGCGTTCACGCGTGTATTCCTCGCGAGGTACTCGAAGTCCACGCCGCCGAGGGTGTCGGCCGCCGTGTGCTGACGGGCGTAGTTCTCGCGTGACTCACTGAAGCGAACGCCGGCGAAGCCTCTCCGGTTGAACGCGGTGTGGTCGCCACCGCGGCCGAAACGGTCTTCCCGCGCGATCAGTCGGACCTCGTGGCCGGGCATGTAGGCGGCCCCTTGGCGCCGGATGAAGCGTGCGAGCTGACGGGACGGTGAGTCCATCGGATCCTCGCTGAAGACACGGAGTGTCCGGCTGTCGAGGATTCCGTTGCCGCCCAGGGAATTGCCGATGATATCGTTGTTGAACATCGCGTCGATGATCCACTCCTCTCGCTCCGCCCTCGAGGCCATGAGGCTCGCCCCGACGAGGCCCTCCTCCTCGGCCACGAACGCGACGAAGACGAGCGTGGCGTCGAACTCGAGGCCGCTCTGAGCCAGCACCCGAGCGGCTTCCATCGTGAGCACGGTTCCGCTCCCGTCGTCGTTCGCCCCGGGTGCGGGGTTGTCGTAGACCGACCAGTCGAAGCCCCCTCCGCCGCCTCCGGCGGCAGGATCACTGGCCTCGATGCGTGCGACGGTGTCGTAATGACCACTCACGAAGACGCGCCGTTCGGTCCGGCCGGGAAGCGTCGCGACGACGTTGCAGAGTTCGGCCTGCTCGGGGATGCGACCCTGCGGCTCCACTTCGTAGCAATCGAAGGCGACGTCCAGTCGATCGCTGAAGCCCTGCATCGTCTCCAGGATGTACTGGCGTGCGGGCAGGATTCCGAAGCCTGGGCGATCCGAAAAGGAGAGGGAGTGGCGGGTCTCGTAGCCGGTCAGCGTCGACAGGTATTCGTAGAGACGTTCGGGCGATACGTCCCGGAGGATCTCCTCGATACGCGGGTCGACGACCTGTCCGGCTGCGGGGGCGGAGAGGGCGAAGGCCAGGAACGCCACACTGAGTGAAGTACGCATTGGGAGCATGTCCGGGAATCGGGTGGGATCCGGGTCAACATGCACATGTCGCTCAGGCTGCGTCTACATCCCCGTCGTGCCGGGCCCGGTATCGAGCGGCCTTCGCACGGTTTCCGCACGTCGCCATCGAGCACCAGGCCCGACGGCCGCCCTTGCTCGTGTCGACGAACCAGCGCAGGCAGGCATCGGCTCGACATCGACGAAGTCGCCCCTGGTGTACGGATCCGACGAGCCGGACGGCGTCCTCAGCGATCGGCGCGAGTGAAGCGGCCGGGTGCAGACCTTCGTACCTCGACACCAGCGCATATGCACCGTGCTCGCCGACCGCTGCGCGCGACGATGCCCGGGTCCACCCGAGGACACGGTTCAGGGCGAAGATGGTGGCCAGCCCGACGGCCCGGCCACTGGCGACGTCCGAAAGAAGTGTGTCGATCACGACGCGGAGCCTCAGGGCCTCTGCATGAAGGACCCGTCGCTCGGTGACACCGCGCGGTCGAAGATCCTCCCACGCGGGCGTGGGGGCGCGCTCCATCCACGCCTCCACACCTCCCGCGCCGGCGAGGGCATCGACCGGGCCCGATCGGCTCACGACGATCGTGTTCACGAAGTCGAGGGAGATCGAGCCGAATCGCTCTCGCAGCGCGCTGTCGATGATTTCAGTGCTCATAACCAAAAATAACAGTTATTGGCGTCACTAACTATATAAATATGTTAAATACGGTCTTTCTGGGACCGTGTGGGGTCATGTGCGCTGTGGACCCGCCGAGTAGGGACGCGCGAAGACCGTCGTCGTGAGCCGCTCGGCTCGCCGTCCGGCCAGCCGAACGACAGCAGATTGGCGCGTCCGTGTGGCCGAGCGATGCGGGGACGGCCCGTCAGGGCCAGCCGAACGATGTCAGATCGACCCGTCCGCGTTCGTTGAAGACGACACCTTCGTCTTCGAGCAGTGCGCGCTGAATCTCTTCGTAGGCGCGCCCCCCGCTGCGGGTACTGACTTCGCCGCGCACGTTCACGACCCGATGCCACGGCACGTCGTGTTTTTCGGGGAGCGCGGCGAGCGCGTAGCCGACCTGCCGGGCGTGTCCCGGGAGGCCCGCGAGACGTGCCACGACACCGTACGACGTGACACGCCCTGTGGGGATCGTGCGCACGACCTCGTAGAATCGCTCGTAGCTCGACATGGGCGCATCCTGCGCTCTGGCGATATCCATCGCAATCTTGCCACCTGGCACCCGAATCACGGAGCACGACGATGACCGAACACGACCTGCGCTACCCTGTCGGCGACTTCACGTCGGTCGGGCGCCCGCTGACCGCCGAGGAGCGCAGGGCACTCATCGATCGCATCGACGCACATCCCGCGTGCATGCGAGCTGCCGTGAGCGGTCTCTCCGACGATCAGCTCGACACGCCGTATCGCGACGGCGGCTGGACGGTCCGGCAGGTTGTGCATCACGTCGTGGACTCACATCTCAACTCGTACGTCCGCTTCAAGCTGGCGGTCACGGAGAACAACCCGACGATCTGCACCTACGAAGAGAAGGCTTGGGCCGAGCTTCCCGACGCGAAGACCGCACCGATCGGCGGCTCGCTGGACCTCCTCGAGATGCTGCACCGACGGTGGGTCGCGTTCCTGCGGGCGCTCGAGCCCCATCATTTCGCGCGGACTCTGACGCACCCGGAATCGGGTTCCATGACGGTCGACGTCCTCCTCGAGCTGTACGGCTGGCATACGGTCCATCACGAGGCGCACATCACATCGCTGCGCGAACGGCGGGGTTGGTGAGCATCCGAAGCTCCTCTCGCGGAGCGGCCCGTAGGCACTCCGTCGGCCCCGAACCTCCTTGACCTGCCGGGACCGCCGGGTACCGTTCACTCGCATGATGAACCTCCTCGATGAATACCGGGCCCGCGACCTGCTGCAGGACGCGACCGAAGGCGTGTCGGAGCACCTCCTCGAGGCGCCCCGGACGATCTACATCGGCTTCGATCCGACGGCGCCGAGTCTGCACCTTGGCAGCCTCGTACCGATCATGGGGCTGGTCCACGCCCAGCGTGCCGGGCATACGCCGATCGCCCTCGTAGGTGGCGGCACGGGGCTCATCGGCGATCCGTCGGGGAAGACGGCCGAGCGACAGCTTCTGACCAAGGAACTCGCCGCCGAGAACGCCGAAGGGATTCGGGCTCAGCTGGAACACTTCCTGGATTTCGAGGTGCGGTCGAACCGGGCGCTCGTGCGCAACAACCTCGATTGGCTGGGTGAGATCACGCTGGTCGACTTCCTGCGCGACGTCGGGAAGCATTTCTCGGTGAACCAGATGATGGCCAAGGAGTCCGTGAAGCGGAGAATCCACGACGAAGAGTCGGGCATCTCATTCACGGAATTCTCCTACGCCCTTCTCCAGTCGTACGACTTCCTGGAGCTCTACCGTCGGGAAGGCTGCACGGTGCAGATGGGCGGGAGCGATCAGTGGGGCAACATCACGACCGGGATCGACCTGGTCCGTCGCATGGCAGGCGTGCGGGCGTACGGCGTGACGTACCCACTCGTGACCAATTCGTCAGGCACGAAGTTCGGGAAATCGGAAGCGGGCAACGTCTGGCTCGACGCGGAGCTCACGTCGCCATTCCGCTTCTACCAGTACTGGATCAACGTCGAGGACGCGGACGCCGTCCGGTATCTGAAGTTCTTCACCCTGCTGCCCCGCGAGGACATCGACGGACTGGCGGACGCGCTCGCCTCCGAACCCCACCGCCGCGCCGCCCAGCGGGCGCTTGCGGAGGACGTCACGCGCCGGCTTCACGGAGAGACCGGCCTGGCAGCCGCCGAGCGTGCGACGAAGGCCCTCTTCAGTGGTGACATCGAAGGCCTGTCTGCCGACGAGATCGCGGACGTGTTTGCCGACGTTCCATCTTCGCAGCTGCCCCGAGACGAGCTCGGCGGGGCCGGGAAGCCGGTCATCGATCTCCTGGTGGAGTCCGGTCTGGCTACCTCCCGTGGAGATGCACGTCGCTCGATCGAGGGCGGTGGTGTCTACGTGAACAACGTGCGGGTCGACGGGGTGGACGTGGCGGTCACCTCGGATCAGATGATCGAGGGTCGGTTTCTGCTGCTTCGGAAGGGAAAGAAGAGCTACCACCTTGTGGCGCTGCTGGCGTAGTTGCCCGGACCGCGCGCGAGATCGGAGTCTGCTGGTACGAAGAAGGGCCCGGGGCAACGCCCCGGGCCCTTCGACCGTTCGTGATCAGACGAGGGGACTACATCCCCATCGACCATCCGACATTGAGTCCCCAGTCGAGACCCAGCTGCGGGCCTTCGTAGTCCGTGTGCAGGCTATAGACGGCCTCGAGTGACAGGCGATGCCCTCCGAAGTTGGAGTCCTCGGGGAAGAGGAAGTTGAGCCCGACCGGCATCATGGCCCGCTGGCCCGAGAGGAGCCCCGCAAGGTTGTGAGGGTCACCACCGGAATTCAGGCGGTCATCCTGACCCTCGATGGCCCCCCAGCTCTGCCAGCGCACGCCCGTGGCGACGCTGACGACCGAGTTCATGTTGTAGGAGACCCAGCCGGTGGCTTCGTATTCGTCACCCGGCGTGTAGCCGGTCGAACCGGCGCTGTTCGAGCCGAAGTTCGTACGCATGCGGAACTGCGCTCCGATCGAACCGAACTCGTTCTGTGTCGAACCGGAGAGGCCGAAGATCGCGCCGAACACGCCACCGCCCGGCCGCATGTCGTACGGGAGTTCCGTCGCTACACCGGTCTGCGCCATCGTCGTATCGGCGGTTGTGGTCGACGCGCCCGTCGGGAGGATCGCGCCCACCTGAGCCTGCATGCGGTAGGCACCCTGGTTGTAGAGGCTGTACAGCGCGCCGACCTCGATATCGCCGAGCTCCTGCGCAGTCGTGCGAAGGAGAGAGCCGTTCGCGATCGTCTCGCGCTCCATGACCGCAAACTCCGCGCGCGCCATGATCGTGAGCGCCTCCGAAGCTCCGTACGCGAAGGACGCCTGATGACGGACGTCGGACCGCGTCAGCGGGGCATCGTCGTACAGCTGCAGCGTGGTGGCCAAATCGAGCGAGTCACGCTCGAACCACACACCGCGCCAGTTGGTCTGGTAGTAGCGATAGCCGATACGGAATTCGCCGGCCTCCATCGTGCGGGCACCAAAGACCCCGAGCGGGGCTTCGGAGTCCGGCCGATCAGCGGACCACGTCCATTCCACGGGTTCCTGCATCGGCGACTGGGCTGCTACCGGGGCGGCTACCGCCACCAGCGCCACTGCGATCAGGCTCCTGCGAACCATCGATATTCCTCCGGCACGTGCGGGTGAGCACAGCGCACACCCTCGACTGGTACGTCGCCCCGAGTGCGTCGGAGTCCGGAAGACCGAACCCGCCAGCCCTCGAGGGCGCGGACACAGGGAATCTGTCGGGGACCGGCCTTGGAAAACAAGTGTTTATTTCTCTGGCCGGGCAGCAGAATCCCTGCGCATGCGTCATTATGCAACGATGACCCCTCGAACGGAAACGAAAATTTCGCCGGTGGCGGGTCCACTCGTTCGAGTCGGTCAGCCGGTGCGGGCGATCGCGGGCATGAGGGCGTCCGGAATCCCGAAGCCCGCCGTCAGGAGTTCGCTATCCTGCGCCACCTGCCGGCACAGCGCCTCGACCTCGGACCGAATGGCACGGGACTTCGATCCCTCGATGTAGCCACTCTCCAGAAACCAGCCCCGATCCGCCTCGATTCGTGAGAGCGCGTTCAGAGCGCGCAGCCGCTCGAGCGCCTCCTGGATCCGTCCCGCGGGAGCGTCCGACGTTGCCCTGGCGAAGGTTTCGGCAACCACACGCTCCACGTGCGCCTTCGCGAGTGCGACCAGATGGGACTGTACCTCGTTGACCGCGTCGAACGAGTCCATGCCGTCCCGGAGCCGGGCGCGCATTCGACGTGCGGCGGATCGGAGCATGCGTTCTTCACGGTATCGCAGGGCCGCGAGATGGAAGTCGACGTCACGGAGGTGCTCCGGATCCGTGCGGCGGGTCTGGACCGGGTTCAGCTCCGTGACGGAGGTCTCGGCGCGCTCCCCGAGGTAGCGCAGTGCCCCCCTCAGGCTCAAGTCACCCATTTCGTCCCGGTACCGGGTCAACAGCCCCTTGGCGACCAGCTGGTACAGGACCGGATTCGCGCCCTCGAAGGTGGTGAACACGTCCGTGTCGGCCTTCAGGTCCGAGAATGCGTTGGCGGCGAGATACCCCTGGCCGCCGCACGCTTCGCGGCCGGCCTGCAGGGCCTCGACACAATGATCGGACGCGTATGCCTTGAGTCCCGCTGCGATGACTTCGAGCTCCGGGTCGTCCGTCGCCGTCGCCGCCTCGAAACGCTCCTGCAGCATCCGGGAGGCGAAGTGGAGGCCGTATGTCGTCGCGAGGCGAGGCAGCAGGCTCCTCTGAACCGTCGAAAAGTCCAGGATCGGCACCTCGGGCTTCCCCGAGGGACCGAACTGGCGGCGACCCGCCGCATACCGCACACCGATCGTGAGCCCCTTCTTGCTGGCGCTGACGGCGGCTGCGGCAATGCTCACCCGGCCCGCCACCAGCGTGCGAAGCATGGTGAAGAAGCGTCGACCGTCACTTGCGATGGGGCTTTCGTACTGCCCGTCTTCGTCGATCGACGCGAAACGGTCGAGGAGGTTGTCGACCGGGATGCGGACCTCATGGAACCAGATGCGGCCGTTGTCGACCCCGTTCAGGCCGAGCTTGAGTCCGCGGTCTTCGATGGTGACGCCCGCCATCAGGGTACCGTCGACCGTGCGGATCGGAACGAGCATCGCGTGCACGCCGTGATCCTCCTCGTCGACGATCAGCCGCGCAAACACGGTTGCGAGCTGGCCATGACACGCGGCATTCCCGATCCAGTCCTTGCCCGAGGCACGGGACGGCGAGTGAAGCACGAGCTCGCGGGTCTCGTGCTCGTAACGTGCCGTGGTCTCGAGTTCCCGAACGTTCGAACCATGCCCGGTCTCAGTCATGGCGTAGCAGCCGGGGAGTTGGAGCGTGGCGATCCGCCGGAGGTATGTCTCGTGGTGGCGCTTCGTGCCGAGCTGCGAGACGCTGCCACCGAAGAGCCCGAACTGGACGCCGAACTTCACGAGGACGCTCAGGTCGCCGAACGCGAGCGTCTCGAACGCGGCGACCGAGCCTCCCGGGTCGCCGGATCCTCCGTACTCGACGGGAAAGGCGAGCGCGCCGATTCCCTCGTCCGCGAGGAGTTGCACGGCAGCCAGCGTCCGTTCCCGGTACTGGGACGATGGCACCTCGACGGAGCCGTCCCCGTGCGGCCTCAGCTCCGGGCGGTGTAAAAGCCCGAATACCCTCGCCCGCTGCTTTGCGTGACGGCCCGCCATCCACGCCTCGAGCCGCACGGCGTCCTCGTCACGTCCCCGGTCGGGCGGGGGCGGAGGAGCGGGCAGAGGACCGCGCGACGCCGAGACTCGCGGGTCACGAGCCAGGAGCGTGCGAACCTGTTCGAGTCCGCCGAAGCCCAGCGCGTCCTGCAGGGCTGCGAACGCGGTGATGGCCTCGTCGGTCCACAGGCCTGCCGCGTCATGTCCCTCCAGGAGTTCGAGCCCCAGGTGCACCAGCGAGTCGGGGATTGCTGCGTCGTGTGCGGCGTCGCGCACGATTCGACGGAGCAGAACCAGGGAGCGTCGGTCGGGTGCCGAGGCCGGATTCATCCACCGCTCGAGCTCGGACCGGGCGGCCTCCGGCAGGTGGCCGAGGCCCGCCAGGTGGCGACAGAACGTCTCGTGATCCTCCGACGAGAAGACCCCGTCGCGCCAGATCGCGAGGGAGAGAGGGACGAACGGACGGAGTTCCGGATATCGCTCCGGCCACCACGGGTCCACCGACTGACCGGTCATTCCAGGGCCTCGCCCGACGTCGTTCCGGTGCTGCACTTGACCCCCCCTCCGCTCAACGACATCGTGCGCCTCCCGCAGGATAAACCGTTAACGAAACGAACGAGGCAGGACGCGATGGCGCCGATCGTCGGTGTGGTCATGGGATCGAAGTCGGACTGGGAGACGATGCAGCATGCAGTCTCCACACTCGAATCGCTCGGGATTGAGACAGAGGTGCGCGTCATGTCTGCTCACCGTACCCCCGACGTCGCGATCGAGTTCTCTAAGACCGCGGAAGAGCGCGGGCTCGAGCTCATCATTGCCGCCGCGGGCGGCGCCGCCCACCTCGCGGGCGTCGTCGCCGCGAAGACGACGATCCCCGTGCTCGGCGTACCCATGAAGGGGTGGTCGCTCGACGGCCTCGATTCGCTGTTGTCGACGGTCCAGATGCCACGCGGTATCCCGGTCGGAACGCTCGCCATCGGGAAGGCCGGAGCCGTGAATGCGGGACTCCTCGCAGGCCAGATCCTCGGGTTGAAATACCCCGAAATCTCCGAAGCCGTGAAGGCGGACCGTGCGGCTCGTCGCGACGCGGTGCTCGCGGACTCCGACCCGAGGGTATGACGTCGATCCGCTGAACGGCCAAGCGCCGTTCGGATGACGATGAACGAGGCGGCCCCGGACCCTGAGTCCCGGGCCGCCGTTCCGATGGGGCGTCACCCGTCTTCGCACAAACGACCCGTCTTCGATGCTCGGGCCGACACCGTGGCTCTCCAGTTTCCTCGGACCCTCTTCGTCGATATCGTATCCGCAGAATCCGCCGCCCCACCGGCTGGGGCGGCGGCTTGCTTTCTACTCACTCCGGGCCCATTCGGGCTCGACGACGAATCCGGCGAGCAGTCGAGGAACACCATGCTGGACGAAATCCGTGACAAGATCGAATCAGAGATTGTTACCCTCACGCACGAGCTGAATGTCGAACTGCCCCAGCGCATCAAGACGGCGATGGAGCATGGCGACCTGCGCGAGAATGCTGAATTCAAGGCCGCGAAGGAGCGTCAGGCCTTCGTGGAGGCGCGCCTGAACCATCTCACGTCGAGAATGACCGAGCTGTCCAAGATCGACGTGAACGAAATGGCGTATGACCGGGTAGGCTTCGGCTCCAAGGTGAAGATCCGCGACCTCGACATGGGCGAGGACTTCACCTTCACGATCACGGCCGGTGATTTCATCGATCTCGACGCGGGGCAGGTGTCGCTCGCGTCCCCGATCGGGCAGGGGCTTCTGGGTGCGGCGGAGGGTGAGGAAGTGGGGGTGCAGCTGCCCGCTGGTGAGCGCCGGTACAAGGTTCTCGAGCTTTCGACCCTCCCTCAGCAGCTGGAGGGCCAGGGCTGACTGGGGACCGGGGGACGACTCCCGGGTGAAGGATAGAGGTCCGTCGATCGAGCTGATCGGCGTCAGCAAGAGCTACAGGGAAGGCGATCGGACGCACGACGTGCTCGTCGATGCGTCGGCGACGATTCAGGCCGGGGAACGAGTCGCGATCCTCGGACCTTCGGGATCGGGGAAGTCGACGCTGCTGAATCTGGTCAGCGGAATCGATCAGCCTGATGCGGGGCGCGTCGTCGTCGGAGGCGTCGACATCGGCGCACTCTCGGAACGCGATCGGACGCTCTTCCGGCGTGAGCGCATCGGATTCGTCTTCCAGTTCTTCAACCTGCTCCCGACTCTGACCGCCCTGGAGAATCTGCTTCTCCCGCTCGAGCTCGCGAACGGCATCGGTGGGGATGACGCGGAAGCGAAAGCCCGGGACCTGCTCGACGCGGTCCGACTCGGTGACCGGGCCGGAACCTTCCCGGATCGACTGTCCGGCGGCGAGCAGCAAAGGATCGCCATTGCGCGGGCGCTGATCCACGGCCCCGAGCTTCTGCTCGCGGATGAGCCGACCGGCAACCTCGACCAGGACACGGGTGAACTGGTGGTGGGCCTTCTCGACGAGCTGGTGTCGGCCGCCGGGACGACCATGGTCGTCGTGACCCATGCCCTGACGCTCGCCGAGCGTATGGACCGCATCCTGAGGGTGGACCACGGGCAGTTGGTCGAGGCGTGACGTGAGGCTGCTCTCTCGCGCCAGCGTTCGTTATCTGCTGCAGCATCGACTGCAGCTCGTCCTGTCAGTGCTCGGCGTGGCCCTCGGCGTGGCCGTCGTTCTGTCGATCGACCTGGCGATTCAGAGCGCTCAGGCCGGGTTTCGCATCTCGGCAGAGACCGTGTCGGGTCGCGCCACGCACGTGATCGTGAGCGACGGCGGCTTCGTGGACGAGTCCCTCGTGGCTGAACTTCGCATCGACTACGACGTCGCCGCGGTCGCGCCGGTTGTCGAAGGATACGCCTCGTCCACGGTCGTACCCGGGCGGGCGCTCCGTATCCTCGGCGTGGATCCCTTTTCCGAAGGGCCGTTTCGTCCGTACGTCGCCGGCGGGGCCTCGGGACTCGACGTATCGCGCATTCTGACCACGAGGGTCGGGGTCATCCTGGGCGCAGCGCTTGCCGTAACGGCCGGTGTCGCGGAAGGGGACACACTTCCGGTGCTGGTGGAGGGTCAGGAATGGGCACTTCCTGTCGTCGGGCTCGTGACCTCCGACGACGAGCTCACGAGGTCGGGCCTCTCCGACGTTCTGCTCATGGACATCGCCGGCGCCCAGGAGGTGCTGCGACTGCCCGGTCTCGTGAGTCGGATCGATCTGCGGCTCAACGAGGAGAGTACGGACGCGGACCCGTTCGATCGCGTCGATGCGATCCGCGACGGACTTCCGGCCGGGGTGACCCTCGATGCGGCGGGAACGCGTACCGACACGATGAGCGGGATGATCGCCGCCTTCGATGTAAATCTCACCGCGCTCAGCCTGTTGGCACTGATCTTCGGAATGTTCCTGATCTACAACTCGGTCACCTTCTCCGTCGTGCAGAGGCGAGGCATTCTTGGCCGGCTGCGAGCCCTGGGGGTCACGCGCGCCGAGGTGATGCGGATGATCCTGGTCGAGGCCGTATGGATCGGGGTGGCCGGAGCGGCCATCGGAGTCGCCCTCGGCTTCGTTCTGGCCCAGGGGTTGGTCGGCATGGTGGCCGCGACGATCAACGACCTCTACTTCTCGGTCGCTGTGGAGCGCGTGGTCGTGGAGCCCTTCCTTCTCGCGAAAGCCGTCGTTCTCGGTCTCGGGTCCACGGTGCTGGCGGCGGTGCCGCCTGCGATCGAGGCGTCAGGAGCAAACCCGCGCATGGCCGCGCTCCGCTCTCAGGTCGAAGCCGGGGCACGGCGCCTCGTTCCTGTGGCCGCCGCGGTCGGCGCGGGCATGTGCGCCATCGGGGCAGCCGTGCTGCTGATTCCTACGCGGAGCCTTGCGGTCAGCTTCTCGGCCCTCTTCTTCGTTATCACTGGGCTGGCGCTCGTCACGCCGTGGGGGACGTTGCTCATCGTGCGTGCCGTCGGGCCGCTCATCCGGGCGGTGGGCGGGACACTTGGAGTGATGGCGGCCCGCGGGGTCGGCAACAGCCTCAGCAGGACGGCGCCCGCCGTGGCTGCGCTGGTCGTGGCCGTGTCCGTCACCGTCGGTCTTGGCGTGATGATTCAGAGCTTTCGGGGCACGCTCACGCAGTGGCTCGATGGGACGCTCCAGGCCGATATCTACGTGTCCCTGCCCGGGCCGACAGCGTCCCGGGCGGCCGGAACACTGTGGCCGGACCTGGTCGACGATTTCGTGGCCCACCCGGAGGTGGCCGGCTACAGCACGTATCGAGGTTTCGACCTCGTTCGGGGGGCTGACGCGTTCCGGCTGGTTGCACTCGATCTGGATCCACGAGGCGAGCGCTCGTTCGACTTCATCGAGGGTCGCGCGGACGATGTGATGGCCGGGTTCCGCACGGGCGCTGGTGTCATTGTGTCCGAGCCGTACGCATACCGTCGGGGAGTCGGCGTCGGGGACGCCGTTCGACTCACGGCGACGACCGGAGAGGTCGAGGCCCCCATCCTTGGCGTGTTCTACGACTATGGGTCGGAACAGGGTACGGTCATCATGGGCCGTGTCCTCTACGACCGCTTCTTCGATGACCCCGGCATCACCTCTCTCGGGCTCTTCCTCGAGGACGGTGCCGACTCGGATCGTGTCGTCGAGGAGCTGCTGGCTGGCGTGCGCGACGGCCGGACTGTCATCGCGCGTACGAACGACAACCTGCGCTCGGCGTCTCTCGAAGTGTTCGATCGCACCTTCCGTGTCACGGCGGTCCTCCGGTTGCTCGCGTTCATTGTCGCCTTTGTCGGTGTCTTGAGCGCACTCGCGGCGCTCCAGCTCGAACGCGCGCGGGAGTTGGGGCTGTTGCGTGCGACGGGGCTCACGCCGGGGCAGCTCGGCCGTCTGGTCGTGACGCAGACCGGACTCATCGGCTTTGCCGCGGGCATCCTCGCCGTCCCCATGGGGCTGATTCTCTCCGTCGTGATGATCTACGTCGTGAACAAGCGCTCCTTCGGCTGGACGCTGAACATGCAGGTCGGCCCGGAGGTTCTGGGTCAGGCCGTCGTTCTCGCTGTCGTCGGCGCGCTGCTGGCTGGAGTCTATCCGGCCTGGAAGATGTCCCGAACGTCACCGGCGCTCGCGCTGAGGGGGGAATGATGCGACCGATCGATCGTGGTGCGCGGCGCGCGGCCATGGAACGGCGCGCGTGCGTGAAGGGGCGGCGCTCGGTGTTGCGAGACGCGTGGCTGCTCGGCCTCCTCGTGCCCGTCGTGTGGGTGACGGGGTGCGGGCCGTCGTCGGCTTCGGTCCCTGCCGACGGGGACGAGGCGTTCCTGTCGCTCGTCGAGACGCTGGGTGGTGCGGACACCGTCGGATACGCGCGAGCCACGGAGATCCGCGACTTTCTCTTTCCGGCCGATCACGGGCCCCACGAGGACTTCCGGACCGAATGGTGGTACGTCACGGGCAACCTCGATGCGGACGACGGGCGGGAGCTCGGGTTCCAGTTCACGATCTTCCGGAGCTCGCTGTCGCCGACGGATCCGGGTGGCCCCTCGGCATGGTCCACGAACCAGGCCTACATGGGGCATTTCGCCCTGACGGATATCGACAACGAAGACTTCCGGGCCGTCGAGCTCTTCGCACGGGGTGGGGGAGGGCTGGCCGGGGCGGTCAGCGAGCCGTTCGAGGTCTGGCTCGAGGACTGGCGATTGGAGGGTGAGACGGCTGGAGACGTATTCCCGATGCGGCTGGCCGCCGACGGGGAGGGGCTCGACGTCGAGCTGTTCCTCGGCTCCGGTAAGCCGTACGTGCTGCAGGGAGAGTCCGGGCTGAGCCAGAAGGGGCCGGAGCCGGGCAACGCGTCCTTCTACTACGCGCATACGCGCATGCCGACCCAGGGCCGCGTCGTGATCGACGGCGACACGCTCGCCGTCACGGGTCTCTCGTGGCTGGACCGTGAGTGGTCGACGTCGGCGCTTTCGGACGGTCAGGTCGGCTGGGACTGGTTCGCGCTCCAGCTCGACGACGGGTGGGAGATGATGGTGTATCAGCTGCGTCTCGTGGACGGAACTCCGGACCCGCTGAGCGACGGAGTGCTCATCGACCCCGAGGGTCGTCGTGTCCCGCTCGAGTGGGGCCGTGACGTATCGGTCGAACCGACCGACTCGTGGGCGTCCCCGGTCGATGGGGCCGAGTATCCGTCCGGATGGCGCATCCAGGTCCCGGATCGCGGATGGGATCTGACGGTCACGCCGGCCGTGCGCGATCAGGAGTTGCGGGTCGCGTTCAGGTATTGGGAGGGGTCGGTTCGCGTCTCCGGGACGGGCGAGTCCGGGCGTGACGTCGCGGGCCGGGGCTACGTTGAGCTGACCGGATATGCAGGGCCCGGCCTACAGGAGTGACGGACGTGGCGCACATCAGCTGGGATGATTTCGAGAAGGTCGAGCTCCGGGTCGGCACGATCCGAGCCGTCTCGGCGTTCCCGGAGGCGCGGAAGCCGGCGTACAAGCTCGAGGTTGATTTCGGGGACGAGATCGGGGTGCGACGATCGAGTGCGCAGATCACGGAGCTGTACGAGGCGGAGGAGTTGGTTGGCAGACAGGTGCTCGCCGTGGTGAACTTCCCGCCGAAGCAGATCGGCCCCTTCTTGTCCGAGTGCCTGGTGACGGGTGTCCCCGACGACGAGGGGCGGGTGGTCCTGGTCGAGCCGGACCGACCGGTTCCGAACGGCGCAGCTCTCTTCTAGCTACCCGCCCGACCGGACCCGCTCGACCAGAGCCAGCGCCTCGCTCACCTCGTCGGGCACGATCCAATGACCGATGTCGAAGTCGGCGGTGGTGAAGCGCACACCCGCCTCGGTCAGAGCCTGCCGCCCCGATACGGCCATGGAGAACGGGATCGCGCCGTCCTGCCTGCCGTGACCCCAGAAGATGGGGGTTGCCGTCGCAGCAGCCTCGCCCGTCGGGAGTTCGAGTCCGGCATGCACGAAGCCCGAGAAGTTCCACGCGGCCTCGACGGCGCCCGGTCTCGTCATGGCGTACGCGATACTCGTGGTCCCGCCTTGCGAGAAGCCGCCGAGGACGATCGATCCGGGCGTGAAGCCGAGCACTTCGGGCAGCACGCCGAGGAAGTCATCGAGGAGCGAAAGGCTGTCCGACAGCGTCTCCTCGAGCACCCGGTTCTCGCCCATGTACCGATACCACGCCCACCCGGGCCCGTACCCCCACGGAGCGCCCGCGAACGGAGCCTGCGGGGTCACCACGGCCCAATCGTCAGGGAGCAGCCGAGCGAGTCCCTGCAGATCACCCTTGTGACTGCCGCGTCCGTGCAGAAGCACCGCCACCGTCCCTCCCTCACCACCCGCCTCGGGCAGGCAGAGATCGTAGTCGAGGCCGCCGGCGTGGCCGGTCGTGACCGGGCCCCTTATGGGAGCGCCACCAGCGCCGACTGGATGCGCTCGCGCTGTGGTTCGAGCCATGACGGTAGCTTCAGGCTTTCCCCGAGGGTCTCGACCGGCTCGTCGACCGCAAAGCCGGGCCCGTCGGTGGCGATTTCCACCAGCAGGCCGTCGGGTGCGCGGAAGTAGATGCTTTCGAAGTAGTTGCGATCCATGACTGGACTCACGTTGAGGCCCATCGAGACGAGGTGCTCCCGCCAGGCGTCCTGTTGGCCCCGATCGGCCGCGCGGAACGCGACGTGGTGCGTCTGCCCGGCCCCGGGACGGGAACGGTAGGTGCTGCCCTCCCAGCCGAACAGCGTCATCGACGAATTCGGGGTGACCACGCCGTCTTCGTACGCGGCCCAGAAGTAGTGCTTCGTCTTCCCGTCGTCCTGGTTGAAGGTCTGTTTGACGAGGCGCAGGCCGAGGGCCTCCTCGTAGAACTCGCCCGCTCGAGCCAGATCGTCTGTGATGGCGCTTACGTGGTGGATGCCCTCGAGCCTCATGTCCGGGGTGACGACGGGCACCGGTTCGGGGTGTGTCATCGCCTGTATGGCCGACGTATCCCGCCCGGCGGGCATCCGCTCGTCGGGCTGCGTGACCAGGGTCTGGCCGAGCGCGTCAGCAGGCTCGTCGATCGCATAGCCGGGCCCTCGTGTCGCGATCTCGATGATCTGCCCGTCGGGATCCTTGAAGTAAAGGCTCCGGAAGTACCCCCGATCGAGGGGGCCGTCGACCGCGACACCTGCATCCTCGAGGCGCCGCTTCCACTTGAGCTGGGCCTCCGGTGTCGAGACCCCCAGGGCGATATGGTGTACACCACCGACGCCCCACGTGCCGCGGCGTGCGTTGCGCCACTCGAAGAAGGTGAGGATCGAGCCTGGACTCCCGGTGTCGTCCCCGAAGTAGAGATGGTACGCGCCGGGGTCGTCGAAGTTGACCGTCTTCTTGACCAGGCCGAGGCCGAGGAGGACCCCGTAGAACGCTAGCGTTCGCGGTGCATCGGTTGACACCATCGTCGCATGATGGAAGCCGCGCGTGCGCAAATCGTTCGACATGTCATGCCTCCGTGAATTTAGATGACATGATGATAATTGACTATTGAACTATTCTCAAGGTTGCGAGGGGGTGGAAGAATCGGGGAGACAAGGAGCTCCACGTTAGACGGCGGCCCGCGCGGTGTCTCGCGCGGCACAAAACGACCTGACCGCCTGTCGCACGTCGTCCTGGGTCGTCGACCAGGAACACACACTCACCCGGATCACGGGTCGTCCCTGCCACGTCGAGCCTCCGCACCAGCACGACCCGAGCGTCTGGATCGCGGCAAGGGTTCGCTCCGTTTCTGCGTCGTTGTCACACGAGACGAGTACCTGATTGAATTCCACATCGTTCAGGATCTCGAAACCGTGCCCGCGCAGCTGAGCGGCGAAGGCCTGAGCGTGTTCGCACAGCTGCTCCACGAGCTCGACTACCCCGTCGCGACCCAGCGTCTTGAGGACCGCCCACAGCTCCACGGACCGCGCTCGCCTGGACATCGATGGCGTGTAGCGCATCGGGTCGCGATGCTCACTCCACTGGAAGTAGGCGGCCGACGCACGGAACGCTGCCTCCAGGGCCCCCCGGTCGCGGCACATCACGATCCCGCAGTCGTACGGGACGTTCAGTGTCTTGTGCGCACTGACGGCCCAGGAGTCGGCTCGATCGATGCCATCGGCCAGGTGCCGGAGCGACGGGACCGCCGCGGCCCAGAGTCCGAACGCACCGTCGACGTGGACCCAGCCACCGTCCTCGTGGGCGCGATCGCACAGGGCGCCGACGGGGTCGAACGCACCTGAATTCACATTGCCCGCCTGGGCCACGACGAGTGCCGGCACCCCCAGTGCGGGAAATCGATCGACCTGAAGACGACCCTGATCGTCCACGGGCACGACATGCGTGTGCGCATCGCCCATTCCGAGAAGGGCGAGGGATTTGCGCACGGTCGCATGCGTGTCCGCGCCGACGACGACGGGCACAGGCGGGGCTCCGTACAGGCCTGCGTCCACGACGTCCCATCCCTGCCGCCGCAGGAGCTCGTTTCGACCCGCGGCCAGGCCGGAGAGATTCGCGAGTGTCGTGCCGGTCACGAAGCCGGCGGCCGTTCCCGCCGGCAGGCCCAGGAGCTCGGACAGCCAACGCTCGCACACCGCTTCGAGTCGGGCGGCGATCGGTGACATGACGTAGTGGGCCGTGTTCTGATCCCACACGTCGGCGAGGACCCGCGCGGCCACGCCGACTGGCAGCGCCCCCCCGTTGACGAAGCCGAAGTATCGGCCACCGACCTGGGCGACAGTCCCCGGGCTGCCCACACGGTGCAGAAGGGCGAGTACCTCGCTCGCCTCAGTCGAATCGTCCGGGAGCGGCTCGTCGAAGCCGTCCAGCGCGTCGAGCGCCTCCGTGGTCGGAAAGACGGATCGGTCGTCCACCGTCCGCAGGTACTCCTCGGCGTACTGGAGCGCCTCCTGCAGCAGCGTGATCTGGCGATCCAGAGGTGCGGACATGGTGATCGGGGTCGGTAGCGTGAGGGCGGGGCGCCCGGTCGTCAGAGACCGCTGCGGAGGTAGCGACGGATCGCCGCGACTGCCCGTTCGATATCCGACTCGGTGTTGTAGAAGTGTGGGGAGAAGCGCACGCCCGGACGGTCCGAGCCGCCCCGAGCCGCGGCGACGATGCCGTCCTCCTCGAGCGCGGCGACGACCTGCCGGCCCTGGAGCGTTCCCGGCTGGAACGTCACCACGGCTCCGCGGCGGTCGGCCTGTGACGGCGTCCACATGCGGACCCCGTCGAGTGCCGACAGCTCTTCGACGAGCATCGTCGCGAGTTCGCGACTCCGGGCCTCGATCTCGTCCTGCCCGATCGTCTGCAGGAACTCGATCTGCGTACCGAAGGTGTGGAGCGCGGGCGTGTCCCGTTGGCCCATCCCTTCATGCGTCCGAGAAAGCCCGCGGCTTCCGGAATAGGCGCTGTAGATCGTCGGCCAGAAGTCCTCGTGGATCCTCTGATTCACGAAGAGAACCCCCGTCTCCTTCGGGCCGCACGGCCACTTGTGCGCGCTGCCCGAGAAGAAGTCGGGTTGCCAGTCCGAGAGGTCGACGTCCATCAGCCCGAACGACTGGGCGCCGTCGACCAGCGTGATGATTCCACGCGCCCGCGCCATTGCGCAGAGCTCCCGCGCCGGGAAGACGTCACCCGACGTGTTGGTGTGCTGCATGAAGGAGAGTACGCGCGTGTTCGACGTGATCGACTGCTCGAATGCATCGAGGTAGTACTCGGCACCCGGATGCGGATCGACGTGGGCGACCTCCGACACCGAGTAGCCGAACCGCTCGGCTTTGCGCTTCCATGCCGCGTTGTTGCTCGGGTGGTTATCGGCGAAGATGAGGACCTCGTCTCCTGGCCCGAGCGACAGACCGTTCGAGACCCAGTTGTTCGCCTCGCTCGTATTGCGCGTGAGCAGGATTTCCTCGGGTGACACGCGCAGGTGGCGGGCGAGGAGGTCGCGGGTGCGCTCCTTGGCGGAGAGGATCTCACTCCGGTACGAGGGGAACGGCTCGGAATCGAGGCGCGTCGTGTGCGCGTGGACCGTTTCGAGCACCGGACGCGGGGCAGGGCAAAGGTTGGCCGCGTTGAGCACCGTCACCTCGTCAGGGATCAGGAATTGCTCGCGGACGGACGCCCAGTCGACGTCGCCGGGACGAAGCCGGTCCGGAGTCAGAAGGGGCGCCGTGACCCCGCGAAAGCGTGGGTGCACAAGGAGGGTCGCAGAGCCTCCGAAGGCGAAAAGGCGTGTGAACGCACGACGGTCCATCGATCCGCTCATGGATCCTCCGACATCTGGGGTCGAGGGCACCCTAGGCCGTCTGATGGGGCCGCGCCAGCCGGGGTCAGTCGTGAAGTGCCTCGATGACCTCACGCATCGCCCGCACTCCGTCGAGGAGCCGAGGCCCGGGGCGGCCGAGGAACGGCTCCCCGATGCAGAACACCCGTTCACGCGCGACGAAGTCCAGCTCCTGCCACGACGGATTCCCCAGCACGACGTCCGGACGGTACTTGTCGGGGTGCACGCCGCACCACGAGAGGACGATGGCATCGGGGGCGGCGTCGGCCACCTCGGCATCGGTCATCGGCCGGCTCTTGTGGTCTTCGTGCCCGAGCACCGCTCGCCCTCCGGCAGCCTCGATCACGTCGGTCGCCCACGATCGACGCCCGGGCGTGATGACCGGCTTGGGCCACCACTGAATAAGGATTCGGGGCCGTGCGTCGTCCTCCGCTTCCGGGTCGGACGATCCGGGGGCCGGGGGCGTATCGAACTCCGCGCGCATCTCGGCGATCAACGCTTCCGCTCGATCGAGGACGCCCGGTGCGGCCGGCGCCAGCAGCCCGGCGATTTCGCGAATGTCGTCGTACACGTCTTCGAGCGACACGGGTTCCGGCGCGATGAAGGGCAGGCCGGCTGCCTCGAGGCGCTCCACCACCGTTTCGTGCCCCGGAACGGTGAGGGTCGCGAGGACCAGGTCGGGGTTCAGAGCTGAGACACGGTCGACGTCGATATCGAGGTCGGGCCCCACCCTCGGGAGTGCGTCGACTACAGCTTCCGGAAAATCCGAGTGGTCGTCGACACCGACGAGCAACTCGGCGCACCCGAGAGCGCAGACGATTTCGGTGTTCGAGCAGGCGAGGGACACGATGCGCATGGGGGCGTT
>Ga0181594_10000912_pt1 | contig 27800 bp, 18 predicted proteins | sample 071ome_18_FD_145603 | JGI IMG/M metagenome (GOLD analysis project Ga0181594, IMG submission 145603) | Coastal salt marsh microbial communities from the Groves Creek Marsh, Skidaway Island, Georgia - 071413BT metaG (spades assembly) | ecosystem: Environmental > Aquatic > Marine > Intertidal zone... | reverse complement strand
CCCACGACCCCTGTTGAGCTCAACCCGCTCGCTCAGGCCACGCTACGCGACCTGATGAGCGTATGGCTCCAGTTTGAGCTCGAGCTCCCTAAGACGCCGATCATCAAGCGCCTTTATGCGGGGCACTTCACAGCCGAAGACTACCTCCGGCTCCTTAAAAACCTCCGCCAGCAAGTGGTCGAGGGCGCCCGCTGGATTAGCAGGGCCGCCTCGAGCCTCGACCGCTCCTTCCTCAACGAGCGCTCGATCGTCATCGGTCACGCTCGCGAGGAGCACCGTGACTATGAGATCTTAGAGCGTGACTATGTCTCCGCAGGGGGCGCGCTCGATGAGATCCAAGGGGGTGAGAAAAACATTGGCTCCGAGGCTCTGCACGCCTTCCTGTTCAATGAGGCCTCTCAGCCCAACCCGATCCAGATGATCGGAGCGATGTTCATCATCGAGGGGCTGGGTGAGAAAATGGCGAGCTCTTGGTCGGAGATGATGCAAGAGCAGACGAAGCTCCCCGATGAGGCCTTTAAGTTCCTGCGCTACCATGGCGCCAACGACGAGCACCACCTTGAGAAGCTCCGTGAGCTCCTCAGTAGCCCACAGCTCGATGAGCGCTCCGCCAAGCGGGTCGTGAAGGTCGCCAAGGTGGTCGCCAGGCTCTATCGCCTCCAGCTCGAGGAGCTCGATCATGTCTGATCACCGCTTTATCGCCGCGCTGATGGGGGACGACTCCCTGCCCATGTCTGAGCCCGCGCGCTCGCTGTGGGTGAAGGACCTCCAGAACCCCCTCCGCTACTGGCTCTTGCCCCTACTGAGGGTGACCCAGACCATCCTGCTCCATCTCATCTATTACACAAAGCGCCTCTTGCCCTTTCAGTTCAGCGCTCACCGCCTCCTTCAAGGTCAGATCAACTTCTTCATGAAGCACTTCGTGACCCCCGAGGCGAACTGGCTGATCCTGCATCACATGTGGGTCGAGACGCAGGTGCTCAACTTCATCCTCGACAACTCCAAGCGCCGTGATGAGGTCAAGCGAGTCGAGCTCTATCCACAAGAGATCGATGACCTGATGGAGAACAACTTCGTCCTCCATGACCGTGAGCTCTTCCGAGTGCTCGCCGAGGCGGGCCCTACCACAGAGGAGGCGTGGCCACGCCCCTTTGAGGAGGTCGACTTCAGCGCGATCAAGCCGATCGAGATGAGCTTCGATCAAAACAAGCGTCGCTGGACACAGTTTATCGACTTCGAGACCGCGCATGAGCTGTTCAAGGTCACGTTTTGCTTCCTGCTCAAGGCTGAGGAGTACGAGGCGGCCCTCAACTCGCTCCAGTTTGACCAGTCGATGTGTCGTCGCGTCGGGAAGATCCTCGGCAACCCAGAGCTCGACGGGCTCTCCTTTAACCGCTACCCGCTCGTGCTCCACCACACCAACGCCGTCTCGGAGCGCTTTGTGTTTCACGGCGTCACCCTTGAGCATCTCTACGCCTACCTCGAGTCCGAGGCGGCTCGCCAGCGCGCGCTCAAAGCTGAGCCTCACCCTAAAGGCTAAGGGCTCACATGAGCAGGCTCACCCGGCTCGTTGAGGCCTTAGATCAAGGCGCGCTCAGGCTCGCTCTCCTCGCCCTGCTGATCACCGCAGGGCTCGCTTACCCTGCGCGTCAGCTCCCGCCTAGCGAGGTCGCCTCTACTCGCCCAGACTCCGCCCTCTTCCAAGCCCAAGAGGCCCTCCGCAGAGAGATGAGCGGGCCTGTACATGTGCTCACCTTTGTCGTTGAGGACCCTGGAGGGGACCTGTGGCGACCTGAGCCGCTTAGGGCCCTTGAGCGGATGAGCGCAGGGCTCCGTGAGGGCCCGCTTCAAGACCGCCTCTGGCGCTATGACTCCTTCCTCTACAAGCGCTCCTTCCTTGGGCTCTTGTCGCCCTCAGACCTGATCCAACAGGCTTCGGAGGGGCGAGCGGTGAGCGCGCTCACCGATGAGCAGTTGATCGCGCTGAGCGCGCCCGTCGCGACGCAGGTCAACCAGAGCCCATCACAGCTGATCATCCCCTCTGGGATGTCTGAGCGACGTGATGGGCGCTGGCGTAGCCCCGCGTTGATCCTCAACGTGCTCGCGGACCTCAAGAAGATAGGCGGGGAGCTTGGCTCGCTGAGCTTGAACCGCGCTGATCCGCCTGAGGAGCGCTATGGCCGTGAGGTCCTCGCCTCGCTTCGCGCTCACTCCGGCCACCTCAAGGTCCGAGGGGTCGCCCTCGACGTCAACTTGAGCACCGAGGAGCAAGGCGCGCGCTCAGGCGCCTTCATCGGCCTCGCCTTGCTCGTGACGATGCTCCTGCTCGCCGTGTCGCTCAGGAGCTACTGGGCGGTCACGCTGATGGGGCTCGCGCTCGCGACCTTGATGATCTGGCTCAAGGGGATGAGTAACCTCATCGGCCTTAAGTCCGACCCGATCTTGAGCTTGATTGTGCCGATCGCCATGATCTCCTTTGGGGTCGACGCGGGGGTGCACTCGGTGGCTCGATATCAAGAGGAGCGCGGTGATGGACATGGGCCTGAGCGCTCGCTGAGGCTCGCCCTCATCGGGACCCTCGGCGCGCTCTCTTTAGCTGCCTTCACCGACCTGAGCGCCTTCTTGGTGAACCTCCTCTCTGAGCTCGAGTCGGTCAGGCAGTTTGGGGTGGCGAGCGCCATCGCCCTCACCTGCTCCTTCCTCTTGCTTGGGGTCCTCTGCCCACTCTTGCTCGCGCGCATCGAGCGAGCTACACAGCCTGGATCAGCTCACCCTGCGCTGAGGTGGCTTGGGCTGGCTTTGACGAGCCTCATGGCGACCGCGGTGGTCATGTCGGTGGTCTTTATCGACCTTGAGCTTGGCCTAGGTCTGTACGTGATCTATGGGCTGTTAGGGCTCGGGCTCCCTCTGTGGCTACGCGCCCGTCGCGCTGAGCCTCCCCGCTCAAGAGAGGGCGGCCCCACTCGTGCCTACAGCTCTAAAGAGACAAGCGGGCTCCTCAGCGCGGTGAGCGCCTTGGTCTACCGGAGGCCTCAGCTCGTCGTGCTCTGTGGAGCGGCCCTGTTAGGTGCCTCACTCCCGCTCGCTCAGCGCGTCCGAGTCGAGTTTGATATCAGACAGCTCCTCGACCCGTCCTCAGAGCTCGTCCAAGGGCTCGACACCCTCGATCAGCACCTCACCGGCCGTGGGGGAGAGCCGTCCTCCATCTACATCTCTGGCCCGCTCACTCACCCTGATGCGCTGGAGGCCCTCCAAGCGAGCGCCTCCGAGCTCAGGGCGATCCAGAGCCCGCTCCTCGCGCGCACAGCACAAGGGGAGACCCGTGTCGATGGAGGCTTAATCGACCTCTGGTCAGCCACGCTCAACGCTCACCCGCTCACCGCCAAGCGCCTCACTCGAGCTACCCTTGAGCGCTGGCTGAGCGAGGGCGCGGGTGACGTCGCTTTAGTGGGTGAGAAGCCTAACGGAGCGCCCAGCTCCGCCATAAGGTGGGCTCCTGACGAGGTCGCGACCATGCTGTGGCTGTCTCCAGGGCGAGGCGCGTCCCCTGAGCGGGTCTCGACCCGCTTTGAGCTCCAGCTCGCGCAGACACAGTCGAGCGTAGGGATTAAGGAGGCGGTCGCGCTCCTCACCCCTCACCTCACCTCGCTTGAAGCGAAGCTCAAGGCGCTCGACCCGAGCGCGAGGGTCACGTTGACGGGAGGGGCGGTGAGCCGGCAGGCGGAGCTCGACGCGATCAGCCAGTCTATGCTCACCGCCTTACCGGTGGCCTTAGCGCTGTGCCTGCTCATCGTTGGGCTCGCCCTGCGCTCTGTTTATCAGTCGCTGTGCTGTGTCTTAACGCTCGCGGTAGTGGTCGCGCTCCTCTTCGCGGGGATGAGCGTCTTTGGCTACGCGCTCAACTTCATGTCCGCGACCCTAGGGGCCCTCTCGATTGGGGTGGGGGTAGACTACGCGACCCACATCACGGTGCGGATCACTGAGGAGCGAGACGAGGCTCATCTCAGTGAGCGGGCGCTCCAACGCGCGATCGCGGGCACAGGGCTCGCCCTGCTGGTGTCCGCGGGCTCGAGCGTGCTTGGCTTCTGTGTACTGGGGATGGCGCCCATGCCCCTCTTCGCCGCCTATGGGCGCTTCACCGCGCTCATGATCACGCTCGCCCTCGTCAGCTCGATTACGCTCTTACCCGCCCTCTTGTTGCTCCCTGATCGGCTCCGTAAGAGACATCACCATCACGCATAACGCCCTGCTCCCCAGGAGAGGTCATGAACACGACCAGCCCCTCTGATGACGACCTCGTCCCTGTCTCTAGGCGCTGGCGCGTCTCAACCGCCTTCGCCTGTGTGTGCACCAGCTCTTATCTGCTCATTAACAACTTCTCACTCCGAGAGCCGATCCTGCTCTGGAAGAGCCCTATTGATGACTGGCTACCCTTCCTCGCGTGGACGGTGTGGCCTTATCTCATCCTGCTCTTCACCGACTATGTGTTCCCGTTATGGATCCGGAGCAGGGGGCTGTTTCGGGTCACGATGCGCGCGTATGCCTTCGCGGCGGTGATCTCTTTTCTGTTTTGGGCGCTCTTACCCACAACCCTCCCAAGGGTAGGCTTTGTACCGAGCGGGGATGGGCTGTCGGAGGTCACCTACCGCCTCCTCATCTCCATGGACCCCCCAAACAACTGCTTCCCGTCTGGCCACATCTCGATCCCAACCGTCGTCTATTGGGGGCTCGTACAGCAGTGGCCTCGCTGGCGTTGGCCCCTGTGGCTCAGCTTCATGCTCCTCTCCCTCACCATCCTCACCACGAAGCAACACTATGTGTTGGATCTGCTCGGTGGGGTCGGCGCGGGGGCGCTAGGGGTGTGGCTCAGCCTCCGGTATGAGGAGCGCGCTAAGGCGTCACGCAGCGCTTGACCTCTTGTGGCGCGACCCACACGTAGTCCTCCGTGCGCTTGAGGTTAAAGCGCTCAGGGCCGTCACCTTTTCGGTCGGCGTCTACGTCGAAGACCACGATGGGCGCCCCTGTGGGTGAGAGGGTGACCCCCTCAGGTTTAAGCTCGAAGCGAGCGCAGACGCTCAGCTCGGGCGCCTCACCGGTAAGCTGTGTAGGGCTGAGCGGGAGCTTGAGGCGAGCGAGGACCCCTGACACCGAGGCGCGGGTGTCGCCCTCCTCATCCTCGTAGCTCAGCGTGACCCACAGGCCTCCCTCGCCGTCATTGACCGCCCCGCTTAACCCATAGGCCCGCCCTTCATAGACAAAGGCCGGCGCTCCACCCTGAGCAGGGGGGATGATCGGCAGAGGCTCAGCTCCACCAAAGCTCGCCCATGAGATCCAGGGCACGAGCCCCCCCTCATGATCGGCACTCGGCTTCGCGTTCATCCCCCTCACCCCCACCCACGCGCGACCGTCAATCACGGTGAGAGCCTCAAACATCAGGTAATAGAAGGGCCTCTGAGCGAGGGTGTTGAGCTCGTCATTGACCGAACCTGCGTCAAGTATACTGAGCTGTGTACAGCCCGCTTTAGGGTCCTTGCACCACCACACAGAGCGTGAGATCGCCTCCATGAGCAGGAGGCCACCCTCGGGGTGCACCTCAAGCCCCTCCCACTTGAGCCGATTGTCAAGCGGGACCTTCAGCTGAGTGACCTGCACAGGTTCACTGACCGGGCTGAGTGGCAGACGGTATCGGGCGAGCCAGCCGTCTTTGTCGCTCACGACCCACAGGTCCTCTCCCACCCTCGCGACCCCGCTTGGCTCCCATTTCTTAACCCCCTTCGCCCCTTGGAGACGAGCGGTGGTGTCCGTAGCCTTGACCGAGAGTGGCCTGTAGCTCGACACCTCAGCGCTCGGGTGAGGAGAGACAGCGCCCTGCTCCGCGGGAGCGCGCTGAGCGGTCTGACATGAGAGGAGCCCTAGTGATACACAGAGCGTGGACGCGCTTAAGCGACTCATGAGCGTGCTCAACGTAAGCCCTCCTCGTCTACCCCAAGCATTTTTAGGGCTGTCTTACAGATCGAGACGACCCCCCGCTGACCAGGGGGGATCGTCGCGCAAGGGACGCTCATGCTCTCGCAGGCTGACTTGTAGAGGTTGCTGAGCCGATGTGGGAGGTTCATCCCGCCCCACAAGAGCACCCCGTTGGCGCCCTCAACTCGGCTGTTAGCGCTCGTTTGATCGTCTCGTCCATCCCCCCCGACGAAGCCCCATGAGAGGCGAGGTTGAGCGCGCTCAAAGGTCTTCAAGGTCGAGGTGTTCGCGTCCTCTCCTCCGACCAACAGCAGGCGCCTCACGCCACGCTCTTGAGCGACGTGAAGCAGGTAGCTGTACCAGCGTTGACCCTCGTGTCCCGCACAGATCACACAGCGCTCCTCCTCCTCCACGTGGATCAAGCCGAGGCGAGCGTGCTGATGAGCGAGCTGATAGCAGAGCTCATCACCACAGTAGAAGCGGAACCCGTTGAGCAGGATCGAGGGCTCATCAAGCTTCAGCCGGTACAGGAGCTCTGGCCCCTTCACGGGGTGCTCGATCAACTCAAGCAGGGCGTTGACGGCGTCCCCCTCGCTGAGCGAGAAGCTCGAGAGCTCCTCCCAAACCAGCGCAGGCTCCTTCAGGTCAACCCGTGGAGTGGACACCTGAGCGGACTCCATGGGGCGCGTCTGCTTGAGGGTCTCATGCTCTTGCTGTAGGGCCTTGAGGGCGAGGTCTGTCCTCTTTAGGCGCTCCCGCTGTGAGGTGTACTGGGCGTAGAGCTCCTCATAGCGTTTCTTATAGTAAACCTCACTAAAGCGCTCTTGTGGTGGGTCTCGCTGAACGTCAGGTCGCTGAGCGCTGTCTTGTCGTGTAGGCGTAGCGCCGGCCTGAACACTGGTCTGAGCGCCTGACGGGCCCGCTTGGCGCTGAGTGAGGGCCTCTGGGTCGCTTGACGTAGCCAAAGGAGCCCCTGACGAGTTTCCCTGCTCATCTTGAGCGCCCGCACCGCTCCTCATCTGCTTAAACAGATCTTTCTGCTCATCCGTCGACATCACGTTGACGGAGGGGCCAACGGGCTCTGCCTTCCCCCAGCTCCGCCTACGTTTCTGCTGTGGGACCGCCACGCGAGCGGCCCTGAGCTGTTGTGGGGTCTTAGGCTCCTCAAAGAGCTGTGACATCACAGAGTCCGCCTGACTTGGAGGCTTAAACTGCGCACGCGCTTGGCTGACCGCCTTCATCGACAGCTTCCCTTTCCCTCCTAAGCCACGCTTCTTAAGCCACTCGCGTAGCGTGGCAGGGGGCGATCCAAGCTCTTCGGCGAGTTCATACAGCTGCATGTGTGCTCCCTTCAGGGTCAGCGTTCCTCCTGTGCTATACCTGTCTTTCAGCGATCTTCACAAGTCAGCTGTCTCAATAATCAACAGCGTAGCTCGCTCCTCACACAGACTTTCTGCTTGCCATTTGGTCTGAGCTGTTTATCTTTGTTGAAAAGACGCCATGATGCGTCACTGCACACGCGTCAGGCTCATGTCTCACAGTTCACACACAAGCTCATTTCAAGACCAGACGACCGACGTTAGCCCGACCTCGGAGCCTGATGGGGAGCCAGAGAAACCTCCCTCAGCTCAACAGGGGCTCAGCGAGCGAGAGGCGCTCGAGGCGATCCAGCGTGGCGCGAGGCGCGCAGGTCAACAGATCGACACCCGTGACGACTGCGCGTGGCTCCGATTAAGCGCTCAACCGGGGCTGACGCTCACCACCGACGCGCTGGTGGAGGGGGTCCATTTCAGCGCTCGTTATGACAGCTTTGAGCAGATCGGGAGGCAGGCGGCTGTGGTGAACCTCAGCGACCTCGCCTCATCTGGAGCGTGGCCCCTCGCCCTGCTCTGGTCGCTCTCTTTGCCACCGAGCCTCTCGACGAGGGACCTCAGCGCGCTCAGCGAGGGCTTTGTGTCACGTTGCGCTCAATATAACGCCCAGCTCTTAGGTGGGAACATCTGTATCAGGCCAGGTCCGCTTGAGCTCCACGTCTCGGCGATCGGCGCCCCGAGCGCTTCACGAGGCCTAGTCTCTCGCTCAGGCGCTCAGGTGGGAGATGGGGTCTATGTCAGCGGAGCGCTGGGGTCACGCGCGCTCGGGTATCTCAACCCCACCCCAGCGCGACGCGCCCTTCGACATCGGTGGCGGCCTCACCTGCACGAGTCACGCGCCCTGTGTCAGTGGGGGGGCGTGAGCGCGATGATGGACGTCTCTGACGGGCTCCTCATCGACCTCACCCGCCTCCTAGAGGCGAGCGAGCTTGGCGCTCAGATCCACACAGGGCTCCTCCCTCTTAGCCGTGAGGCGAGCGCGCTCGTCGATGACGAAGCCGAGCTCCTCGAGGCGGCGCTCTCAGGTGGAGAGGACTATGTTTTACTCTTCACCGCACCGACCGCCCCCCCTGAGGCGCTCGGCTGTACCCGCATCGGCAGTACACAGAGGGCGCTTGGCCTCTGGGTCGATGGAGCGATCACGGAGCCCCGTGGCTACCTACATGGCGCGCCCTCAACTCCCACCACTTTAGACCCTTAACGGTGACTTAACCACGCATGGATTATCTCTTATTTGGCCTCTTGCTCTCCTCCTCGGTGTTCTTCTCCGGCTCCGAGACGGCCTTCTTTAAGCTCACCTCACTCCAGCTCGCAGAGTTTAAGTCGAGCGCCGCTCGCCTCAAGCGACGCGTGAGCGCGCTACGAGAGGACCCTCGTGACTTACTGATCACCGTCCTGCTCGGTAATGAGCTGACGAACATCGCGATCTCTATCGTAGGGGCGGGGATCATCACGCGACACTTACATGGCAGTGAGCTGAGCCTCAGCCAACAGGCCTTGATCTCTTCTGCGATCATCGTCCCGATCTTACTGATCTTCGGTGAGATCACCCCGAAGACGATCGCGAGCTTCTCTGCGCCGACCTTCACACAGGCGACAGCCGTCCCCCTGAGCATATTTTCTTGGCTGGTCACCCCGATCAAGCACGCGCTCCACTGGGCCTCAGACTTCATCGTCAAGAGGCTGATTGGAGAGGAGGTCGAGGACGCAGGGCTCGATGAGCAAGGCTTTAAGGCGCTCATTGACGCGGGCGCCCGTGAGGGGGAGCTTGAGCATGAGGAGCGTGAGCTGATCTATAACGCCTTTCACTTCGGTGACCTCGATGTCCGTGATGTGATGACCAAGTGGGAGGAGGTCTTCAAGATCGCTCAAAATGAGGACACCCCTGAGGCCATCCAGAGCGTCACTGCGCATCACTACAGCCGTGTCCCTGTCCTCCGCGCGGGCTCCGTCGCCGGGGTGCTCTACGCCAAAGACCTCCTCGAAATCCGCTGGAGCGATGAGCCCCCTCCCCCGCTCGAGACCTTAATCCATGGCTGTCTGTTCACGACCCCGCTGACCAAGCTCAACACCTTGATGGAGCGGTTTAAGCGAGACAAAAAGCACTTCGCGGTCGTGCTCAACGCCCGTGGGATCCCAGTTGGGGTCTGTACGCTTGAGGACCTGCTCGAGGTCCTCTTTGGCCCGATTGAAGAAGGTGAGGGCGCCTAATGGAGCTACTCATGAGCATCGCCCCTTGGCTGACGGTCTTGCTGTGTATCGCGAGCGAGGCTTTCTTCGCCGCCTCAGAGCTGTCGATTGTGTCGGCTGACCGGATGGCCCTTGACGCCCAGGCCTCCGAGGGGGACACCCGCGCTGAACGTGTGCTGTGGTTTAAGAGCCACCCAGATCAGCTCTTCGGCACGACCCTCCTCGGCACCAACATCAGCACCGTCACCGGCTCAACCATCGCGACTTTGAGCTTGATGACCTGGGACCCCCACAAAGGGGAGTGGTACGCGATGCTGTTTATGTCTCCACTGGTCCTGATGGGCGGTGAGATCATCCCCAAGAGCCTCGCTCAGCTCAACGCGATTAAGATGGCGAAGCGGATCTCTTCTCCACTCTACTTGATCAACCGCGCGCTCAGCCCACTGATCTGGTTAGTGTCTCGCTATACTCAGCTCCTCGCGCGGGTGTTTAAGCTCGAGAGCTCAGAGGCTGGGGTCACCCGAGATGAGCTGGTCTACCTAGTCAGCGATGATGACCTTGAGCTGGAAGAGGAGGAGCGTGAGCTGATCTCTCGGATCTTTGAGTTTAAGGACCTCAACGCCGAAGATGTCATGATCCCGTTCGCTGACGTACAGGCGCTCCCGCTCGAGGCGACCGTTGAGCAGGGGGTTGAGTTTATTCGTGAGCACGGGTTCTCAAGGATCCCAGTCTATGAGGAGCGAGTGGATCGGATCGTTGGGGTCGTGCACCACCTTGACCTCCTCAAGGCGAACGCCCTCAGCGAGACCCTCAGCGAGCTGATGCGCCCTGTGATGTACGCGGCGGAGCGTCAAGAGGTGGACGAGCTTCTCCCTGAGCTTAAGCGCGCGAGCGCGAGCCTCGTCATCGTCGTAGACGAGTTCGGGAGCGCCGTGGGGCTGATCACCTTAGAGGACCTCATCGAGGAGATCGTTGGGGACATCGATGATGAGTTCGATCAAGCGGAGGAGTGGTGGCGTCAAGGGACAGGCACGAACCAGTACCTGATCGAGGCTCGCGCCCCCGTTGAGGAGGTCAGCGCTCGCTTTAACCTCTCGATCCCTGAGTCGAGCGACTATGACACCATCGCAGGGTACGCGATTGAGAGCGTCCGTAGGATCCCAAGCGTAGGAGACCTGATCGAGACCCCCTCAGGTGTCTCACTCCTGGTCACAAAAGCCAGCGAGCACAGCATTGAGGAGTTGGCGATCCTCAGCCCACGCATTACACTCAGGGTGAGGCGACCTAAGCCATAAGGGTCGCCTAGATCGGTGCCTGATATGTCCACTCAGCCTCACGTCGCTCGCCCCCTGATCCCGCTCTCGAGCTTCCCTGAGGCCCTCAGGCGCTTCTTGAGCCCAGAGGCACCTGAGGCGGTCGCGCAGATGGTCGCCCGCGGGCTCGTCCCTATGCCTCCGCCCTTGAAGGTCTGCGCGCTCTACCAGGTCGCTCACCTCCACCCCTCGCTCGCCCAGCAGGCGGGGGAGGCGCTCCTCGTGATCCCTGATGAGGCGCTCCGCGCTGTGCTCTCCTCTGGGCTCCCGCCCTCGCTCTTAGAGTGGGTCGCGGAGGTCGCGAGCGTCTCGGGCTCACTTGATCAGCTGATGTGGGCGCTCAATAACCCTCGCCTCTCTCCCGAGAGCGGGGCGCGCCTCATCCGCGATGGGAGCGTCGCGGTCTGTGAGCGTATCGGTAATGATCAAGCGCTCCTCGCCCGCGCTCCGCGCTTACTGCAGGCCCTCTATGACGCCCCTCAAACCCCTCGAGTGCTCAAGGATAAGCTCTCGGAGTGGGCTCACTATATGAAGCTCCCGCTCCAGCGTAGCGTAGACCCTGTCCCCGCCCCCGCCCGCACCCACTCAACACACGCACCTACGCCCGTCCCTGAGCAGGTGAGCCCTCCGTCAGACAAGCTGGGGACAGGCGCGCCCCCTGTTGAGTACACTGAGCTTGGCGCCCCACTGATCCCGCCCGTTGAGCGACTCCCCCTGCAGTTGACAGGCTTCTCACCCGCGGTCGCGCGTTTTTTAGCCCCAGAGGCCCCAGATCAAGCGGTGCGGATGCTGGTCTCAGGGATGGTGCCTATGCCTCCCTCCTTGCGTGTGCTGTCCCTGTATCACTTGAGCGTGACCCGACCGACGGTAGGGGACCTCATCCCCAACGCGGTAGCCCAGCTTGACCCCGCGACCCTCCTTGAGGTGATCTCGGGCGCCTCAAACGCGGGCCTCATTGACTGGCTCGCGGAGCACAGGGAGGGTGACGAGGCCCTCATCGGAGCCGTGATCTCTCATCCAGCCTGCGACGCGCTCACCCTCGCGAGGCTTGCGCTCAAGGCCACTGAGGAGCTTGTTGAGCGGATCGCGCTGAATCAAGCGAGGTGGCTTGAGGCCCCTGTGATCCTTCAAGCGCTGTACTTTAACCCGCACCTTAGAGCCTCAACCTCAGACCGTGTGATTGAGCTCGCCGCTCGGCAGGGACTCGACTTAAGCTGGCTCCCCGAGTCAGAGGCCCTCGTCGAGTCGCTGACGGGTCAAGCGAGTAAGCCGGTCGCCCCCAGCGCAGATGACGCCCTGTTCTCACAAGCGCTCAGTGAAGGTCAGACGAGGACCCCAGAGGAGACCCTCGCGGCGACCATTGAGGCTGACCAAGCGGAGCGAACAGGTCGAGCGCCAGAGCCTGCTGAGGAGGGTGGGAAGAAAAAGGGAGGCTACGCGGCGATCATGATGATGAACGTCGCTCAAAAGATCCGCCTCGCGCTCCTCGGCTCACAGAGCGACCGCGCCTTGCTCGTCAAGGACTCGAACAAGGTCGTCGCCCGCGCCGCGATCCGTAGCCCATCGGTGTCGGTCTCAGAGGCGTTGATGTACGCCCGAAACACCTCGCTGTCAGCGCCGATCATCGAGTACATCGCGACGAATAAAAAATGGATGCAGAACTATCGCCTCCGCGCCCAGATCGTGATGAACCCCAAGACCCCCACCCACATCGCCCTCCAGGCGCTCAACACCCTCAGGCCCCCTGAGCTCAAGGCGATATCTCAGAGCCATGGGGTGCCCGCGGTCGTCAGCCAGCGGGCGAAGGCCATCATCAAGAGCCGACAAGGGTAGCCCCCCCCCTACTGCGAAAGGAACGTCATGTCGCGTTTACCTGCCCCATCTCCAACAGCGAAGCGCTCACTACTTTTCACTTTAGGGTTCATGAGCGCCCTCTTCGCCTCAAGCACCCTCACCTCGTGTGATGACCTTGACCCTGAGCTGATCCTTGGGGGGGTCGAGGCGGGCGCTCAGGCCGGTATGGAAGAGGAGGTTGAGTGGCTTAGGGAGGCTGAGTTCATACGCGAGGGGGTTGTGATGAGCGTCTGGGGGACAGCCGACACAGTCTACTCGGTGGGCGGGCAACCCGACGCGGGACGGGTCTGGTCTCGTGGGCTCAGCGCCGAGGCAGGGGCTGGTGAGTGGGCTCAGATGCAAGGTGTCCCTATGGGGCCCTTGTTGAACTGGGTGCATGGCGCAGAGGGCCACCTTTGGGTGGTAGGGAACGACGGTCGAGCGCTCAGGAGCGTCGATGGTGGTGACTGGGAGCGCTTTAACACAGGGACTACCCAAGACCTCTGGGGCGTGTTTGCGGTGTCCGCTCGAGAGGTGTGGGCGGTCGGCGGAGACGCGAGCGGTGACGGGGACGCGCGCCCTGTCCTGCTGAGGTTTGATGGGGAGCAGTGGTCTCCTGTGCCCGTCCCTGAGCTCGACAGGAGCGGGGTGCGGGCCTTCTTCAAGGTCTGGAGCGATGGGGAGGGGCGCGTCTGGGTCGTGGGGATGAAGGGCGTGATCATCGCGGACCTCGGTGAGGGCTGGGCTCAACAGACCGTGAGCCCAAATGGAGACGCGCCTCCCAACGCTGAAGACCTGATTAGCCTCTGGGGGAGCCAAGGGGAGGTGGTGGCGGTCGGCGGTCGAAGCAACGGCGTGGTCGCTCGCTGGGATGGGCGCTCCTGGCGCGCTCAGACCATCTCAGGGCTCCCTGGGCTGAATGGGGTGTGGGTGGACCCAAGGGGCGTCGCGCACGCAGTAGGGGTGAGGGGGAGCGCGGTGACGATCCCGCCAGGGAGCTTTGAGGTGGAGCGTCAGCGCACCTATGAGACCTATGTCTTGCACGCGATCTGGAGTGATGATGTGAGCCGTTGGGCGGTGGGGGGGACCTTAGATAACGCGCCCCCTTGGGAGGGGGTCATCCTCGCCGATTGAGGGCGAGGTGACGCCTAGACAGCCTCAAAGCTTGCTGAGATGAGTGAGCTGTGCTTCACTCTGCCCGCGCGAGCTCAAGGATGCCGGCGACCCTCGTGGCGCTGAGCTGTTGACCTAGAGCCTCTGCCTAGACGATTTAGACATCTACGCCGGGAGCCGAGAGCCCTGGACGGAGCACACACCATGAAGAGATTAAGCACACGCGCCCTCCTCACGCGCTATCGCGAGGGGGAGCGCTTAGCGATGGTCACCTGCTATGACGCCACCTTCGCGCGCCTCGTAGACGCCGCGGAGCTCGACATGATCTTAGTTGGGGACTCGTTAGGGATGGTCGTTCAAGGCCATGAGCACACCATCCCTGTGACCCTTGAGGACATGATCTATCACGCTCGTGCGGTGGTGCGAGGGAGCGCGAGGGCGCACGTCGTGGGTGATTTGCCGTTTGGGAGCTATCAAGCCTCCGCTGAGGACGCGCTCAGGAGCGGGATGCGCCTGATGAAGGAGGGTGGGGTTCAGTCGGTGAAGCTCGAGGGAGGCGGTCGGGTGGTGGAGTCTGTGGCTCGGCTCACCGAGGCGGGGGTCCCTGTGGTCGGTCACCTCGGCCTCACCCCACAAGCGGTCCACCAGCTCGGCGGGTATGGCTTACAGGCGCGCACCGAGCGCGAGGCCTCTCGGCTCCTTGATGACGCTCGCTCACTCCAAGAGGCGGGCGCTTTTGCGCTGGTCTTAGAGGGCATCCCTGCCCCGCTCGCCCGAGAGGTCACCGCCTCGCTCTCGATCCCAACCATTGGCATAGGAGCGGGGGTGGAGTGTAGCGGTCAGGTGCTCGTGCTCTATGACCTGCTCGGCCTAGATGAGCGCTTTAAGCCCCGCTTTGTGAAGCGCTACGCTCAGCTCTCAGAGCTCGTGACCTCTGCCTTAGGTGACTATGCTCATGAGGTGCGAGAGGGGCGCTTCCCTGGCCCTGAACACAGCAGAGAGCGCTGAGGTGAGCGCTGAGGTGAGCTCAATGACCTCGATCACCGCCCTGAGGAGCCCCGCGGAGCTCAAAGCGTGGCGGGTCAAACATCGCCACAAGCGTGTTGGCTTTGTCCCCACGATGGGCGCCCTCCACCAAGGGCACCTAAGCCTCGTCCGACTCGCTCAAGCGCACGCCGACGTCACCCTCGCGAGCGTCTTCGTCAACCCAGCTCAGTTTAACCGAGCTGAGGACCTTGAGGCCTACCCTGTGGACGTCGAAGGCGACATCGCTCAGCTGAGCGCGGTGGGCTGTGACGCCGTCTTTATCCCAAGCGCACACGACATCTATCCCCAAGGCGCTCAAACTCAAGTGTCTGTGGGTTCGCTCGCTGAGCATCTGTGTGGCGCGACCCGCCCTGGGCACTTCGAGGGGGTCTGTACGGTCGTGAGCCTGCTCTTCAACCTCACCCAGTGTGATGTCGCGGTGTTTGGTGAGAAAGATTACCAACAGCTCGCGATCATCCGTCAGATGGTCCGTGACCTTCACTTCCCCGTCGAGGTGATTGGAGCCCCCACCGCGAGGGCCTCCGATGGGCTCGCGCTCAGCAGTCGTAACCTGAGGTTAAGCGATGAAGATCGAGCGCTCGCCCCAGCTTTATATCGTGGGCTACTCAAGGCCCAAGCGGGCTGGTCTGATGGGGTCCGTGACCCAGCGGAGCTCAAGGCGCTCACCTTAAACGAGCTCCCTGCGTCGTTTAGGGTTGATTACCTCGAGCTCTGCCATCCAGCTCGACTCTCCCCGTTGTCAGCGGGACATCAAGCGCGAGAGGCGCTCCTCGCGGTCGCCGTCTTTCTCGGTGAGGTGAGGCTGATCGACAACCTCACCCTGCGCTGAACTCACGCAGGGCGCTTAGGATCGATAGTCTGCGTTAATGCGCACATACTCTGCGCTGAGGTCAGTCCCATACACCCAACATGAGCCCTCACCGACCCCAAGGGACACGTGCGCCTCATACTCCGCTCGGCACATGACCTCATGAGCGAGCTCCTCTTGCTCGCTACCGAGCCAGACCCCCTCGCGGTAGATCTGAACATCACCGATCCATAGCGAGAGGCGCTGTGGGTCTAGCGAGACCCCGCTCCTGCCCGCGGCCGCGATGATCCTCCCCCAGTTTGGATCACGGCCGTTGAGCGCGGTCTTTACGAGCGGGCTCAAGGCGATGGTCTCTGCGACCTTGCGCGCATCTTGAGTGGAGCTCGCCCCGCTCACCTTAAGGTGTAGGACATGCTCAACCCCCTCACCATCTCTTAAAATATCGAGGGCGAGCTCACGAGCGAGCAGGGTGAGGGCGCGCTCAAAGCGCTCAAGATCTTCGCCTGTGAGTGGGACACCTCGCCCGCTCGCTAAGAGCAGGGCGGTGTCGTTTGTGCTCGTGTCGCCGTCGATCGTAATCGCGTTAAAGCTCTGCTCACACGCGCGCCTCCACAAGGCGTCGATCCCCTCAGGGTCGAGCGAGGCGTCCGTACAGAGATAGGCGAGCATCGTCGCCATGTTGGGGTGGATCATGCCCGCGCCCTTGGAGGCGCCAAGGAGCCTGACCGTCTCTCCGCTCCCAAGGGTAACCTCAAGCGCGCGCGCCTTAGGGCGAGTGTCGGTGGTCATGATCGCGCGAGCGACGTCCGGGAACCCACCCTCTGAGAGGCCCCTGACCGCGACCGGCGTGTGGGCTCTGATCACCTCCATCGGGAGAGGCGCGCCGATGACCCCCGTGCTACAGACCTGCACCTCACTGACGTGGAGCGTGTGCCCCTGGGCGCTCAGCGCCTCGGTGACCAGCTCACACATCTCGCGCGCGTCTCGTAGCCCTCGCTCTCCCGTGCACGCGTTCGCGTTCCCGCTGTTGACGACCACCGCGCGGGTCAAGGAGGAGCGCTCGAGGTGCTCACGGCTCACGATGACCGGGGCCGCGACCACGAGGTTCTGTGTATAAACCCCCGCACAGCGCGCCCCCTCTACCGCAAAGATGAGCGCGAAGTCATCGACCTCTTTGCGCTTCACTCCGGCGCGACCGCCATAAAACCTAAACCCGCTCAACCCGTCTTGAGGGTCGGCGTCACTGATCCACGCTGGGCGCTCGCCCTTGGTGACTGACATCATCTCTAACTCCTTATGAGCACACGCTCACCACTCCTCTACAAGGAGGATCTTCCATAACAACCTCATCGCGATCCCAACCCCAAGCGCTCCGCTGATGAGCGTCACGCTGTGCCCCCATGAGAGCTCTTGTCCCCAGATCCCTAACGTGAGCGACACCGCCCAGAGCCCTAAGGTCACGCGGACGAGGGCCGCACGGTTACTCAGCGCCCGCTCATGGGCGAAGCGCTCCTCGAGCTGAGAGTCTCTGAGCTGGAGTCCGAGGCGCTGATCCTCAACCTGCTGGAGGAGCTGTTGCGCGGTGTGTGGGAGGCGCTTTGAGAAGCGCCCTAGGTGATGGAGCGCGTCGACCGCCTCACGCAAGATACGCTCAGGCTGGTATCGCTCGAGGACTAAGCGCTGTACATAGGGCCGACACTCTACGATCAGGTCGAGGTCTGGGCTCACGATCTTCCCGATCCCCTCGACGGTCATGATCGCCTTGAAGAACATCGTGTAGTCAGGAGGGATGCGCGCCTTGTGTCGCACCGCGCCCTCGATCAGGTCACGGACGATCTGACCAAAGTCTACGTCCGCGAGTGAGCTGTTCGTAAAGTGCTGGTCCATGAGCTCAGTGACGTCCGCCTCCCATTGAGCATAGTTAATCGGCTCGTCATGGTCGCTGATCTCGTAGAGGGTGCGAGCGACCCCCTCATAGTGGTTCGTGGTGATGTGAAGGAGCAGGTCAGCGAGCATTGAGCGCATCTGAGGTGTGAGTCGCCCAACCATCCCAAAGTCAATGAGCCCGATTCGGCTGTCTTCGAGCACCAGGAGGTTGCCTGGGTGGAGGTCTCCATGGAAGAACCCGTCCTCAAAGACCTGCTTAAAGAGCATCCGTACGGTCTCTTTGGCGATGTCATCCATAGGGTGGCCGAGCGGGGCCGCCTCAGTGATCTTCACCCCATAGAGGCGCTCCATCACCAAGACCTGCGCGTCGCTGTGATCCGCGTACACCTTGGGGATATGGACCGTCTCCCACTCCTCAAAGTGACGCGCGAAGCGCGCTAGGTTGCGCGCCTCATAGCTGAAGTCGAGCTCTTTAATGATCGCCCGCTCAAACTCGGTCAGGATGAGGTCTGGCCTGAAGGCCTCTGCCTCCGGCGCGACGTCGATCGCCTGGCGAGCGAGGAAGTGGAGGATGCTGAGGTCTGCTTCGATCACGCTACGGATGTTCGGGCGCTGGATCTTAACGACCACCTCTTGACCACTGATCAGCTGAGCGGTGTGCACTTGAGCGATGCTCGCGCAGGCGAGGGGGTCCTCATCAAAGCGGTGAAAGACCTCCTCTAGCCCTGCCCCTAGGTTCTCAGCCAATAAGCTCTGTAGCTCTGAGAACGGGAGCGGGTTCACCTGGTCCTGAAGGCTCTTGAGCTCATCACAGAGGCTCTGAGGGATCAGGTCGGAGCGGGTTGATAAGATCTGCCCTAGCTTAACAAAGGTAGGGCCAAGCTCCTTCAGGATGTTCACGATCCGCTCTTCCGGGGACCGATCGCTCCCCTCAGCGCTCCGCTGAGCGTGGTCACGGGCGTCCTCAAGCGCCTCGCTGACCTGCGCGTCACTGCTAGAGAGCAGGTCGACGACGTGCCCAAAGCCGTGCCGAACCAAGACGCGCACGATCTGCTGGAGACGGTTCAGGTCCTTGATCGCGTTTCGCGCAGCCCTCAAATTGGTGTAAAAGGCTCTCGCTGTTGACATAAGCTCCCTCATCAGACGCGCGCGGTACGCTTAAGCGAACAGCGCAGGGTGAGGCGCGCGTCGGCGCGACCACGTCGCGGACTCTAGCCTGAATCAAACCTAAAGGGAAGCACAGGATGAAAGCGCCTATAACCACGCTGACTCAACACCTCTGGGTGTTTATTGCGCCGTTCTGTTGGCTGATCGGGCTCGCGATCACGCACGAGCTGTGCTCTTCTCAAGGCGCGCTCCGCGCTCAGCTCGAGGCCCTTGTCTCGCTCACACACCCAGCGCCCAGCGCCCAGCTCCTTGGCCTCGCGGGGATGCTCATCGGCGCGCTGTGCGTGCTCGGGCTGATGTGGATCACCCATCAACAAAACCAACCCGCTCAACCTCGCCCGTTGCTTAAAGGGAGCCCGACGAACAGCGAGCGGGGCGCGGCCGTGCTCCTGCTCTTTGGCGCGGTGATCATTGGGAGTGAGCTCGACAACGTCCTCAACCACATGGGTGGGCTCAAACCTCAAGCCTCAAGCCTCGGTCAGGAGGAGCTTATGGCGTGGCGTGAGGCGCTCTGGAGCCCCTGGGGGTGGGGCTATGAGCTGATCGCGCTCCCCATCGCGGAGTGCTTTCTATTTCATCACGTCGTCCAGCGCTGTGTCCCGATCCACAACGAGCGGCTCAGGGTCGCCTTCACCGCCCTTGTGATGACCACTTTCTCTTGGCGCTTGTCATCAGCCCCTCTGCTCGTCAACCTCTGCTCAGCTTGGCTCTTCGAGCGTGTTCGGGCCCCTCTCCTGTCTCTAGGGTTTTATGTAGATTACCAGCTGATCGGTTGGCTGATCGCCCTCGGCTATGGCCCCCAAGTTGAGGGCTTTGACCTCCTCAGCTCCGCTTGGCAACCTTGGGGCTTTGATCTCATTGGGGTCTGCGCCCTGCTCTCCGGCGCGTGGCTCCTAGAGCGGACCCCCACCTTCAGTGAGCGTCAAGCGAGCATAGAGTGGCGCGCGCTCATTCAAGCTGAGCTCGACGCGCAACGCGTAGCGCAAAGTCGAGACCCACAGCGCCGAGATGAAGACCCCGAGGCGCCCCCAAGCGACGAGGAGGAGCGATGAGTCGCGCTGTAAAGCTCGCCTCTGCGCTGTACGCATCGAGCATCCTGCTGTCTCGGGTGATCGGGCTGGTCCGTGAGGGCGTCATTGGTCGCGTCCTCGGTGACAGCGGGCAAGCGGACGTCTACTGGGTCGCGTTCATCCTGCCTGACTTCCTGAACTACCTGCTCGCGGGCGGGGCGCTCTCGCTCGTCCTCATCCCGCTCCTACAGAGCGCAAACGCGAGGGGAGGAGACGCAGAGGCTTGGGCCTGTTTTTGGCGGGTCATCACCCCGATCTCACTCTTCGCGCTCATCGTGACAGGAGCAGGGTGGCTGAGCGTCACCCACCTCAGCCAGACCCTCGCGCCCGGCTTTAACGCCCAGCAGCTCGAGACCTTAGAGCGCCTCACGCGGATTATCCTGCCCGCTCAGCTCTTCCACCTGACCGGCGCGGCGCTGTCGGCTAAGCTCCAAGCACATGACCGTCACCTCGCCCCCGCGCTCGCGCCACTCTTGTACACAGGGAGCGTCGCCCTCAGCGGGTTTCTGTTCGGCGCAGAGCTCGGCGCAGAGGCCTTCGCGTGGGGGGTGTTAGTGGGCTCAGCGCTCGGCCCCTTTGCCTGCCCACTGCTCGCCCTGTCTCTCACGGGAGCAGGGGGACGGCTGAGCGGTCGACCACGCTGGGAGCCTCGACATGAGGAGGTGCGCGCCTACCTGTGGAGGGCCTTACCCGTCATGCTAGGGTTCTCGATCGTAGCCCTAGATGAACTGATCATGAAGCGCTTTGGGACCGACCTTGGAGAGGGAGCGGTGGCCCAGCTCCACTACGCGCGGACCTTGATGCGCGTGCCGATGGGCGTCTTTGGGCTCGCGCTGGGGATGGCCACCTTCCCGACGCTCAGCCGGTACTGCGCTGAAGGGGCCCCAAGGCGGGCGCTCAACCTCCTGACGCGCTCCTTAAAGGCGCTCCTGTTGCTCGCCTCGCTCTCCGAGGTCGCCTTGACCGCGTGCTCCGCTGAGCTGGCGGCGCTCATCTGGGGGCGCGCGAGGATCACAGACCTAGGGCTCGCCTCGATTGGCCTATACTGTAGCGCGATGAGCGTCGGGCTGTGGGCGTGGGCCGCCCATGGGCTCGTGGCGCGTGGGTTCTACGCCCGTGGTCAGACCTGGCGACCTACGCTCCTCGGCTCTGTGGTCACCCTCTGCGCGGTCCCGCTCTACCTCACGGCGGCGCGCAAAGGCGCCCTCGCGCTGTGCTTCGCCTCCTCGACCGCGATCTCGGTCTATGTCGCGAGCCTCTGGTGGTGGGTTCGGGCGTCGCTCCTGTCTGCTCCCTCTGAGCTCAACCTGTCCGAGGAGGAGCCCGTTGAGCCTCTAGCGGTAGAGCTACTCAAGGTCGCCTGCGTGACCCTGGTGGGCGTAGGGGTCGCCTTGGCGTTAGACCATCACCTTGGGGGGGTCACCGGGTGGGGAGAGGGGAGCGTGGGGCTCGTTTGGTCGGGAGCGCTGAAGCTCTGTGGCGCGCTCAGCGCGAGCCTCACCTTAGCCTTTGTGTTTAAGGTCGAGGTCTTAGGTGAGCTCAAAGCTCGCCTGAGCGACAAGCTTACGCGTCGCTAAACCAAGAAGATCAAACAGACATGAGGTTGAAATCACGCGCTGAACCGTATGATCTGCGCACTTGTTATTTCTTCCAATTTGTGTATGGTGACGCGCCTTGACAGGCCCCTGTACCCTTGACGCCATTCGACCCTGACAAGTGAGCGAGCGTGACAGACAAGCATGACAGCAGTTCGACGCACAGCGCGTCCGCAGACGCCCATAAGGACGCTCGAGTCGCAGCCGCGTTCTACGATGTAGATGGCACATTAATGGACGCCAATGTCCTCCACCCCTACGCCTACTACGCGGCGAGCGTCCCGAGCCTCACAGGCAAGCTCACGAGGGCCATAAAGCTCGGCGCCTCACTCCCTTTGTATGCGTGGGCAGACAAGCGGGGTCGCAAGTTCTTTAATGACATCTTTTACAAGAGCTATGCGGGGATCTCAGAGGACCGCCTGATCTGTTTGGGCGAGGAGATGTTCGACAACTGGCTACGCGGGAAGATCTACGCTGATATGGTCTCGCTGATGCGTCAGTCCAAAGCTGAAGGCATCAAGCAGGTGCTGATCACAGGCGCGCTCGACACCATCACCCGCCCGCTCGCCAAGCACCTCGAGGTCGACGACTGGGTCGCCAACCGCCTTGAGATCAACAGCGTGGGGGAGGCGACAGGAAACCTGCTCCCTCCTGTCCTCGCAGGTCCAGAGAAGGCGACGTGGGTCAAAGAGTATGCGAAGACACACAACATCGACCTAGACCGCTCACACGCTTACGCTGACAGCGCGAGTGACATCCCGCTCCTGTGCGTCGTCGGTCACCCCGTCGCGGTCAACCCAGACCCTCAGCTCAAGGCGACCGCGGACGCCCATGGCTGGCCTATTTTGTGGGCCAAGTAGCTCTTTTGAGCCAAGCAGATCCAAGCTCATCGCAAGAGAGGCGAGCGTAATGTTTAGACCGACCCCTACCATCAGCCGAGATCAAAACATCGAGATCATCGACCGGCACAGCGGGCCGCGCGTCGCCTTTTATGGGACACGCTTCCGTGAGCTGAACCTCCCCGTCGGCTCCCGTGTGATCTACCCAAACAAGCCGATGAACCCGCTCAAGGACGTCAGAGGCGCGATCCGCCACGCGCTGAACCACCCACATGAGATGGAGCCGCTCTTCGCGCTACTGAAGCCTGGGATGAAGCTCACGATCGCGATCGATGACATCTCGCTCCCGCTCCCCCCCATGGTGAAGCCTGACATCCGCGAGCTGATCCTCACCGAGATCCTCAAGATGTGCGCCGACTACGGCGTCGAGGATATCCATATGATCATCGCCGTCTGCCTCCATCGCAGGATGACAGGCCCGGAGATCAAGGAGATCGTTGGGGACAAGATCTATAAAGAGTACTACCCTGACCGGCTCTACAATCACGACGCTGAAGACCCTGACGGGATCGTCGAGCTCGGGACGACCGATGACGGTGAGCACGTCGTCCGCCTCAATAAGCGCGCGGTTGAGAGCGACCTGCTGATCTACGTCAACGTCAACCTCGTGCCCATGGATGGCGGTCATAAGAGCGTCACGGTAGGGCTCTGTGATTATAAGTCGGTCAGCGAGCACCACAACACTAAGACCATGCACAAGTGCCACAGCTACATGGACCCGAGGCACGACAAGTCTAGGCTCGCGCGCACCGTGGATCGCATGGGTGAGGTCGTAGATAAGCATCTCAAGGTCTTCCACATCGAGACCGCCCTCAACAACCGGATGTTTGGGGGTCCGCTTGGCTTCCTCAACCGGCCAGAGCGCACCTGGTCGACCTTCGACTGGGCGAAGCTCCGCGCCTCAAACGCCGCGCTTGAGCGGATGCCCGAGGCGGGCCGTCGCGCGATCTTTGAGCAGGTCAAGGCGCCCTATGGGGTCATCGCGGTCCACGCGGGTAAGACGATGCCTACCCACAAGCGCATCCTAGAGGCGAACTTTAGGCAGTACTCAGTGCCAGTAAAGGGTCAAGCGGATGTCCTCGTGAGCGGGATCCCCTTCATCTCACCGTACAACGTCAACTCGATCTTGAACCCCTTGCTCGTTCAGGTCATGGCGCTCGGATACCTGTTTAATTTCTATAGAAATATGCCCCTCATCAAGAAGGGCGGGGTGCTCATCATCACCCACCCTTGCCATGAGGACTTCAACCGTGAGCATCACCCATCTTATGTGGAGTTCTACCACCGCATCCTGAGCATCAGCACCCACAGCCCAGACATCAGCCAGTTTGAGCATGAGTTCGTCAACAACCCAGACTACATCCACATGTACCGCAAGGGGCACGCCTACCACCCGGTGCACCCCTTCTATATGTGGTACTGGGGCGACGCGGGGCGAGCGCATGTCGGGGAGGTCATCGTGGTTGGCGCGGAGCACCCTCGCGTCCCGACCCAGCTCGGTTGGCATAACGCGCGGAGCCTCGATGAGGCGCTCGAGATGGCGCAGGGCTTCTTGAACAAGAGCCGACCAGAGGTGACGCTCTGTCACGCGCCACCGATCCTGATCACCGATATGGAGGCCTAAGCGATGAGTGAGCAGCTGACAGAGCTCGCCTTACAAGGCTCCGAGGACCCACGAGGGCCCCTGAGCGTCGCCGACCAGTTCGCCGGTAAGCACGTCCTCCTCACAGGGGTCACAGGCTTTGTCGGTAAGGTGCTCCTCACCATGATCGGAGCTCACCTCAAGGGCACCCGCAAGCTCAGCGTCCTGATCCGCTCTAACAAGAGTAATGGTGACGCGAGCGCCCGCTTTGAAGACCAGGTCATGCCCTCTGAGCCCTTTAAGGCGCTCATCAAGCGAGACCCAGACTTTGAAGCGTGGATGAGAGCTCACGTCCACCCGGTGACAGGGGACATCACCCAGGCCCACCTTGGCTTGAGCGAAGCGGACTACCAGCACCTCACCCAAGAGGACCCGCTCGACCTGATCATCCACTGCGCAGGCAACGTCAACTTTGACCCCCCGCTCAATGAGGCGCTTGAGGTGAACACCCTTGGGGTCACACATAAGCTCCAGCTCGCCAAGGACGCCGGTTGCCCGCTCGTCCATATGAGCACCTGCTTCGTCGCAGGTGAGCGCTCTGGTCGAATTAAGGAGGACCCAGAGCTCGTCAACTACACCCCTAAGCAGGTGGGTGGGTTCGACGCAGAGCGAGAGGTTGAGGAGGCGGTCGAGGCGATTGAGCGCTGGAGACGCGAGGCGGACTGCCAAGCCTCCCAAGAGCGCTTCCGTCAAGAGGCGCGAGAGACCCTCGAGCGTAAGGGGCTCGACCCAGACCATGAGGGGCACCTTGAGCGTGAGCGACGCAACAAGCGAAAGAGCTGGCTCAACCAGCAACTCAAGCGTGAGGGGATGGAGCGCGCGAAGCGCTGGGGGTGGACGAACACCTACACCTACAGCAAGAGCCTCGGTGAACAGCTCACGGTGAAGCGCGCTCGTGAGCAAGGGGTCGAGGTCGCGATCGTCCGCCCCGCCATCGTCGAGAGCTCCGCGAGCTTCCCCTTCCCAGGTTGGAATGAGGGCGTCAACACCTGCGCGCCTATCGTGTACCTGTATTGGAAGGGTCAGCGCTTCTGCCCGAGCAACCCTGACAACCTCCTCGATGTCATCCCTGTTGACTGGGTCTGTCATGGGACGCTCCTCGCGTCCGCTGAGCTCCTCGAGGGCCAAGCGAAGCAGGTCTACCAGTGCTCAACCAGCGCGGTGAGCCCGCTGACGATGCGTCGAGCCATCGAGTTGACGAACTTGGCGTGGCGTAGGCGCTATGATCAAGACTTTAGCTTCTTCCAACGCCACCTGATGCGAAACCTAGACACCCTCTCGGTGTCCCCTGAGGTCTATCAGCGGATGGGGGCCCCCGCAGTACAGCGCGCGGCGCGCGGGGTGAAGGCGCTGATCAAGGCCCTCCCAAAGCCACTCTCTAAGGCCGCTCAGCCCGCGACGAAGGCCCTCACCTCGCTCGAGAAGGCGACCGTGGTCGCCGACACGATCTTTGAGATCTTTGCGCCCTTTATCCTAGAGAATAACCCCTGCTTTGAGGCGACGCACTGCATAGAGGCGGCCGCCCGCCTCAGCGAAGAGGAGCGCGCCCATTTGGGGTTCCCTGTTGAGGAGCTCGAGTGGCGTGACTACTGGATCAACGTCCACATGGAGGGACTCCAGAGGTGGGTCTTTGGAGAGCTCGACAGCAAGCTGACGCGTGAGCGCCTTAAGCCACGCGCCACCGACCTCGTCGCGCTCCTGCACAACGCCTGTGAGCGCTTCGAGCACCAGCGCGCTCTCCAGCTCTATGGACCTGATGGGGTCGAGGTCACCTACACCTATGGGGACCTCTGGCGAAGCGCGCTCGCCGTCGCCGGCGCCCTCCGCGCCGAGGGGGTGACCCAAGGTGACCGCGTCCTCCTGATGAGCCCAAATGAGCCCGCCTGGCCTATGTGCTACCTCGGCGGGCTCCTCGCCGACGCGACGGTGGTGCCTGTCGACCCAGAGATGAGCTCGGCTGAGGTCGGGAACATCGTCCGCAAGGCAGACGCGAGGGTGATCATCTCTCACGAGGACTACCCACAAGACCTTGAGGCGCTCGGTTGCCTCGCGTGGGGTGAGGAGCGCGCGAGCTCAGGGCGACCGCTCGCCTTGATGAGCTTAGGTGAGTGCCTCAGCGGTGAGCCAATCAAGCCTGAGGAGGTCTCCCTTAGAGACCGTAGCCAAGAGCTCGCGAGCCTGCTCTTTACCAGCGGGACCACCGGCGACCCCAAAGGGGTCATGCTCACTCATGAGAACTTCTGTGCGCTGTTAGCGAGCCTGCATGGGGTCTTTAAGGTCGATCACAGAGATCGCTTCTTGTCGGTCTTACCGCTCTTCCACACCTTTGAGTTCTCGGGGGGCTTCCTGCTCCCGATCAGCGCTGGCGCGCGTGTGACCTACCTCACAGAGCTAGAGGGCCCTACCCTCCGCTCGGCGATGAAGGAGCTGAAGCCTACGGGCATCATTGGGATCCCTGCGCTGTGGGACGTCCTTCAGAAGCGAGTAGAGTCACAGGTCAAGGACCGTGGGGAGGCGGCGAAGCTCCTCTTCAAGCTGGGCGTGAAGCTCAACCGTGAGCTACGGAGCAAGGGGCTCAACATCGGCCCCACCCTGTTCTCTGAGGTCCACGCGACCTTGGGTGGCAAGGTCCGTTACCTCATCAGCGGAGGCGCGGCGCTGAGCGACTCAACCCTTGAGATCTTTGAGGGGCTCGGCTTTGAGCTGTTAGAGGGCTATGGGCTCACAGAGGCCGCGCCTGTCTTAGCCGTCCGTCGCCCAAAGAGCAAGCGGGGAGCGGGCACGGTGGGCCGACCGCTCCCTGGCGTCAAGATTAAGATTAAAGACCCTGACGCGGATGGAGTTGGCGAGGTCCTCGCCAAGGCCGACAACGTCATGGCTGGCTACCTCGACAATCAGGAGGCGACGGACGCGACGATCCGTGACGGCTGGCTCCACACGGGGGACCTTGGCACATTGAACGCGCGAGGAGAGCTGAGCTTAGCGGGTCGCTCTAAAGAGCTGATCGTCACCTCGAGCGGTAAAAATGTCTACCCAGATGAGCTTGAGCCGATCTTCGCCGATCATGAGTATATCGAAGAGCTCTCCATCGTTGGGATCCCCGACCCTCAAGGTGACGAGCGGGTCGCGGCGCTCATCGTGCTCACCGATGAGGCCCCAGAGGAGGCTCAAAACGAGGTCAAGGCGCACATCGCCACCCTAAACGCGCTGAGACCTGACCATCAACGCGTGCGGACCTATCGGTTCTGGCCAGAGCCCCTCCCAAGGACGGCGACCCGAAAGGTGAGGCGCGCTGAGGTGCGCGAGGAGCTCATCAGGCTCCTTGACGTCAGCAGGGCGAGCCGTAAGGCAGAGCGTGAGGCGAAGAGCGCCTATGAGCCCGCGTGGCTCTATGCCGCGCTCGCAGGGCTCTGCGAGCTCTCCATTACAAGCGTGACCCCAGAGAGCGACCTGACCTCGGACCTTGGGCTCTCTTCACTCCAGCTCGTTGAGCTCAGGACGCTTATGGAGGACAGCCTCCACCGATCGGTTGACGGCGACCTGCTCGCGAAGGCCCAACGGGTCTCTGACCTTGTCGCGCTCACCAGCAGAGAGGAGCGTGATGAGCTTGAGGAGCGCGTCGGCCCTAGCGAGGAGCCTCTGGCCTTGTGGCGCGACCTACCTGAGCCCGCGCGACAGCTTGGACAGAAGGTCATCGACCTCGGGCGCTCGGTCGCCTTTAACCAGCTCTTCAAGCTCGACGTCAAAGGCCAAGCGAACGTCCCACTCAACCAGCAGGTGATCGTGATCGCGAACCACTCGAGTCACCTTGACATCGGCCTCATTAAAGAGGCGCTCAGCCCGCTCGGAGATGAGCTCGCGGTGCTCGCCGCTCAAGACTACTTCTTTGACAACGA
>Ga0181594_10000907_pt1 | contig 27927 bp, 28 predicted proteins | sample 071ome_18_FD_145603 | JGI IMG/M metagenome (GOLD analysis project Ga0181594, IMG submission 145603) | Coastal salt marsh microbial communities from the Groves Creek Marsh, Skidaway Island, Georgia - 071413BT metaG (spades assembly) | ecosystem: Environmental > Aquatic > Marine > Intertidal zone... | reverse complement strand
AAGCGTTTCCACTCCGGTCGCCAACCAACGCCCAATTGTCACCTTCTGCTGATTGCCACCCGAAAGCCGCTGAACTTCGCCTTCGGCGCGCGTATCGATCTGCAGCTTGTCGATAGCAAACTGTACCCTTTCCCTCTCATGACGGAGTTTGAGAGCGCCCCAGGTCGGTAGGCGGACCGAGAATGGTAGGGCAATGTTCTCTCTGACCGAGCGCTGCGCTAATAGCGCGTCCGCACGGTTACCGGGGACAAGCGTCAATCCAGCTGCAATAGCGTCCGCAGGGTGCTTGAAGCTCATTGACTTGCCGTTCACTTCGATTAAGCCGGATGTAGCCGGATAGAAGCCTGCAAGAATATCGAAGAGCTCGTCCTGGCCTTGACCCTCGAGCGCTACAACGCCCAAAACTTCGCCGGGGTAGAGATCGAAATCGATGCCGGTTACCTTTGGGGCAATCGCAAGATTTCTGACTTTGACCCGCGGATTGCCAGAATGGGCCCGCAAATCCGTTGTGATTTTCCGTTCCCCCAACTCGATTTTCTGACCGAGCATTAGTTCGACTGCGCGCTCCTCAACGCCCGCTTCAATGGTCAGATCGCCGACGGTTTCTCCATCCCGCAGAACGCTCGCCGTGTCACAGAGCTCCAATATTTCGTTGAAACGATGGGAGACATAGATGACGCCCATACCTTCGTTTGCTTGCTGGCGTACGACCTTCAGCACGCGCTCCACCAAGTCGGCCGGGAGCGCAGCTGTCATTTCGTCGAGTAGGAGGACATCCGGCTCAGAGGCCAAGGCCCGCGCGAGGTCGAGAATGCGCAGCGTGGCCAACGGTAGTTCGCCGATGGTGTCGGACATGTTTAGATCTGTAATTCCAAGCTCCTCGACCCATTTCTTAAACGATTCTTTTGGTGTGTCGCCCAGACGAAGGTTATCGGTTACATCTAGATCGGGGATCAACGATGGTTCCTGATAGACGGGAACCAGGCCAGATTTCCGGGCCTGAGCAGGATTGCCAACCCGAACCTCCTCGCCACGGATCAGAACCTGGCCGCTGCCAGGTTTTAGAGCGCCAGTAATTATCTTGATAAATGTCGATTTGCCGGCACCGTTCGCGCCCATTAGGGCCACAACCTCGCCAGCCCTCACACGCAGTCGCGCGTTGGTGAGCGCATGAACCGCGCCGAAGCTCTTGGCAATGCCGTATGCGTCAAGAAGGACTGTATCACTCATGTTCTTTTAGATATCGGTCAGTTCTTCGCTGGAATCCCCGCCCCTTTTTGGAGGCGGGGATCTTTTTCGTCAGGATAATCAGCTGCCACCGGGACCTTCGCAGGCGATGATCTGTTCCATCGTGTAATCGGTCCAGCCAGGCACCGTCACCGAAACCGGCCACTCGGGATCAAGGTTCGGGTTCTGTGCGGCCATGATGGTGGCCCTTCCAGCATCGGTTCCATTCTCCCAAAGCACCGGATCAACAAGAACCGTTGTATTGGCCGGAGCTTCGCCATTAAGGATGTCAACAGCAAGCGCGATGCCCGCACCACCAACAGAGCCCGGGTTTGTCACCGCGGCACCAACTAGACCGTTGACCTCTGTCAGGTACTGAACAAAGCCCGCATTGTCCGCACCAACGATCGGAACAAGTGGTGCACCGGATTCGACAAATGCATCCACGATTACGTTGTCGATGCCGCTGGTCCATACGCCGTCAAAAGGAATGCCGGTTGCGAGGAAGTCGAACATCTGCTGCTTGCCCTGATCCTGCTGCCAGCCAGTGAAGACCTCGTGCACTACGTTGATGTCCGGGAACTCCGCAAGGGCTCGCTTGAAGCCGTTGTCACGATCTGTGTCAGCCGACACGCCGGCAATACCGCGCATGTAGACTATGTCACCAGACCCACCAACCTGTTCGAACAGCCATCTGGCGCCGAGGTAGGCGTACTCTTCCTGGTTATTGGACAGGATGTATGCACCTTCAGCAGTGACGCCGGCGTCAACCGCAACGACTACGATATCCTGAGCCATTGCAGCCTCAAGAGCGGAGTTCAGCGCATCGGGGTTTGATGGGTTCAGCACAATAGCGTCGACACCGGCCTCGATAAGGTTGTTCAAGTCTTCAAGCTGTCCAGCGCTGTCGGTATTACGATGGGCGACGATGATGTTGCCAACGTCCCCTTCCACCAGTGCCTGAGCCCGCATGGCGCAAATCATCTGCTCACGCCAACCGTTGCCCTGAACGGTATTCGATATGCCGATGGTGTAGCTTTTGTGCGCATCCGCAAAGGAAACGGTCCCCATTGAGGTGGCAACCGCGAGTGCCGTAGCTCCAAGTAGTAGTTTCTTCATTTGGATATACCTCCCAGTTTCATAGTTTGAATGATACGGGGCATTTTCGCCCTTCTATTTGATGAATGGTTGCAGAACGTCTCGTGCCAGGAGAAAGCCCCGCTTTATCTTTTCGTCGGTGCCTTCGAAGAGCCTGTCTTCGTGTTCGATGACAATTGGACCATCATAGCCAACGCGATACAGGCTGGAGAAAAAGTCTGACCAATCGACATCGCCGAGCCCGCAAAGCCTCGGTACTTGCCACCCCATTCCGGCTGACAGGATCCCACGCTCATAGAGCCCATCGCGGTCGATCATCAGATCTTTCGCATGTACATGGGCCATGTGCGGTCCGAACTCTTTGATGAATCGGTTTTGGTCGATGAATTGAAGGATCAGATGCGAGGGGTCGAAGTTCATGCCGACCGCATCGCCCCATTCTTCAAAAATCCGGCGCCAGATAATCGGCGAATAGGCGATGTTATGGCCGCCGGGCCATTCGTCATAGCTGAAGATCATCGGACAGTTTTCGAAGCAGAGCTTTACCCCTGAATCCTTTGCATGCGCGACGATAGGTGCGAAGATCTTCTGTGCACGTCTCCAATTCTCATCGACGTTCAGCGTCCGGTCGCCGCCAACGAATGTATTGACGATGGACAACCCCATGATGCTGGCTCCGGTGATGACTTTCTTGAGGTGTCCGATGACATCCTCGCGATGGGCTTCATCTGCGTGAAGCGGGTTGGGGTAATAACCAAGCCCCGAAATCGACACGCCATGCTCTGCCAATCCACTGATAATATCCTGGCCTTGCTCCGCGCTCAGACCATCGACATTGATATGGCTTGTCCCTGCATAGCGACGATTTTCGCCGCCAAGCGAAGGCCAGCACGCAACCTCTAGCGACGAAAACCCGTTCGCCCCTGCCCAGGCGGCCACGTCTTGCAGCTCAGTATCTTCAAAGGGAGCCGTCAGAAGTCCAAGTTGCATCGTCCTCTCCTCAAACCTCGCTCAATTCTACCCAGCGGCCCTCGCGCGCAGATTTCAAAACTGCGTCGCAGAACAGCATCTCATAGTGCCCATCTTCGAAGGTAGCCCAAGTGCTATCCGCGCCGCGTGCGCCACTTGCGACGTCTGAATAAACAGCTCGAAAGAAATTAAAGAAGCTGTCGGCAAATCCTTCGACATGTCCCGGCGGCAGCATCGCCGCAGCCGTGCCAATTGGGTTCATCAGCGTAAAATCTCTCATTAGTGTTTGGTTTGGCGCGTCACGGTGCCCGATAAACAAGTGGTCGGGTGCTTCGCTATCCCATGCTGCGCTGCGGACGCTGCCGGCGATATCCCATTGTAAGGAGTTCTTGCGGCCCATATTGACCTGAGAGGTGCTCATGACTCCTCGGGAGCCATTATCGTAACGAAGCATGATCATCGACGCGTCATCTGTATCGATTGCTACGGGTTCCGTCACGCCCGCACCGCTGGAGAAGGTTTCAACCGGCCCCGTTGGGCGCTGCCGCTCTGGCAGGAAGGTGACAAGTTCGGCCATCACCGCCTGCGCCCTCATCCCGGCAATAAAGCTCGTGAGGTCCACCCAATGCGTGCCGATATCCCCAACCGAGCGCAGCGCACCACCGACCTCGGATTGTAGTCGCCAGTTCCAGTCGGTGTCCTTAGCAAGCCAATCTTGATGATAGTGACCTGAAACAAAACGTATATCCCCAAGTTCACCAGATTTAACCATGCCATGGGCCTGCTGGTTCAGTGGGTAAAAGCGGATGTTGTAGCACACAGCGCAGATCTTGCCCGAAGCGCTAGCCAGTTTGACCATCTCCGCTGATTGCTCGCTTGTCATGGCGAGTGGCTTCTCGCACACGACATGCTTGCCAGCAGCAAGAATGGCCTTCACTTGAGGGTAATGAGCGTGGTTTGGTGTCGTAACATGGACAACGTCAACAGTATCATCGGCCAAAAGATCATCAAGCGACGCATAGGCGCGAGCGACGCCGATGGCTGCAGCGCGTTCAGCCCCGCGTTCGGCAGATGAGCCAAGCACGCCGCGCACTTGCACGCCGAGGCGGCGCAAAGCATGTACGTGGACAGTTCCAATGAAACCAGTTCCAATAACGGCAGCGGTGATCTCGGAGATCTTGCTTCCTGATCCGTCAAACAACTGAGTACCCTCCGTCTACAGGAATGCAGGCGCCGGTGATGAAGTCAGCCGCTTTGGAAGCGAGAAAGAGGGCCGTTCCTGTGATGTCTTCTGGCTGTCCCCATCGCGAAAGCGGCGTGCGCTCTTCAACCTTCGCGGTAAATGCGGGGTCCTGCCGTGCCCTCGCTGATTGCTTGGTGATAATGAACCCTGGTGCGATGGCATTCACGCGGATACCATCTTCTGCCCAGGCGATTGCAAGCGACTTAGTGAGCTGTTCAACACCGGCCTTCGATGCGCCATAGGCGGGGTTTCTCGGCGACCCGAAGCGCGCATACATGGAGGCAACATTGATGACGCTCCCAGCTGCGGCTGACAGGCTTGGATGCATCGCTAATGCACAGCGGAACGACCCGGTGAGATTGACGTCCAGTACATGTGAAAAGAAGGATGGCTCCATTTCTTCGCCACGTTTCGTGATCGCTGCACAGTTGACCAGAACGTCGAGTCGGGGGCGCCCCTCAGCGAAAGCGGCAACGGCATCCAGTTCGGTAACATTCAGCTGCGTGTAGCAAAATCGCTCAGCATCTTCAGGCAAACAATCCGGCTCTGCCCCGGTGATTTCGACGTCGGCACCTGCGTCCTGAAACGCGCGCGCTATAGCGGCGCCAATACCACCACGGCTGGCCCCGATGACCACAACTTGGGCATCTGAAAAATCGTAAATCGACTCTCTTTTCACTGCAGCTTCACCATTCGATGGCCCCTCCCACGCACCATCAGCTCAACGCTTAAGGCACCGCCATTTGGCGGCTTGAAATCGATTTCATATTTGTTTTTTTATCTTTTAATTGGATGAAATCGATTTCATGATCGACAGTAGAACAGATTCGAGTCAACCCGATATTTGCGATGCTTGTTGGAAAACCATGATCACCAAGACAGCAACGATCCAGGACGTTGCCCGAGCAGCAAAGGTATCAGCGTCGACTGTAAGCCGGGTGCTCACCAATCCGAGTCTGGTTTCTGAGCAGACACGCGAAGTGGTGCATGTAGCTATCCGCTCAACCGGATACCGGGTTAATCAAGCCGCGCGAAACCTGCGAATGCAGCGCGCAAGCGCTGTGCTTGTGTTGGTGCCTAATCTAGGAAAACCATTCTATTCACGAATCCTCGCGGGCATCAGCGAGGAGTTTGCCGGTTCAGGCTATGCAGTCCTGATTACAGATACAGAAAGTGACCCCATCCAAGACTCGGCTTTTGCCGGCTACTTCCTTGATGGTCGGATTGATGGGGCGATTTCTCTGGATGGCCAGCTATCGTCTAATGCCCTGCGGGAATGCGTCGACCTCGGTGTAGGCGAGCGCATCGTCTTTTTGTGCGAATGGGTCGAAGGAGAAGCATTCCCTGTAATCTCCAGTGATAATGCCCAAGGGGCTTGTCTTGCCATTCGTCATCTGCATGAGCTCGGCCATCGAAAAGTCGCTCACATAACAGGACCGGATGGAAATGTCCTGACCACGGCGCGACGGGAAGGAATGGCTTCAGAGCGGTCAAAGCTGGGCCTTCCCGCGCGCCCAGAATGGATTATACGTGGTGATTTCTCGCTTGAGTCGGGGCGTGATGCTGCAGCCAAGATTTTGGAAATGGAAGACCGGCCAACAGCAGTTTTTTGTTCAGCTGACATGGTTGCTTTCGGTTTAATCTCAGGCCTTCAGGCCGCCGGTTTGCGCGTACCGGAAGACATCTCAGTTGTCGGTTTCGACGACATCGAGATGTCCGAGTTCTATGTCCCAGCCCTGACAACCATTCGTCAGGATCGTCACAAATTGGGTCGCATAGCCGCACAGGTCCTATTGGCGCGACTTGTTCCAGGGGCTGATTCACCTCGAACCGAAGTTCCTTTGCCTGTGGAATTAGTGGTTCGTTCCAGTACTGCACCGCCACCAACTTAGGGAGGCGCGCCCGCGATCCATTGCTCCATATCTATGCAAGCTCCGGTCAAAGGCGCAGAAATCGGATCAAGCAATTGCACCGCGAGTCGCGACGCCTCAGTGGACGACAAAAGCCGTCCCAAGGGAAGAGACGCGCCCGCTCTTTCTGCCCAGTCATCGCCTTGCTTTAAAACCTCCGACTGCAGGCGGTGTTCTGCGTCCGTTAGGGTCCAACCAAGGTTGATTCCATTCACCCGGATGCCATGGCCCAAGTGCGCGTTGGCTGCATTCTTGGTCAGCGTTTGTATCGCACCTTTTGATGCCGCGTAGATTGCAAGGTCGGGATGACCGCAGTGCGCATTCATCGATTGGATGTTTACAATAGCGCCCGTGGCCTTACGTTCCAGCATGTTCATTATTGCTCGTTGCATCAGAAGAAACGTTGAGCGCGCATTTATTGCGAACACATCGTCCCAGACGCCTGCCGTGCCATCTATAAAACTTGCACGCGTTGTTACACCCGCTGCATTCACGAGCCCATCAATGCGACCAAAACGCGCAATAGTTCGATCCGCGATCTTAGCACTTGCCACCGGCTCTTTCAGATCCGCCACAACTGTCTCGACATTGGCGTCACGCCTTAGCCTTTCCGCAGTTTCACTAAGGCCATCCGCATCGACATCACTTAAACAAATTTCTCGAACGCCCCGTGCTATCGCGAGTTCGGCAATCGATCGCCCGATGCCGTTGGCCGCCCCTGTGACGACCAGAACCATATCGTCAAGCCTTGCTGTCATGCGCTCTTTCGATGGGAGGGGTTTCTCTTTCTAGCAACGATATTCGGCTCAATGCTATGCGGCAACAAATGTTTCCAATACTGCCTTCCGCGCTTCAAGGTCCGAAAATCTATCCTCGAAAAAAATCCTGTCATTCTAAGGTGATCTGATGTCTCATGTTATTGATTTGAGTTGGCGTTTGCAATGCAGCATCGAACAAGGACTGTGTGATGACGAGAAAGCTCCCAACTGTTGCAGACCTTCAGGCCTGTAAGGGACAGAGACAACTGACCATGCTTCGCTATTTCAGCCTAGAAGAAGCAGCCGCTGCCGAAGCGGCAGAGATCGACATTGCCTCTGTTCCAGACGAAATCTTGTTTCACCCGGAGTATCGCAATGCCGCACCGTCCGTCTTTTCGATGACCGGACAAACACACACAGAGTGTGGCTCCCCCGATGCGTACCTGCGGTGGTGCAACCAAGCGCTCGAACGGGGCGCAGATGCGCTATATTGCTCCGGTTCACTCGCGACGGTTGAGATGCTAGCGCGTGAATATGTGCCGATTGTAGGACATGTCGGGCTGGTTCCAGCCCGCGCCACGTGGACCGGAGGCTTTCGGGCCGTCGGGAAGACGGCCGACACCGCCATGCGGCTGTATCAAGAGGTTAAGGCTTATGAATCCGCAGGCGCGTTTGCAATCGAGCTCGAGGTCGTGCCCGAGGAAGTCGCAACCGAGATCTCCAAGCGTGTCAACATCCTCATCTGGTCCATGGGCGCAGGCTCTGGCTGCGATGCACAGTACCTCTTCTCCAACGATATACTCGGCTATACCGAAGGCCGCATTCCTCGACACGCCAAAGTTTATCGGGACTTTCGCGCCGAATATGACCGTCTACAAGATGAACGGATTGCCGCGTTCCGCGAGTTTGTTGCAGACGTTCAGGACCGGTCGTTCCCACAATCCGAACACGTTGTGAAGATGGAGCCAAATGAGCTTGAGGCCTTCAAAGAGCAATTGGACGCCAAATCGTGAAATTCGGAGTTTTTGCGCAATGATCGAATTGATGGCTGAAGGTATCAGTCTCCGTTTTGATCCAAGTATTGGCCAGATTGTCGACTTCACTGTAACAGACGGTGGCCGGTCAATTTCCCCACTCCACAAAGCTCCGTGGGTGGACTCTGACGAGGAGTTTCCCGATGGGATGCCCCCTCATCTCAAGACACTTGGGGGGGACTTCTTTTGCGCGCCCTTCGGTCAGGAAACCGAAGATATGCCGCTTCATGGCTGGCCAGCTAACTCAAAGTGGCTCATCGAATCCAACACTACTAACCGATTGTGCGCACGGCTGAAGAAAAGCGTGAACGGAGCAAAACTCATCAAGGAAATTGAACTTCGCGACAGGCATCCGTTTGTCTATCAGCGTCACACATTTACGGGTTCGGTCCTAAACATTCCATTTTCGAACCACGCCAACGTTTCGCTTCCAAATGGCGGGATCATTCGCACCTCGCCGAAAAGCGAATGGAGAACGCCACATTGGCCTGTCGAAATCGATCCGACGCGGGGCCGTTCAGGGCTGAGTTATCCGGGCCAATCTTTTGACCCGAGCAATTTTCCCGCCCTCACGGGCACTGTCGATCTCACGCGCTATCCATGGTTCCCGAGCCACGAAGATTTTGTCGTCGGAATCGAGGCTTCCGACCACTACCTGGGCTGGACTGCGGTAACGAGACCGGTTGAAGGCGATCTCTTTTTGTCGCTTCGCGCAGCGAAAGCTATGCCGATGACAATGCTCTGGCACTCTAACGGTGGGCGTGACTATGCGCCATGGTCTGGAAGGCATTTCGGATGCCTTGGTGTTGAAGAAGGTTGGGCGCCACATATCCTTGGAAGGGATTTTTGTGTAAACGCGCGGTTATTAGGTTCTCAAGACTCCATTTTCAGCGTTTCTCACGTCATTGGGGCAGTAAGTTGGCCTAGCCAAGAAGCCATCAATACGATTTCGCTGTCAGACTCCAAGCTGGCTGTAGAGGGCGAATGCGGTACATTAAATAGTGTCGCTCTGTGGACAGAACATTTGATCAAGGACTTCGACGCCAGTACCTAGGTGATTTTAGTCAGTCTTGAGACGCATTTGGGGTGCCATATGGGTGCCAAAAATGTTCAGGGGTTACTTGGCCTGACCAAATTTCAGCAACAAAGAATCGTGCATCGGGGGGCCCCTATATCGGACCGTGCACCTCGGACCTCGCGCCTTAGTCATGGATTTGCGGGCAGTCGCTCTTTCACAAGTTGCACCCAAAGTTCAACACCAATGGGTATAAGTGCGTCGTTGAAGTCATAAGTGTCGGAATGCAGTGGCCGCCCGTGCGGACCGTCGAGGCCGTTTCCAAGAAGAAGAAGACAGCCGGGCACTTCTTGGCAAAAATGCGCAAAATCCTCCGAAAAGCTCATGGGATCTCGATCGCCAATGGTATCGCAACCAGCTTTTTTGCCAGCACGAATAACGGCTTGGGTCGGAGTTGTTGAATTTATTGTCTCAATGAACTCGGTCCGAAAATCGACTGACACGTTAACCCCATGAGCAGAAGCGATACCACCTGAGATCTGCCGCATGTAGGTTTCGATGGCTGTGCGGTCTTCGGTGCAGCGCGCTCGGACATCACCTTTCAAGATGGCTTTACCAGGTAAAACATTACGCTTGCCGTCTGTGATAAATTCAGTGACTGAGACGACTGCTCCAGCCCCTGGTGCAATTTTGCGAGACACGATGGTTTGCAGCGCTTGCACAATTTCTGAGCCAATGGTGATGGTGTCGCGGCCAACCTGTGGCATAGATGCATGTCCGCCTTGTCCACTAATATGGATTTCGAACAGGCTTTCGGAGGAACAAATCAATCCAACGCGAGTTGAAACCTGACCCAAGGGCGCCCCAGGAAGATTGTGGATCGCGTATACTTCTTCAATTGGAAAACGTTGTAGAACGCCTTCATCTAACATCGCTCGAGCACCAAGGCCATTTTCTTCATTAGGTTGAAATAAAAAGATTACAGTCCCGTCAAAATTTGGATCAGAAGAGAGCCGATGCGCCGCTCCGAGGAGCATGGTTGTGTGACCGTCATGACCACAGGCATGCATTACGCCTGGATTCTCCGAGACGTATCCATGAGTGCTTTTTTCCAAAATTGGCAATGCATCCATGTCTGCACGAAGGCCTATAGCGTGTTTAGCAGAACCTGATCGTAGAACGCCAACGACGCCAGTGCCTTCGTACACCTCAAGACCAAAATCATGCAAAAGGCCCGCTATCGTTGCTTTGGTCTTGGTTTCTTGGAAGCCCAATTCAGGTGATTTGTGTAAGTTTTGACGTAGTTGTGCCAGGTTCAGTTCTAGATGTTCCACGCGCAGTTTCCTTTCAGCACAAGAAATCGCTGAAGTAACGGAAAGTTACTCATGCGTTTATTGGATGTTGTTTGCTAGATTATGGGCTAAAGCTCACCACCAGAAAAATCATGCTGGATACCATTTCCCGCCAGCAACAGTTCCTACTGGTGTTAACAAGCTATCGTGCCTCACAATTTCACCTGTCACATCTGCCAAATCGACGGTGCCTGGAGTTAGTCGTATTACGCTAGCCTCAGGCTGAGCAGTTTTACCCAAATGGCCAAGATCTGGCCGGCTAAGAACTGTAGCAGGAGCAATGCTTGCAGCCGCAATGACATCTTCTACTGACCAGCCAAGTGCTAGGAATTTGGTCATAACGTTGAGATTGTCATGTGCCGGACCGTTAATGCAAAATGCATGAATGTCTGATGAAATTACATCAGGCCTAAACCCAGCAGCATCCATTTTTCGCGCGGTATCCCACGAAAATGACCCCATACCATGCGCGATATCAAAAATTACACCACGCTCCCGAGCTGCCAAAACAGCATCTCTCACGCGGCCATCACCATGACAGGGTGCATTGGGGAAGGGTCGGAAACAATGAGTTAGGACATCCCCTTTGCGTAGACGCGCTACAACGTCTGAATAAGATGGAGGCGGTTCATCGATGTGCACCATTAACGGCAAGCCTGTTCGATCAGCCACATCCTGCGCCACGTCCAGAGGAGCAATGCCGGATGGACCAGAAGCGTGAGCCCCTATTCGCACTTTGATTCCAACGATAACGCCTGGGTGAGCAGAGGCTACCGCAGCGGCTTCACGTGCAGCCATCAGGCGCATATCGTGACTCTCACCCACCATAATCCTACCGCCAAAGCCGTAGATCCCTGCGAACGACACATGGAGATAGGCTAGGATACGAACCCTGGATTGCTCAATCACATGCTCCCTAAAGCCCGTAAAATTTCCTGGGCCAGCACTGCCTGCATCTACGAGTGTTGTACAAGCAGATTTATCCGCAAAGTTTTCAGGCTTAACTCCAAGAGAAGTGCCGCCCCAATAAACATGTACGTGAAGGTCGATCATGCCCGGGGTTACAATGCTGCCCTTGCAATCAATAACATGAGCCCCATCGGGTTCTGGCACGTCGAGACCCAATATTTTATCCTTGCCGAGGACCAGGTCAGCGACCCGGTCAACGCCATTAGCCGGGTCAATTACTCGGCCACCGCGTAATACAACCGACCCTGTCATAGCGGTTTATAGGCGATTGCTTCGATTTCGACAGCGATATCGATCATCAATCGCGACTCCGCTGTTGAACGTGCGGGAGGATCTGATGGGAAATGTTTTCCATAAGCTTCATTGAATGCAGAAAAATCATCTCTGTCCCTCAACCACACTGTCGTTTTGACGACGTCGGCTAGTGTACACCCAGCGAGGGCTAATGCTTTAGCCACATTTGCCAGTACTTGGTCAGTTTCAGGTCCGATCCCGCCTGGAACGATAGCCCCATCCTCACCGACGGGCACCTGACCAGAGACAAAAACGAAATCTCCCGCACGTACAGCGGGCGACAGTGGCACATGGGAGGAGCCTAAGGTTTGCTTTTTAGTCATTTAAGAGCCTTCCTATTTTATTTGGGTGGTTTTTGAGGGTTTGACCTGAGTACGACGAAAGCCATTTAACTAAGGATCAAGTGACGCAGCCTCGAGCTGCTACAATCTCTTCCCCTTCTATTTTTTTACCACGCAACAGCGTAATACGATCCATCATGTTAGTGACCACACAGGCGTGATTGGGAATGATGCGCACACGTTGGCCCACCGATAGTTGGTGGGGTGTTTTAGAAAGCATTATTCCATGCTCCTCTGACAATGCGTTGATGGTAAGATCAGGATGGTCAACGACATAGCCATAGCCATCCATACCCAACAAATCAGAGGTTAAAACTTTTGAGCCTGCATCAATGATTGCTCTTTTTTCAGTGGGTGTTGAAATAACAGTGGCTAGAACGGTAAGTGCACAATCATCCCACTTGGCAGTTCCTCGAGTGACAAGTGATCGGTCGTTATAAATGTATGTTCCCGGACGATACTCAGTTGCAACGGGCACATGATCCGCCTTCCACATACCAGGAGTTCCGCCGGTTGATATTGTATCAACTTGAAGCCCTGCGTTGAGGCAAGCATGCTGAGCATCTGTCAGCCACTGTTGGACCTCTCTTTCCCTGTCAGTAGGAGGATAGGTCATCAAGCCGCCAAACATTAATCCAGCTGTGTTGTTGATGCGCTGCGCAATCTCGCAAGCTGCTTCAGGCGTTTGGACACCACATCGTCCTGCACCAGTGTCACACTCAACAAGGACCCTTAGCGGAGTTGTTTTAGAAAAGGCTGCTGACAAGCCTTCAATCACAGTGAGATTGTCTGCGACTACCGTTAATTTAATCTTACTAGCCAAACGATTTAGTCGGTCGAGTTTTGATGCGCTGAGAATATTGTATGTAATGAGAATGTCATCCAGACCAGCGTTTGCCATTACCTCTGCTTCACTGATTTTCTGGCATGTTATGCCCACTGCACCCGCTTTGATTTGAGCCTTCGCGAGGTCTGGTAACTTATGAGTTTTAATGTGAGGTCTAACGGTTATTTGCGCTTTATTTGCAAAGCTCTGAAACCGATCAATATTTCGTTCCGCAATATCTAAGTCTACTAGGACGGAAGGCGTATCGAGCGTAGCAAACATAGCCGGGGGCAGATTGTCCAACATTCGAAACTCTTTCAATTTTCGTCATTCATTATTGTATTCAATGCCCGATCTATGGCGGTAGAGGCGGCGGCGCGAACGCCGCCGCCCTTATTTCTTAATCCATCATATAAAGTTGAGAATTTGCTGCCCCGAGCTCCGACTTCATCAAGTCGAGGAGTTCGGTTGCCTTTGCGTCTAGGTTGTTTGCGATGTGTGCTTCAAATGCCGGTTGAGCTGCATCGACAAACCCCTGTCGAGTTTCATCGTTTAGTGCTGTGACTGTCATAGTCTCCATCAAGCCGGCCAAACCACGATCAGAGGCCTCGATTATTCGAGCCAACCCGCGGCTGGCGGCCACACACTCTTCTGCAGCCAGGCGCATGGTAGCCTGCTGCGCAGGTGTGAGACCCTCATACATCGCTCGGTTCACCAAGAACGTATATGGTGAAAACAGGTGGTTTGTCAGTGTCATGTACTGCTGAACTTCATTGAAGTTCGAGAACGAAATAATTGGGATGGGGTTCATCTGCCCATCAATTACGCCGGTTTGGAGGCCAGAATATACTTCGCCCCAGGCCAGTGGGTAAGCTTCAGCACCGAGTGCTTGAATAATGACCTGGTGAGAAGGAAGGGTCATCGTACGGATACGTACGCCTTCCATGTCATCCAGTGACGCGATTTCTTGTTTGGAATTGGTAATGGCAAAGAAACCGCCGGTATCTGGGAAACCAAGAACGACGACGTCGCCGAGCGTTTCTTCGATATCCGCAGCCAAGGCTTGGCCAAAGGCGCCATCAAACACATGATATGTCGCCGCGTTGTTGGCAAATGCGAATGGCATGTTCAACACGTCAATCCGCGGGTAATAGCTCGCCATGGCGCCCGTTGAGGAAAGTGTCGCGTGGATAATGCCGTCACGAACTTGCTGCACGTGCTCAGATGCGTTGCCGAGTTGGTTATTGCCAAAAATTTCGACGTTAATTTCTCCGTTTGTTGCTGATTCCATGATATTGCTGAATACGCCTGCACAGGCGTGCTGCGGGTTATCAAAAACGTCAGGGTTATTGTCGGTTCCAAATCTTAGTGTTTGTTCGGCATTAGCCGTAGCTGCCACTGCGCACAGCGCAAGTGTTGCCGTCATTGTACGAAGTTTGGTCATCCTAGATCCTCCTTGGTTGGTTTAGTTTAGTTTGCAAACCCGAAAGCACGAGGCAGGGCTAGCGCGACGTCTTCCATAAAGGCGAACGCAAATAGGACTGCGATTTGCGCCAACAGGAATGGGAAAAGCTTGATGGAAATCCGTTCAACTGTTTCGCCTGTCACCGATGACAAGACGAACAGACATGCCCCGACCGGCGGCGTCATTAGTGAGATGTTTAGGGCTAGGACAAAGATTATTCCTGCGTGAATTGGCTCTAGACCTATGCTTGCAGTCAGCGGCGTAAGAACTGGAGCCAGCAGAATTAGAATTGCTGTAATGTCCATAATCATACCTACCACTAAGAGTAGCGCAACGATTATTGCGATAATGACATACGGGTTCTCACTAAGGTTTAGCACGGCCTGTGCGACAGCCTGCGGAATACGCTCAAAGGTCAGCCAAAAGCCTAAGATGTTTGCAAAGGCGATAATGACGAAAATTACACCCGTAATCCGCGCCGTACGGATAAGCATTTGATAGAGATCTCGCCATATCAACGTCCGGTATATGACCGCTCCAAGAAACAGGGCATATGCCACCGCAATGGATGCGGCCTCGGTAGGGGTTACGATGCCACCCAATATGCCGCCAAGAATAATTACGGGCATGAATAGGGCGGTTAGCGAATGTTTGAAAGTTGCCCAAATTTCCGCGAAAGTGGCGCCGCGTTCTGCGACAGGCAAGTTCTCGCGTTTTCCTCCAATAACAATAATGCCCATGCAGACCACGGCTATCGCCAGGCCAGGCAAGATACCTGCCGCGAAAAGTCCTGCGATCGAAACGCCCATCAGTGACCCGTAAATCACCATTAAGCCAGAAGGTGGGATCGTGGGTCCTATAATCGACCCTGCTGCCGTAACCGCACAGGCATAGTCACGACGATATCCGGCCTTAACCATTGCGGGAACCAATGTCCGCCCGAATGCTGCCGCATCAGCCGTTGCCGACCCAGTGAGCCCGGCAAAAAATACAGAGGCTAGCATATTGGAATGAGCCAATCCCCCCCGAAACCGCCCGACTAGAGCTTGCGCAAAGGCAACGAGACGCTGTGTAATGCCAACCGCATTCATAATCTCGCCGGCAAGTATGAAAAATGGCATAGCCAGAAATGGGAAAAGATCGAGCCCGGCGAAGATCCGAGATGGTGAAATGGCGAGGAATGATGTCCCTCCGAGCGAGATTAATCCAACTACGCCAGCGGCTCCAATGACAAAGCCAATTGGCATTCCAATTAAAATCAGTCCGACGAAAACGACAGCTACAATCATGTCAAACTTTCTTCTCGTTTGGGCCTGTCTACATGCGATCCTAAATCGCGCAGCAGTGTCAGAAACATTTGAACTGAGGCTAAGAATGCGGCCGCGGGAACGGCCGTGAAGAAGGGACCCATGCTTGCCCCAAAGATCATTGCTTCTCTACCGAAGCCGCCTGCCGCGAATGGGATGCCCGTCACGAAAAGATAGATAAATAATGCGAGCGTGACTAAGTCGGCAAAGATCAGCAATCCACGACGGATACCCATAGGCAGTCGCCCAACGAAACTCATAAGGCCGATATGGTCGCGGCGAGCAATTCCTGCAGAGATTGCAAGAAGTGCAGCCCAAATCATTAGGTATCGCGCAAATGCTTCCGGCCAGTCGAGTTGCCAACGGAAATAGTAGCGGTCAATCACACCTAGCCAGACATCCAGAACCAGCAACGTCATTAAAATGGCTAATATGAGTTCCACCACACGGTTAATCCGGTCGCTCCATAAGGCCGCAAACTCCCATCCAGGATAATCTTTTTCGGGCGGTGTGTCGGTCACTCAGTTCTCCGTGATCGGCTCTAGCAAAAAAGAATCGTTAGGATTCAACCGTAACACGAAATTTATTTTTGGATAGTAAAACTATTTCTTTTGCAATTTTTTGATCATTAAGTAATTTCGCTACGTATTTAATTGTGTCTGTACACGTAGAGGGCGCCATGTATTGGGAGAAGATGACATCAGCTCGAATTGAGGAGGTTGAGCGCAGTACACCAGTTATTTTGAACTTGGCGGCCATAGAGCAGCATGGCCCTCATCTTCCTGTCGATACTGACGTAGTCATCGGGTCTCATTTTTTGTCTAAGCTCGATCAGGATGATCCGGGGGGCCAACTAATTCTTCCAACAGTGAAAGTAGGGTGCTCGGCGCATCATCTTGATTTTTGCGGAACGTTAAGTGTGCCTCATCGAGTGATGATGGAATATGTCATTTCAATTTTAAATTCGGTCTGTGGCGCTGGCTTTAGGAATATTCTTTTGTTTAATTCGCACGGCGGAAATCAGGCTATTGGTCAGGTCATCTTAGAGGATTTCGGGGCCGCCCACCCAGAGTGTCGAATTGCATTAGTGACGTGGTGGACTTTGGCTCGGGATGCGCTCGCAGAAGTCAGCGAGACCGGGCAGTTTGGGACAGGCCATGCGTGTGAATTTGAGACGTCCTTGATGATGGCAGCGGGAGCGGTTGCGCCAAGTATCGATTTGCCGGCAGGGGAGTTCTTTGTCAAAAGTTACGCCTGGGCCGACGGTTCAATGCTTTATAAGAGTGGAGGCACCCTTTATCGCTCAATGCACAGCATTTCCGGTGGTAGTGGTGTCGTGGGCCAGCCTGATGCTGCGAGCGTCGAGCAGGGAAACAAGATAACAGAGGAGGTGGTGAGGCGTTTAAAGGCAGTGGTTGATGACCTTGGCCAGGTTGCCCCATAAAATCAGATCGCGGCGATGCAGGCCCTAAAAGTCAACTGATCATCGCCGCTTACCGAGTTGCTTATCTTGTCGCGAACGCCTGATTTCGTTTGCCCATCCTGAGGCGATTGTAAGTTTGATGAATGAGAATTGTGGACCTAAGTCCACTTAAATGCCAACGCGCAACTGACGAAAGCAGTGCAACATGACGAAACGTACTCCACCGCTATCCTCATCAGGCAAATCTAAATTACCGAGCCGTGGTTCTGGCAATTTGCTAGATATCTTGCGCAGGTCGGTGCCTGATTTGAACAACGGCGAGGCCAAGGTGGCGCGTATCATTTTGGCAAACACCGAATGGGTCTCACATGCATCAATAAAGGCAGTGGCGGATAGGGCGGCCGTTTCCGAACCAACTGTCTTACGTATGTGCCGTCGAATTGGCCTAGAAGGCTTTAAGGCCCTAAAGCACCGTCTCGCTCAAGATTTAATTCTGACGCAGGTATTAAACACGCCGCACGTGGAGGACGGTGATGCATTCCCTAGTGAATTGGTTAAGGTGATGCTTGACTCATCAATGGGAGCATTGCGCGGCGCCGCGCAGGCAACTGACGTCAAAGTGTTGGATAAGGCTGCAGCCGCGGTTGTTAAATCACGGATCACCTACTGCATTGGCGTGGGCGGGTCATCAAGTGTGTTGTGTGAAGAACTCGAAAACCGCATGTTTCGACTTGGTCTTCCCGTCCAATCAATCCTGGATTCCTATCGTCAACGAATGGCAGCAGCCGTGGCGAAGAAGGGCGATATGTTCGTTGCTATTTCGTCTACCGGCGTCCCTGCGCCAGTGGTGCAATCTATCGAATTGGCTCGATCGAACGGCGCAATGACGTTAGCGATTACGCAAGTTGATAGTCCCCTGGCCAGGGTGAGCGAAATTGTCTTGCCGGTTGAATTTTTCAACGATCACACGTTTTATATGTTGCCAGCACAGACACGCTATGCCCAGCTTTTTACTATTGATTGCTTGATGGGAACAATTGCGGCGCGAATGCCCGATGCCGCTGCTAATTTACAGGCAATGCGCAACACCCTGCGGGCTCTTCATGGCACTATTCGGCATCAACCAATCGGCGATTAGGATTTCGTAATATTTTTGCCGTTCAAGCTATTCGAACGCACCAGTCTCGGCATGCCGCGCCTCAATGGCTTGCATGTAAGCGCGTCCCCGCTTTCCTGATTTTTGAAAACTTTTGTATGCCAATATCCGTAACACTGATTGAACACCTGAATAGCTGTCAAAAAGGTAGGGAGACTCAACTGGGCATGTAAGAGTCCATCTCGCAAATGCTGGCACTACACGCGCGGAGGGATCTGTGAGTAATAGGATTGGGACGCCACGATCATGGAGTGCCTCCATTTCATTTTTTAACGAGCTGAGGATACGGCGCAAGCCGACAACCAAAACCACATCTTCACTCGTCAGGTCCGCGGTGCTCTCAGTGATAGTTTCGCCTGGTCCGGGCGAAATGCGCGTTCCATTTCTAAATTGTAGAAATTGATTGCGAGCATAGCTGGCTAGAAAATGGCTGTTACGAAATCCCATGAACACTAAGTTGCGCGCTGCAATCAAGGCTTCGGCCATCTCATCAATTTCAGAAGGTACCAAGCTGTTGAGGGCTTGGGCAAGATTATGCGTTTCCGCCTTTAAAAACTCCGACAGAAAATCGTTGTCTCCGGTGCTAGTGACCGGTCCTGTTTGGAACAAGGGTGAGCCCCAGCTGCGAGCCTCACGTGCAGCGAGCCGCAGTTCTTCATAGCTAGAAAATTGGGCGCGCCTCACGAAGCGTGTGATTGTGGCGTTGGACACATTGGCGCGTTCAGCCAACTCAGAGGCTGAGTACAGTCCTAGTTCACCTGGGGCATCTAGGATGACATCGGCCACTCTTTTTTCTTGTTTGCTGAAGTCTTGATAAATCCTGTGTAGTGTTTCCACGATGGTATTATTCGAACTAGGTTCACTTGTTTTATTGTAGTTTTTTGTCACTCAGCTCACCGTATCAGTTACGAAAAATATTTTTCATATATCTTGATATTATGAAATTTTCATATCATTATCAACTTTGAATTAAAAGATTCTAAGATAAATTTCAGCGTCCGTCGCAAAGCATTAATGTGCGAGCAGGATGCGTTCTGGGCTTTTCATCGCCCATTTTGAGAGGAGCTTTGACAGTGCGCTTTACTAACACTCTCGGCCTACAGAAAGACAACGAACTCTTGCTCAATTCTATGGCAAGCAAGGGGGCCGTATATGGGCCGGAACAATCGGCAGTGTTGAACGATGACGCATTTGCTATTGCTAAGTCCACTATTTCTGCCTGGCCTGGATATGCGCCAACACCCCTCATTCCGCTAAAGTCCCTTGCCGCAAAAGCACATGTTGAGAGCATACACTATAAGGATGAGGGTCCGCGGTTTGGTCTCGGCAGTTTTAAGGCGTTAGGCGGAGCATATGCCGTTTCACAGTTGTTGCGTCGTGAAATTGCAAGGATCAAAGGCATTGAAATGCCCAAAATCAGTTCGCTGTTGGACGGCACGCATAGCGATTTGATATCTCAGGTGACTGTGTGCTGCGCAACGGATGGCAACCATGGCCGTTCTGTTGCGTGGGGTGCGCAGACATTTGGCTGCAAGTGTGTAATCTTAATCCACTCGACGGTCAGTGAGGGCCGCAAGCATGCTATCGAAGCCTATGGGGCCACTGTAATTCGCACCAAGGGCAATTACGATGACAGCGTACGTGAGGCTCAAGAGTCCGCGACACGAGAGGGATGGTTCGTTGTCTCCGACACCTCATACCCAGGGTACACAGACATACCAAAGGACGTGATGCAGGGTTATGAACTAATGGCTGCCGAAGCCTGTGACCAATTGGACGCTGCGCCCACGCATATTTTTTTACAAACTGGCGTTGGTGGTATGGCGGCAGCAGTGGCTGCCTACACCAAACGCAGATATGGCAATGATCGACCAATGATTGTGTTGGCTGATCCTGATCAGTCGGCTTGTTGGCTTGAATCCATAAGACACGGAACTCCTACTCCGGTGCATGGCGATTTAGACACGTTAATGGCGGGCCTAGCCTGTGGTGAAATTAGTGTGATCGCTTGGGAAATCCTACGTCAAACTGCTGATGCCGTTATGTCAGTTACGGATGATGACGCAGTAATGATGATGCAGGTTTTGGCCAATCCAACAGTAGATGACCTACCAATCGTTGCTGGGGAGTCGGCCGTGGCAGGCTTGGCTGCACTGATGGCCGCCGCGGATCATTCCCAGGCGCGCAAAGAATTGAGTTTGGATGCTAATTCTAGAGTTCTCATATTCGGTACAGAAAGTGACACGGATCCTGATCTATATTTAAAATTGATCGGGCGCAGTGCTGAAGAAGTGCGGAAAATCAAATGAACGTTCAGATCAACTTAGACCGTTTGATGGGCCGTATTTTTGCCTTGGGTGAAATTGGTGCGCTGCGGGGTGGCGGTGTGAAGCGTCTTGCTCTGAGTGATGAGGACAGGGCAGGGCGTGACCTTGTCATTCAGTGGATGGAAGAGGCCGGCCTGCAAATTACCACTGATGTTATTGGCAACACTTGGGGCGTGCGCGCAGGCTCTAAAGATGCAGCACCCGTGATCATTGGGTCTCATATAGACACTGTCGCCACTGGAGGTTTGTATGACGGAGCCTTGGGCGTTTTGGCGGGGCTTGAAATTATTCAGGCCTTGAATGACGCAGGGGCAGTGACCTGCCGGCCAGTGGGAGTTGCTTTTTTTACAAATGAAGAAGGCGCTCGGTTTGCCCCCGACATGATGGGTTCGGGCGTTGCCCAGGGTGCGCTGGATTTGGATGAAATGCTCTCAGTTCAGGGAATTGATGGCAAAACGGTAAGGGAAGAGCTTCTACGTATTGGTTATGCAGGCAAAGCCTCAGTGCTTGCTCTCCGTCCTCACTGTTTTCTGGAACTGCATATTGAACAAGGGCCAGTTCTTGAAGCCGAAAGTTTGGCCATTGGTGCGGTGACAGGCGTGCAGGGTATTTCTTGGACCGAATATGTAATTGAAGGGCAGTCCTGCCACGCGGGCACTACTCCAATGGTGATGCGACATGATGCGGGGCTGGTTGCCTCACAAATTGCCGTTGAAGCTCGCGCTATTGCAAATGATTTTGGGCCGCCTCAAGTGGCCACCGTTGGCATGTTTGACGTTTCACCTGGTCTGGTAAATGTCGTGCCTGAGCGTGCAGTATTGACCGTTGATTTGCGCAACACCTGCGATGAGACGCTCAAAAAAGCTGAGGAGCGCCTCAATCGAGCGGCTGAAGATTTCGCTGTGGCACAGGGGTGTAAAGTTGATCGTCGTAGTCTTGCTAGGTTTGCACCTGTTGAATTTGATTTAGGTCTCGTCGGTGAGATTGAATCTCATGCAAAATCTTTGGGTTATTCAGTGCGCTTAATGCCCTCGGGCGCGGGTCACGATGCACAGATGTTCGCGCCAAATTGCCCCACCGCTATGGTCTTTGTGCCTTCGAAAGACGGATTAAGCCACAACATCAAAGAATTTACAGCTCCGGAGCATATTGCTCCCGGTGTCGATGTGCTGCTGAGAGTTGTATTAGGCCAGGCCGAATTGGCCTCTTAATGAGAGTAAAAAAAATGAAGCGTGAATATATGGCTGCAGCGGCCCAATTGGGGCCAATAGCTAAGGATGAACCGCGCAGTTCGGCTGTGTCTCGGATGGTTTCATTGCTACATGAAGCAAAAGCGCGTGGCGTTGAAGTGGTAGTGTTTCCAGAATTGGCGCTGACCACATTTTTCCCGAGATGGTATACTGAGGATGATGCTGAATTGGATGCATGGTTTGAAACTCAGATGCCGAATGCTGAGGTGCAGCCTTTATTTGACGCAGCCGCAAAACTTAATGTTGGTTTTTACCTAGGCTATGCTGAGTTGGTTGTGCAAAATGGGAAGAAGCAACGGTTCAACACATCAATAATTGTAGACGGTTCTGGGAAGATTGTTGGGAAATACCGTAAAATCCATTTGCCCGGCCATTTTGAACATGAACCATGGCGCCCATTTCAACATCTCGAAAAGTGTTATTTTGAAAAAGGAGACTTAGGGTTTCCGGTTTTTGACGCCTTTGGTGGCAAAGTCGGTATGTGCATATGCAATGACCGGCGCTGGCCAGAGACCTTCCGTGTTATGGGTTTGCGAGGAGCAGAGTTAGTTATGCTCGGCTACAACACACCGCGACATTATCCCCTTGCTCCTGAGCATGATCATTTGCAGGATTTCCATAATCACCTGTGCATGCAGGCAAGTGCCTACGCTAATGGATGTTGGGTGATTGGGACTGCAAAAGCAGGTCTCGAAGAAAATTGTGATTTGATTGGTGGTAGCTGCATCATTGCGCCAACTGGAGAAATTGTGGCTAAAGCACAGGGCGTCGGGGACGAACTGGTAATCGCTAAGATCAATTTGGATCGGTGTAAAGAACTGCGCGAGAACGTTTTCAACTTTTCACTTCACCGACAACCGGACGAATACAAAGACATTTGTGCGCCAAAGTAGGATTGCTTTAGCTCATTCTGTAACTGTGAAAAGTAAGGGTCCCCTAGATCGGATCGTGCGCCTCGGACCTCGGGCCTTGGTCATGTGTTGGTATTTTCATTGAATGGCTTTTTCGTTGGATAGCACTTGGCGTGCAACCCTATTGGTCAGCAGTAGGATGCACGTTCAATAGACGCGATGGCGGCGCTTGTCTCAAGCCCTGCATATCGGCCGCCTGAATATCTCCGGCAATCAAGCGCAAAACCATTTCTGATTGCTATGGCCCCGATATCTTCTCCATTGAGATAACAGGTGCCTATTAGGCGGTCGTGACTCCGTTCGCCTGTTAAGTTGCAGGCGACCTCTCTATTCAACACAAGCTCAGCCATAAAAAGTTTTGCTTCTTGTCCGATCCGCGTTGAAAGTTCTGGCCCGTCGATGCCGTTGAGCCGTACGGCAATACCACCTAACTCAACTGTGTCCACGTCGCGTACGTGAGTAACATAGCCAGTAATTACTTGTTGGGGGTTCACAGCTTCAATGCCTTCAAGTGAAGCGGCTGGCATCTGGGTCTGTGCCCTATGGCAATGATAAGGCCGCGAGCCCGCATGGCACCCATCACCGTTCAATCCTCCGGAGTGAGCGTGAACAACGCTTGTTGTATATCCGAACACCAAGCTGACTAGTGCGGCATTAAAGAGTTGGAAAACGGTCAATTATACAATCCTAGCAGTTATGTAGATGTAAGGTTTGTTGTTTTCATTGCTTCCAAAGTTGGCTCGTGTTTCATTGTACACAGTAGAACTGACTGGGTTTGTAGATGCAAAAGTTTATTGAGCTAATGCTTCTTGCGTCCGTCATGGGGGCACAGGGCGCGGTCTATGTGACATCTCTGCGATATGCTGAATTTCCTCGCCCGCGGGCTGATATCCGCGCATCTGGCGGCCAAACCTTAAAAAAATCCTGCTTTTCGGTTCCTAGGCGCGTATGAAAGGCTTATACAGTTTTGCAACACACATGCGCTTGCGGGGAGGCATGACATGATAAGATCAGAACTTGTGCAAAAACTCGCGGAGGAAAATCCGCATCTTTATCAGCGCGATGTTGAGCGGATTGTGGCAGCAATTTTTGACGAAATCATCGAAGCCATGGCGCGAGGAGATCGGGTCGAATTGCGCGGCTTTGGCGCGTTTTCGGTAAAAAAGCGTGATGCACGCGTGGGCCGTAATCCGCGGACGGGCGAGACTGTATCAGTCGAAGAAAAACATGTTCCCTTCTTCAAGGCGGGCAAATTGCTGCGTGACCGATTGAATTCGTAACGAGAACTGCGCGAGGGTAAGGCGTGATCCGAATAATAAAGCTGAGTTTCATTCTCTGTGTCGCGGTAGTTCTGATTGTTCTGGCGATTGCCAATCGCGATCCGGTGGTGATTCATCTGTTGCCTGCCGATTTGGCGCTGTGGCTGCGGATGGATTTGTCTATATCCCTCCCTCTGTTCTTGATCATTTTCGGCGCGATTACCGCAGGTTTGGTCCTAGGCTTTGTTTGGGAATGGCTACGCGAACATCGACATCGTGCGGATGCATCGCGCGCGAAGCGTGATGCGACACGCCTGTCGCGGGAATTGGAAACCCTCAAGAGCGAGGCACGGGCGAAAGAGGGTCAGGATGATATTCTTGCCTTGTTGGAGGATGATAAGCCCTTGCGGCTTGGTTGATCCCCGATGAGCGTTTCCATTAAATTTTGTGGCCTTTCTCAGCCTGCCGATATTGCGGCTGCGGCTGAGGCGGGTGCGCGCTATGTGGGTTTTGTATTTTTCCCGAAATCACCCCGCGCGGTTAGCCTGACACAGGCCCGTGACTTGGCGCTTGCCGTTCCCGTAGGCGTGGCAAAGGTGGGTTTGGTGGTCGATCCAGAGGATGGTTTTCTAGATCAACTTCTGGCCGAAGTGCCGCTGGATATTTTGCAATTGCACGGCCATGAAAAACCTACCCGTGTGGCGGAAATCCGTGCGCGCACGGGCCTGCCTGTGATGAAGGCCATTGGTATCGCAGATGCGGATGATTTGGGGCAGATTACGGATTACGCGGCGGTCAGTGATCAATTGCTGATTGATGCCAAGCCGCCGAAAAATGCTGATCTTCCTGGGGGGAATGGTCTTTCTTTTGACTGGCGGTTGTTAGCCGGACGCAGATGGCCTGTGCCATGGATGCTGGCGGGTGGATTGACGCCTTACAATGTGCGGCTTGCCGTGCAAATGACAGGCGCGCAGCAGGTTGATGTTTCATCAGGCGTGGAAAGTCGGGCAGGGGTAAAAGACCCTATGCTGATCCATGCTTTTGCCGATGCGGTGAACGGGGGCTAAACCTTGCCCCTTTCTCTTGCTCAATTCTTGCGCCCGCGTTAGGCAGTGGGTCGAATGTGAAAAAAGGTGCCTCCATGCCCGATGATATCTTGAACAGCTTTATGACTGGCCCTGATGAAAGCGGCCGCTTTGGCCAATTCGGCGGGCGGTTTGTGTCAGAAACCCTGATGCCGCTGATTTTGGAATTGGAAGCCCAATATGAACGCGCCAAAACAGATCAATCCTTCTGGGATGAAATGCATGATTTGTGGACGCATTATGTCGGCCGTCCGAGCCCCCTCTATTTCGCAGAGCGCCTGACCGAGCATTTGGGTGGCGCGAAAATCTATCTCAAGCGAGATGAGCTAAACCATACGGGCGCGCATAAAATCAACAATGTGTTGGGTCAGATCATTTTGGCCCGCCGCATGGGTAAGACACGGATTATTGCGGAAACAGGTGCGGGCCAGCATGGCGTGGCCACGGCGACAGTCTGCGCAAAATTTGGCTTGAAATGCGTGGTCTATATGGGCGCGCATGATGTTGAACGCCAAGCGCCCAATGTGTTCCGCATGAAACTGCTTGGGGCCGAGGTTGTGCCTGTGACGTCAGGGCGTGGCACTTTGAAAGACGCGATGAACGATGCCTTGCGCGACTGGGTGACGAATGTGCGTGATACATTCTACTGCATCGGCACGGTCGCAGGCCCGCACCCATATCCTGCGATGGTGCGTGATTTCCAAGCGATCATTGGCAAAGAGGCCCGCGAACAGATGTTGGCCGCCGAAGGCCGTTTGCCAGATACGATCATTGCGGCCATTGGCGGCGGTTCAAATGCGATGGGGCTGTTTTACCCCTTCTTGGATGACAAGGATGTGCAGATCATTGGCGTTGAGGCAGGTGGCAAAGGCGTCAATGACAAGATGGAGCATTGCGCAAGCTTGACAGGGGGGCGTCCGGGTGTGCTGCATGGTAACCGCACCTATTTGCTGCAAGACGAAGATGGACAAATCCTTGAGGGTCATTCGATTTCGGCGGGGCTCGATTACCCTGGCATCGGGCCTGAGCATTCATGGCTGCACGATATTGGCCGTGCTGAATATGTCTCGATCACCGATAGCGAAGCTTTGGAGGCGTTTCAGCTGTGCTGCCACCAAGAGGGCATCATTCCCGCGCTAGAGCCAAGCCATGCTTTGGCCCATGTGATGAAAATCGCGCCGACCCTGCCAAAGGATCATTTGATCTGCATGAATATGTGTGGTCGCGGTGATAAAGATATCTTCACAGTGGCCCGTGCCTTGGGATGGGAGATGCAGGGCTAATCCCCGCATCTCTCCCCATTTATGCCCGCTCTGCGCCTAAACCATCGGTTCGGGTGTCACTCGATCTGGTGCAATTCCAATACGGTCAGCGGAATGATTTCGAGCGCACGCATATGGGTTGCGTGTAGGTTCACCTTTGGTGCAACGCCCTCTTCATGAGCCTGTAGGAACCGCGAGGCGCAAAGGCACCAGCGATCGCCCTCCTTTAAGCCAAGAAATCCATATTCGGGGCGGGGCGTGGTTAAGTCATTGCCCACATATTTTGAAAAGGCCAGAAATTCGCGGGTCATGACCGCGCAGACAGTATGCGCGCCGAAATCATCATCGCTGGTGTCGCAGCACCCGTTGCGAAAGAAGCCCGTCATTGGATCGCGGCCGCAGCTTTGCAGCGGCGCACCAAATACATTTACGCTTTCATCCATGGTCTATCCTCATACGCGCCAAAGGTGTTGCGAGAGAGGGATAGGAACACCCAAGGCGCTAAAAGTTTATCGAAACCGATCAACCAGCTTTTGTAACGGGCTTCGGCTGTCTTGCGGTGTCTCTACGGCCTCTGCGGGGGATGGGGCCGTGTCGCGTGATTTGCGCCTCGGCGCTGTTTCGCTGGCGGGTGTGGTGGTTTGTAAGGCCACAGCATTTTGGAACAGCGCGCCATTATCCTCGGCAAGGGCTTTGGCCCCATTCGAAATGCCCCGCAACATCAGCTCGAGCCAAGACTGATCGGCCTTGGAAAAATCAGACAGAACATAGGCCGCGACCCGATCCTTGTGGCCTGGATGACCAATACCAAGCCGCACACGGTGATAAGCCTCACCAATATGTTCATGTAGCGACCGCAGACCATTATGCCCTGCATGCCCCCCGGACGACTTAAGCCGAAGTTTCGATGGGGCAAGGTCAAGCTCGTCATGAAAAACTGTGACATCTTGCGCGGTCAGTTTAAAAAACCGCATTGCGTCGCCCACGGATTGCCCCGAGCGGTTCATATAGGTTTCTGGCTTGAGCAAGATCACCTTTTGGCCGCCCAAAACCCCTTCGCAGATTTGGCCTTGAAATTTGCTGCGCCACGGAGAGAACCCATGATCTGCAGCAATATGATCCAAGGCCATGAACCCGATATTGTGACGGTTCTGGCTATATTTCGCGCCGGGATTTCCAAGACCAACCCAAAGTTTCATAGCTGCTGTGATACCCCGATTGCCCGTCCCGTGAAAGGGTGGTGTATGATAAAATAAAGGCGCGAAGAATTCTTCGCGCCTTTATCAATTCGTCAGAAGATCGGCCTGATTATTAGGCTTCTTCTTCTTCGCCTTCAGCAGCGGCTTCGTTATCTGCACTTACCAGACCCGATGGGGCGGTGATATTTGCGATCACGAAATCGCGGTCGATTGTTGGCTTAACGCCTTCTGGCAGGGTGACGTCAGA
>Ga0181594_10000906_pt1 | contig 27929 bp, 19 predicted proteins | sample 071ome_18_FD_145603 | JGI IMG/M metagenome (GOLD analysis project Ga0181594, IMG submission 145603) | Coastal salt marsh microbial communities from the Groves Creek Marsh, Skidaway Island, Georgia - 071413BT metaG (spades assembly) | ecosystem: Environmental > Aquatic > Marine > Intertidal zone... | reverse complement strand
TGTGATGGGCTCGACAATGACTGTGACCAGTCGATCGATGAGGGCGTCTTAAACGCGTGTGGTCGCTGTGGCCCCCTACCAGTTGAGCTCTGTGATGGGGTAGACAACGACTGTGATGGCCTGAGCGATGAGGGCCTCCCAGTCAACGCCTGTGGCGCCTGTGGCCCTGCGCCGATAGAGAGCTGTGATGAGATCGATAACGACTGTGATGGGTTGGTTGATGAGGGGCTCCGTAACCAGTGTGGCCTCTGTGGGGAGCCCCCTACTGAGACCTGTGATGGGGTAGATGAGGACTGTGATGGCGAGGTAGATGAGGGCCTCCTTAACGCCTGTGGGACCTGTGGGGCGACCCCTCCAGAGCTCTGTGACGAGCTCTATCAAGGTAGCGATGATGACTGTGATGGGGTCGTAGACGAGGGCTGCGCCCTCCCTGGAGAGGGGGGAGCGCCAGCAGGAGGCTCGCCCGAGGGAGGGAGCTCCGGTAGGACAGAGGGGAGCGTTGAGGGGGGCGTCGCGGGGGGCGTTGAGGTGAGCGCTGGCTCAGAGGTGGTGATCGGCCCCGAGCAAGGGGGGGCGACCGGGGCGGGGGCAGTAGGCGCGAGCCAAGATGAGCAGGTCATCGATGAGACCGACATGCACATCGAGGTCGGATGCCAAGGCGCGCGTGGCTCAAGGGCCCCTCATGAGGGGCTCATCTTCCTGCTCTTGGTCGCTGTGTGTTCTAGGGTGAGGCGATTACGCACGACATGAGCGTTTATCCCCTATCTCAAGTCACCCTCCCGAGCGCACGTGCGTCTCGACGACACACGCTCACGCTGTATATAACGGGGCTCACGCTTTGTTTGACCTCACTTGTCAGCTTCGCCCAGGAGCGTGAAGCGGGTAAGTCTCTCAAGGCGACCCTCATCAAGCCTAGCGAGCGCCCTGAGCTCGATGGGGAGCTCAATGACCCCGCTTGGCGTCGCGCGTCTTGGAGTGGAGGCTTTGTAGAGCGCACGCCAACCCCAGGCGCGAGCACGCCTGTCGGGACTCAGCTTGGGGTCCTCTTTGATGGTGAGAGCCTCTATGTAGGCGTTAAGATGGAGGCGAGGCGAGGTGAGGCGCCTGTCGCGTGGGAGCTTCGTAGGGACCGCACCTCCATGTGGAGCGATGACGCGATCTCGATTAAGCTTGACCCACGCTCAGACCAGCGGACCTCGCTTGTCTTTGTCACGAACCCAGCCGGCGCCCAGCTCGACTTCATCGCCCTAGATAACGGGGCGGTCTTCAGCGTTGAGTATGACGCGATCTGGGAGGTGAAGACCTCGGTCCAACCCGACAGCTGGTCTGCGGAGTATAAGATCCCCATCTCCTCGCTCTTAATCTCAGACAAGAGCGTGCGTTTAGAGTCGATTGGGCTCAACGCGAGCCGAGATCACAACGCGCGTCAGGCGACCGATGACTGGAGCCTCCTCGCGCCGGAGTTCGGACCCTTCTCAGCCCTCCATTACGGGCGCATCGAGGGTCTCAAGGGTCTCAAGAGCGCCCGCCTGCTCACCCTCACCCCTTATGGCGCGCTTAAGATCGGGACCAACCCACTTGGCGCGGGTCTCAAGACGGATCGGATCGGGCTCGGCGATGGGGTCGCAGCGCAGCTTGGTGGTGAATTTAAGCTGAGCCTCAGCCACTCTGAGTGGCTTGAGGGCACCGCGTTAACCGACTTCGCACAGGTGGACCTTGATGACCCGTTAATTAACCTCAACCGCTTCGCGCTCTACTTCCCTGAGCGCAGGCCATTCTTTATCAACGGGCTTGACATCTTCTCCTTTGGTAAGCGCGGGCGCGCTCAGCTGTTTTTCTCGCGTCAGATTGGGCTCACAAGCGCTGGTGAAGAGGTGCCGATTACGGGGGGGGTGAAGCTCTATGGGCGCCGTGGCTCGGTGCGATATGGGGCGCTGTCGGTGCTCACCGATGAGCAGGGTGAGCAAGGTGAACCGGCGCGCCTCTTTAACGTCGCGCGAGCTCGATATGACTGGGGTAAGGGGGGCTCATTTGGGCTCATCGCGGTTAATCGGACCGCCCCCTTCGAAGAGGGGGAGGATGTCCATTATGGCCTTGGGGTGGATGGTCGCGCGAGGCTCTTTGACACTCGCCTTGAGCTGACAGGCTTCTATGGCCAGACCCACAATTTCTATAGCCAAGACCACAGTGAGGCGCCCACCCAGAGCGCAGGTCAGCTCGGCGACGCAGAGCGAGGCTCGACCGCAGGAGTTGAGCTCAGCTGGCGTGACCGTGACCTGAGGCCCTCCCTGTCGCTTGAGTGGGTAGAGGCAGACTTCAACCCCGTCATGGGCTTCACCTACCGTAAGGACTACGCGCAGGCCTCTACCTCTCTCACCTACAGCCTGTATAGCCCGAGCGCCTCCATTCGAAGCGCGGCCTTTGGCTTCCAAGGAGACCTGAAGCGGAGCGCAGATCTACAAGATAGCCTAGGTGACAGCAGCTCGCTCGTTGGGATGGTCTGTCATGTCAGCAACTGGTGTCTTATGAGCACCGGGATGTTTGAGCGAGATGAGGTGACCGACCCGTTCGAGCGCGCAGGTCTACAGATTCAACCTCGACGCTACGACTCATGGGTCGGGACGCTCAGCTTTGTGTCGCCACAAGGGCGACGCTTTGGAGGGAGCGCGGGCTACCTCAGCCAGCAGGGCTACTTTGGAGGGTGGCTCCATAACCTTGAGGCCGACCTGAGCGTCGCCTTCTCGCCTCACTTCAGGCTCGCGACCGCGGTCAACTATGCGCGCTTTGAGGTGGAGGGGCTCGAGGCGCCAGTCGAGGGGGTCGCACCGAGGCTACTTCGCGCCCAAGATCAGTTCATCGGCGCAAACCTACAGCTCTTCATCACCCCCTCACCCACCGTGATGATCGACACGGTCACCCAGCTCAACTCAGGTGGTGGAGCGCTGACGAGCCAGGCTCGACTGCGGTGGCGGTACCTGCCGGGGAGCGACCTGTTCCTTGTCCTTCGCCGAGCGGAGCCACCACCGGAGCTCCTCGCGCCTCTAGGCGTGAGTGGCGCTGACCCAGTCGACTGGCGCCTGACCTTTAAGCTGACCTGGCGCTTCGATCAGGCGCTCTGATCACGGGCCACCTTAAGGGCTACTGTCGATGAACTGGGCGAGCTCCTGTTGGAGCTGAGCGCCGAGCGCGGGGGTCTTTTTAAATAAGTCGTCACGCTCCCCCCAGTCCGTGCTGAGCTCGAAGAGCCCCCAGGTGTTATGCGTGAGGTCACGGATCAACTTACGACCGCTTGGGTCAAGCGCCGCGACCATGTGCACCTTGTGTCCAGGGTACGGCAGCTGCTCCAAAAACAAGGTTCGCTTTGCGAGCTTCGCGGGCTCCTTATCCTCTGCGGTCGGCAGGAGTCGACTGATGTCCACGCCATCTACCCCGCTCGCCTGTACCCCACTGATCGCGGCGAGAGTGGGCACGAGATCAACGAGCCCCACGACCTCTTTTCGGCGGGCCGCTTGAGCGCCCGGCACCTTCACGATCAGCGGGACATGAAGCTCCTCGTTATAGACGCTCCTGCCATGGAAGAGTGAGGCGGGCTTACGGTCCTTAAAGGACTCCCCATGGTCGCTCGTGATGATGATGATCGTGTCATCGCTGAGCCCGAGCCGCTCGACCTGCTCAAACACCTGCTGAAGGTACAGGTCAACGTAGGCGAGCTCGCTGTCATATGCGTTGATCAGCTTCTTCACGCTCCTCGCCTTTGGGTCACCAAAGCGACAACCGGTTGGGTGCGCTTCACAGCGAGGCTCAACATGACACCAGCTCCGCTTTAAGGACCCGCAGTCTGTCTGATGTCTCATGTACCTGCCGTGTGGTGCGAAGTAGTGAGCAAACATAAAGAACGGTCGCTCACCTCGCTGACCAGCGAGCGCCTCGAGACGGGCGGTGAGTCGCTTGGTGATGCCCTCAGCTTCTGACTGAGTGTTGCTGTCTTTAACGCTCATCTCACCACGGTTATCCCACTGATCTAAACCTTGCGCGAGGTTGATGTTCTTCTTCTCGCCAAAATACCAGTGCGCGCTGACCGCCTCTGTACGCCAGCCTGCCTCCTTAAAGCGCTCAAACACGAGCACGTTATCATCGGAGACCCTTGGGTAGTTCTTGCTCTTCCCTCCCCATTTAATCCGAGAGGGATAGCGTCCCGAGAGGATCGAGGGGATCGAGAAGGGGGTGCGTGGGGCGTGCGCAAAGGCGCGCTCAAAGGTGACCGCGGCCTCAGCGAAGCGCTTAAGGTTAGGCATCGTCTCACGCTCATAGCCATACAGGTTGAGGTGTGAGGCGCGCATTGTGTCTACGAGGATCAATAAGACGTTGGGCTGTTTACCCACCTTAAGCCCCGCTTCTTGACCACCGAGGCGCTCAGCGAGCTCAGCGCTCAACCCAAAGCCAAAGCGGGCGCCTGAGCTCAAGGAGTTTGGGTCGGGCTTTGGGGGGGGTGGGGGTGGAGGAGGGGTCTTCGCGTCTCCTCCCATGCAGTTCTCATCGATCCCGTTGTCTGGGATGTCTCTCGCGAGCGGGTTGACGTTAGGGTTTTGATCATCGCAGTCGCCTCCACCAAAGGCCGCTGAGACCCCATCACCATCACGATCACTGAGCTGTCTGAGCGCGCTGAGCGCGTGCGCCGAGAGCTGGGCGCGCTCTGGGATAATCGAGTTGGAGGGGTGTGAGGGCCCCCAACCCATGAGCGCGACGGGCCCACCAATCAGCGTCAGCGCGAGGAGCCCCGCGCCCAGCTTCGGTGAGCGGAGCGCCTCAGCCTTTGGCGCGCTCCCAAGGATAAGCGCGATCGGGAGCGCGCAAGCGAGCTCAAGGGTCGCCGACCACTGGTAGGCGCCCAACGGTAGGCTCATCACCTTAAGTAGAGCGATGATCACAGCGCACCCGATCGCGATCCAGGGTAAGAGGCCAACAGAGATCGGCCCGAGGCGACCGCTAGGGGTGACCCGAGTCAACAGAGCGCGCGTGAGCTGCGCCAATCGAGGGGCCACGCTCCCCGCGATCACGAGCGCGACCGCGGCCATGAGCGCGACAAAGAGCCCCGCTAAGGGCGCGCGGTTAAATCCATGCGCGACGGTCGTCGCGACATATAAACACAGCGCAAAGGGCACATACGCGCCCAGCGACGCGAGCCCCCAAGAGGCGTAGCTCAAGCGCGCCTCCGCTGACCCACTCACCCCAAGGCGGTCAGCCCACCCTCTAGGGAGCGCCTCTGAGAGGGGGGGGAAGATCAGCGCGCCAAGGAGCCCACCGAGCAAGCCGAGCCCCGCGCACAACGCGAGCTGATGGAGCGCGGTCGGCCCCCAGGCGTCGTCAGGTGGGTCGATGATGAGCCCTGTGACCTCCCAAGCGCCGAGGCCAAGCCCGACCAACAGACCAACGCTGATCACGTTGAGCTCTGTGAGCCGAGAGGTAGATGAGGATGAGGGTAGGGGGCTGTGCTCGCTCAAGTGGGCTCCTTTTGCTAGAGGGCGCTCTACTATACAGAGTGACTAGGGGTGGACAATCTCAGCGTGATGCGATTGACTGACCGCGTCGCTTCCATGAGGACACATGATGATTGGGCTACATTGGTTACGAGCGCTGAGGACTCACTCATTGGCGCTACATCTTAGCGTGAGGCGCGTCAAGCCCTCTCATGAGCGCAGGTCGCTCAACGTGGCGCTCCTCAGTGGGCTGATGCTCCTCTCCATGGGTGGAGCGGGCTACGCTGAGCTGTCGACCGAGGATGAGGACGTCACGCTTGAGCAGGTGAGCTATGACCTCTTCGCCAGCGCGCAGTCTGGTCACATTCATCAGATCGGCCCAACGATCGCGCCCAACGCGCCAGGCTGGGCTTATCTCACTCGAAAGGGCTTAGGGCAATGGAGGCCACCAACGCGCTCATCGAGCGGGCGATGGGTCTCATTTGTGGAGGGTCGAGGAGGCTCGATCGACTTCCCGATCACAGAGGAGGATGAGGGGCTCGAGAGGCTGTCGATTTGGCTGGAGTCCGCGACCTCGAGGCAGGTCTTAAGTATTTTCTTAGATGAGGAGCTCATCACGAACCTGAGCCTCAAAAGAAACCCAAAGCTCTACCATCTCAAGCTACCCCGACCCCTTGAGAAGGGGGAGCACAGGCTCAGGCTCTGGTTTCGCTCATCACGGATCGCGTCATGGGGAGGCAGGACCGCAGGAGCGGTTGGGTCGATTCAGTTCTCTCCGGTCGGCGCCCCGCACTCCGCGCCCGCTCAGTGGACAGGTGACGTGCTGGTCGACCAACAGCGCTGGGGAGCCCTGTTCGCGCCACCACCCACCTCATGGCGTTTCTACCTCACGCCTCCCGCTCAAGCGACCCTGAGCGTCGGCGCGTGGGTTGGAGAGGGCCCCGCGACCCGGTTTGAGGTGAAGGTCGCGCGAGATGGTGAGGAGGAGGAGGTGTTGAGCGCGGTCGAGCTTCAGCCGGGCGCACATCAACTCCTTAAGGTCCCGCTCGGGAGATACGCGCACAGCCCCATTCGCTTGACCCTGCAGGCCAACCCGCTCACGATCGAGCCAGCAAACAAAAAACAAGGTCGAAAAAAAGCTCGAAAACGAAAGGCTGAGCTCAAGCCTGTTCAGGTCGGGTGGCTCTCTCCAAAGATCTCCGGACGCCACCCGAACCCAAGGCACCTGAACCCGGTCAAGGTTGTGCTGCTGTGGGTCATTGATGGCATGAATCAAGACACCCTCAACCTCATCCGATCACACAAAGACCGGCTCCCTACCCTCGCTCAGTTCACCGCTCAGTCTTACGCGCTCCCTACGCTGTGGAGTGGCGCGAGTGACCCTGCCGATGGGCACAGCGCGTTGCTTCTCCCTAAAGGGAACCCTTCACTCACCCAGCTCTTAGGAGGGGAAGGGGTCACGACGAGCCTGATCACCCTTGACGCTCCACTTGGAGCCGACATTATACGCTCGTTTGACCACGTATATGAGGTGACACAAGAGGGGGTCGCGGGTCACATTGAAGGTCTAAAGCATCTCGAAGAGCACCTGTCTCTTGAGCGACAAGAGCGACCGAGCGCCAAGCACTTCATTTATCTGACCTCATCTGAGCTCAGGTTGAATTACCGGGTCAAGCATGGCTTTAGGCTCTCAGACGCGAGTGACACCGATAAAGGCCGCCGTCACATCATTAACCAGCTGGCGCTCATTGACTACCAGCTGATGATGCTCATGAGCGAGCTCAGCGCTCTGCAGCTCCTCGATGAGAGCATGGTGCTGTTAGTCGGCGCTCCGAGCCCTCACGGCTACCTCAATCGTCGGAGGAGCCTGTCTAGAGCTGAGCGCGCCTTAAAGGGGCTAGAGGTGAGCGGACTCCTCTGGCATCCCGCGCATCTCAGCGCTCAATTCACGCTCACAGGAGGCCAGCTCGGCGCGCTCAGCGCGACCATCGCCCAGACGCTGATGTCAGGTGAGCCGAGCGCCCTCCCCTTTGACCCGCTCAGCGCCCACCTGCTGAACAAGGTCCAGCTCCCACCCCACGCGGACCGCGCAGGGATAGGAGGGGCGACGGTCACTCGGCTTGGGAGCCACGTGCTCTATGAGGTCATCAACCGCTCACCGTCGCTTCGAGACATCCATCAGACAGCGGGTGAGGAGCTCGCAAAGACACACCCTGTCACGCTCAGGGCGCTAAAAGACGCGCTCTCAACCGCCCGGCTCACTGAGGGCCTCTAGGGGAGGAGCGCGCGGATCTAGTGCCCTCTCTTTCCTGAGAAAGGGCTTGACAATTCAGCCCCTTCTTCATATGTATGCCCCTCTTGATCGGCCCGTGCTTACATTGGGTATGGGCTGAGCTGTGACACCTTAAACCTAGATCACCACACACTGGAGCCAGCTCATGGCAGTTCGCATTCGCCTGCAGCGCTTTGGCGCTAAGAAAAAGCCCTACTACCGCATCGTCGCCGCAGATGGTCGCGCCAAGCGCGATGGTCGTTTCTTGGAGCAGGTCGGCACCTATGACCCAATGCAGTCACCACACAAGATCAGCTTTAAGGCTGAGCGCATGGCCTACTGGATCTCTGTAGGCGCACAGCCCTCTGACACTGTCGCGAGCCTCTATAAGAGATTCCAGCGCAGCGAAGAGACAAGCGCGAGCTAAGGCGCATGGGGCGTCAAAGCAAGGCACCCTCCGGACATCAACCCGCGCAGGTCAGCGCTGAGCGTTGGGCGTCCCTTGTCTCGTGGTTGATCCAAAGCTTTGTCAAGCACCCAGACGCGGTCGTCGTGACTGGGTATGATGAGTCACGTGGCCCTCTCCTCGTGATTGAGGTCGATGAGCGTGACCGAGGTCAGGTGATCGGTAAGTCTGGTCGCAACCTCCAAGCGATCGAGCGGGTGATCGCCCTCAACCCAGCTTGGCGTCCGCTCCCCAAAATCGAGCTTCAAGGTTGAGCTTTTATGGGAGCCTCCAACGCTGACCTCTGGGTCTATTGTGGCCAGTTCGGGCGCCCGCATGGCGTGCGTGGAGCCGTGAGGCTCTGGCCACATAACCCACACACTGAGCTCCTCACGCCGGGGAGCACGATCTATGTCACGAAGCGACGTCAAGAGGAGCCAAAAGGCGAGCTCGTTCGCTTAGATATGACGTCGATCGACGCGTATACGGTTCAGAAAAGTCGCCGTGACGCGAAGGGGTGGGTCGTTACTTTAGAGGAGCTGACCAGCCGAGAGGGAGCGGAGCGCGTGAAGCTCTGTGACTGGGTCGCGCGACGGGAGGACTTCCCGGAGCCCGCAGAGGACGAATTTTATTTCTCTGACCTGATTGGCGCGGAGGGGGTCCTCGACGATGGTCGCTCCATTGGCGTGCTCACCGAGGTGCTCGAGGCGGGCGCGGGGGAGCTCCTCAGCTTTGAAGGGATCGGCGAGGGAGAGGTCTTGGTCCCCTTTGTTTGGGACACCTTCATCCTCAAGGTAGACCTTGAGGCGCGCAGAGTAGAGATCCGCGCGGTCAAGGGGCTACTAGAGGGTGGCGTTTAAGATGAGCGAGCGTCGCGCGATCACCTTTAACTTCGTCACGCTGTTTCCAGAGGTGATCGCGCCTTATATGGAGGCAGGGGTCGTCGGACGAGCGATCAAGCGCGGTCAAGTAGAGGTTCACTACGCGAACATCCGCGATCATGGGGTAGGTAACTATCGCGTGGTAGACGACCTCCCCTTTGGAGGGGGAGCGGGCATGGTGATCCAAGCGGAGCCGGTCGCTCAGTCGATTGAACAGCTCTCACGGCCAGGTCGCAGGGTGCTCCTCTCCCCTAATGGGAGCCCCTTTACTCAAGCTGACGCGGACCGTTTATCTCAGGAAGAAGCGATCACTTTCATCTGTGGACGCTACGAAGGGATTGACGCGCGCGTCCTTTTTGATTATGTGGACGAGTCTCTCTCTGTGGGAGACTATGTGCTCTCCGGTGGAGAGCTCGCCGCGATGACCATCGCTGACGCGGTGACGCGCCTCATCCCTGGGGTGCTCAACAACTCAAGCTCTGTGGTCCATGAGTCGCACTCAACAACAGGGGACGCGCTCTTAGAGCACCCCCACTACACACGACCCGCCACCTGGCGGGGCTACTCAGTCCCCGACGTGCTCCTGAGTGGGCACCACGCTCGAATCGAGGCGTGGAGGAGAGCTGAGTCAATTAAACTCACCGCTCAGGTTCGGCCTGAGCTCCTAAAGAACGCAAACCTAACACCTAAAGAGCGAGCTGAGGCGGATCGCCTGCTCGCAGAGGAGCCCTCTCTATGAGCTGGTTACAAACGGTCACTAACGAGTACATCAAAGATCGCCCCACCTTCCGCGCCGGTGACACCGTCCGCGTATTTGTGAACATCACAGAGGGCGAGGGGAGCAAGGCCCGCACCCGTCTCCAGGCCTTCGAGGGCGTCTGTATCCGCCGTCACAACGCGGGTGTGAGCTCAACCTTTACTGTACGTAAGATGAGCGGCGCGATCGGTGTAGAGCGTATCTTCCCGCTCCACTCACCCTCTGTAGACCGCATCGAGGTTGTCCGTAGCGGTCAAGTGCGCCAGTCGCGCATCTACTACATCCGTAAGCTCCGTGGTAAGGCGGCCCGCATCAAGGCTCGCAACACCTACGGCAAGGACAACGCAGCGCAGGCCTGAGCCCTTGCCTGACCAGCCGAGCCTCTTCGAGGGGCTCAGCGCTCCACCCTGCCTGCGTCGCGCTGAGGAGCTCGCGCTACGTGTACCAACGAGGCCGAATGGTGGCGACGCTCAAGCGTCTATTGGAGAGCTTGAGCGGGTCGCGCTCCAGCTTGGGCTTAGGCAGCTCATCGGTGTAGATGAGGCGGGGCGTGGCCCATGGGCCGGCCCCGTCGTCGCTGCGGCGGTCCTCTTCCCACCACAAGAGGCGCTCCCCCCCTCGCTCCGCTCGCTCAATGACAGCAAAAAGCTGAGTGACGCCCAGCGCAGAGCGCTCTTGAGGCCGATCTATGAGCACGCGCTCGCCATAGGCGTAGGGCACGCCTGCGCTCGCCAGATCGAGGCAGAGAACATCTTACAAGCGACGTTCAGCGCGATGCGACAGGCGCTCGAGCGCCTTCATCGGAGGCTCACGTTGAGCGGAGCGTCGCTCAGCGCTGAGGCGCTCCTAGTCATCGACGGTAAGCAACGCGTCCGCTTCCCTGAAGGAGGAGCGCACCCAGCCCGCGCGCTCACCCAGCACCCGCTCATCAGCGGAGACGCGCGCTCATGGAGCGTCGCGGCCGCGAGCGTCATCGCTAAGGTCACGCGTGATGAGCGGATGTGTGCCTATGGGCGACGTTACCCCGGTTACGGGTTCGAGAGACACAAAGGCTACGGGACCAAACAGCATCAAGAGGCGCTACAGGCCCTTGGCCCATGCCCTGTTCACCGGCTCACCTATAAACCCCTTCAGACGCTCCTGTCTGCGGGACAGGTGAGCGAAGGTCGAGTAAAAAAAGACACATAAGCTCGCTCGTAGGGTGTTTCATACTCGTGAACAGGAGCCACGATATGACGACAGCCCCCAAGCGCCACACCGCTCAGCCACCGCGACCCCCATCAAACCTGAGCCGGGCTCAGCTCGGCGCGCTCGGTGAGCGCCTGAGCGCCGACTACCTCGAAGCTGAGGGGTACACCATCGAGGCGCGGAACTGGAGAGGCCACTCAGGAGAGCTTGACCTGATCGTGAGACGAGCCACCTCACTGGTGATCGTTGAGGTCCGCTCACGGACCCCTGGCTGGCTTGAGCGAGCGAGTGAAGCGGTCACGGTCAGCAAACAGAGACAGGTCGCGCGTTGCGCAGATGAATACCTGAGACAGCGCCCTCGAGAGGCGCCCCCGTATGAGGTCATCCGCTTTGATGTCATTGGGGTGACCTTGAGGCCTCCATGGGGTGAAGCTCAGGCTGAGCTCGACCATGAGGAGGGCGCCTTTGACTCACCGTGGGCATACTAGCCTCACTCGTTGCTGTAGTCGCTCTGACGAATACAATAACAGGGGTTGCCGGGCTCTCCACAGCCGGTCGCGGTGGCCATAGGTTGACTCACGGGCTGCCCCGCCACGGGCTCCATGCTCATCGGCGCGCTGATGGTAGCGTTACACTCACCAAAGAGGGGACAGCACACCCCGCTCCCAAAGCAGTCTGAGTTACTTGAGCATCGCTGACTGCAGTAGGGGCTTGAGCCTCGGTAGACGAGGCAGGACATCGTTGAACAGGTGGGGAAGTTATCCACCGCGCAGGTCACCTTATAGGTCTGCTCTGTACCCTCATCATCCACGTTATCTGTTGCGGGAGGTGGGGTACAGGCGTTTGAGACCTCCACGCTCGCAGGTAACTCACAGGGCTGACCAAAGCCAGTATCACATCCGGTCAACGCCGCAGCGCACAAGAGGCAGATCCCAAGTAAGCTCGCTCTCATAAGGCTCTCTTTATCGGTAATTTGATAGGTGAATCACGTCTGCTGAACTTATGGCATATCACCCTGTCTTCTTCAATCTCTTTATAATCGAGCCCACCTCAGCTCACCTGTCTAAGAAGTCACAGCTCACCTGTCTAAGGAATCACCTAAGAAGCCTTGAAAATCGCCCCTCAATTACGATAAACACATCGAGGTCGCGTCCGCTTCTCTGCGAGGAGCTACGCAGATTGATGAGCCTTTGACCTTGGAGTTAAAGATGGCCTTCACTTTACATTGCCCTAGCGTCCAACCACACCCAAAGCGCCTCGCCTCGACGCGAAGCTCCTCTTTCATGAAGGGTAGAGGGGCGCTCGCCACCTTGATTTTTGGCCTGACCCTCAGCCTGTGTGTGCGCACAGCGGGTGATGTGTGTGCGCAACCCATGGGCCAGGGGATGGGGCAGGGGATGGGGATGGGGCAGGGGATGGGGCAAGGCATGGGGATGGGGATGGGGCAAGGCATGGGGATGGGCCAGCCCTCAGGGCAAGAGGCGATCAACCCTGCAAAGCAGAACCTCACCGAGGCCCTCAACGCGTACAAGCGGGGGGACTTCCTCCGCGCGAGCCTCCTGCTGTTTGACATTATCAAGGATAAAGAGACCGCCGCTGACCCGATCGATGAGCAGGCGGAGTACACCCTCGGTAAGACCTTCTACCGGCTGAATTTGTACCAGGCGTCGCTTGAGTTCTTTGTCCGCGTTGTGAAGGCGGGGCGTCAGCATCGTTACTTTAAAGCGACCTGTAAGTGGCTCTATTACCTCTCACGCAAGATCCCAGGCGATGACGTCCTGCTAGAGCGGATCGCGACCTATCAACCTCAAGAGTGTAGCGAGTTCCAAAACGAGATCTCGTTCCTGCGTGGTCAAAATTTCTACAAACGGGGTCAGCTTGAGGACGCGCTAAGCGACCTTGGACGAGTCTCACGTGACAACGTGCTCTACCTTAAGGCGACCTTCCTAAAGGGCGTGACCTACAGTCGCCTCGGTGACATCAAATCAGCGCTGACCGCCTTCGCGCAGATCCTGCGCTACTCAGTAGACAGCTACAATGGCATCACGAGCAGCGCGGAGGCCGCCTTCGCCTCTCAGGCAGGTGGGAGCCGAGAGCAGATGAGCACCGCGAAGCTGATCGACACGATCTCACAGGGTGACTACAAGCGCGACGTCAAATACTTTAGCCAGCTCGCGGTCCTGAACATGGCCCGCCTGCTCTATGAGCAAAACAACAACCGCAAAGCTGTCCGCTATTACGACTACATCCCGATCGAGGGCTTCTTCTGGCTCGAGTCCCTCTTTGAGTCGAGCTGGGCGCTCTTCCGTATGGGAGAGGCCTACCATGAGAAGGCCCTCGGTAACCTACAGACGCTCAGCTCTCCGTTCTTCGCGGACGAGTACAGCCCTGAGGCGCCGATCCTGCGCGCGGTGATCCTCTACTCTCGCTGTGAGTTCGATAAATCCGAGGAGGCTGTGCGAGACTTTCGCGAGATCTATGGGCCACTTTACAAGCAACTGAGTAGCTATGTCGGTGACTTCTCTGATCCAAAAGAGCTCTACAACTACCTGCGCCGTATCCAAGCAGACCCCTCAGCGTCGGCTCGCGTCTCACAGATCTTAAACGCGCTGTTTGAGGACCGTGAGCTCAAGCGCATCAACGCCCACATCACCGAGATGGAGCGAGAGATCACGGTGATCCAAAAAGCACAGAGCTCTTGGGCGACAAGCGACCTCGCTAACTATGTCATCCAGACGATCCAATTCACCAAGGACACCTCCTTTGATCGAGCGGGCGAGATGGCGAAGCGTCGCCTTGAGCGCGTTGTGTTCGAGCTTGGTGACCTCATGAAGAAGGCGGACGCGATCGACGTTGAGATCGCCTCTGCTGCGCGCACAGACGCGAAGCTAGAGCTCAGCGGTGTTGAAGTGCAACGCCAGCTCGCAGCTGAGGCTAAGAAGCGCACCCCTGACGCCGAGCACATCTTCTGGCCCTTTGAGGGAGAATATTGGCGTGACGAGCTTGGCTACTACCTCTACAGCATCAAGTCTCGCTGTGGTCGCTGACCCTCACACCCTGATCTTTTCGACGACGAGCTTCACATGACAAGGAACCTGATGAGCCGACGAATGATAGAGCACCCTCAACGTGGGCTACGAACGCGCGCTCGCCTCCACCTCCTCACGGTCTCCGTGATGGTGAGCCTCATGGCGACCTCACCGCTCAGCGCACAAGACACAAAGCGTGAGTATGTACCTGAGAAGATTGACGCGCCGACCCCAACCGCCAGCACCCGCCCTGCCCTTGGTCCAGCGGGCCCTACCAACACCGCCGACCTGCGCAGGCGAGCGGCGGAGGCGAACCTGGCGCAACGTGACCGCTCCGTCGAAGCGAAGTTAATCCGTATCGTGAGAGCGGCTCGTAAAGAAGACCCAAAGCGTCCGCTTTATCTAGACCGCCTCGCGCAGTTCTATTGGCAGCTCGCAGGCGACGCACAGAACCGCGCCTACCAAGAAGAGGAGCGCTGTTACAGTGGGTCTGCCAAGACGGACGCAGACATCGACCGCTGTGACGCGGTCCGCGTGAAGATCGAGACAGAGGCTGAGGACTACCGCAATAAGGCCATCGGCCTCTATAAGGTAATCGTCACCGAGCACCCTGACTTTGAGGACATCGACAAGATCCTCTTCGCGCTTGGGTTTAACTATCAGCAAAAACAACAGAACGAGGACGCTAAACAGATCTACACTGAGCTCATACAGAACTATCAGAGCTCGGAGGTCTTGCCAGACGCCCTCTTCAATATGGCTGACATTTACTTCGCCTCTGGAGATGTAGACAACGCCGCGGCGCTCTATAACCACGTCCGTGAGAACTTCCCTAAGTCATCGGTTTACATCTACGCGATCTATAAGCTCGGCTGGTGCGCCTATAACCAGACCCGCTTTAAGGACGCGCTCGGCTACTTCATCGAGGTGATCAACCTCCAGAACAAGCGCTCAGAGCGCGACAAGCGCTCCAACCGCTTGAGCCTCAAGAAGGAGGCCCAGCGAGACCTAATACGCGTCTATGTCAACATCGCGGGCGCCACCGCCAAGGGGGGGATCTCGCTCATCAAGAAGTACGCACCCAAGCGCTATGATGAGCTCGCTGAGTCCCTCGCAGACCTCTACTCTGGTACAGGTCAGTTCGACAGCTCAAACCGCATCTTACGCACCCTGATCAAGGGCTCAAAAAAGAGCTATCGAGTCGTTGGGTATCAGCGCCGGATCACCGAGAACATCGCCAACATGAACAGCTCTGAGGAGGCGATCCTCGCCCTTAAGCGCCTCGTCACCCTCTGGCAGTCTGCTAAGGACGCCCCTGACGCAGAACCAAAGCGTGTCGCCGAAGACCACAAGGGGATCGAGCTTCAGCTCAACGCGATGGCGCGCCGTTACCATAATCAGGCGCTCGAGACGAAGTCAGCCCGCGACTTCAACACCGCGCTTGAGCTCTACGCGACCTATGTTGAGAACTTCCCAAATGAGGCGACCTCCTATGAGATGAACTTCTTCTATGGTGAGCTCCTCTACAAGCTACAAAAGTGGGCGCCCGCCGCAGAGATCTATGAGCGGGTCTTAGAGATGAAGCCAGATGGGCAGTTCACCAAGGACGCCGCGCACGGCGCGCTCCTCGCGTACAAGGCGCTCTTAAAGGCCGACCTTGACAAGGCGAGCATTAACACGATTGGTAAGAGTGGCGCTGAGACATCTGAGGAGCCTAAGAAGCGTAAGCGCAGAGGGAAGCGTAAGAAAAGGCGCAAGGGGAAGCGCAAAGGCGAGAAGAAGCCTACTAAGGCCAAGTTCCCACCTAAGGAGATCCCCAAGGACTATGGGCAGTACCTGAAGGCGAGCAAGCTCTACCGTCAGTATGTGAGCGAGAGCGAGTACCTCATCGACATCCAGTATGAGGAGGCGCGCGTCTATTACGTTTTCAATCAGTTTGATCAGGCGATCCCGCTTTTTAAGGACATCTCAGAGCGCGCGCCTAAGCACAAGGTCGCGGTCTACGCAGCGAACCTCTTGCTTGAGTGCTTTAACCGTCAAGGGAACTTCGACGCCCTATCCAAGCAGGTCAACATCTTCGTCCCCCTCTACCCTCCTTCGATTGACGCTGAATTTGCCACGCGCCTCAAGACGCTCAAGAGTGAGCTTGACTTCCAGAAGTGTAGCCTGATTGAGAACAGAGGAGAGAGCATCCGCGCCGCACGTTGTTTCCTCACCTACGCCCGTCGCTTCCCCAAGTCGAAGATCGTAGATAAGGCGTACTATAACGCCGCCGTAAACTACGACCGTGAGAAGCAGATGGAGAAGGCGATCGAGGCCCGAAAGGGGCTGATCGAGAACGTCGAAGGGAGCGACCTCGCCCCCAAGGCCTTCTATCAGATCGCGCGTAACCTTCAGGCCCTCGCGATCTACAGCTCAGCGAGCAACGTCTATGAGCAGTTCGCCGCGAGCTACCCCAAGCGTGAGGAGGCGACCGAGGCGCTCCGGCTCGCCGCTCAGTTCCGGCTTGGGCTCGGTGAGCTCGACAAGGCGACCGAGGACCTCAAGCGCTACATCAAGCGCCTCGGAAGAAAGGAGCGCAAGCAGGCGATGGAGGCCTACTTCGAGCTCGGCCGTGTCCTGCAAGAGCGTAAGCAGTGGTCGAGGGTCGTCCGGCACTTCCAGCAGTTCACGAAGCAGTTTAAGAATGTCGACGCAGGCTACGTCATTAAGGCGTACACAGCGCTCGGGAACGCGATCATGAGCCAGCCTAAGCGCTACAGAAACCGAAGGAAGGCCCTCAACGCCTACCAGAGCGCCGTGAACACCTATGAGGCGATCCCTAAAGCTAAGGTCAAGGAGCTCCCGGTCGAGGCGCGCACCGCGGTCGCTGAGGCGCTCTTTAAGCTCGTTAACAATGACTTCAAGCAAGTGCGCGGGATGCCCTTCACGAAGTTCCCTCCGCTCCGAGACCCACAGAAGCACGTCAAGAAAATCCAGACGAACATCTCCGCGCTCCTTAAGGAGATGGATCGTATTAAGAAGCGCTATGAGCGCGTGATTGGCATGAACGTCGAGGAGTGGGCGCTCGCCGCGCTGACCCAGATCGGTGAGATGTACAACTTTGGCTTCACGACCTTAGAGCAGACCACGCCACCTAAGATCTTCGACTTTGAGACCGCCGACTTCTTTCGTCAGAGCATGGAGGAGAAGGCAGAGCCGTTCCGACAGCTAGCGATCCAAGCCTACAAGATCTGCCTTGAGAAGGCGCGCGAGGTGCAGTGGTTCAACGAGTGGACCGACAAGTCAGAGCAACAGATCGCAAAGATCAACCCTGAGGCCTACCGTTACAGTATCGAGGAGCGCGCCCAGCCGACCTCCCTCCACAACAACCCCCTCCGCCTCAAGCTCGTCACTGAGCTCCCAGCTGAAGAGGAGGAGGACATATGAAGGTGACCGACATGACCTCGATCAGCCTACGTAGCCTAGCGCTCATGGGCGCGATGTGCGTCACGACCGCCTGTGGTGGTGGGCCTGGAGGTAGCCCGAACCCAGCGGACTACCAGCCTAAAGCGCAACCCGCGACCCAGCCCGCAGACCCATACGCGCCCCCCCCGAAGCCCAAGATCAAGAAGCAGGCGAAGCAGATCTTCACCGAAGCAGGTGCGCTCGCAGCGCAAGGCCCCTCACGCTATGAGGACGCCATCGAGATGTATGAGCGGGTCTACAAGGAGGAGCCGCTCCTCAAGGTTAGCCTGTATAACATCGCGCTCCTCTATGAGCAGATGGGTGACCAATCGAAGGCGGTCGAGGCGTATAAGTTTGCGGCCGACAACGGCGTCGCAGAGGGCTGGGTTGGGATCGGCTTAATGCAGCTCGCGTCCGGCAACGAGGGGGAAGCCGAGGCCTCCTTCCGTCGCGCGCTTGACATGGAGCCCTTGAACGGTCGCGCTCACCTCAACCTCGCGCGGATCGCAAAGAACCGCGGAGACCGTCGCCAAGCGATGGAGAGCATCCGTAACGCGCTCAAAGAAGACAGCCGTAACGCAGACGCGTACAACCTGCTCGCGCAGATCTACCTCGACATGAAGCGCTACAAGCTCGCCTTGCTTGTTTGTAACGCGGGCCTTGAGGAGCTCGACCCTGAGCACTCAGGGCTGTGGACGACCCAAGGGGTCATCTTCCTGAACCTGAAGGACGTCATCAACGCGACCCGCTCCTTCCGTGAGGCGATCAAGTATGATGACAAGAACTACGCGGCGCGCCTCAACCTTGGGCTGATCACCTTTAACTACCGTGACTACGAGCGAAGCTACCAGCTCCTGAGCGAGGCGGTTAACCTAAGGCCAAATGACCCGGAGATCGTGATTAGCAAGGCGGTCGTCGCCCGCGCCCTCAACCGAATCGATGAGGCGAAGCAGGGCTACCAAAAGACCCTTGAGCTGAAGCCCAATCACCCAGGCGCACTCTTTAACCTCGCGATCATCCAGCAGGACTACACAGAGGTTGAGGGCTTTGACGCGCGTATCCAGAACGTCAAAGAGGCGATCAGCCAATTTGAGAATGTCCTCAATTTCTCTCAAGATGAGCGCTTGCGAAAGAAGGTCCAGAGGCGTATTGAGGAGGCGCGGCTCATCATTGAGTCGATTGAGATTGAAAAAGAGAGCGCGGCTACGCAACAAGCTCAGCCAGCGCCCGCCGATCAACCCCAATAGCGAGCCCCTCCGTTGAGGGTAGGGGCCACAAGGAGACGCCATGTTGCCCCACCACTCATCACGTCGCTCCATCAGCATCTGGGCCCTCCTCACATTGTGTGGGCTTAGCCTCCTCGCCTGTGGCGAGGGTGAGGGCCCCTCAGCGTCGAGCGTCGAGGTCCCCTCTGAGGCCTTAACCAAGGACGCCGAAGGGAAGACAGACGCGAGCGCGCTCGCGATCTTCTTGGACTTCAGCTTTGACGGGGTCCTCAAGACGAGCTTCAGCTATGACCTGCCACGGGTTGTTGAGCAACAGCTCCTCTATAGCGTAGGTCAGCTCAACGGCGATCAAGCCGTCGGTCGCCTCGATCAACTCAAGCTGACCAACGTCAAGAGCACCCCATTAGAGGGCGGAGGCTATGAGGTCAGCTACAGCGCTTCGCTCTTAGTCGCCTGGAGCCAGCAGAGCCGTGTGCCGGAGCGCTACACCTTAGTCCTCCCGTATGACACCGACTATCAAGCCCAAAGAGACTTCACGGAGCGCTACAAGGAGCGCTGTGTGAGCTGGGGAGCGCATGACGTCGATGAGGGGAGCATCTGGTACTACTTCCGCCCCTCGCGAGGCGACTGCGCGCTCGCGGACGAGCACGTGCGTCGCTTTGAGGCCTCGGTCAGCCTCAGCCCAGTGATGACCACTGGCAAATACCCAGAGTACCACAAGGTGTGGGAGGATGAGACCCTCCACTCGCTCGTGATCTTTGGGCACGCTGAGGAGTCTGGGCCCTTAAACGCGGACGTCGGCTTCCATGGCTTCCGTAGCTATGTGCATCTCCTCACCGAGCAGCTTAGCGCGCTTGGCGCGACCGAGCTCAAGGTGAGCCCAGAGGAGGTCATAGACGAGGTGACGGTTGAGCACGATGACATCGCTGTCGAGGCGACCCTCCCTGACGGGAAGCGCGTCGTCGCACACATCCTGCTCGTGAGCAACGTCCGCACCGCGGGCCCCACCTTCGACGCCCGCTACCGTGAGCTCTCTACCGACGCTGACCTCATCATCTACAACGGGCACGCGGGGCTCGGCGCGAACGTCAGGGCGCTCGCCCGTAAAGGGAGCCCGAGAGAGGGTCAGTACACGGTGTTCTTCATGAACGGCTGTGACACCTACGCCTATGTAGATGAGTCGCTCTTCGAGGCGCGCGCCTCCGTCAACCCTGACGATGAGACCGGCCGTAAGTACGTGGACATCGTCAACAACGCGATGCCCTCTTACTTCTTCTCGATGCCCAAGGCCTCGATGGCGATGGTCAACGGCCTCCTGTCCTATGAGTCTCCTATGACCTATGAGGCGATGTTCGCCAAGGTCGACCCTAGCCAGGTGATCCTCGTGACCGGTGAGGAGGACAACGTCTTCGTCCCAGGCTATGACCCGAACCGAGTCGAGGGCCCACAGGTCTGGGGTGGCATCAGCCATGAGGCCACGCTCGATGGTAATGAGCAATGGACCTTCGAGACCCCGATCTTAGAGCCCGGCACCTATCGCTTCTCGATCGAGGGGGTAGGCGACGCTGACCTCTACATTCGCGTGGGGCTCGCGCCGAACCTTGAGGAGTTCGACTGTCGCCCCTTCTCGCTCGGAAGCCAAGAGGCCTGTGACGTGGAGCTCACCACGCCCACCGCGGTGCACGGGATGGTCCACGCCTGGTACCAGCGCGCCGAGTTCAGCTTCACGGGCGCGCTCCTCAAGTAAGCGCCTAAGAGAGAGGCTAAGGGGTGAGCCCCAAGAGCTCAACGGGCTCCATCTCAAACCGAGCACAGACGCTCACCGCGTTGCAGTCCCCGCCCTCGCAGGGCGCACGCCCCGTGTCGTCGATGATCGTGTCAAAAGAAAAGAACGTCGCAAACAGGGCTACATCGCTCTCTGGGTCACCCGTTACAAACCCTCCAAGCGTATCGCAATAATCAGGTGGGGTGCCTATAGGTTCTTGGCCGATCCCACAGAGCGCATACAGCTCCTCCAGTGACTCAATGAGCCCGTCTCTTGTGATATAGCCACTGAGCGTCCCGTTTGTGAGCATGGCACCACCCTGCGCTACAGATAGGTCGGTGATCAGCGTCGTGTATTTTAAACGAAGAGGGCCGATCAGCGTGGCCTGAAAACCTAGATTAAAGTTTGACTCAGGGGTCACAAGGAGCCCATCGGTGATCGTTGACAGAGGGAATGAGCTCTGCGCCTCCCCCATAGGCCCTAGGGCTTGTGAATCAATATAGTACCCACCATCCACCTGGACGCCTTGATACCAGCTCATCGTGACAGGGCCTGCCTCGTTCCCTGTTGCGCCCATCGACCACCCCTCGAAGTGAGCCAACAGTAAGAGAGGGATCTGACCTGTCTCATCAGGAGACAGGAGCTCAGTAAGCGAGCTCGAGCCAGAGAGCGACAGAATATTAGAAAGGCTCGTCCCATCTCCAGTCAGTTGACAGCCCCACTCCTCAGTCTGAGCCGCGCTGTTCGAGAACTCGAGCGAGCTCAAGCGGCTCGCAGGGCAATAGTCGCCATTACAGCTTAGAGGGGCGGTGTCACCCAAGCCTACCCGACTCAGCGCCCCACACGTCCCTCCTTCCTCGCTCAGGACACACAGGTCAAGCTCTTCACAGGCCGTGGACTGAGCGCAGCCCTCTGAGGTCGCGACGCACGACTCGCCTCGCTCTGAATAGCCACACAGCCCCGACTCTCGGCAGCCCTCGGAGCGAGCGCAGCCCGCTGTGGTGACGACACAGCTCGACAGGTCTTCGCTCGCTCCACAGCGCCCCTCACTCGCGCAAGCGCTCAGCGCCAAGCAGCCCGCTGTGGTGACGACGCAGCTCGACAGGTCTTCGCTCGCTCCACAGCGCCCCTCACGCTCGCAAGCGCTCAGCGCCGAGCAGCCTGCATTGGTGTAGACACAGCTCAGGCCGTCCTCGCTCGCTCCACAGCGCCCCAGCTCAACGCAGTCACTTAGCTGAGCGCAACCTTCATCACTCAAAAGACAGCTCAAGCCATCCGCGCTCGCCCTACAGCGCCCCTCTTGTGTGCACGCCTCCTGCTGAGCGCAGCCCTCGGTGGTCAAGACGCACGCCCCCCCATCAGCGCTGAGCCCACAGCGCCCAGACGTGGAGCAGACCTGAGAGGCTACGCAGCCCTCCTCGCTGAACACACACTCCTCACCACTCTCGCTCACCGCGCAGCGCCCCTCCTCTGTGCAGGCGCTCAGCTGAGCGCAGCCCGATTGGGATAAGAGGCACGCGCCCCCACGCTCCCCTGAAGCACAACGGCCTGTGTCAAGGCAGGCCTGAGATTGCAGACAGCCCTCATCGCTCGTGACACAGCGCGATTGATCTAAGCTCGCGCTACAGAGGCCCTCTGCTTGACACCCTGCCGACTGCGCACAGCTGTCGGAGGTCACCGTGCACCGCGAGCCATCTGCGCTCGCGACGCACAGGCCCGCTTCACTACACGCGTCCTCCTGAGCGCAACGCTCATCTGTGTATCGATCTAGATCCTGATCCATCACAGGCTCAGGCTCCATGTCCAAGAGCATATCGACCATCGGCTCCCGCTCGACCGTGTCCCCTGAGTCTCTTAGGCATCCAGTGCACGTTAAGAGCGTGAGAGAGCAGAGGGTGAACAGCCGGCTTATTTGGAGAGGGCTCATGGTGCTCCTTACGATGATCAGTACAGCTTAATGACCGTCCCATCATGCGTGACATTTTATGGGTTTGACAACCGTGTTCGCGCCTGAGCGCTCGGTGAGGGCTTAGTCGCGCGCGAGGCTCGGGATGTAGGCCGCGCTCGCGCCTCCAACCACCCAACCCGCTCGCTTAAGGTGCCCGCGCCTCCCAGCGCGCTGGAGTAAGCTCCCCTCTGCGCGATCCGCGCTGAGGGCCCTCGCCCCTCGATGCGCACAGATCAGCGCGCTGAGCTCCTCATCGAGGTGTTGGTAGAGCGCCTCAAACAGCGCCTCGCTCACACACCGGAGCTCAACGCGACGGTGACGAGGCCTCAGCTCACGCTCCACATCGGCGAGCGCGTCATCGATTGAGGTCACGATGATCGAGAGCGCCTCAGGTGAGGGAGGGTCTGCCTCGTCCTCGCCTATCCCTAGTCGCTCCTCGACCCATAAGGTGAGGCTCAACCCCCGCTCCCGGAGGCTCGCCTCATAGATCAGCTCCACCGCAGGGGACGCGCTCTGCGTCTGCACGCTCTTGAGATAGGGGAGCTCATCTAGGCCCGTGAACCCCTCACGCTCCGTGAGCGAAGAGGCGCGGACCAGCTCGCTGTCCGACAGCGCGAAGCGTCGCTTTACGCCACCCAAGACGAGCTCTTGATACGACTCATGCCCCTTGCCCGCGATCAAGAGGGCGCCACGCGCTGGTAGCGCTCGCCACGCCTCGCTGATCGCCCGCCGTCGATCCACCACCACGCTCACCCGCGCTCGCTCCTCTGCGCTGAGCCCCTGTTGGGCGTCGTCGAGGATCTGGAGCGGATCCTCGCTCCGAGGGTTATCCGAGGTTAAATAGAGCCGATCGCTGAGCTCAAGGGCGGCCCTCGCCATGAGCGGGCGCTTCCCGCGGTCTCGGTCCCCCCCACAGCCTAACGCCACCCAGATCGGCCCCTGATGTACCGAGCGGAGGGCCTCGAGCGCGCGGGTCACCGCCTCTGGGGTGTGCGCGTAATCTACGAGCGCCACGCGCCCACGCCCTTGGGCCTCACCCTCGCCCTCTGACCACGCGAGCTCCATCCTACCCTTAACCCCCTGGGTGTGCGCGAGGCTCTGCCACGCGCGCTCAAGCGCCTCACGCTCCGCGTCGTGTGTCCCCCACAGCATCCCAAGCGCCACCGCTAGGTTGCTCGGGTGGTAGTCTCCAATCAAGGGGAAGGCCAACGCGGGCAGGCGAAGCCCGTCTGGCAAGGTCGCACGGAGCCTCATCTCTGTGACACTGGGTCGCTCAACGAGCTCAACCACACAGCGCTCTTGCGTCCCATTTGGCTCTGCCTGCTCACCTGTTTGAGGCCCCGCCCACGCGCGAGTGAGCCTGACGCCTTCAGGGCAACGCGCGAGCATCCCCTCCCCCTCGGGCCCCTCATAGGCGACCGCGCTTGGGCGCTTCCCAACCGCTAGAGATTCGAGCATCCACTGTCCAAAGAGCGCCCCCTTGGCGTCACGGTAGCCCTCCATGTCGCCGTGAAAGTCGAGGTGATCACGGCTGAGGTTGGTGAAGCCCACCGCGTCGAAGGACACACAGGCGACCCGCCCTAAGGTGAGCGCGTGGCTTGAGACCTCTAACGCGAGCGCGGTCGCGCCTAGGTCAAGCGCGTCCCGCGCGAAGCGGTGGATCACCAGCGCGTCAGGGGTGGTGTTCGGCGCGCTGAGCCTCTGACGCTCAAAACGGTACTCGACCGTCCCCATCACCGCGACCCGCTCCCCCGAGGCCTCTAAGAGCTCAGACAGGTAGCTCACGGTGGAGGTCTTACCGTTCGTGCCCGTGACCCCATACACCTTCAGTGATCGGGTCGGGTGACCATAGAAACGACTAGAGATGACGCCTAGCGTCGGGTCTTCATCAGGGATCAAGAGGACGGGGGCTTTGCGCGACTCAGCGAGCGCTAACACCTCAGCGCTCGGCGCGTAGCTCACCAGGAGGGCCCGCGCTCCCCGCTCGAGCGCGAGCGTGAGCTCCTCATGGGTGTCGCGGTACCACATGGTCCGCGCGACAAGTAAGGTAGGGGTCGATTCACAGACCTCGTACGGGTCAAGGGTGAGCTCTGAGACCGCACAGCCTCCCCAAGGGGTAACGGTGAGCGCTTGGGGCGTGAGCCCCTCAAAGAGCGCGGAGAGGGTGACGCTTGGCCTCATCACGACCCCCGTCGCTCAGGAGAGCCCAAGCCGAGCGAAGAGGGGCTCTAGCTCAGGCTCTCTGCCCATGAAGGCCTTAAAGAGCGCCTTTGGGTCAGCGCTGCTCCCTTGAGAGAGGAGCTCCTTACGGAAGGCCTCCCCAACCTCACGAGAGAAAATCCCCTCAGCTTTGAAACGGCTGAAGGCGTCGGCGTCGAGGACCTCGGCCCACTTATAAGAGTAGTAGCCCGCCGCGTACCCGACCGCGCTCGAGAACAGGTGCGTAAAGGCGTTGATCATCGCGTAGCCCTCAAAGAGCGGGGTCGGTGAGAGCTCACTCATCACCTGGTACGCAAAGGCGAGCGCCCGCTCACCCTCCTCTCTGCGACGCTCTGCGTCGGTGAAGGCCTCAGCGGGCGCCGGGCTAAACTGAGTGTGTAAGAGCAGGTCTACGGTCCCAAAGGTGAGCTGACGCATCTGCGCGGTCGCCATCCTGAAGGTCCTCGCCCGCGTCAGACGCTCAAAGAGCGCCTCAGGGATCACCTCACCCGTCTCATAGTGACGCGCGAAGAGGTCGAGCGCCTCGCGCTCCCAGCACCAGTTCTCCATGATCTGAGAGGGGAGCTCAACGAAGTCCCACGCTACGTTTGTGCCCGCCTGTGACCTCAGCTCTGCGCGGGTGAGCAGGTGATGTAAGAGGTGCCCAAACTCATGGAAGAGGGTCTCGACCTCCCTGTGGCTGAGGAGCGCTCGACCCTCGATCGGTGGCGTGAAGTTCCCGCAGATGAGCCCAACCAGAGGCGCCTCCTCGCTCCCGTCTCCATATAAGAGCGGGCACATCCAAGCTCCCCCCTGCTTCCCCTCACGTGGGAAGAGGTCAGCATAGAACACGCTTTTTCGGCCATCTGGCTCACGCATCTCAAAGGCGAGGACATCAGGATGCCAGCGAGGTACGTCATCTAACGCTTGGAGGCTCACCCCATAAAGCTTAGAGACCACCTCGAACATCCCGCTCATCACCCCGTTGAGCTCGAAATAGGGACGCAGGAGCTCTTGATCGAACTCACAGGTGTGCTGTCGCATCTTCTCTGACGCGTAGGTCAGATCCCAGGCCTCTGGCTCAAAGGTCCAGCCCAGCTCATCTCTGCAGAACTCACAGAGCGCCTCATGCTCCGCCTCAAAGTGAGGGCGCGTCCGCGCCACGAGCTGCTCTACGAAGCTGAGCGCGTCCGCGCCACTGGTCACCATACGGTCGGCGAGGTGCAGGTCTGCGACGCTCTCGAAGCCAAGCAGGTGAGCCTTCTCTGCGCGGAGCGAGAGGATCTCAGCCATGAGCGGGGCGTTGTTCTTCTCACCTGAGCTCGCGCGGGTGTTGTACGCGCGGTATAGGAGCTCACGAGTGGGGCGGTGGTCGAGGTAGGTCATCGCGGCGATGTAGCTTGGCGCGTGGAGCGTAAAGCGCCAGCCCTCCTCCCCCTTCGCCTTGGCGGAGAGCCTCGCGGCCTCCTTCGCAGACGCTGGGAGGCCTGCGGTGAGCGCCTCCTCTGTGATTAAGTGTGAGAAGGCCCCTGTCTCGTCGACCACGTTCTTTGCGAAGCGGTTTGTGACCTCGCTGAGGCGCACTGAGATCGCCTCGAGGCGTGACTTCGCCTCCTGCTCAAGCTCGGCTCCTCCGCGCACGAAGCCCTCATAGCTCTTGGTAGCATGACGACGGAGGTGTGGGCTCAGCGCCTTGAGCTCCTCAGAGCTCGCGACCGCCCTCACCCGCTCAAAGAGGGGCGCAGAGAAAGGGATCGTCGCGTAAAACGCGCTCACCTTAGGCTGGATCTCCTCATAAGCGGACCTGAGCTCAGGGCTACCAAGGAGCGACTCAAGCTGAGAGCATAGGGTGTACGCGTCCTCTAGCGAGCTGTCCATCCCATCGAGCGCCCTCATCACGCCCTCGTAGTTGGGGACCTCGACAGACTCGATCTTCTCTAAGTTTTCTTTCGCGCGCGCGAGGAGCGCGTCGATCGCAGGAGAGATCGAGCCTGCGTCGACCTGATCAAAGGGGAGCGGGTGGCTCAGGGAGAGGAGGGCGAGCTCACTGCTGTGTTGGGTCGCTGTTGAATGAGACATCGTCTACGCTTTCGGGGTGTCAGTCTATGGTTGATAAGGGCGAGGTGACGTGAGAGACAGCGCTCAGCCTCGGATCGCCTGGACACGATCAAACCAAGCGATCAAGGTTGGACGTGAGCGGATCTGCTCAAAGACAGGGAACTCCTCGACGCACTTGAACGCGCCGTGGAGAGCTGCGTCAGCGATCGTAGGCGCCTCACCCGTCACGAAGGGCTTCTCCCCCAAGGCCTCCTCAGCGCGGTCAAGGCACTCCGCGAGCCAGCTGTGTCCATCGGTCCTCCCCTTCCGCTTGAGGATTCGCTTTACGATCAGCTTCATAATTAAGGAGCCCCCTACGCGGACCTTAAAGGCCTCCCAAGCGCCAAAGTTACTCTCGCGGGCGGTGATCTGTGCTGCCCGCATCGCGTTCCCCCATGTGTCATAGATCACAGTGGGGAGCGCGGGCATCAGCTCGTCATCTACCCAGTCCTCAAAGCTGAGCGTCTCATCCGAGTGACCGCCCTCAGCGAGCCCTAGCTTCACCTCAGCGCGAGGAGCGAGCTCATCGATCTGAGTTAAGATCGTGGTGGAGTCCCAGAGGAGCTGATCTCCAGCTTGGAGCACAGGCACCTTACGGGGCGCGCCCTCAGGGAGCGCTGGGAGCTCCTTCTTGTTGCCTGGGGCCACCTCAATCTGTTGATAGGGGACCCCCTTGAGCTCTAAAGCAGCCCTGACCTTATGACAGAATGGGCAGAGCTGGAACTGGTATAGGGTGATGTCAGGGGTCATCTGCTGAGCGCTCATGAGGGAGACCTTTCGCTGAGGGCTTGTTTTTTACGCTCAAGAGGGTAGGAGATCTATGAGACCTCGTCCAACCCTTATCTTTTCAACCTGACCTAAACTCAAGTTATTCATGCACTTAGGTGGCACCGACCTAGAAAAGACCACCTTTAGTGTAAAAAAAACTTGCAGACCTCCTGAGGCTGAGGCATAACCCCCCTCACCTTCAGGGGACAGCCACAGCGGTGGTGATCAAAACAAACTGAAGGCGGGCGTAAGGACGCTGAGTCAGGGAGCCAGAGGGCGACCAAGACAACGCGGGGCAAAGCCGTGACCTTACCCCTTGACTCTTTGAAATGATGGATTGAACAAGCAGAACGCGAACGCAGCCCCTCAACGCGATAACAGGAGGGGCAACCAATGGACGTTAAAGTCCAGAGATTAAACTGGAGAGTTT
>Ga0181594_10000901_pt1 | contig 28008 bp, 27 predicted proteins | sample 071ome_18_FD_145603 | JGI IMG/M metagenome (GOLD analysis project Ga0181594, IMG submission 145603) | Coastal salt marsh microbial communities from the Groves Creek Marsh, Skidaway Island, Georgia - 071413BT metaG (spades assembly) | ecosystem: Environmental > Aquatic > Marine > Intertidal zone... | reverse complement strand
AGCTTTGGCCTGCAGCCCTTTCGGCCGTCGATGCAACACCGAGCAACTGGTCCGAGCCCCGCTACGCGTTCATGGAATTCGTCGCAAACGATGACCCTGCGCAGTTCTCTCGCGATGCTGCCACGCTGCTCAGGTGGCTCACCGACTGAGCCCGGTTACCGCAAACGAGCACGGAGTCCCTTTTTGAACGCAGCGAGCTGCACACGCTCTTCACGCTCCTTGTAGAAGTCGTCGAGGGGGTAGCAACCCGAAACGAGGCCCCCTCGCGGAGCCGTCGTGCAGTCTGAGAACGTTCGGCAGATACGGCGTCTCTCCAACTCGCGTCCGGCACAAACATCGGCCGGCAGGTTCGGGTAGGAGAGGGCCATACGACCGAGACCGATGGAGTCGAACCAGCCGTGCGCCACCATCGCCTCGCCGACGTGCGGCAGCCAGTCCTGGAGGTAGGACATGCCACCACTGACGAAGCGGATCGACGGATGTTCGGCGCTCAGCTCGCGAGTGGCGGCCTGAAGACGGGCAACGCCGACAAGGGGATCCTCAGGCGGCTGATACCCATCGGACGGAGGGAAGTACGCCGGACGCTGACCGTGGGGGGCGTAGTACGGACTGGACGCAGTCACCGACACGAGGCCAACTCCGAGACCGGCCAGAAGGTGAAGCAGCTCGTGGGGTTCGGTGAGGTCGTAGCCGAGGCCAGTGCCATCGCCGCCGAACGCGAACGGCGGATCGTCCGTTTCCGGCACGCCCACTCCCCCATCGCCGGGCACGTGAGGTACCAGGTCGAAAATCGAAAGCCGAACAGCCACGCCGAGGCCCGGGATCTCAGAACGGATGCGCTCGACAACCGACCGCATGAAATGAGAACGCCCACCGATATCTCCGCCGTATCGGCCAGGACGGTCGACTGCAGACAGGAGTTCGTGTCCGAGGTAGCCGTGGCAGGCCTTGATGTCGACGAACTCGAACCCAGCCTGGTGGACAAGGTGAGCCCGTTCGACGAACTGGTCGGCGAGCTCATCGAGCTCCGTATCGGAGAACACCTCATCGGCACCGGAGCCGACGCGAGCATCGAGGAGTCGATGCTCGTAGACGGTGCGAGGAGCAGGGCCCGCCCCCGACGGGCGGCTGTAGCGACCCGAATGGGTGAGCTGCATCACAGCCACCTGATCCGACGCAAGCCGTGATCGGAGGGCAGCCATCGAATCGACGGTTGTTTCATCGAGCACGAGTTGATTCGGGTTGGCCCTGCCATCGGCCCGGACGGCGGTTGCCTCGCCCCACACGAGGCCCGCCCCCGACGACGCGAAGCGGTCCCACCTCCGCCGGACGAGGTTGGACGGCGAGCCGTCAGGCTCGCCATCCCAACCCTCCATCGGAAGCACGGTCCAACGGTTGGGGATCACCACCTCACCGAGCGACCCGTCGATCACCGTCAGTGGTTGCGCGTGAGCGCCATCGGCTGCAACCGAATCCACAGCAGGAATCTCGATACCGAGCCCCCGGACGTACGTGCGGAACGAGTCGAGATCGACCAGTCGCTTCACCTGCGTGTAGCGGGCCATCACAGCATCGCTTCCAGCCGCTCGACGATGTCTCGCAGCACGTCGCGGTCAGTGTCCGGGCGCACCGGCACCCCCGCCGGCACTGCGTCGGCGTCTACCCAGCCGCGCAGCTTCAAAAACATTGCGGCGTTGTGCCGATAGCCCGGCACCGGTGCCCGGAAGGTGAAAGAGCCGAGGTACTGCAGCAGATCGTTCAGGACGAAGAAGCCGGGATGTCCGTCGACCCACATGGCATCGCGTGCAGCGAACGCATCGGGAGCGAATGTCGACAAGCCGAGTAGATAGTCGGAGCCGTACATCACCATGTCGATCGCAAGGTCGTTGCCGGTGAGCACCATGAAGTCCGGACGAATCTCGTTGCGCAGAGCGAGCCGCGCCCACTCGAGTGTTCGGTCAAGCGACGAATGCTTGGCACCGACACACTGCGGAATGCCGAGCAAGCCTCGATAGGTGTCGAGGGAGACGATGCGGCCGTAGGGCACGAACATCGGGCCAAGCTCGAACCCGATGAATCGGTCGACGTTTTCCGCGATCTGACCGTGGGCATCGAGCCAGGCGGCATCGCCATGGCTGGTGAGGCCATTCGACGGGAACACGACGGGTGTGCCGCCGCGCGACGCAACCTCGTCGATCGCCCGGAGATAACCATCGAGCTCAAAGCTGGCGCCCTCGACGTCGGCGACAAAGGCGCCGGCGATGAAGTCACCCCCAATGAGCGCAGTCGTCCGGTTGAGCACCTCGAGGCGAGTGGCGTCGTCGAGGATCTGCACAAACCCCGTGTCCATGTTGACCGCTGGCACGAGACCGGCAGCATGCGTGCGGATCACATGAGCTTCGAAGGAGTCCCAGTCGACTGTGACCGGATCGTGATGGGTCAGCAGGATCGCCGACATACCGGTGATTCGCCGTTGGGGTCGCAGGAGCGAAATCGGATCGATCACCACCCTCACGGTACTGTCCGTGAGGCCGCCGCCGTGAAGGGAGCGCCATGACAACCGGCATCGTGCACCTCGCTCGCGGGCCTCGCTTCGACAAGGTCTGGACCCCAGCGTTCATCGATGCACTCCAGGCGATCGGGCCGTTGACACTCCACGAGCATGGCAACGAACTCAGTGACGAGGCGGCGGCGGAGTTGATCCGCTCGCACCGCGTGGCGATCGCCGGCTGGGACGCGCGCCTCCTTCCCGTCGACCTTGCAAACGATCCGGGAGCACTGCGCTACGTCTGCAGCTACTCGGGGACGATCCGCCACTGCGTCCCGCGTGAGTTGATCGAGGCTGGGATACCGGTGACGAACTGGGGCGACCTGCCCGCACCGGGCATCGCAGAGTCGGCGATGACACTTCTGCTCACCTGTGTGCACGACATGGCCCGCATCCGGCGGGCGCAGGAGGCCGGCGAGTGGGGCTACGACGTGACCCGAGCGGGGACGCTGCACGGACTCGCCGTGGGTGTCTACGGCCTTGGCGCGATCGGACGCCACTTCGTCGAGATGTTGCGCCCGTTCGGCGCCCGCATTCGAGCCTTCGACCCGTACGTTGCCACGCTGCCCGACAACGTCGAACGCGCCGACAGCCTCGACGACCTGTGCGAGTGGGCCGAAGCGCTCGTGATTCACGCCGGGCTCACCGCCGAGACGCAGGGATCGGTCGGCGCAGCCCAACTCGCCCGCCTCCCCGACGCCGGCATCGTTGTCAACACGGCTCGCGGGGCGATCATCGACCAGGCGGCGCTCTTCGCCGAGGTCGCACGCGGCCGACTTCGAGCCGGGCTCGATGTCCTGGACCCCGACCACCTCGACGCCACCGAACCACTCCGCCAGTCTGAGAACGCCTACTTCACTTTTCACGCCCTCACCGACGAGGGCGGCGACGCATGGCCGCCCCGGCAAGGCCTCACCCGTCTCCAGCAACGTTGCGTCGACCAGATCGCTGCATTCGCAGCCGGTGGTACACCCGACTTTCTGTTCGACGTGGATCGCTTCGACCGGAGCACCTGATGGACGCCAACAGCCTCGGCAACCATCTGCGCCAATGGGTGATCGACAAGGTCACCGAGACCGAGCAGCACTTTCCGCACCTCGTCTTGCCGCGCACGTTCGGCGGCCACGCCGTCAACGACGACCCGTACGCCCATCTGCTCAAAACGCTGACAATCCTGATGCAACTCGGAGTCGAGCAAATCGGGTCGACCAACCTGCGCGAGCGAAGCCTCGAGATCGCCAATGCGACCTCCACCGACATCAGCGGCTTCAGCTCGTTCAACTACGGCGAGAGCGTTCGTCGACTCGGCGGCCTCGATGTCATGGATGATCCCGAGCGCGTGATCGATGCACTCCGCGATGATGAGTTGATTCGCAAAATCCTCGAGAACGACCGCCCACCGCCACCCAACTGGGTGATGGTGGCGACACGCATCCTCAGCGAAGAGCAAAAGCTCACCGGGACACGCCCGGCCGCGCTCGACGAGTTCATCGATCGCACAGCTGCGCTCATGAGCAGAACCGGCAGCGGTTGGGTCAACGACATGTTCGATCCCCTCATGCACTTCGACATGTACACACCCGACATGTACATCTTCGCCGAGCCGATTCAAGACGAGATCGGCGAGGTCTGGAGCACCGGTTTCCGGGCGGTGATTGCCGACCTCGACCACCTCGTTCAACCTGACGGCACGATTGTGTGGGGTCGCAGCTCCGGCCTGCTCGCCTTGGCGATGACGATCGAGATCGCCGGCTACGGCGCTCGCCACGGTCTGCTCGGCGAGCCGACACCGTGGATCGATCGCGCCCGGATCGCCGCACTCCGCCTCGGCGCGCTCCTCCCCGACGGCCTGAACGCAGCGCACCAGAACCGTATGACGATGAGTTATCGCGGCCCGGCTCGTCGACTCCAGATGGGATTCGATCTCGTCGACAAGGTGGCGGCAGCTTCGAAGCATCTCCTCGAGGCCCCTCCAACACGAGCAGCATCACCAGCGATGACCTGGCCGGCCACCGACACCCTGGTGAAGCCCGACCCCACAAGCGAAGCTGCGATCTGGGGCTATCGGAGCCGTTCGTTGTCCTTCGTCGTGCCGGTCATGCGCGGCCTGTGGACCGAGTACATCACCTCGCCCCGCAGCCCGGGTGTGCTCGAGCCGCCGACCCAAACCCACCTTGCGCTCGCCCCGTGGTTTCCCGATCCGGGTGACCCGTCGCTCCCCGAATCGCCTTCGCGCTGGATGGCACCCGCCGGCTGTCCCGACGCCATCGAGAAGGCCCCTGATTCCCTCACGGTCACCACTTCACGCTGGGGCCACAGCGACGAAGCCCGTCACGACGCCCGCACCATCGGTGGCGAACGACGGGTCACGTTCTCGGTCGACGGCCGCACGCTCTCGGTGCACGAACAGCTCCATGTCGATCACCCCGACGTCGATCAGGTCACCGTGGACGTCCCCCAGCTCGACAACCGGCGCCTCTGCGTCGAGGTCGATGGCGACGCCACGGTACGCACCGTCGACACTCGTGGCATCGCCGAGTGGCGGAGCTACTGGAACGAACTCCCGACCTTGCACCAGGTCGAGATCCCGCTCGACGCTGGTCGCGCCGACGTCACATGGTCGGTGACCCCCGAGCTTCGAATCGGCTTCCAGCCCCTCGGTCACATCTACGGCACGTACCTCTTCCGCTCGCTCCACGACCGGCTCCGGGCCACCGAACTGCCGCCAGCCGACGACCACCTCGCCGACGCACTTCTCGACCTCGACGTGTTCCACATCGGCTGGCCGGAGTACTACACATGGGAGGACGCAACTGGTGCGGCCCGAGCGATCCAGACGGTGAAGGACTCCGGTCGACCGATCGTGTGGACGCAGCACAACCTCGTACCCCACCACTCGCGATCCGATGCCATGCTCGACATCTACCGCCAGTGGGCCCAGGCCGCTGACGTGGTCATCCATCACAGTGTGTGGGGCCGCGATCTCGCCCTCCAGACGCACCGATACCGCAACGACTGTCGCCACGAGGTCCTTCGCCATGGCTACTGGGACCACCGCTTCGACTCGATCGGCCACGTCGATCGGGCCAGGGCCGAACGGATGTTCCGCTGGCAGCCCGTGCCGATCCGGCTCGCTGTCATCGGTGCGCCACGAATCGACAAGCGTGTACAGGACGTCCTCGACGCATTCACCGCAACCGACCGACCAGACATCGAGCTCGTCATCAGACTCAACGGCGGCGAGACACTGCCCGACGATTCCCGCATTCACTACGACTATCTCGAACTCCAAGAACAGGCCTACGCCTGCAAACTCAAGGCTGTAGATGCGGTCATCTTGCCGTTCGACCCCGAAGGCCAGATGCTCACCACCGGCACGGCCGCCGACATCCTCGGTGCCGGCACCGGTGTGATCTGCAGCGACTGGGGCTATGCCCGGGAGGTCTTCGCCGGTTCTGAGATCTGCTACGGCTCCGGCGTTGCCGACCTCCAGACCTGCCTGGAGGACCTGACAGTTGATCAGCTCGATGCCAGCAAGGCTGGCGTGATCGAACGTCGATCGGACTTCGAGTGGGATCTCGTTGCGGCCGAACTGCTCGCGCTCTACGACGACTTGGTCCCCTAGCGGGTCAACGGCCGAGTTCGCCCGACGCCGCTCAGCGAACGCTGACCGCTACCCCTCTTCGTCGACCGGTTCGCCTCCGGCGGCGATACGACCCTGTTCCGGCTTGAGCGTCGGGAACAAGACGACATCGCGAATGGTGGTCGTTCCGGTGAGCAGCATGACCAGACGGTCGACACCGACGCCGAGCCCGGCGGTACCGGGCAAGCCGTACTCCAGTGCTCGCAGATAGTCCTCGTCGACAACCATGGCCTCGTCGTCACCCGCATCGCGCTCGACTTCCTGCGCTTCGAAACGTTGCCGTTGGACGAGCGGATCAGTCAGTTCCGAGAAGCCGTTGCACAGCTCGCGACCTGCGACGATCGCCTCGAAGCGCTCGGTGTACCCCGGGCGCTCACGGTGCTCGCGCGACAATGGCGAGACTTCGACCGGGTAATCGGTGACGAACACCGGACCCCAGAGTTCGGCTTCGCAGGTCTTTTCGTACAACTCGAGGATGAGTTTGCCGGGGCCGTAGTGATCCTTGATCTCGACCCCGAACCGCTCACAGATGGTGCGCAATTCGTCGATCGGCGTGTCGAGATGGACGTCGACTCCGGCATGTTCGGCAATCAACTCCTCCATCGTGGCGCGACGCCATGGTGTCGAGAGGTCGACGTCGCGGCCGTCGTACTCGATCGTTGTCGTTCCGAGGACGTCAGCCGCAATGCCGGCGACGAGTTCCTCGGTCAGGCGCATCATGTCGGCATGGTCGGCGTACGCCCAGTAGAGCTCCAGCATGGTGAATTCGGGATTGTGGCGCGTCGACATTCCTTCGTTGCGAAACACCCGCCCAACCTCGAAGACTTTCTCCATACCGCCGACGACGAGCCGCTTCAGGTAAAGCTCGGGGGCGATGCGCAGATAGAGATCTTCGTCGAGCGCGTTGTGATGCGTGACGAACGGTCGAGCGAGTGCGCCACCGGGAATCGGGTGCAGCATCGGTGTCTCGACTTCGACAAAGTCCTGGGCATGCAGGATTCGACGCATCGAGGCCACGATCTGGCTCCGACGGACAAAGGTCTGTCGGGCTTCTTCGGTGACCCAGAGATCGACATACCGCTGCCGGTAACGGGTGTCGGGATCGGCGATGCCGTGCCATTTGTCGGGAAACGGACGTCCGGCAGGCGCCAGCACTGTCCATTCGTCGACCCGAACACTGAGCTCACCCCGGCGAGTCATCATCACGATGCCGGTGACTGCAATCCAATCGCCGATCGACAGGGATGTGAACCCGTCGAAGTCGGGAGTCGACTTCGCCATGGCGAAGAGCTGGATGCGACCACTCGAATCTTGGAGCGAGCCGAAGGCAAGCTTTCCCTGATCACGTCGCAACATCAGGCGACCGGCAACCGTCACCACCGCGTCGGTCTCGGCACCGGGTTGGAGATCGGTATGCGCATCGACGATCTCGGACACACGATGTGTCACATCGAAGCGGTAGGGGGAGTCGCTCATCAGAGGTTCCGGTCGTGGACGATCCGCAGACCGTGGAGGGTGAGGAACGGCTCGACGTGCTCGATGGTGGAAGACACCGGTGAGATGAGATGGGCCAAACCACCGGTCGCCACCACGTTGATCTCGCCGAGGGCGGCTGCGAAACGATCCACCATGCCGTCGATCATGGCGGCAAAGCCGTACACCGTGCCGCTCTGGATCGACTCGACCGTTGACTTGCCGATCACGCTGCGCGGTTCGACCAGTTCGACAGCTCGAAGTGCGGCGGCCCGTCCGAACAGGGCATCCAGGCTGATCTCGATACCCGGGGCAATCGCACCGCCGAGGAACTCGCCGTTCTCACTGATGACGTCGAAGTTGTTGCCAGTACCGAAGTCGACCACGACCGTTGGTCCGCCGTAGAGGTCATAGGCACCCACCGCATTCGCAATGCGATCGGCACCGACCTCTTTCGGGTTGTCGTAGAGGATCGGCATTCCGGTCTTGATGCCAGGCTCGATCACGATCGGCTCGAACGTCAGGTAGCGCATCACCATCTGCCGAAGGCTCGCAAGGACACGCGGTACGCCAGAGCAGATGGCCGCACCCGTCAGGTCGACATCGAAGTCGACGCCTGCAGTTTCGAGCAACGACCTGACCAGCACCGAGTACTCGTCGCCCGTCCGTTCATGGACGGTCGAGAGACGCCAGTGGTCGACGAGCCCGACGCCTGCCCCGTCACCGTTGTCGGCACTCGGGTCGTAGAGGCCCAACACCGTCTGCGTGTTGCCGACATCGATCGTGAGGAGCACGGGGAAAACCTACCGGGCAGAACGCGCTGCTCGGTCCGGGGTACGCCTGCAGCGTCGGATCAGTGTTTCGGGGATGCGATGAAGACCGGGATCGTTCGCCCCGCCTCGGTGGCACTGACCGCGTAGTCGGTATAGGGCGGGTAGACGGCTTCACCTCGGGCGTACCACTCGGCCCGCTCGTCGCCGTCGACCTCGCGAATGGTGTACACACCCGGCACCGGACCATCCTGCAGTTCGATTTCATCGGCCTCGAGCAGGTTGAAGTACCAACCTGGGTGGGAGGGCGCACCGCCCTTTGACGCGATCAGCGCGTACTCGCCGTCGTGCTCGACACGCATCAGTGGCACCTTGCGCACCTTCCCCGTCTTGTGCCCCATCATCGTGGTGACGATGATCGGGATCCCGGTGTCCATCAGCGTGTTCGCCTCGGTACCCCCCGATGCCTCGTACTTCGCGACCTGGTCGCTGACCCAGCCCCAGGTGCTCGGTTCGTAGTCGCCTTCGATCCCCATGTCAGACCCGCTCGATGATGATGGCCGGAGCCATGCCGCCAGCAGCACACATGGTGATCAGACCGAGTTGTTTGTCTTGACGCTCGAGTTCGTCGAGGGCGGTGTTGATGAGCACCGCACCGGTCGCACCGATCGGATGACCCAGCGCCATCGCGCCACCGTTGATGTTGACCTTCTCGCGGTCGACATCGAGATCGCGCTGGAACTTCTCCGACACGACGGCAAAGGCTTCGTTGATTTCGATCACATCGATGTCGTCCAGCGTCATGCCGGCCTTCTCGAGGACCTTGCGGGCAGCCGGAACCGGAGCGTTGAGCATGAGCGTCGGATCATCGCCCATGTTGGCCATGGCCACGATCCGGGCCCGTGGCGTGAGACCGTGGGCCCGGACACAGTCCTCGCTTGCCCACAGGATCGCGGCCGAGCCGTCGACGACTCCGGAACTGTTCCCGGCATGGTGGAAGTGCTTGATTTCGACGTCCGGGTACCGTCGATTGATCTGCTCGCGGAAAGTCTTGGCATCCTCGCTGTGGCGGTAGTCGGCAACGGCCTCGAACGACGGCTGCAGCTTCGCGAGCCCTTCGAGCGTGGTCCCGGGCCGGGGGAACTCCTCTCGGTCGAGCGCAACCGACCCATCGGGATTGAGCACCGGAATCAGGCTCCTGTCGAAGCGGCCCTCGTTGATCGCGGTCTCGGCGCGATTCTGCGTGAGCACGGCAAGCGAGTCGAGCGCTTCGCGAGAGATACCTTCCATCGTTGCGATTGCGTCGGCACACACCCCCTGATGGGCTTGCGGATGAAGCTCGTCGAGTGCCGGGTTGCCACCACCCATGGGAAGAAGACCCTTCTTGGGAAGCGACATCATCTCGGTGCCGCCGGAGATCACCAGATCTTCCAGCCCCGACTTGACCGACGCAGCCGCGATGTTGGCCGACGTGATACCCGAACCACAGAACCGATCGAGCGTCACGCCGCTGGCCTTGATGTCGTACCCGGCCGCAAGAGCCGACATGCGGCCGATGTCACCCGACTGTTCGACGACCTGGGAGCTGGTACCCCAGACGACATCGTCGACTTCTGCCGTGTCGAATCCATTGCGCTCCTGAAGTGCCCTCAGCACCGTGGCACCGAGGTGCTGCGGGTGGAGATGGGCCAGGGAGCCCTTTCCTTGCTTGCCGATCCCGCGGGGGGTCCGGCACGCGTCGATGATGTACGCCTCGCTCATCTCCCAAGCGTGGCACAGCGTCGGCACGTGGGCACCATCACACAGTCGCCCCCGACGACAGCGGTAGTCGTCATCCCACCTCACCGAGCGATCCGAGCCGTCGGACCCCCTCGGTCTCGGCGGCCGCACGCACGTCGTATCCGTCAGGCAGTACGTCAGGGGCCACATCGGCGACCGGCACCAGCACGAACGCCCGCTCGAACATGCGCTCGTGCGGGACGACCAACTCCGGTGGGTCGTCGACCGTCTCATCGTCGACCCACAACACGTCGACGTCGAGGGTTCGCGGCCCCCACCTGACATCACGTACCCGCGCGGCAGCTGTCTCGCATGCGCGACACACCTCGAGAAGCTCATAGGGCGTCAGGTCGGTGTCGAGCATCACAACGAGATTCAGAAACGGCTGCTGCTCCGGTCCGCCGATGGGATCGGTCTCGTACGCGAACGACACGTCGACAACATCAGGAATCGCAGCAACGGCATCACGCAGGAACGTCGCCCGATCCCCGAGATTGGACCCGAGGGCCAGGAGTGCTCGCCGGCGAGGGCGCTCGATCATGCTTCGACGGTGAGTCGGATCCCACTCGAGGCAATGTCCTGCGGGACCGGTGGTCGGAGCTTGCGAACCTCGATCGTGACGGCGTCGATTCGCCGGTCTTCGAGGATCGCTTCTGCGACCCTTGTCGCCATCCGCTCGAACAGTTGGAACGATTCGCCGGCCGTGACGGCTTCGATCCGAGCGAGGACGGCGCCGTAATCGATCGTGTCGTCGAGGTTGTCACTGGTGACAGCACCGACGTCGGCAACGATGTCGACATCGAACTCGTAGGGCTGACGCCGATCCTGTTCTTCGGGGAGGGCGCCGCAGATGCAGGCGAGCCGAAGACCTCGAAGCTGAATCACGGGAAGGCCCATCATCTCAGTCATCGACATCCTCCCCACCGCCGTCGTCGATCTCCTCGGGCGGTGTGTGGGCGAACGCGTCGACAGGAACATCGATCGAGGCGTCACACCTTGCGACGAGTGCAACGGTTTCGCGCGCGATCTGACCGAGCTCTCGCTCGAACAGTCGCTCGGTGATGCTGATGGCCTGCGGACCGGTTGGGACCAGTTCCATCCAGAGCAGGTAGGCGGCGACAAGGCCCAGGACCCGTTCGCCGAGCTGTTCGCGATGGACCACGATCTTGTCGCCGGCGTTCACATGGTCACGAATCGACGACATCGCCCGGGTGAGGCTCAACTGACCCGCCGCGGGTCCACTGAACGGCACATGATGGAACGGAACGCCCATCTCCTCGTAGTTGTGCAGGTTGGCGTTGGAGCCGCACAGCGACAGCACGAAATCGAAGCCGTTCTGACGGATCCAGATGATCTCTTCCTGGCGCCGAACCTTGCGATGGTTCGACCCGAAGCCACCGGGCCGTTCACAGATCGCCACCTGGTCCTTCAGCACCCAGGTGAAGTTCCGAGGCTGGATACCCTGCGCCCACTTGCCTCTCATCGAGCGATCACTCCCACGGCGTGGACGGTAGCCCGCACATCGTGCACTCGGACGAGGTCTGCGCCCAAAAACCCTCCCCACGTTGCGATCGCAAGCGCCGCTTCGAGGCGGTCATCGACCGGAGTCGGCTCATCGAATCCGTCGCTGCGGGCGTGCAGGACACCAAGACTTCGTTTCCGACTCACCGCCACAACCGTTGGCGCGACCGCGACGAAGGCATCGAGATTGGCCAGAAGATCGAGATTGTGCTCGAACGTCTTCCCGAAACCGAATCCCGGATCGATCCAGAGTTCGCGCACACCGGCTGCACGACCGCGCGCAGCTGCGCCAGCCAGGAAGTCGACGATCGTTCCCACAACATCACCGGACTTCGGATCAAGCCGACTGTCCTGAACCGAAGTGCCGTTGTGCATTGCGATCCAGCCCATCTCGTTGCGAGCAGCGACATGCTCGAGTGACGCCGTGACGTCGTTGAGGATGCTGGCACCGGCCGCTGCAGCGGCATCGGCCACGGCTTCCTTGCTGGTGTCGATCGAAATCACCGTGCCCGGACGTTCGGCCAGGAGGCCCTCGATCACCGGCACGGCACGCCTGATTTCGGTGGCCTCGTCGACAGGCGTTGCGCCCGGCCGGGTCGACTCCCCTCCGATATCGAGAATGTCGGCACCCTCGTCGAGCAAGGTGAGCCCGTGTGCGATCGCATCGTCGACGGTGTCGTGGAGACCGCCGTCGCTGAAGGAGTCGGGCGTGAGATTGAGGACACCCATCACCCGCATGCGGCTCAGCGTCTCTCGAGGAAGCGCATCGCCTCGGCCCGGGTCGCAACGTTCTCGCGGAAAATGCCGGTGACCGAAGACGTGACCGTCGAACTTCCTGCCTTTCGCACACCGCGCATGGACATGCACAGGTGCTCGGCCTCGATCACCACGAGTACGCCACGAGGCTTGAGCGTCGACTCGATCGCCTCGGCAATCTGGCTCGTCAGTCGTTCTTGCACCTGCGGACGCTTGGCATATCCATCGACGACACGGGCGATCTTCGACAAGCCGGTGACGTAGCCATCAGCACCGGGGATGTACGCCACATGGGCTGCCCCCAAGAACGGAATCAGGTGATGCTCGCACAGCGAGTAGAGCGGAATGTCGCGCACCATGACCATCTCGTCATGATCGGCCTCGAACTGGGTGAGGAGGTGTTCGGACGGGAGCTCGTGCAGCCCGGCGCAGATCTCGGCGTACATGCGAGCAACCCGTGATGGTGTTTCGAGCAGGCCGTCTCGGTCCGGATCTTCACCGATGGCGAACAGGATTTCGCGCACTGCGGCAGCAATACGCTCCTGATCGACCTCAGGGGCGTGGACACCCGGGACGAGAGGCCTGGGGGGAACCGGCTCGGACATGGCGTGGAGGTTAGTGGGTCGGATCCGTCAGGCGGGCTCGAACACGTGGATCGCGTCGAGTTCGCGGTAATGCTCTGCGACGTCGAGTCCGTACCCGACCACGAAGTCGGGCGGAATCGGAAAGCCGAAGTACTTGGCACCACCGTCCTCTGCTCCTTCGCGCACCAGCAGGGCGCAGATCTCGAGACTTGCCGGACTCCGATCGCCGAGGACCCGGGTCAGGTAGCTGAGGGTCAGGCCCGAGTCGACGATGTCCTCGACCAGGATGACGTCGCGACCTTCGATGTCGGTTTCGAGATCCTTGACGATGCGGACCACCCCGCTCGACGAGGTCCCCGATCCGTACGACGACACCGCCATGAAGTCGATCTCGACAGGCAGGTCGATGGCGCGAGCGAGATCGCTCATGAACACGAACGCCCCTTTCAGTACACCGACGAGCAGGGGTTGACGGCCCTGGTAGTCCTCGGTGATCCGTGTGCCGATCTCTGCCACTCGTGCAGCGAGATCGTCGGCAGCGATCACGACACGGCCGATCGAGCCGTCAGGAATCGACATGTCGCCGACCGTAGTCGGCCACCGCCACGGACGCGAACCGTTGGACGGTCGCTGTTGGGTCGAATCTGCAGGCCGCCGGGTGACTCGATCGGCTGACCCCCTGCCCCACGGTTCGAAAACGGCAACAGCCCCGGGCCGGAGCCCGGGGCTGTTGCTCGAGTCAGTTCGCAGGGCGACCCGACGCCAGAGGCGTCACATCATGCCCATGCCGCCCATGCCACCCATCGGATCGCCGCCCATCGGCATGGCGGGGGCTTCCTCGGGCTTGTCGGCGACGAGCGCCTCGGTGGTGAGCAGCAGGCCGGCGATGGAGGCGGCGTTCTGCAACGCAGCACGGGTGACCTTGACCGGGTCGATGACACCTGCATCGATCAGATCGACCATCTCCCCCGTGGCAGCATTGAAGCCGTTGGAGCCGGAAGCAGCCTCGACTGTCTGCACGATGACCGCACCTTCGTGGCCAGCGTTGGCAGCAATGAGTTTCACCGGAGCTTCGAGGGCGGCAGCGATGATGCGAGCACCGGTTGCCTCATCGCCCTCGAGCGAGCCGACCATCTCGTTGACGGCCGCACGGCTGCGCAGCAGCGCGGTACCGCCGCCTGCAACGATGCCTTCCTCGATGGCCGCACGGGTTGCCGACAGCGCGTCTTCGATGCGGTGCTTCTTTTCCTTGAGCTCCACTTCGGTCGCAGCGCCGACCTGAACGACCGCAACGCCACCGGCCAGTTTGGCGAGACGCTCCTGGAGCTTCTCGCGATCCCAGTCGGAGTCAGTGTTCTCGATCTCGGCCTTGATCTGGCCGACACGGCCCTCGACGTCGGCGCTGGAACCAGCACCCTCGACGATGGTGGTGTCGTCCTTGGTGACGACGATCTTGCGGGCCGAGCCGAGCAGGCTCATGTCGGCCGTGTCGAGCTTGAGCCCAACTTCCTCGGCGATGACCTGGCCACCGGTGAGGATGGCCATGTCTTGCAGCATGGCCTTGCGACGTTCACCGAAACCCGGCGCCTTGACGGCGACGGAGTTGAAGGTGCCGCGGATCTTGTTCACCACGAGGGTGGCAAGCGCTTCGCCCTCGATGTCCTCGGCGACGATCAGCAACGGCTTCCCCGACTGCATGACCTTCTCGAGCACCGGCAGGAGATCCTGCACATTGCTGATCTTGCCCTGGTTGAACAGGATGTAGGGCTCGTCGAGCACCGCTTCCTGCCGCTCGGCGTCGGTCACGAAGTACGGCGACAGGTAGCCCTTGTCGAACTGCATGCCCTCGACGAAGTCGAGATCCATGCCAAACGTGTTCGACTCTTCGACGGTGACCACACCGTCCTTGCCGACCTTGTCGATGGCGTTGGCAATGACCTCGCCAATCGACGCATCAGCAGCCGAAATGGACGCAACCTGCGCGATCTTGTCCTTGCTGTCGTCGACCTGGACAGCCTGGCTGGCAAGGTTCTCGACCGCAACGACGACTGCCTTCTCCATGCCCTTCTTCAGGCCCATGGGGTTGGCACCGGCGGCGACGTTGCGCAGACCTTCGCGCACGAGCGCCTGCGCAAGCACGGTGGCGGTGGTGGTGCCGTCACCTGCGATGTCGTTGGTCTTGGTTGCGACTTCCTTGACCAGTTGGGCACCCATGTTCTCGAACTGGTCTTCCAGCTCGACCTCGCGGGCGATCGAGACACCGTCGTTGGTGATGGTGGGTGCTCCGAACTTCTTGTCGAGCACCACGTTGCGACCCTTCGGGCCGAGGGTCACCTTCACGGCGTCGGCGAGTTTGTTGACACCCGCCTCGAGGCCACGGCGGGCCTCTTCGTTGAACTTCAGGATTTTGGCCATTGGTTCCTTCCTCAGCCGATCTTGGCGAGCACGTCGCGAGCGTTGAGAATCAGCAGGTCTTCACCGTCGTTGCTGATCTCGGTGCCGCCGTACTTGCTGTAGACGACGACATCACCGACGGCGATGTCCATGGGGACGAGGTCACCGTTGTCGCTGCGACGGCCGGGGCCGACCGCAATGACTTCACCCTGCTGGGGCTTCTCTTGGGCGGTGTCGGGAATGACGAGACCGCTGGCGGTGGTGGATTCGGCTTCGCTTGAACGCACAACAATGCGGTCTTCGAGGGGCTGCAGGCTCATTCGATCCTCCGAGATCGGGTTGACTTTCACCTAGAATTGACCGATTCCGAGGTGGTTAGCACTCGTAACCGGCGAGTGCTAAGGCTAGAACCCACTGCCGGAGATGACAACGCGAAATCTCACCGGGAACGTCGAGAGCGTCGAGTCAGCCGATGACAGGGAGGCGGAGCGAGGGGTTCGCCCCGATGTCGAGGGGCGACGGACCGTCGGCCTGCAGCCGCCACCAGGCGGCCGCCGCAACCATTGCGGCGTTGTCGGTACACATCGAACGACTCGGCAGGAATGCCCGATAGCCGTCGGCGACACACACGTCGAGCGTCTTCTCGCGGAGGCGGGAGTTGGCTGCGACACCGCCGGCAAGACAGAGCCCCTTGGCTCCCACGTCGCGAGCAGCGCGGCGGGCCTTGTCGACCAAGACGTCGACCACGGCTTCCTGGAACGAGGCCGCGATATCGCGAACATCGGTATCGGGGTGCTTGCGGACATGGTTGATCACTGCGGTCTTCACGCCGGAGAACGAGAAGTCCCAACCGTCGTTGGCCATGGCCCGAGGGAAGGCAATCGCCGAAGCGTTTCCTTGCATTGCGAGTTCATCGATGACCGGTCCCCCCGGATACCCCAGGTCCATATGACGCGCCACCTTGTCGAACGCCTCACCCGCTGCGTCGTCGACGGTGCCGCCGAGTACTCGGTACCGAAGGTGATCCTCCATCACCACGAGCATCGTGTGGCCGCCCGAGACGAGCAGGATCACGAGGGGCATCTCCAGCTCTGGCTCTTCGAGGAAGGCTGCATAGAGGTGCGCCTCGAGATGGTTCATGGCCACGAATGGCACATCCCACACCAGCGACATCGCTTTGGCGGCCGACACCCCGACGAGCAACGCGCCCACAAGGCCCGGCCCATGGGTTGCCGCAACCGCCTCGATCGCACGATCCTCGACCCCCGCCTCGACGATCGCCTGTGCAACAACGGGCATCAGGAGTTCAACATGGGCCCGGCTGGCAACCTCGGGGACGACACCGCCGTAGCGACGATGGAGTTCGATTTGGCTCGAAACAACCGACGACATGACATCGGTGCCTCGTGCGACGAGCGCCGCAGCGGTCTCGTCACAGCTCGTCTCGATGCCGAGGATGAGATCAGCGGTCACGCGGTGGCCTCCTTGTTCTCGACGGTGGCGGCCACTGCGTCGATGCGAGCCTGCGCCGCTGACGACGAGAGCTCGTGCAACCACATGATCACCGCGTCGTCGGTCGGCGCCGAGTAGTACGCAGGGCGGATTCCAGCCGGGCTGAAGCCGAGACGGCCGTAGACGCGGTGCGTTGCCCGGTCGGCGGCACGGACCTCCAGCGTTGCTGCCTCAGCCCCACCAGCAGCACCGGCCCGGAGGAGTTCGACAAGGAGTCGGGTGGCGTGACCGCGACTTCGGTGTTCGGGGTGCGTCGCAACATTGGTGATGTGCAACTCGTCGAGCTGTTGCAGGGTGCCGGCGTGTGCGACCACGTCGCCATCATGAACAACGACCAGGTGACGCCGGTCGGCGGCTGCCAGTTCCCGACGCCACATCGCTGCACTCCACTGGCGACTGTGACTGACGGCGTCGATCGCCATCACGGCATCGATGTGGCGTCGGGCCATCGATTCGATCCGGGACCCGTTCACGAGCCGGCCTTTGCGTCCCACTTGGCTTCGGCGTCGGGGCGGCGCAGATACAGCGGCTCGATCTCGTCAGGGCGAACAAACTCTTCACGCAGGGCGCGGGCGTGCGCAAGCGCCACCAACGAGCCTGCCGACGGGTGGGCAAAGCTGTCATCAGCCATCTCGACACCGTCCGCGCCACCGAAGACGTCGCCGTGTGCGATGGCCCCGTCCCCCACGACCAGCACCGGCTCACCATCGGCCTCGATGGCAGCGACAAGGTCGCCGGGACGGGCAACGGCTGGTTCGGAGATCCGCTGCACCCCACCGGGTACCGGCCGGTACGAGGCGTGGAACACCTCCGCTCGGCGGGCATCGACCACCGCCACGATCTTGCGGTCGGTCAGCGCGACCGGGAATGCCAACAGATCGAGTGACGAGACACCGATCATCGGAACGCGCAGCGTCGTTGCGATCGAGAGCGCCGTCGTCACCCCGACCCGAAGACCTGTGTAGAGCCCCGGCCCCACGTCGACGGCCACGGCACCGAGCTCGCGCAACGACACCCCGGCCTGCTCGGCGATGAATTCGATCTGGGGGGCCAGCGCCTCGGCGTGGCGCCGCCCACGCGACGAGTGCGCCGAGGCGAGCACTCCCTCGTGACCACCGATCGCACACCCCACTCGTGCGGTCGCAGACTCGATTCCGAGAATCAACATCAGGCCACCCGCCAGTCGGCGACAGCTGCCTCGAGATCGGCCCAACGCCTCGCCCACCGCGGTCCAACACCGATGAACTCCAGACGGCGATCGTCGTCGCCGTGGCCCAGCATGATCCGGACCTCGAGGCGATCCAGCGGGAGGATCGGCGTGAGATTGTCACCCCACTCGATCAGCGTCACGCCGTCCTCCAACAGCTCGGGGAGCGCAAGATCCTCGGCCTCACCAAGCTGCTCGACCCGATAGGCATCGAGGTGGTTGATGACAATGTCGCCCTCGTAGCGATTGGCGAGGGTGAAGGTCGGACTGGTCACCCGCTCGGTGACGGCGCGCGCTCGGGCGAAACCCTGAGTGAAGTGAGTCTTGCCAGCACCGAGGTCGCCGACCAGCACGATCAGATCGCCGTCCTGCACGAGACCGGCGATCGCAGCCGCAAGGTCGCGAGTGTGATCGACGTGATGAGTTGCACAGACGAGCATGATGCCTCGTGTCGGCGGACAGCTACCCGGGAAGGATACCCACCGCCTCGCGGATGGCTGTTTCCGTTGCGACGACCGCTGCGAGCCTCACCTCGTCGACCGTCGCCTCGACAGCGCCCGTTGCCGCCGCAACGAATCCATCGCCATCGGTGCGCATGTGAGGGGGGAACACGGCACGGGCCAAGCCGTCATGAGCACCTTGGGCGACGACGAAGCAGCCGATCTTGTCGAGCGCCGCGTTGGTCACGACGACCCCGATGACCGTGTTCGGGTCGCCGTCTACCACCTGGTGCTCGGGGTCGGGCCAGACGCGTTCGTCATCGAGCACTCGCGCAGGGAATGATCCGTCATCGATGTCGCCCACCGCGTTGACGGCCACGATTGCGGTGACGACCAATGCACCCTGTTCGACACGATGGATGCCGAGCCCCCCTTGGCGGGCTGCGTCGCGGCCACGCCACTTGCCGACCGTCGCGCCGGTCCCGGCGCCAACCGCCCCGGTACCCGGATCCGATGACGCAGCAACGAGCGCGTCGCGGCCCCAGGCGGCATCGGGCCGGACATCGGGGTCACCGACCGCAAGGTCGTAGAGCGACAGGCCCACGACAATCGGAACGACCGCATCGCTGAGCTCGAACCCAACCCCGTCGGCCTCCAAGGCCCGCATCACGCCATCTCCGGCTGCGAGCCCGTAGGCAGAGCCACCCGAGAGCACCACTGCGTCGAGACGTTGCACGGTTCGTGTCGGGTCGAGAAGCGCGAACTCGCGAGAGGCCGGTGCCCCACCCCTGATCTCACCTGCTCCCACAGTCCCCTCGGGAAGGCGTATCACCGTGCAGCCCGTCTTTGCCTCCTCGTCGGTGCGGTGTCCGACGAGGACGCCGTCGATGCCAATCTGCATACGTCCGACGCTAGACGGCCGCGCACCGCCGAAGCAGACGCTCGACCCGCTCGTCGAGTGCCCTCGCCACCACTGCCCAGTCGAACCGGGCCATCGACTCGGCCAGTCCGACGGGCGAAGCCTCCCCCGCCGCAATTCGACCGAGCACCTCACGAAGCCGAACTCCAAGACCACCCGGCTCGTAGAGACAGGAGCCGTGGAACTCGCTCGGGACCACCTCGGGGTAGGCGAGCGCAGCGGGGACAACCGGCCACGCGCCTGCTGCGATCGCTTCCACGACCGCGAGTCCGAAGTTTTCGTTGCGCGCCGCCGAGACGACCACGTCTGCTCGTCGCAGAACGTCGAGGTACTCGTGGCGCGGAAGGTGACCCCGAACCACGACAGCGTCCCCCAACTCGTCGATGAGAGGCGCCAGCGCATCGGCCTCTCCACCCATCGGATCGCCGAGCAGCGCCACCTCGCAGTCGAAGCCCTGTTCGAGCGCGGTCCGAATCGCCCGGAGCACACTGCCGAGATCCTTGTCGTGATGCCAGCGTTGATTCGACACCACCAAGGGACGGCGCGGTCCCGAGGCGGGGACGGCACGCCGGCAGGCGTCGACATCGATACCGAGATGACCGACCCACATCTTCGACTCGATCGCGTCGGCGTCGACCACCGTCTCCGCTCCGTCGTCGAGCATGGTCAGGCCGTCGAGAAGCGACCTACGGTGGTACTCGCTGTTGCACCAGATCTCGTCGGCGACCACCAGACTCCGCCACTGCATCCACGCAAGACCCGAATCGAGTGGCTCGCCGACCTGACGGGGGTAACTGAATTGGTTCTCGTGCATGAACTGCACCACTGCTACGGGACCGAGCAGGCGACGGCTCAGGCCCAGGAACGACGCAAGATCGAGCATGTTGGTTCCGACGACGAGATCCGGCGAGCCGTGGGTGGCCACCCACTCGGCCGTACGGTCCGTCAACACCGTTGATCCTGTCCGCATGCTGCGACGCCATCCCATGCCGGAGCCAGCGAGGACATGGACGTCGTGGCGGGATGCCTGGCGCCAGCCCTCTGCCCATGCCTGATGCGATCCGGTGAAAAACGGCTCGACGAGCAGGACCGTGCGTTCACCCACGGAGCTGCTCGAGAACACCGGGAATTGCTGCGACAAGATCGGACGCAACGACACCGACCCGGCCCGCAACGGCAGCAGCATGTATCCATGCCCCGGCTGCAGCGGCATCGAAGGCATCGACACCGCAGGCCGTCAAGCCGGCGACCAGGCCCGCCAACACGTCCCCGGTTCCGGCTGATGCCAGTTCGGGGCCGCCGTTCGTCACCATCCGAACCGCTCCATCGGGTGCTGCGATGACGGTCGTCGGCCCCTTGCGGAGCACGACCACGCCGAGGTCGGCAGCGAGATCACGGGTTGCACCGATGCGGTCGACGGTGCTGCTCCCACCCAGTCGGGCGAACTCACCGTCGTGCGGCGTGATGATCGTCGGTCCGGACCGAGCCCTGATCGCCCCGACCAGTTCGGGAACGAGTGCCGACGCATCGAGGAGCAACGGCCGAGTGCAGGTGAGCAGGGACGCCAGCTCACCCGGATCGCGCAGGCCCGGGCCGGCAAGGACTGCGCCGAACCGATCGACATCGGCGGCAGCAAGGCTCCCCCACTCCATTGCCGGGAGCCACCGGCCGACTGCCTCGACCGGGTGGTCGAGTCCCTCACGGCCCGGTACGGCCGTCTCGACATAGCCGGCGACACGGCTGGCGGCCCGTGCCGCGAGTTCGACCGCGCCGGTCATGCCGGCGGAGCCTCCAATGATCCGAAGGGCCGATCTCCACTTGTGGTGGTCGGCTCCTCGAGCCGGCACCCATGAAGCGGCGTCGGACCGTTCGACGACATGGGTCGACACCTTCTCGACAGCGAGTCCGGCGATCGGCACCACTCGCACACGGCCGCACCACGATCGGCCCGGCTCGTGCAACAACCCGGGTTTGAGAGCCACGAACGTCACGGTCTCGTCCGCCCGGCGAGGACGACCGAGCAGCTCCCCGGTCAACCCGTCCACCCCCGACGGGATGTCGACCGCCAGCACCGGCACATCTGCTGCAACCTCGGGAAACTCGTAGGGACGCGACAAGCCGGTGCCGTACGCAGCATCGATCACAAGGTCGATCCCGACCAGCGCCGCACGTTCGTCGGGCGAAACGACCCGAACCCGAACACCGCGGCGCGCCAACACCCTCGCCGCTACCCGCCCATCTGCACCGTTGTTCCCCGGTCCGGCGACAACGGTCACCCTCCGGCCGTAGACACCACCGAGCATCCGAACCGCAGCGAGCGCGACCGCACGACCGGCACGATCGACCAAGGTGTCGAGTGGCTCGGGTGCGCCTGCGTCGACCGCCCGCATCTCTTCTGGCGTGACGACGGGAATCATGCCGCCAGCCCTAGGTGAGGGCGACCACGACAGCCTGCGCAAGCGTGTCGGTGTGGGTGAGCGAAACGAGAAAGCGGTGTGCTCCCTTGCGGGCTGCGTACTCGACAGCGTCACCGTGCAGAACGAGCTCGGGATGGCCGTCGCCATGACGGATGATCTCGATGTCGGTGAACCGCATCGCGCCAAGACCACTCGCCAGCGACTTGAGCACGGCCTCCTTGGCGGCGAATCGAGCCGCCAATGGACGGGCTGGATCGCCCGCGGCGTCGGCGTAGGCCAGCTCGGCATCACAGAACAACCGTGTGCGCATCCCCGGCGTGCGCGCCAACGTGGCACGGAAACGGTCGATGTCGACCAGGTCGGTTCCGATGCCGATCACGGGCCGGACCCTACCGTCGACACGGTGCGCGGTCGGTTGCTCAACTGGTGCGCCAGCGGTCGGCGAGATCTTGAATCGGCATCGTCAGAAGATCGATCACCGGCTGGCGGGCCAACAGATCTTCCCGGAACGACGGCTCCGTCTCGGTCACAGCGTCGCGCAGGGCCGTGTAGCGATACCGGTAGCCCTGCAGCACGCCACGAGCCGCCGCGGCGCTCAACGTATCGACGAGCCTGACCTGGAGAAGCGTCATCCCGGTGGTGACGTTGTCCTTGAGTTCCGGAACGATCACCACCGTGCGGTCGTCACTTCGACCGCGGGCGACGAACACGCGCCGCTCGACGGCGACCTGGTGCTTCGTTCCTTTGAGCATCGGGTTGCGATCGGTTCGCGATGGGATGTTGCGGCTGATGCCACCCCGGTCGACCACCACAGCCGTTGCCTCGCCATCGTTGTCGGCGTCCATACCCTCGATGCGGTACCGGGTGTGCCCAAGCACCTCGGCGATGGCAGGGTCGAGATCGGCCAGCGTCCGCAGCGAGGCATAGCTGAGCCGGTCTCGAGGCGCCCCGGCCTCGAGCACAGCTGCGCTGAGCGCAACTTCGAGGAGGGTCTCGTCGGAACGCGAAATGCCGACGGTCACGGTCTTGGCCTGATGCTTGATCGCGTCGATGGGCCTGGTGAGCTCCTCGATCCCCAGTGTGAGCGCAGCAGCAAGGTCGTCGAGGACGACGGCGGGTGTTCCGACCTTGCCGTACTCGACCTGGTAGGCGTCGAGTGGCGAACTGCCGAGCGCAAAGCGCAAGAGCGACGCAATCTTGCTCGCCGTCGATGCTTCCAGGTGGCCGTTGAGTTCGCCCGTGCGGAGGAGATCGAAGTAGGCAGACGCAGCTCGAGTGAGCGTCGGTTCGACCGATAGCAGCGCCTGCTCGCCGCTCAGGTCAGGGTGAGTCGCAGCCTGTTCGATTGCGCTTCGAGCTTCGCGCAGCGGAAGGGCTTGCGCATCGATGGCCAACGCCGCCTCGTAGCCGAAGAGGTGGCCGACCATCGTCGACAGGATGAATCCGAGTCGGGGATCGACGACCGGCACCGGCAGCACTGCAAGCGCGCTGGTGAAGCGACGCTGATCCTCGTCGGCAACCACGATCGGCGCCGCTTTGTGGGCCCGGAAGATCGCAACCTCCTTGGCAACATCGTCTGCAGTGGAACCTGTCAGGCCGGCTGCACACACGAAGATCAGCGGTTCCGACGAGAGGTCGATGTGCTTTTTGTCCTCGGTGCTGTCGGCTGCGATCGACTTGTAACAGAGTTCGCTGAGCTTGACCCGAACCTCCTGTGCCGCGATGCGGTTGGGGCCGTTGCCGACCATCGCCCAATAGCGCCGACCTGGACAAAACTGTCGAGCTGCCTCGCCGATGACGTCACGACGGCCCAGAACCGTCTCCATGGCCGCAGGAAGTTCGCTGATGCTCTCGAGCAGCGACGCACGATCGGCAGCCATCTCGTCGCCGAGCAACTCGTCGGTGATGGCGATCGAGAGCAGCAATCCTGCTGCGATCTGGGAGTAGAACGCCTTTGTCGAGGCGACCGACATCTCGACATCGCGACCGTCCGAGGTGTAGAGCACGCCATCAGCTCGATCGGTGAGATCGCTGCCCCGGCGGTTGACGATGGCGATGACCTTTGCTCCACGGTTGCGGACGATGTCGACGGTGCGGTTCGTGTCGGTGGTCGTACCCGACTGACTGATCGCAATGACGAGCGTGTCGCTCATGTCGGGACGGAGCCGAAAGCCCGAGAGCTCGGTGGCAAGTACCGCTTCGACCTCGATCTCGCCGTTCGGTGTGATGGCATCGAGTCCGGCGGCAAGCGCCTGACCGGCGACCGCCGCAGTGCCCTGTCCGATCGCAAGGACCCGCCTGATCTTGCGGTCGCGGATGTCGGCCCGCAGATCGTCAGGGATCACCGAGGGGCCGAGCACAACACGCATGCCGTGATCGGACTCGACGATCTTCCCGCGCAGGGTCTTGCGGAAGGAATTCGGTGACTCGCCGATCTCCTTCATCAGATAGTGGGGATGGTCGCCTCGATCGATGTCACGGGTCGTGATCTGGGCCACCACCACATCGCTGTCGGCGACAGGGAGATCGGTGCCGTCGTAGGCCTTGCGCAGCATTCCCTGCGTGGTCCCGGCGTGGGCACCGTCGAGTTCGATGATCTGACCTCGACTCGCATTTGGGTTGGCGAGGTTGCCCGGCGTCTCCCCATCCATTCGGATGTACTCGGCCGTCTCCTCCACCACGCCGTAGGGCTCACTGGCGACGATGTACGCATCCTCGGCCAAGCCGATGTAGAGCGCCTGGCCCGAGCCACGGAGGGCGAGTTGCAGCTTGTCGGGTGCATCCGCAGTGCACGCTCCGACCGCAACCGAGCCCTCGAACGTCGCCACGGTGCGACGGAACGCTTCTGCCGAATCGAGACCGTCGTCGAGGCGCTGGCTCGTGAGTGACGGGATGACCTTTGCGTCGGTGGTGATTGCCGGGGTGATGGCGACACCCTCCTGCGCGATGAGGTCGGCGAAGTTGTCGACATCGCCGTTCAACACGCCGACGACGTAGGGACCGGTCACATCGAGCAGTTCGCTGTTGAGCGGGTGTGCATTCGGTTCGGAGATGATGCCGATCGATGCCCAACGAGTGTGGCCGAGCACCAACGTGCGGGCGTTGTCGTTGTCGAGTGCAGCGCGCAGGAGTTCGTCGTTTGCGAAGCCCTCACGAATGGCGGCTGTGTTGTCGCCCAGCTCGCCGATCTCGGCAGCTGTCTTGTGCACGATGCTCAACACGCCGCCGACGAGGCGAACCGAACCGGTCCCGAAGTTCAGGTCGGTGGAGCGGCGTTCGATCTCGGCGGCGATGACTGGATCGTTCAGATCGAGCGCATGGTCGTGAATGAGAACATGGAGTCCCGCGCTGTCGCGCCCACGGACCTCGAGGCGATCGATGGCGGACAGTGCCTGGTGGACCGAGAGGAACGCTTCGAGGGCTCCTGTGGTGCGAAGGTCACCCGACAGCGCAGCGACGACCTCCGCAGCGCGAAGGCGGTCGCGAGTCAGTGCCCAGACACCGTCACGGATCGTGATCAGCGCGTGATTGCGTCGCTCCACCTCGGCGGTCACCAGCTCACCGTGGCGCTCGAGCCGTTCCTCTTCGGCGATGACCGCCGCAAGGATCTCGCCGCAGTGATGCAGAAGCCGAGGCCCAAGACCGGCATCGGCAAGCATGAGCCGAAGCCCCGGCACTCCCCGCAGCAGCTCATCGGCCTCGGTGAGGCGACGGCCGACGTCGATCAGCGCCTCGTCGAGGTCGGCGGCCCCAGGCACCAGCCGTGCGGCCTGATCGGCCACGAGCGCGATCACAGCCTCTGCCGTCGGTGTCTCACGAGTCGATGGGCGCCGGACAACGGCGATGATCCCGCACACAGGTCGGTGCCTCCCAGAGCGAAGCGGTTGTGTCAGATCCAACAACCGTGTCGATCAGTCTAGGACCGACATCGGAGGGCACCCAGTCAGCAAAACAGCGACTCGACTGCCGCCGCGAGACCGTCGGCCTCCATCTGCGCCTCGGCGTCGGTTTCCGCTTCGACCATCACGCGAATGAGGGGTTCCGTGCCAGACATTCGGATCAACACGCGACCTCGACCAGCCATCCGAGCAAGGGAGGCATCCACGAACGGAGCCATCGGACCATCGACATCGACGGGCTGGGTTGCGACTCTCACGTTCTTGAGGACCTGGGGCAGGCGGGTCATCGATTCGGTTGCAAGCTCGGCGAGCGAACGACCGGACCGAGCGACCACGTCGAGCAACTGCACTGCGGTGAGCAGACCATCACCGGTTGCGGCAAGCTCGCGAAAGATCACGTGCCCGGACTGCTCACCGCCGAGCGACAGCCGCCGGGCGTCCAGCGCTTCGAGCACGTAGCGGTCACCGACCCTGGTGTCGACGACCTCGATGCCGGCTGCTTCCATCGAACGACGAAAACCGAGGTTGGCCATGACCGTGACGACAACGGCATCGTGGGCGAGTGTTCCCCTTGCCTTTGCGTCGCGGGCACAGATTGCGATGATCTGATCGCCGTCGACCAGCCCACCGTTTTCGTCGATTGCGAGCATTCGGTCGGCGTCGCCGTCAAAGGCCACGCCGAGATCGGCACCGTGCTCGACAACCGCTTCTCGGAGCGACTCGACATGCGTGGAGCCGCAGCCGGCATTGATGTTCGTACCGGTTGGAGCGGCATGGATGAGCGAGACATCGGCTCCCAGTCGACGGAGCGCATCCGGTGCGACCTCGAACGCAGCACCGTTGGCGGCGTCGACCACGACCCGAACACCATCGAGGCGGCGCCCCTCCATGCTGCTGACAACTGCGTCGACATGCGCCTCTGCTGCGGCCTGATGGGCATCGGTGATCGCAGGGGTCACGACGGCGTGTCGTTCGCCCAGGAGTCCGTCGAATCGGGCCTGAATCCGGTCTTGCACGGCGTCGCCAAGCTTGCTTCCGCCCGACGCAAAGAACTTGACCCCGTTGTCGTACCACGGGTTGTGCGAGGCCGAAATCATTGCACCGGCCACGTGACGATCTGCACACCAACGAGCCACTGCAGGCGTCGGGACCACGCCGAGATCAGTGGAGGTTCCGCCGGCGTCAGCCACACCGGCATGCACGGCAGCGGCGAGTTCGGCGCCGGACCGACGCGGATCACGGCCAACCGCAAAGGCGTCGGCCCCGAGTTCCTCGGCTCCGGCCCGAGACAGGGCGCGCACAACGTCGACAGTGAGCTCGGTGCGGGCATCGCCGCGCATGCCGTCGGTACCGAAGCGGAGCGTCACAGCACCATCATCGGTCGCAACCCACCGACCCGTACAGACCTCGACCGCAACGGCGGACGCATTGTGCCATCGCGGCCCGGGCGGGCGGAACTAGCGCTTGCTGTACTGCGGAGCCTTGCGGGCCTTCTTGAGGCCGTACTTCTTGCTTTCCTTCTTGCGGGGATCGCGAGTGAGGAATCCGGCCTTCTTGAGTGAATCTCGGTGCTCGCCGTCGAGTTCGACGAGCCCGCGAGCGATCCCGAGTCGAAGGGCACCAGCTTGGCCCGTCGTGCCACCGCCGTGAATCGTTGCATCGATGTCGTAGCTCTCGACCGTCTCGGTGATGGTGAGCGGCTCGAGCAACGCTTCGCGCTGGACTTTCGAGGGGAAGTACTCGTCGACGGGACGACCGTTGACGGTGACGGCACCAGAGCCGGGAACGAAACGGACCCGAGCAACGGAGCGCTTCCGGCGACCGGTGGTCTGGCAGAGAGGTGCGGGCATCGAACTCTTCCTCGTCAGGCGCGGGGCCGGTGGGCGGCGTGCGCGAACTCGAGCGGCTGGGGGTTCTGAGCCGCATGCGGATGGGTCGGGCCGGCATAGACCTTCAATTTCGAGATCTGGGCGCGGCCGAGGCGGGTCTTCGGAATCATGCCGCGAATGGTGTCCATCACGGCCTGCTCGGGCTTGCGGGCCATCTTTTCGGCATACGTCTCGGTCTTGAGACCGCCCGGGTAGCCGCTGTGCCGGTGCACGAGCTTGCGTTCGGCCTTCCCAGAGGTGAGCACCACTTTGTCGGC
>Ga0181594_10000900_pt1 | contig 28020 bp, 27 predicted proteins | sample 071ome_18_FD_145603 | JGI IMG/M metagenome (GOLD analysis project Ga0181594, IMG submission 145603) | Coastal salt marsh microbial communities from the Groves Creek Marsh, Skidaway Island, Georgia - 071413BT metaG (spades assembly) | ecosystem: Environmental > Aquatic > Marine > Intertidal zone... | reverse complement strand
CGGGGGCCTTCTCTTCATGATGGCGGCCATCTCGTACCTGGCGGGGGTGGTCATCCTCGAGGCGTGGCCGGTCTACCTATACCTCAACTCGCGCTTCCAGAGCGGTGCGGCCGAGGTCAGTGTGACGCCACTCTTGCTGGGGGTCAGCGGTGCGGCGATCCTGACGATCCTCGCAACCTGGCTGCCGCTGCGCGCAGGGATTCAAAAGATCCAGTCGGTCGACTTCTGAGCATCGCCGAACGACGAACCGGAGACACCCATGCTACAAGCGATCAAGAGCTTCTTCGCCTCGTCGATGACGCCCCCGGACGAACAGCCCACCGCGGCCGGATCGAAGGATATCCGTCTCGCTGCGTGTGCTCTTCTTCTGGAACTGGCCAATGCCGATGACGAGTTCACGGAGGACGAGCAGCAGCATCTCGAGTCCGCCGTGCGCCGTCAGTTCGGGCTAGACGGATCCGAGGCCGAAAAACTCCTGAAACTCGCCCAACAGGAGCGCGAAGAGGCCGTGGATCTCTGGCAGTTTACGAATCTGATCGCCGAGAACTACTCGACCGGGCAGAAGATGGTGCTCGCCGAGATCATGTGGGGCCTCGTGTACTCGGATGGCGACCTGGCGAGTAAGGAGGACTACCTCATGAGGAAGATCTGCAATCTGCTCAGGCTCGAGCCGGGGTACCTCGCGGAGGCGCGGCAGCGCTTCCAGGGCGAGGGCTAGCGGACCAGGCACGGGGGTGACACCGGGATCGGACACCGGCATATTTGGTTCGTACGCAGTACTCACTCGAACGACAACGGATCATGCGCGACCTCGTACCCGGCGGCTATCTCTTCACTCACGCGGTCTTCTGGAGTGTCGTGGCGATGGTGGCGGTGGGCACGAACGCCGTGGCGATCATCCTGTCGATTGGTCTCGGGTTGCTGGTCGTCGAGTCGCTCACTCAGCGCTAGAGACCGGTTTCCCTGACAGTCGAGTGGGCGTCCCCGACTTCGGGGGCGCCTTTTTGTATGCCCGGAATCCCACAACGATGTGCAAGCGGGCGCGGGTACCGACGTACGAGCGTGAGAACGCACCGTTTCGGACCCGCCGCACGAACACCCTGAAACCTGCTAGATCCCCATGACGGCTGTCTCTCTGATTCTTACGGCCCTGATCGGCCTCGGAGTCGGCGTCTGGCTGGGTATGCCCGGCCGGTATACGCAGACCTCGGACGAGATCGAAAACATCATGGAGACGGGCGTCGGTCGCCGAGGTCGGAGGAAGCAGGTGTTCACACCGCTGGCGTGGATGAAGCGAAGGGTGAGCGCGAAGGACACTGCGTCGAGAGGCCGCCGTCAGGGCGGTAGACGCGGGGGGTTCAGGCTCGAGGCGCCCGATGATCGCGGATAGGCGACGCGGGGCTCTGTTCAGCCCGGACCCGTGAGTTTAGCCTCGACGGTCGTTTCGACTTTCGAGACCGGACCCCGCCAAGTGCACGTTTCGCGCAAGCTTGTGGTTCTGCTGGCCCTGCCCGCCCTGGTGGCGTGCCCCTTCTCCACAACGGACGATCCCGATCCGGCTTCGCCCGACGCGCTGGTCGGCTTCTGGCAGTACACGATCGAGGGGGACGTCGAGGCGACCCTGCGCTTCTCCAACGACGGGACGTTCCGGGTGCTGGATGCGTTCGTGGGCGCCGATCGCTGCGATTCAGAGGGTGGTTGGTGGGAGGCTGCGGACGGTGTCATCACGTACGGGGTGACCGAGGTGAACGGTGAACCCGCGTCCGAGTCGGGCACCGTCCCCTACGCCCTCTCCGGTAATACGCTGACGCTCGACCCCGGAAACCCGGACGAGGAGGTCTTCGGCCGCTTCGATGGCCCGATGCCCACATGCGGGGATTACGGCTTTCCATCCCTGGTGGTACTCGAAGCCACGATCGGTGGTGTCCTGTACGACTTCACGGACCCCGGACCGAACCCCGTCCGGGAACTGGGCATGTCTCTGGGGGAACTCGCCGCGACCGGCAACCTGGATCTGACCGGTCGGATCGGTGGGAGTGCGTATCCGTGCCCATCGTGCCAGACGCTCCAGATGACACTGCTCGGAGGTGGCCAGACCGGAACCATTCTACCCGGCACGTATGGCCGTGTGGGGACGGTCGGTCCCGGTGACGCCGGTGACGCGTCGATCGTGTACACCACCAGCCTGGCCGTTCAGGTCGATCCCTCTCAAGTGTTCTGGAGTGATCTGGGGGACGTCACCGGGTCCCAGGAAGGCTCGGTGACCGTGACCGTGACCGTCGTCGAGGAGAACCGCATCGCCGGGACCTTCGAGACGACCATGTGGAGTGGAGACATGCTGACTTCGCTGACGGCTTCGGGTCGCTTCGATATCCGGTACGACTAAGCGAGATGTTGGGTCTATCCCCCGCACAAGCTGTTCACGTGCCCGAACGGACTGCACACAGATTCGCCCTGCGTCTTCTCGCCTTGTCGCTCGTGACCCTCGGCATGACGGTGTGTGCCGAGTCTGCGACGGACCCCGACTCCCAACCGGCCGAGTCTCTCATCGGGATCTGGACATCCACGGTGCCTGATGTCTCGGAGATCAGCTTCGAGTTCGAGGACGGGCAGGAGTTCACGGCGGTCTACGCGGACTACGTCAACCGCCGTTGCACGTCGGAGAGTGGAGTCTGGAGTGTGGCGGACGGCAGCCTGACGCTCCAGGTGGCCACGCGAAACGGGCAGTTGGTCTCCGGCTCCGTCGAGTCGGTGTCGTACGAGCGATCGGGGAACACCCTGACCATCGCTTCGCCGCTGGAGTCGGCGGGCACCTACGGCCCCGCGTCATCCATGCCGATCTGCGCGGACTACGGCTGGATGAACATGGTGATGTCCGCCGAGATCGACGGTGTAGCGACGGACTTCAGCACGAGCGGACTCTTCGTGATCGATCTCGGATCGAGTATCGCTAGCGGCTTTGTCAGTCTGTCGGGCTATTACGATCCCGACGGCGTCGGCTTCGACCCGACGTGCGCGACCTGCCAACTCCTGAACATCGATGTGTACCATGAGCTTGGGGCCGCACTCGAGCCGGGTACCTACCCGGTCGAGACGTTCGGCCCGACCGGGAATCGGGCGGTGGCGCAGTACACACCGTCCTTCGGCAACCCAACGGGAACGCTGGGGACCAACGACTCCGATCCGAATACCCAGCCGTGGTCGGGGCAGGTGCTCGTTACGACCATGACACCGGATCTGGCGGAGGGCACCTTCGAGTTCGTGGTCTTCGATACGACCGGTTCGGGACCCCCATACCCCTCCGTAACCATCACGAACGGCTCATTCAGGCTTGCCTTCGACTGAGCGGTTTCGGTATGACGGGTTGTCGCCTCACCGGACCAGAGCGTCTACCGCCACCATCAGCAGTCCGATGAACGCGCCCAGTACGTAACCGAGCCGCACGATCAGGCGCAGCTCTCGGTCGGTGACCTTCCGCACGATCTCTTCCATGCGGGCGGTGGGGAAATGGAGAACCTTCTCCTCGACTCTGCGTGCCACGTCGATGCGCTCGACGACGGCGGGGACCTGCGTCTGCAGCCAGTCCCAGATCGGGTCGCCAAGGGCGGCTTCAATCCGGGCGGGACCGTCTTCCGGGAACCATCGGGCGGGAATTCCGATCGGGCGCTCCAGCATCCGTCCGATGATACGCTGCGCGCCGGCCTCCACCGCACGATGCGTGATATCGGTGCGTGCGGCGACAACGAGGAAGTCGGCGATCTTCTCGGTAGGGATACGCTCGAGGACGTCGCCCCAGGTGCGTGCGCCGGCCTTGTCGAGGCCCTCCCGGAGTTTCTCCACGAGGAACTCCCGGGTGGCGGAGTCGCGGGCCATACCGACGACCCAGCCGGTCAGCGTCTCACGCGCCTCGACCATGGTCGGGTCGTCCGCGTTGCCGAGCACTTCGTTGACCGGTCGTCGGAGGAAGTCCACGATCGCCTGATTCACACCCTGCGCGATCGCGTCCTGTACGGCCGGGTCCCGGAGAATCTCGGAAAGGCGCTCGGCACCCTCCTCCTGGATGGTATCGAGGACCTTGTCGACGGTGTCCTCCGTCATCACCACGCGCGCCACTACGCGCTGGTGAAATTTCAGGTCCTGCAGGAACCGCTGGAACAGCTCCTGAATCGTGGTTTCGAACTTCTTTCGCGTCTCGGGATCCTCGAGTAGCCCCCCGAGCCGCTCGGCCGCGAGCGGCAGGTAGCTCGCGATCGCTTTCTCGAGTGAGCCGACGAGTCCGAGCGGCAGGATCTCCTCGAAGTTCCGGCCTGGCTCCAGCAGCTTCTTGGACGCGCGCTCGATGTAGTCGGACACGGCATCCGAGAAGTCGTCGCTCTCGACGACCCCCTGAAGCCAGTCCTCGACGGCGGTCTCGACAGCGTCACCGCGGGCGGGCGTGAGGATGCCCGCGATCGGTTCGTCTGCGACGGCCCCGACGATGTCGTCTGCCCGCCTCAGCATGGACTCCTCGAAGCGTTCAGTCGCGACGTAGTCGTAGAGCTGCTCCATGCCGCGGTTCAGGGCGTCCCCGATGAGTACATCGATGTCCGCAGCCACAGCCTCGGGAATGAGCTGCCGCAGCGAGCCCCGTTCCGTGTGCAGTACCTCGTCGAGGAAGAGTGCCAGCCGCTGGTCGAAGGCGTCCCGGAATTCGACGTTGGCGAAGGTGCTCGTCAGGTCCTCGGGCGTGAGCAGTCGACTGCCGACGGTGCGCCCGATCGCGGCGGCCAGCCTGGGCTGATTCTTGGGCACAGCGCCGTGGAGAAACCTCACCGGCCAGCGCCCGAACAGCCTGGGCGGATGATAGGGGTGGAACAGCATCCACACGGCGATCGTGTTCGTAAGACCGCCGGCAAGTGCCCCGAATCCGACCTTCACGAGAGCGAGAACGAGTTCCTGATTCATGAGGTCATCGCCGCTCGTGCACGAGGATCCCGTGCACCCCGTAGGTGTCCTCCCCGACCGCGAACTCTCCCGTCACTTCGAAGAGCGCCCGAACCGGCAGCAGCGGGCCAGGTCCTTCACCCGGCTGCATCTCCGCCGAGACGGCTTCGAGTCGGCCCTCGATCGAACCGTCGGCCGACCGTACACGCCACTCGACCGGGACATCCCGACGTGCGGGGGGGAACGCTTCGGTCCGCTCCCAGTCCACGCGTACGTCCGGCCACTGCATGAGGTCGTCATCGTGGACGCCCCAGGCCCGGTACAGAGGTGGACGGTCTCCGCCGTACTCGGAATCTCCCGCGAGGACGAAGTGTGCGGAGTCCCCCGACAGCAGGAACGCCCAGTCACCGCCCGGAGGCAGGGGCCCGGCAGATGCCCGGGCCATGTCCAGAATCATTCCGTCGATCCGCTGATCGACGAGGTATGCTGCTCCAGAGAGGACCTGATACGTATCCCCTCGCGCCCCGGTCCACGCCGGTCTGGCGTCTCCGAGGACCAATTCAAGCAAGCGAGCCCCCTGCTCGTAGAGGATCCCATCGATGGCATCATTGTCGCCCACCAGAAGCTGGAGTCCGAGATGAGGAACCAGTCGCGCGGGTGCTCTCGTCGGGCCGGTACGCCAGCGCTCATCGTAGAAGCCGTCCCAGACCCCGCCTCGGGCGATCCACGCGCGGGCCTCCCGAGTCACGCTGTCCGGGTCTTCTACCGTCTGTAGAAGCCATGGAACGATGAACACGCTGTCCGCAGCGACTGACGCGAACACGAAGTTCCGTTCGTAAAATCGCCGGTTCAGGTTTCCACTGTCAGCCACCTCGGTGCCGTCCGTCGGCCCCTGGGGCGCTGGTTGCTCGGTTTCTCCACAGGCAAGGGCGACGCCCAGGATCACGGAGCCGCCGATCCAGCTCCGCGTTCGATTGCGGGTCATGCCGATTCCCTGTAGACCGGGTGTCGCATCGGGTCGAGGATCTGGTCGGGACGAACGGCGAGCTCGGTGTCGAGGGCGCGCACGAACTTGCCGATCAGCCGCTTGCTGCGCCCCCAGTCGCCCTTCTCGCCGCGTGACACCGCGACCGCGTCGACACGCGTCTGACCCTGCTGATCCAGCCCCACGCGAATGTGGACGTCCGCTTCCCAGCCCACGAGTGGTGTTTTTGCCAGTGCCTCGATGACACCACGCTGGTCATCCATGCGGCCGATACTCCAGCCGAGCAGACCGCCTCCGCAGACCCGCATCGAGGCCTGCCACACATCTTCGAAACGGATCGCATACGTACGTCCCCGGAGGCGGGGATCGTCCGACCGCTGGTCGGTGTTGGCCTCCTTCTCGTAGAGCTTGTCGAGCAGGCCGCTCAACCAGCCCCCTCCGGCCCGATGGCGAAGCGGATGGACACGGTTGCCGTGACGGTCTGATCACCAGCCTCGATCGGTGTGTCCGCCGCGCGCATGGCCATCGCCTCGGCCTGGTAGGGCACGGGGCCCGGTCGTGACGCTCCGCCCGAAACCTCCAGCGGTTCGCCCAGCCGATACCCGAGTGACTCCGCGATCACCTGCGCCTCGGCACGTGCTGTCCGGACCGCGAGAGCCATGGCCTCTGCTCGGGCTGGCCCTGTATCCGACGCGAAGAAGTGGATGCCGGCGACCCGGTTCGCACCGGAGGCGATCGCTCGATCGATCACGCGGCCGACTGCATTCACGTCGGAGACGGTCGCTCGAACGTTGTTCAGGGCCACGTACCCGACGACCTCGCGCACCCGCTGATTCTGGACGTTCGAGTACTCGGGCCTGAGGGAGTACCCATGCGTGGCGAGTTCCAGACCGTCGAAGCCGGCGTCCCGAATGGCACGCAGCACGGCATCCATGACGTCTGCGTTCGCCTCCGATGCCGCACCGGCCGTGCCGCCGCGTGTTTCCACCGCGAACGTCACCGAGGCGTGATCGGGCTCAACCTGGACGCTTCCGGTCCCACTTACCTGAATCCAGCCCGGTCCGGTGACTGGAGCTTCCTGCTCGAGCTGCTCGGCCGGGACCTCGTATGCGTGGAAGCGCTGCAAAGACTCGTCGGCGGGTGGCGCGGGCTGACCGCCGGCGCTCGGCCCGGCGCAGGCACTCAACGCGATCCCGAGCAGAACCGGCTTGGTGATCCTCTTCATGGCCCTCGAGGTGAGAGGAGGGGCGATCGCAAGGCGATCGGCCAACGTCGTGATCCGATCCGGTACGGACGATCCGCGGATCCGGTTATAGTGTGGCGCGCTCGACCAACACTCGCCACACAATCGTGAGAGACGATGAAAGCGGTTATCCCACTCGCCGGGAAAGGTACCCGTCTTCGCCCCCATACTCATCATACGCCCAAGCCTCTTCTCAAGGTCGCCGGCAAACCGGTCCTGGCCTTCATCCTCGATGATCTGGTCGCGCTGGGCGTGACCGAGGTCGTCTTCATCGTGGGCCATCTCCGCGACACGATGCAGGCCTGGATTGAAGCGGAGTATCCGCAAATCACGGGCCACTACGTCCTGCAGGAGGTGCAGGACGGGACTGCGGGCGCGATCGCTCTGGCGGAGCCGTACGTCGATGAAGACGTCCTGATCATCTTCGCCGATGCCGTCCTCGAGGTCGACTACGGTCTCACGAAGACGCTGGGGGCCGAGTACGCGGCCGTCCTGTGGGCGAAAGAGGTCGAGGACTACCAGCGCTTCGGCGTCATCGTCACGAACGAGGACGGGACGATGAAGCAGATCGTCGAGAAGCCGTCCGAGCCGGTCTCGAAGCTCGCGAACATCGGGCTGTACTACATCCGCGACCACGAGCTCCTCTTCGAAGGTGTTCGGCACACGCTTTCGACCGATCCGGGGCCGTCAGGCGAGTACTACCTGACCGACGCCTTCCAGTACATGGTCGATCAGGGAGCGAAGCTGGTCACCGCCCCGGTCGATGGGTGGTGGGACGCCGGCAAGCCCGAGACGCTTTTGGAGACCAACGGCCACCTCCTCGAGACCGGGTACGGAGGCGTCGACGCGGCCGCGACGGTCGAGGGTGCGGAGATCGTCGAGCCGGTGCGAATTGAGGCTGGTGTCACCGTACGGGGCGGGACGATCGGCCCGAATGTGACGATCGAGGCCGGGACGGTCGCGGACCACTGCGAACTGCGTGACTGCGTCGTCGGTCCCGAGGCGAGGCTCGAAGCGGTCCGACTGCACGACTCGATGGTCGGGGGCTACGCCGACGTTCGACATGTCTCCGGCAGCATGCGTGTGACCGATCACTCGGTGGTGCACGGAGAGGACTGAGTGTCGGGCCACAGTGCCCCCGCTCACTCTGCCGGAGCGACTCCCGCGTAGAGAAGGATGGTGTGGAGGGCGCGAATCGGGCCGTCCGGTCCGTCCACGTTCCGGTACCACTCGTCGGTCGTATGGGCGAGACCAGCGTCGCCGCCGCACCCGAGGGTGATGGCCGGCAGCCCCAGCGCCATCGGGACATTCGCGTCCGTGCTGGAAAGTGCCAGCTGCGGCAGGCGCCCAAGTTCGCGTGTCGCGTGCAATGCGGCCTGTACGAGCGGGTGGCCTTGGTCCGATTCTCCACCAGGGCGATCTCCGACGATCTTGATCGATCCGCGGAGGGCGGGCTCTCGCCCGATTTCCTCGTCCACGATGTCACGGATCTGGTGCTGCAGTGCCTCGAGATGCGACCCGGCCGACGAGCGTGTGTCGATTTCGAGCCAGACCTCCTGGGGGATCGCGTTGATGCTCGTGCCCCCGCCTGTTCGTGCCAGCGTCAGCGTTGTTTGCGGCTCCCTCGGGAGGGGGAGTGATACGAGCCGGCTCCCGATGCGACTCAGGGTGTGTAAGGGGTTGGCGGTCCCCCAGTCCACCCATGAGTGACCGCCGGGCCCGGCCACGACAATGCGGTATCGGCGCGAGCCGAGTCCCCGGACCACGATCCGGTCCAGACCCGCTCCATCGAGCGAGATAAAGGCGTCGGCGCGCTCTCCCTCTCCGCCTCGGCCGAAGAGGTGCTTCACCCCCCGTAGGTCACCCATGCCTTCCTCGCCAACGGTCCCCACGAAGAGGAGCGGGCGCTTCGTGCGTAGCTCAAAGGCATCGAGCGCTCGCGCGACCGCAAGCATGCACGCCAGTCCGCGTGCGTCGTCGGAGATTCCTGGCCCGCGCAGGAGATCGCTCTCCCGCGTGACGGACACGTCCGTCTCTGCGGGGAAGACGGTGTCGAGGTGGGCGGACACGATCAGCGCTCCCGCGGCCGGGGTGTCGGGACGGCTGGCAAGCACGTTCCCGACCTCGTCCCTCCGCACATCTGAGATGCCCGCAGCACGGAAGAACTTCGCCAGTCTGAGGCCGCGTTCGTGCTCTCCGAACGGAGGCGCCGGGATCTCGGAAAGCTCGATCTGGGCGTCGAGGGTCTCTTCGTCCGTCTCCGAAAGGAAGCGGAAAGCCGAGGTAATTCGCGGGTCGGAGGTCGTTGGGAGAGACGGAGTCGTCAAGGCGTCGTCATCGAGGCGAGGTACACATGAGAGCGCCCGGGATGCCAGTTACCGATGCGTTACAGGCGATGCGTATTTGCGTTACGAAGGCCGGCTAACGTGGTCGCATGAAGATCGAAACGAATGCTTCGGCTACGGCCACGCAGTGTGGTATGTCCCGCATCCCCAGGCACAGCATGTATAGGCTCATCCGCCGGCTCCCGGTACTCCTCACCCTCCTCGTGCTCGGTACGACGGACGTTTCTGCTCAGCAGATCGGTACCATCGTCGGCAACGTTAAGGACGCCACGACGGCGCGCAGCCTCGCCGGTGCGCAGGTCTTCGTCAATGACGGGGTGGTTGGCGCACTCTCCGACCTGAACGGCCGCTTCGTCATTGCGCGGGTACCGGCGGGTTTGGTCTCCGTCACCGCTCAGATGATCGGTTACGCGACCAAGACCGTCACCGAGGTCATGGTGAACCCCGGCGAAGTCGTCTCGCTCGACGTTACGCTGACCGAGTCGGCCGTCGAGTTGGAAGAGATCGTCATCACTGCGACGCGCGAGCGTGGTAGCCAGGCCTTCATCCTCGACGAGCGCCGGACGTCGGCCTCGCTGGTTGAGGGAATCGGAGCAGCGGAGATCTCCGCCCGCCCGGCTTCGGATGCCGCGGATGTCGCTCAGCGGATCACCGGCGTCACGGTCTCCGAAGGCAAGTATGTCTTCGTGCGCGGTCTCGGTGAGCGGTATTCACAGACGTCCCTGAACGGGTCTTCCCTCCCGAGCCCCGAGCCGGAACGCGAAGTCGTTCCGCTCGATCTCTTCCCGTCCGGCTTCCTCGAGAGCCTGCAGACGCAGAAGTCGTACACGCCGGACCTCCCGGCCGACTTCTCCGGCGGTTCGGTCCAGATCCAGACGAAGGACTTCCCGAACGAGTTCACGATCAACGCGGGTGTCGGGACGAGCTTCAACACGAACAGCCAGTTTCAGGATGGGTTCATTGCGTATCCCACGGGCGGCATGAACTTCCTGGGCTTCAGCGACGGTTCCCGCGACGAGCCGACGAGCGTGATCGAGACGATGGGGCCGGTCACGACGGGTAACCGCCTCCCGGCTGACGACGCGACGCGTCTTCGCATTGGGCAGGAGCTACAGGCTTCCGCCCAGTCGTTCACGCCGGTCCTGCAGGGTACGCCGCTGAACCGAAGCTTCAACCTCGGTATCGGAGGCCGTAATGGCCTCTTCGACGATGGCGAGCTTGGCTACTTCTTCGCCGGTCAGTACAGCGACAATTACACGCTTCAGCCCAGTGAGATCGAGCGGAAGTGGCGAGTTTCGGCCTTCGACCCGGCGGTTGCACCCGAGGACCGCCGGCCGAACGTCGACTACCAGTTCTCGCGTGGTACGCGCTCGGTTTCGTGGGGTACGATCGGGAACTTCACGATCAAGCCGACGGCTTCGCAGAAGATCAGCCTGAAGACGACGGTGAACGTCAGTTCCGACGACGAGGGACGGACGTACACCGGTGACAACCGTGAAGACATCGGTGCCCTGGTCCGCTCGGATCGTAGCCGCTTGGTCTCGCGTGTGATGCTCTGGGGGCAGCTCTCTGGTGAACATCAGCTGTTCGGAAATTCTCGCCTGGAGTGGCGGGCCACCACGGCCCGTGCCATGCGAGACGAGCCGATGCTGCGTGAGGCGCTCTACATAGCCGACACGCGGGCTGATCCGTACACGCTGTTCCCGGATGCCGGCTCCGGTGCCTACTTCTGGAGTGACCTGGTCGACGATGACCTCAGCGGTGCGCTCGACTGGACCTTTCCTTTCGAGCTTTTCTCCAACGACGCTTCGATCAAGTTCGGCGGAATGTACCGGGAGCGGACGCGTGATTTCGCCTCTCGTCGCTTCCTCTGGGACTTCCTCGAGAACACGATCAGCGACCTCGACGCGTCGCTCGCCGAAGGTACGATCACCACGGCCGCGCGCCGTACGGGTCAGTTCGCGCTCGGAGATATCGTGGAGCCCGGCAATCTGTATGACGCGACGGACGAGAGGATGGCGGGGTACGCGATGCTCGACCTGCAGCCGACCGACCGTCTTCAGGCGATCCTCGGCGCCCGGGTCGAGACGTACGCCCTTGGCCTGAACTCTCGCGGTGACCAGCTGCAGAGCATCGACGAAACGGATATCGCGCCGTCGTTGAACCTGATCTACTCGGCGAGCGATCGCCTCAAGGTCCGCGCCGCGGCGAGCCGCACGCTCGATCGCCCCGAGTTCCGTGAGTTGGCGCCCTTCCAGTTCACGGAAGCAGCCTCGCTTCGGCAGCTCTTCGGTAACCCGGAGCTGCAGCCGGCGGAGATCGTGAGCACCGACCTCCGTTTCGACTTCTTCCCGGCCCCGGGTGAACTCATCTCGATCGGCGGCTTTTTCAAGAAGCTCGACGAGCCGATCGAGCAGGTCTTCATCGCGGCCGCGTCCTCGGCGTTCTCGTTTCAGAACGCGGACGAGGCCACGATCGTCGGGATCGAGGCGGACGCGCAGTTCGGCCTCGGCCGCATCGCCCGGGCCCTCGAACTCTTCTCCGCCTCGGCCAACTACTCCTGGATCAACTCCGACGTGACGGTCCGGGCGGGCGGAATTTTCGAGCCCACCAACCTCAACCGCCCCCTCGAGGGTCAGGCGAGCTACGTGCTCAATGCCGGGCTCAACTGGGACAACATGGCCGGCGTCGAGGCAGGGCTCTTCTACAACCGATTCGGCGCGCGCCTCACGGCGGCTGGCGGTAGCGGTATCCCTGATCTCTTCGAGATGCCGCGCAACTCCGTTGATGCCTCGATCGGTTTCCCGCTGATGGGTGGCGCACAGGCCCGCATCCGGGCGACCAACCTGCTCAACGCCGAGTACCGGTTCGAGCAGGAGGGGAACGGCATCACTCAGATCCAACGTCTCTTAACCACCGGCCGGACGGTCTCGGTCGGTATTTCCTGGGAATACTGATTCCCAACCCTTCATTCCAATAGGCAGTGAGAAACGACAGATGACTTTATCGAGGCTTCGTGGAATTACCTCGACACTCGTACTCTCGCTCGCGCTGGTCGCGTGCGATGAGGATATCGTCGGCACCACCCAGGTTCAGATCCCGGGTGCGCCGGCCGCCGTCTCAGCGACGGCCAACGGCACGACCGTGACCGTCTCCTTTTCGGCGGGTACGAACGCCGATTCACACCGCGTGGTGCTCTCCACGACCGGCGAAGCTGATCGCGAGGTCTCCACGACGGAGAGTTCCGCGGAGTTTACTGGCCTGACGTTCAGCGCCACGTACGCGGCGACGGTCTTCGCCGTGAACTCGGCCGGGTCGACCGCTGCCGCCGCGGTGACGGTCACGATCGATGATCCCGTAGAAACCTTCATCGAGGTCGAAGGCGACATCCTCAGCAATACGACATGGACCTCTGACAAGGTATGGGTCATTACGCAGCCGATCTTCGTCGGTGTCGACTGTGGCGCTGATGGTGCGGCCGCGGGCTGTGTCCAGGCCACGCTCACGATCGAGCCGGGCACGACCGTCGTCGGGAAGACCGATCTCCCCCAGGGGGTCCGTGGCGCCTACCTCGTGGTCAGCCGGGGATCGCAGCTCGTCGCCGACGCGACGGGCGCAGACCGTGCGCCGACCGAGGCAGAGACGATCGTCTTCACCTCGGACAAGCCCAAGGGTCAGCGCGCACGTGGTGACTGGGGTGGAATCGTCATCAACGGTCGGGCCCAGACCAACGCGGGTGCCGAGGCCGAGGGGGAGGGAGACTCCGGTCTCTTCGGTGGCAACCTCGACACGGACGACTCCGGGATTCTACGTGGTGTGCGCATCGAGTTCGCCGGTGACGATGTGACACCGACGGACCAGCTCAACGGTATTGCCCTCCAGGGCGTGGGCTCGGGTACGACGATCTCGTACCTCCAGATCCACTACAACGTGGATGACGGCATCGAGCCCTTCGGTGGCACGGTCTCCGTCGACCACCTCGTGGTCACCGGGATCGGCGACGACTCGGTCGACGGCACGGACGGGTACCGCGGCTTCATGCAATTCATCCTCGGCCAGCAGCGTGGTGACGCAGCCGACAATGGCATGGAACTCTCGAATGACGGTGAGGATGCGGATCGTTCCCCGAAGTCTACCGCGGTGATCGCGAACGCGACGATGGTCGGTGCCGGCTTCGGCTCCGGTGAGATCGCGCTCGCCAACAACGGAGACCGCGGTGTGCAGTTCCGCGAGGGCTCGCACTACCGCGTGTATAACTCGATCTTCACCGGCTTCGGTGACGCGGGCTTCTGCGTCGAGAACGCCGGTACGGTCACCGCGGCCAACAACCGCTTCCCGGGTGGACAGACCGATCCGAAGACGACGCTCTCCATTGAGGGTTCGGTCGTCTGGGACAACGCGGTGGCCGACGGTGGCGACCTCAACTTCGAGGCGTGCTCCGGCCTGACCGAGGCTGAGAACAAGGCCTTCTTCCTGAACGCTCCGTTCAACAACGTGGTCGCTGATCCGCTTCTGCGGACGGGCTTCGACAACATCGGCTCGATGATGTCTCCTCCGGACATCATCGCCTCGGATCTTCCTGCCGGGTACAGCCCGTTTGACCTGAGCACGGTTTCGCTGGACGATGACGACCTGTTCGCACCGGCTGATGGCCGGACGCTAGTGAACACCTCGTACCCCGGCGCCGTCGCTCCGGGTACACCCCTGGAGCAGGCATGGTTTTACGGGTGGACCGTCTGGACGGAGGACGGATCCGATTCTCGTGCGAACCAGGCCGGCAACTGATCTTGGCGATCTACGATGCAGAGGGGGCGCGGTGTGCCGCGCCCCCTCGACTTCGAGGCAGTAGCCGCCGCAGGCGTCTCGATGGGACTCGCCAGGTAGACCGACGGCGCTCCGCGGGGCTGGCGGTTTCACTCTGCGCGATGCTGGTCGCTGTCGGTTGCGCAGATCGTGCCGGTCCACTTTCCAATTCATACGAGACGCCCGAGGGGCTCGTCGAAGCCGCGCTGACGGCGGTCGAGGCTGAGGATGGTGAGGCGTTACGGGCGCTGCTCCTCACGCGTGAAGAATTTGAGGAGTTCGTGTGGCCAGCGTTGCCCGACCGCGAGAATACTCAGTTGGACTTCTTTTGGGGTACCATGGCGATGAACACCCGAAAAGGAGTGCGCCAACTCGAGAACAACTTCGGCGGGCTTCCGATCGAAATCGTCTCAATTCAGATGCCCGAGCAGGGCCTCGAGTCCTATCAGGATTTCACCTTCTACGTCGGTGTGAACGTGATCGCTCGTAGGTTGGATACTGGTGAAGAGGGTGCATTCCCGTCCTTCGACGGATTCCTCGAGTATCGGGGGCGCTGGAAGCTCCTCAATTTTGATGAGCTTTAGTGCGTTGACCGGGTCTTCGGGTGGACCGGTTCTCGTGGGTACCCCGACGCACTCGTGCGTTGGCCCTATGTTAAGGGGTCGGAACCCGAGGCCGGACGGAGGTGATGGCAGGAATGGACGAACGCTCGCTCATCTACGATTGGAACGAAGCGGACCCTCACTTCGACTGGGGAGCCCTGGATTCGGTTCAGCTGGACGACGAGACGTTGCGCGACGGGCTGCAGAATCCATCGGTCGTGGACCCTGCGATCGAGGACAAGATCCGTCTGCTTCATTACATGGATCAGCTCGGGATCCACACGGCGGACATTGGGCTGCCGGGCGCAGGCCCTCGCGCGGTCGAGGCCGTCACTGCGCTGGCTCAGGAGATTGTCGACTCGGGCCTTTCGATCGATGCGAACTGTGCAGCGAGGACGGTCATCGCCGACGTCCAGCCGATCGCGGAGATCAGTCAAAAGGTCGGCATCCCGATCGAGGCGTGCACCTTCATTGGGAGTTCGCCGATTCGGCAGTATGCCGAGGGCTGGACCTTGTCGAAGATGCTGCGGGTCACCGAGGAGGCCGTCACCTTTGCTGTGCGCGAGGGATTGCCTGTGATGATGGTGACCGAGGATACGACGAGAGCGCAGCCGGACGTCCTGAAGGAGCTCTATGGAAAAGCCATCGAATGGGGAGCCAGGCGACTCTGTGTCGCAGATACGGTAGGGCACGCTACGCCCGCGGGAACGAAGGCCCTCGTCCGCTTCGTGATCGAAGAGGTCGTGAAGCCGTCCGGGGAGGACGTCGAGGTCGACTGGCACGGGCACCGCGACCGCGGCTTCGGGCTGGCGAATACGCTGGCCGCGATCGAGGCCGGAGCGACGCGGGTCCACGGCACGGCTCTGGGCATCGGGGAGCGCTCGGGCAACACCGAGATGGATCTGCTTCTCGTGAACCTGGCGCTGCTCGGCGTGCACCAAGCCGACCTGACGATGCTTCCGGAGTACTGCGAACTGGCGGCGGAAGCGTGCCAGATCCCCCTGGTGCACTCGTACCCGGTCATCGGGGCCGACGCCTTCCGCACCGGAACGGGCGTGCATGCCGCGGCGATCGTGAAGGCACACGCGAAAGGAGACGACTGGCTCGCCGACCGGGTCTACTCGTCGATTCCGGCATCCATGGTGGGCCGCCGGCAGGTCATCGAAATCGGGCCGATGTCCGGCCTGTCCAACGTGAAGTTCTGGCTCCGTGCGAACGGATACGATCCGGACGACGAGGAGCTGTGCGAGCGCATCTTCCGCGCCGCCAAGAAGACGGACCGCACCCTTACCGAAGGAGAGCTGGAAGTCCTCTGCCGGACCGGCTGATCGCCTGCGTTCGCGCGCGATCACAGATCGCGTGGCGGATGGCGAAGCGTCGATGAGCATGCTCGCACGGGAAATCATGAAGACATCCAACACGAGATCCGTCCCCCGTATCCTCGTGGTCGAGGATGAGCCGGACATCGCAGCTCTGATTGCGTATCAGCTCACGCGTGAGGGGTTTCGGGTGGAGACGTCCGGTGCCGGCACCGACGCACTCGAAGCCGTGGCTCGTGAGCTTCCGGATCTCATCGTGCTCGATCGCATGCTGCCCGGACTCAGTGGTGACGATGTCCTCGCTCGACTCAAATCGGATCCTGTGACCTCGCAGGTACCGGTCCTGATGCTCACGGCTAAGCGGGAGCAGGAAGACCGAATCGAAGGCCTCGAGCTGGGGGCGGACGACTACTTGGCCAAACCGTTCGCTCCGCGTGAGCTCGTCTTGCGTGCGCAGGCGATCCTGCGGCGTGTTCATGAGTCCGGTGCCTCGGCCGGCGGGCGAGTGCTGCGGGCAGGGCCGATCCGACTCGACGTGGAGTCCCATCGGGCGTCGATCGGCGGCGAGGAACTTCTGCTGACTCCGACCGAGTTCCGGCTGCTCCTGGCCTTGATGGAGCGTCGCGGTCGGACGCAGAGCCGCAAGCAACTCCTCGAGAAGGCGTGGTCGGTGGAATCGGGCGTGTCGGATCGGATTCAGACACGCACCGTGGACATGCATGTTCGTCGGCTCCGCTCCAAGCTCGGAACCGTCGGCTCATGGATCCAGACCGTGCGCGGCTTCGGCTATCGCCTGAAGGTGCCGGAAGGGGTGGAATAGCGCCGGTCGTCCTTCGCAGCGCCTACACGCAAGCCGATAGGACGTTTTTCGAGTATACTGCCCCATGCCCGATCCTGTTTGCGGGAGCGGAGTCTTCGGGCGTGGTCAGGCGAGGGCGGATCGCCGGGCCGGCCTGTCGAACCCCGCGGGACTCAGGAGCGGCATGAACGACGAGATGAGCGGCGCCGTCGAGGCCCTTCTCGACCAGGTCGGACACGAGACCGAGCCAAAGGCCCTTTTCGACGCGGCCAACCTCCGTGGCCAGGTCGCCATCGTGACCGGTGGGTCCAGCGGGATCGGTCGTGCCGTGGCACTGGAACTCGCCCGCTGCGGCACCCACATCGCCTTCTGCTTTCTCGATTCGGGTTCCCAGTCACGTCTCGACGCACAGGAGGTGGCTCGTCGGCTCCGCGAGATGGAAGTGAAGGTCTTCTTTCGATCGTGTGACATTCGGGACAGCAAAGAGGTGAAGGCGTTCGTCGCCGCCGTGCAGGAGGAGCTGGGCGGGGTCCAGATCCTGATCAACAATGCCGGGATCGGGGCCGACGGCGCCCTGTGGCGAATGGAAGACCACGAGTGGGAGGCCGTCGTGCGTACGAATCTCGACGGCGCCTTCTACTTCACGAGGGCGGTAGCTCCGTTCATGCGGGCGCAGGATCACGGGAAGATCGTGAACATCACGTCGGTGCACGGGATTCGCTCCGAGTTCGGGATCTCCAACTACGCCGCCTCAAAGGCCGGATTGATCGGGCTGACACGAAGCAGTGCCGTCGAACTCGGGTCGCGCAACATCAACGTGAATGCGGTCGCGCCCGGCTACATCCGCACGACGCGCCTTACGGACGGGGTGCCGTCGGAGATCCTGGATCGAGCGCGTGAGCGAGCCGTGCTCGGTCGACTGGGAGATCCGCAGGACGTTGCCGGTGTCGTTCTCTTTCTCTGCTCCGAAACGGCCCGGCATATCACGGGGGTGGTCATTCCGGTCGACGGCGGCTACCTCCTGTAGCCCCTCCGGCCAGCGAAATCGGAGCCTCCGCTGGCCCTCGTCGGTGGCACCCACCTCGAGCCTGCGCTTTGGAACGGTTTGCGCTCAACCGGCCGGCCGCTCAAACTCCGCGGATGCAAACACTTCGACAGATCTCGGGCCTCATAGACGGCCTGAATGACAAGCTCGGTATCCTGATCCGCTGGCTGGCGCTCTTGATGGTGCTGACCGGTGCGATCAGCGCCGTGGTGCGCTACTTCGCGCGGTCCCAGCAATGGACGCTGAACCTGACGCCGGCTACCGAGGCGCAGTGGTACTTCTTCAGCGTCATCTTCCTGATGGGTGCCGCGTACGGATTGAATCACGACGTGCACGTCCGAGTCGATGTCATGTACGAGCGACTCAGCGCGAAGGCGCAGGCAATGGTCGACATGGCGGGAACGATCCTCTTCCTGATCCCGTTCTCCATCCTGATGCTGTACGTCTCCTTCCCGGCTGTCCGCGTGTCCTGGCAAATCAAGGAGATGTCGCCGGATCCGGGTGGATTGCCGCGATATCCCATCAAGGCGCTGATCCTCGTCTCGTTCGTACTCCTGCTGCTCCAGTCGTTCAGCCAGCTGGTCAAACAGACGGATGTACTCCTGGGCAACGTCCCGACACTCGACGATCACGAAGGTGAACCGGAGGCACACGTATGAGCCTCTGGGGTCCGGCGATGTTCTTTGTCGTCCTGGCGATGATCTTCACCGGATATCCGGTGGCATTCGCGCTGGGTGGTACGGCGCTCATCTTTGCGCTGATCGGGGCGGCGGCCGGCGTCTTCGACATCCCGCTTCTCTTCGCCCTTCCCGAACGAACGTTCGGTACCATGTCGAACTTCACGCTTCTCGCGGTGCCGTTCTTCATCTTCATGGGGACCGTTCTGGAGAAGTCGAAGCTGGCGGAGCAGCTCCTCGAGACGATCGGGCTGCTTTTCGGACGGTTCCGGGGTGGCCTCGCGATCGGTGTCATCTTCGTCGGTGCGCTTCTGGCGGCTGCGACCGGCGTTGTCGGTGCGAGTGTGACGGCGATGGGTCTGATCTCCCTGCCGGTGATGCTGCGCAACGGCTACAAAGACGAAATCAGCCTCGGCACGATCGCCGCTGCAGGCACGCTCGGTCAGATCATTCCACCGTCGATCGTGCTTATCGTTCTGGGTGACCAGATGGGTGTGCCGGTCGGATCCCTCTTCCGCGCTGCCCTCGTGCCGGGTCTCGTGCTGACGGGGGCCTACGCGGTGTACGTCGCGGTCATCGCTTTCGCCAAGCCATCGGTCGCTCCTGCGCTTCCGGATGACATGCGCGTCGCCGGCGGGGAGCTGGCGAAGCGGGTCGTGGTGTCACTACTACCACCGCTGGTCCTGATCGTGGTGGTGCTCGGAAGCATTTTCGCGGGCGTGGCGACGCCCACCGAGGCAGGTGCGCTCGGCTCGGTTGGTGCGATACTTCTCGCGCTCCTGAACCGATCGTTCTCCATCGATGCGCTGAACAAGGCGATGGAAGAGACGAGCCGCCTGACGATCATGGTGATCTTCCTGCTGATCGGGTCCACGGCGTTCGCACTCGTGTTCAGGGGCTTCGACGGCGACATCTGGATCGAAACGATGCTCACGGGGATTCCGGGTGGGGCACTCGGCTTCCTGCTCGTGGTCAACATCGTCGTCTTCATCCTGGGCTTCTTCATCGACTTCTTCGAGATCGCCTTCATCATCGTGCCGTTGATTGTGCCCGCGGCCGAGATCCTCGGAGTCGATCTGACGTGGCTGGGCATCGTTCTGGCGATGAACCTCCAGACCTCGTTCCTCACACCGCCCTTCGGCTTCAGCCTCTTCTACCTGCGAGGCGTGACACCGTCGAAGATTCCGACTACGTCGATCTATCGCGGGGTGATCCCGTTCATCGCGATCCAGCTCGTCGTCCTCGCGGGCGTCATCTGGATGGCCGTGCCGAGGTAGGCACACGGTGCGCATCGGGCCCCCAGGGCTCGGTGCACGCGACGTATGACCCGAGCGGGCGGGTCGGGCCACGAGTCCGGCCCGCCCGCCGGAGTGGCCTCGCGGATGACAACCCCCCAGGGCCGCTGGACTCACCCGAGGGGGTTCGACAGCTTGCCCTCCATGGCGAACGACACCCCTTCTCAGCCCGAACGGGTCACCGTCTGGACCGGTGGGCGACGAAAACTCGGGCGCGACGCGGTGCTGGGTCCGTGGGTGAGGAAGGTCGGCACGATCAGGGTCCCGGCGATGGATGACGATCCGTTCCCGTATCTCGCGCGTACGATCTGCTACCAGCAGCTCGCGGGCAGGGCGGCGGCCACGATCCACGGTCGATTCGTGGACGCGCTGAAGGGTGAGGTCACGCCTGCGAAGGTGCTGCGGGTTCGTGAGACGACCCTGCGAAAGGCAGGGCTCTCGCGAGCGAAGCTCGCCGCAATCCGGGATCTCGCGTCGAAGATTCGGTCCGGCGCGGTCCAGGTGCACGACCTTCACGAGCAGTCGGATGCAGAGGTCGTCCGTCGCCTCATTCAGGTTCGGGGGATCGGGGTATGGACGGCGCAGATGTATCTGATGTTCCGTATGCACCGGCCCGACGTCTGGCCGACGGGCGACCTCGGGGTTCGGAACGGGTATGCGAAGGCACACGGGCTCGAGGTCTCGCCCACGGCCCGGGAGCTCGAGGCGCTCGGGGACGACTACCGACCATGGCGAAGTGCCGCAGCCTTCTACTGCTGGCGAATTCTGGAAACGGAGCTCACATGAGCCGCAAGACGACACCACTCGATGACCGGCTGTATGAGTATTTCCTGGAGGTGTCGATTCGAGACGATGATATCCGTCGGCGCCTGCGTGACGAGACGGGCGAGCTTGAGCATGCGGAGATGCAGATCAGCCCGGAGCAGGGGCAGTTCATGACGCTGCTGGTCGGGGCGATGAACGCGAAGCTCGCGCTCGAGCTCGGGACGTTCACGGGGTACAGCACGCTGTGCATCGCCGAAGGGCTGCCGGATGACGGCACCCTGATCGCATGCGATATCGACGAGGAGTGGCCGTCGTTCGGGCGCCGATACTGGGCGGAGGCCGGGGTCAGTCACAAGATCGAATTCCGAGCCGGTCCCGCGGCGGACACGATGGCGCAGTTGATCGCGGAGGGGATGGAAGGACACGTCGATTTCGTCTTCATCGACGCGGACAAGCGCGGCCTGGAGGAGTACTACGAAAAGGCTCTGAAGCTCGTCCGGGTGGGTGGCGTCATCGCGGTCGACAACACGCTCTGGAGCGGAGCGGTGGCCGACCCGGACGTCCACGATGAGGACACGAACGCGATCCGCGGGTTCAACGCCACGGTCATCGACGACCCTCGTGTCCAGATCAGCCTCGTGCCGATCGGGGATGGGCTGACGCTCCTCCGAAGGGAGAAGTAGACGCGAAGACGATTCGCGTTTCCGGAGAACAGGCAGACGCGAGAACGGCCCGCCCCCCGTGAGGGAGCGGGCCGTCGATCCAGCCGTGTCGGATGCTGCGTCCTACACCCGGTTGAACGCCGACACCTGGTACGCGAGCTCGTTGCCGCTGGCATACGACCACTGGGCGTCGCGGAACGTCCGGTAGGATTCGTACACCTGTCGGAAGGTCGCGTCCGCCGCGGCCTGCTCTTCGAGGTAGGCGTTCGACTCACGCCACGCGGCGTCCATGATGTCCTGCGGGTACTCGCGCACGATAACTCCGTGGTCGTTGACCAGGCGCTGAAGCGCGAGGGGGTTGGCGTTATCGTACGACGCCAGGCGGTCGGCGAACGTCTCGCCGCACACGGCCTGCAGGATCTCCTGATACGCGGGCGGAAGCTCGTTGTACGCCTCCATGCTGATGAGGAGGCCCATGGTCACGCCGGGCTCCCACCAGCCGGGGTAGTAGTAGTTCTTCGCGACCTGATAGAAGCCGAGCTTCTCGTCGTCGTACGGTCCCACCCACTCGGTTGCGTCGATCGCGCCGCGCTCCAGCGCCGGGTAGATCTCCGGGGCTCCGAGGTTCTGCACCGTGACACCGAGACGGGACATGATCTCACCACCGATGCCCGGGATCCGGAAGCGAAGGCCCGCCATATCGGCGAGGCCACCGACAGGCTCGCGGAACCAACCACCCATCTGCCCGCCCGTGGAGTTGCACGGGAAGGAGATGACGCCGAAGTCGGCGTAGATCGAGTTGAGCAGCTCGAGGCCGCCTCCGTGCATCATCCACGCGTACTGCTGACGCGTGCTGAGGCCGAAGGGAATTGCCGTATCGAACGCGAGGGCCGGGTTCTTTCCGATGTAGTAGTAGCCGGGGGAGACACCGCATTGAACGGTGCCCTGCATGACGGCATCCATGACCTGGAGCGCCGGGACGATCTCATTGGCCTGATACACACGCATCGTGAAGTTGCCGCCCGTGAGCTCCTCGACGCGACGGGCCACTCGGACACCGGCGCCGTGGAGCAGGTCGAGGCTCTCGGGGAAGCTGGTCGCGAGGCGCCAGCTGACCCTCGGCCCACTGATCCCTGCTCCGCCCGCCGCCGGGGTGCTCGCACTCTCCCCGCCTCCGCAGGCGCTGAGGGCTGCGACACCCGCAGCTCCCGTACCGGCCTTCTTGATGAAGTCCCGTCTCTTGATGGTCATGGCTGCCCTGTGTGTGTCGTACGGTCGACTGATCTGACTGCGTCCGCCTGCCGGCTCTGACGCTCGAGGGCGAATGAAGTAACCCACCTCCCGGCCTCGGGCAATCACTGTCTGGCGCGGACCCCGCCGGGGCCGGATACTTGCCGAACTCGTACCCTTCTTCGACTGCCGTCCCGAGGCTCCGATGCGTCATCCGGCCCCGCTCTCCTCACGTCTTCTTCCCGCGCTCCTGCTGACGGTGGCCGTGGCCGCAGGGCCGGTACTCGGCCAGGATCAGGAGGCCGCCCTTTCGAACGGCGGGATGGTCTCGTCCCAGCAATGGATCGCGAGTCAGGTGGGCGCCGACGTGCTGGACGCCGGGGGCAATGCGGTCGATGCAGCGATCGCGACCGGGTTCGCGCTTGCCGTCACGCATCCGACCGCAGGGAATATCGGAGGTGGTGGCTTCATGGTGATCCGCTTTCCGAATGGTCAGTCGACGACCATCGACTTCCGCGAGAAGGCACCCCTGGCGGCGCATCCGGAGATGTGGCTCGACGAGAACGGTGAGTACTCGTTCCAGGTCCACCACCTGAGCCACCGTGCCGTCGGCGTCCCGGGCACCGTGGCTGGATTCGACAAGGCGCACCGTCTCTATGGAGATGCCTCGTGGGCGGATCTGGTCGACCCGTCCGTGGACCTCGCGAACGATGGCTTCGAGCTCAGCGCGTCACTGGCTGGCTCCATCGCGCGCTTCGCGGCGGGGCGCGGTGCTCAATACGAGGCATCCGTAGCTGCCTTTACCGACAACGGCAGGCCGTACTCGGCAGGGGACACGTGGCGTCAGCCTGACCTCGGACGGACGCTCGAGCGAATCCGAGACGATCGGTCCGACGGCTTCTACCGTGGCACGACGGCGAGGTTGATCGCTGCCGAGATGCGTCGGGGCGGGGGACTGATCACGGAAGAGGATCTCGACCGATACGAGGCGCGTGAACGCACGCCCATTACGGGCACGTATCGGGGGTACGACGTGATTTCCATGCCCCCGCCGAGCTCGGGTGGCATCGCGATCGTGACGGCGCTGAACATTCTGGAGGAGTACGATCTCGCGTCGATGGGTCACAACAGTGCGGAGTACCTGCACCATGTGGCGGAAGCGATGCGCCGGGCGTTCCGCGATCGAGCGACCTACCTCGCCGACGCGGATTTCAACGACGTGCCCATCCAGCGCCTGACCAGCAAGGACTACGCGGCGTGGCTTCGTCGCGACCTGGATCCGGAACGTGCGTCGATCTCGCACCCGTCGGACGTGGATCAGCCGTACGAGTCACCCGAGACGACGCACTACTCCGTCGTGGATGCGAGCGGTATGGCCGTGTCGGTGACCTACACGCTCGAATCCGGATACGGATCCGGGATCGTTGTCCCGGGTGGCGGCTTCCTGCTGAATAACGAGATGGGTGACTTCAATGCGGGTCCCGGGCTGACGAATGCGAGTGGCCTGATCGGGACGGAGCCGAACCTCGCTCGGCCGCAGCAGCGCATGCTCTCGTCGATGACCCCCAGTATTCTCGCCCACGACGGTGACCTCGTCGCCGTGATCGGAACACCCGGTGGCCGGACGATCATCAACACGACGTTGCAGCTCATTTTGAACATGGTCGACTTCGACATGGACATCGAGCAGGCCGTCGCCGCTCCGCGCATGCACCACCAATGGCTCCCCGATCGTATCCGACTCGAGGCCGACGCAGTATCGCCGGACGTAGTTCAGGCGCTCGAAGAGCTCGGCCACGCCGTGCAGATGGGAGGGCGGCAGGGCTCGGCCAACTCGATTGGCGTGAACCCCCGGACGGGCGTTCGGATGGGGGCGCCGGATCCTCGGAGTGCGGACGCCGGAGCCGTGGGAAGCGCTGCGCCCGGAGGCGCTCGGTAGGCAGGCGCGTCCGGACGCGATAGGATGAACGGTGCCTGCTTTGACGTGTAGTACGATCGGAGTACGACCACTCGAATACGCCCGCAGGGGCAGTACACGGAGCTGATCGACGATGCGAGGACGTCTCGCCATCCACACCCTGTCCGCAGCGGCGCTCGCCACCGCGATGATCGCGTCGCCAGGGATCGCCCAGTCCTCCGGGCCGTCGCACGCCGGGTACGACCCGACGGCGACCGTCGGCGGGCATTACCACGAAGGCGAGCTCGGCGAAAAGCTGATGATTCTGGAGAGCGCGCTGAAGTGTAATTGTGGCTGCGGTCTCGATGTCCACTCGTGCCAATTCCAGATGCAGTGCGGGACGTCACCGGTATGGTCTGCTCGAATTCGGCAGGCGCTCGAAGCGGGTGAATCGGTTGACGTGGTCCAGGCCAGTTTCGTTTCGGAGTACGGGACTGAGGTTCTGATGCTGCCCCCGGCCGAAGGGTTCAACCTTCTCGGCTACTTCCTCCCGGCGGCCGCCATTCTTTCGGCGGGTATGCTCGTCGGGATGGTCGCCCGTGGCCGTGCGACGCATGAGGCGCTGGCGCCCGTCGAACAGCTGTCGGCGGACGAAGAGGCGAAGCTTCGAGCCGCCATGCTCTCCCTCGACGAGTCCGAAAGCCCGGACTGGTAGGAGGATCCACCGTCCACTTCGTCGGCCGCCGATCTTCCAAAAGCGTGACTAGACAACTAATCACCAATCAGGTATTCTTCGGCTTCAGTTCAACGTAACGAGTCGCTTCGGCGGCTCTCGAGACGGGACATACCATGAACACGACCGCAACCAGGACGACGGCTGAGCTCGACGCCGACCTGAACCAGATGATTCTCGAGGGGAAGGCACTCGAGGCCTTCGAGACGTTCTATGCCGAGGGCTGCATCATGATCGACCAGGGATTCGAGCCCTGGGTGGGGAAGGATCTCAATCGGGAGCGTGAAGAGGACTTCTTCAGCAAGATCACCGATTTCCGTGCCGGTGAGCTCAAGGAGACGGCCGTGCGTGGCGATACCTCCTTTTCCGTCTGGCACTGGGACTACACGCACGCCGAATGGGGTGACGTGAAGTACGATCAGGTCGCCGTCCGCAAGTGGGTCGACGGCCTCATCGTGGAAGAGCGATTCTACCGGGGCTGACCCCGATCGCGACGGCTCCCGGGAGTGAGGGGGCCGGCGTGGAGAAGGACACAGGTCGCGGCCGGAGGCATTCTGGCCGCGACCTTCGTGTTCGAGCCCCTAGGCGGACCGGACGGCGCCCAGCCCTCCGTCGACGCCGAAGGTCTGGCCGGTGACCCACGACGCCTGAGGGGACAGCAGCCAGGCGATGGCCCCGGCGACGTCCTCGGGCTGACCGATGCGACGCAGCGCGTGCATCGCCTCGGAGGCCGAGCGGGCCGCTTCGGACGAGGTGATTCGGGACGTGAGCGGGGTTTCGACGAGACCCGGGGACACCGCATTTACGCGGAGTCCGGCCTTTCCGTACGTGGCCGCGGCAGACCGGACCATGGCTTCAATGCCGCCCTTGGCAGCTGCGATCGCTTCGTGATTCGGCAGCCCGATCGAGGCCGCGGCCGTCGATACGAAGACCAGACTTCCCCCACCGGTCTTCATCATGGGCCGGGCCGCCGCCCGGAGGATACTGAAGGAACTGGTCAGGTTGGTCGCGATGGTATGCGCCCACTCTTCGTGCTTTGTGAGGTGAGCGGGCTTGAGCAGCACGCTCCCCACGCAGTTCGCGATTCCGTCGATCCGGCCATGGAGCTGTTCGGCCTTGGCGATGACGTCGGACACCGACTCGGGATCGAGGACGTCCGATACCACGGCGCCGGCGTCGAGCTCGTCCGCGAGAGCGGAGAGGCGATCCGGGTCGCGCCCCGAAAGAATCAGACGGTGCCCGTCCCCGGCGAGGCGACGCGCGAGCGCCGAGCCGACACCGCCGTACGCTCCGAAGACGATCGAGCTCACGGCGGCCGTCATCGTGCCACCATCGCTACGCTCTCGAGAAGCGAGTCCGCTGTCGAGCGTCCCGCGCGCAGCGCGCCCTGGATCGACCCGAAGTCAGTGTAGTCGCCGGTCACCCACACGCCGTCGGCCGATCTGCGGGGAGGGCGGTCCTCCGCGAAGCCCGCGTCGTGGCGGGGCAAAGCATGCGGGATCGCGTAGGTCTGGAGGTGGTCCCAGCGATCGACGTGCGGCCCGAACCAGCGGCCTAGCTGTAACCGGGCCTGCCCTGAGAAGCGATCGGCGTCCACGGCAGCCTCGTCCACGCCGGATACGGCGATGAGGTGCCGCCCCGCCGGCGCGTAGTCGGAAGATACCGAGCTCATGACGGCGACGTGGTTGGCGGGTCCCGTCCCCTCACCATCCAGGATCAGGAGGGCCTCATCGACGGGTGCTTCGGGAGCGCTGAAGTACGAGGTGACAGTGCTCTTGAACGAAGGCGGCTCGCCATGACCCAGGGCTCCGGCGGAGGCCGCGTCCGTTGCGAGCACGATCTCATCCGCCTCGATGGTCGAACCATCGTCCAGTGTCACGCAGCCAGGCGATGTCGAGCGAATGGCGGTCTCGAGCCGGATGCGACCCTCGAGCGGTGCGGCCAGAAGCTCGGGCAGTCTCTGCATTCCAAGCGCCGGCACAGCTGCGTCCCCCGCGGCGAAGCAGCGGAAGTAGTATCGGAAGAGGCTGGAGCTCGTATCGAGAGAGCGTTCGAGGAACACTCCGCCGAGGAAGGGTCGGAAGAATTGGTCGATGAACGCCTCGGAGAAGCCCTCGGCCCGCAACTCTTCGAGCGTCGAGCGCTCCGCGCCCTCGAACACGTGCTCGGGGGACCGACCGAGGAGTCGACGGCGGAGGTTCGCAACACGGAGCTTGTCCTCCAGTGATCCGACCCGCGCTCGGGCGGAGGTCAGGAGCGCGGACGGAGTTCGGAACGGGTCGGACAGCCGCTCCAACCCAAGCCCGGTCCAGATGATGCTGCCGGGAGCGAAGGATCGCAGGTCGAGTTGGTCGAGATCGACCTGAGCCTGAAGCTCCTCATACGCCGTGAGCAGCACCTGAAACCCGCGGTCGAGCCGGAAGCCATCGATTTCATCGGTCCGAATTCGTCCTCCGACCGCGTCCGCCGCTTCGATCACGGTCACGTCGACATCCCGGTCGAGGAGTCGACGAGCACACGCGAGTCCGGAAAGGCCCGCCCCGATGACGATGACCCGGGGCCGCGATGCGTCCGGGTGTCCATTCATGTTCATTTCCCGTTCATGTTGTGAGCGAAATATGAGCGAGCTATTGCGAATTGTCTAGGTATCTGTTTAACTATAGTTCAGCAAAGTAAACGCTTCATGTACGATTGGAG